>Ga0307372_10011621_pt1 | contig 11709 bp, 6 predicted proteins | sample OX1MG_FD_202533 | JGI IMG/M metagenome (GOLD analysis project Ga0307372, IMG submission 202533) | Soil microbial communities from Risofladan, Vaasa, Finland - OX-1 | ecosystem: Environmental > Terrestrial > Soil > Coastal area > Acid sulfate soil | place: Finland: Risofladan, Vaasa | collected...
GCCGGTCCCCACTAGTAAAGTCCGGCTGGCCGTGTCGGAGTCTGCCGGGCCGGTGCGCCGGCCCGGGCCACAGCGGCGGGCGTTTTTGCGCGTGGAACGCGCCATTGTTCCCGCCGGCCTGCGCGGCTCTTCGCGCGGGGCGCCCATGCTGGCGACGCCCGGTTCCGGGCAGGCGGCGCGGCCGGCCCCACCTTGCTGGTCCTGTCCTGAATCCCTGCCGGACCTGTTCGACGGATGAGCTTGAAAAGCCCCTGCGGATCGGGAATCCTGTTGGGTCGCTTCTGAGGCAGCCCGGCTCTGCTCGCCTCGCATGAGTCCGGTCGCCGCAGACAGACCACCACTTGATGCTGGCACCGGCTCGACCCGCACAGACGGACCCGTACGCGCGGCTGCGTGCGGCCCCGACAGGGGGTGACACCCGCGAATGCCCGGTCACCCATGACGCTCCCATCTTGCTGCTCGTTCGTGACGGCGCGCTCTGGTCCCCCCGGGATCCCCGCACGACGCCGCGGCCGACGAGGATACGATGACGACCACCCCCTTGAGACGATTCGTCGTTCGCCTGTCGACCAGCCTGGGCCTGGCGTTCGCGCTGGGCGCGATCGGCCTGGCGGCCGCCGCGCCGGCCTATTCCCCCGATCTCTATGCCGGCATGCGGTGGCGCATGGTCGGCCCGTTCGAGGGGGGGCGCGTCGAGGCGGTGGCGGGTGTGCCCAGCAAGCCTGACGTCTTCTATTTCGGCGCGGTCGATGGCGGCGTCTGGAAGACGACCGACGACGGCAATACCTGGCAGGCGCTCTTCCAGCACCAGCCGGTGGCGTCGATCGGGGCGATCGCGGTGGCACCGTCCAATCCGAACGTCGTGTACGTCGGTACCGGCGAACCGGACCCCCGTACCGACATCTCGTTCGGCGACGGCGTGTACAAGTCGGTCGACGGCGGCCGGACCTGGCAGCACGTGGGGCTCGACGACACCCAGCACATCGCCGGCATCCTCATCGATCCGCACGATCCCGATGTGGTCGTGGTGGCGGCGCTTGGCCACATGTACGACCGGAACGCGGAGCGGGGGGTGTTCCGGACGACCAACGGCGGCCGCACGTGGACGAAGGTGCTCTACAAGGACGACCGGACGGGGGCGATCGATCTCAGCGTCGACCCGCACAACTGGAACATCATGTACGCCTCGCTGTGGCAGGTCTACCGCACGCCGTGGAGTCTGGAGAACGGCGGGCCGGGCAGCGGGCTCTACCGGTCGAACGACGGCGGGGTCACCTGGCAGCAGCTGGAGGGCCACGGCCTGCCGACCGGGATCCTCGGCCGGATCTCGGTGTCGGTGTCGGGCGCCGACGGCGACCGGGTCTTCGCGCTGGTCAACGCCAAACACGGCGGGCTCTTCCGGTCGGACGACGGCGGGCGGCGCTGGGCGCTGATCAACGCCGACCAGCACCTCCGGCAGCGTCCCTGGTACTACTTCAAGGTGTACGCCGATCCGAAGGACCCGAACACGGTGTACGTCCTCAACTTCCTGCTCCAGCGGTCGACCGACGGCGGTGAGACGTTCACCGTCCTGCGCGAGCCGCACGTCGACAATCACGCGCTCTGGATCAACCCGATCGATCCGCGGCGGATGATCGAAGGCAATGACGGCGGCGCCACGGTCACGGTGAACGGGGCCCGGACGTGGAGTACGGAGTCGAACGAACCGACCGGGCAGTTCTACCACGTGGCGGTGGATCACCGCTTCCCGTTCTACCTCTACGGGGCCCAGCAGGATCGCGGCACGGCGGCGATCGAGAGCCGGAGCGACACCGGGTCCATCAGCCTGCGCAACTGGTACGACGTCGGCGGCGGGGAGAGCGGCTACGTCGTCCCCGATCCGACCGATCCGCAGATCGTGTATGCCGGCTCGTACTTCGGCGATCTGACCCGCTACGATCATCGCAACGGCCAGATGCAGGACATCACGCCGTGGCCGGACGACACCGAAGGCTACGGCGCCGATCGGATGAAGTACCGCTTCAGCTGGACGTCGCCGGTCGTCTTTTCGCCGCAGGATCCGCACGTGATGTACGCCGGCTCGCAGGTGCTGCTCGAGACGGCCGACCACGGGATGAGCTGGCACGCCATCAGCCCGGATCTGACGCGCAACGACAAGACGAAGCAGGGGCCGTCGGGCGGTCCGATCACGAAGGACAACGTCGGCGCGGAAATCTACGACGTTATCTACACGATTGCGCCCTCGCCGGTCGCGAAGGGCGAGATCTGGGTCGGCACCGACGATGGCCTGATTCAGCTGACGCGCGACGGCGGCAAGACGTGGCACGACGTCACGCCGCCGGCCCTCCCCAAGTGGGCGAAGGTCAGCCTGATCGAGGCGTCGCCGTTCGATCCCGGTACGGCGTACGCGGCGGTCAACGGCAAGCGGCTGGGCGATTTCACGCCGTACATCTTCCGCACCTACGACTACGGGCACACCTGGACCGCCATCACGAACGGCCTGGCGGCGCCCGGCTACGTCCACGTCGTGCGTGAGGATCCGGTGCGCAAGGGGCTGCTGTTCGCCGGCACCGAGACCGGCGCCGACGTCTCGTTCGACGATGGCAATCACTGGCAGTCGCTGCAGCTCAATCTGCCGACCGTCTCCGTGCGCGACTTCGCCGTCCAGGACAACGACCTCGTCGTGGCGACCCACGGCCGCGGCTTCTGGATTCTGGATGACATCACGCCGCTCCGGCAGATCGACGCCACCGTCGCGGCGGCCGAGGCGTATCTCTACCAGCCGGAGACGGCGTACCGGATGAGCGGGCGCGCCGGCAGCGGACGGCCGGGGACCGACACCGGGGCGAACCCGCCGGACGGCGCGATCATCGATTACGTGCTGAAGTCGGCGCCGGCCGGCGACGTCGACCTGGCGATTCTCGACGCGCAGGGGCACACCATCCGCACGTTCTCGAGCCGGACCGGCGCGCTGTCGGCGCAGCCGGGCATGCACCGCCTGGTCTGGAACCTGCGCTATCCGTCGCCGCCGGCCCTCAGCGTGGTGGGCGGGCCGGTGTTCGAACAGGGCAGCCCCATCACGCCCGAGGTCGTCCCGGGGCGCTACCAGGTCCGGCTCACGGTGGCGGGGCGGACGTATACCCGTCCGCTCACGCTCGAGCTCGACCCGCGCGTCCAGGCGGCCCCCGCGGATCTGGCGAAGCAGTTCGCGCTGATGATGAAGATCCATCAGGCGATCATCGAGGATCACGTCACGTTCAATCAGATCCAGGACCTGCGGGGCCAGCTGACGGCGCTGCAGCGGCGCCTCACCGGCGATTCGGCGCAGGCGGACGTCGCAGCGGCGGCAAAGCGGCTGGACGACAAGGCCGGGGCTGTCGCGGTGGCGCTGTTCCAGTACAAGGCGCGGGCGCCCAAGCAGTTGATGATGAACTATCCCAGCAAGTTGAACGACTGGCTCACCAACCTGGAAGACGTGGTGGGCAGTGCCGACACGGCGCCGACCGCCCAGTCGTACCAGGTGTTCCAGCAGTACGAGCAGGAGCTGGGGGTGCAGGTAGCCGCCTGGCAGGCCCTCCAGCAGCATGACCTGGCGGCGCTCAACGCGCTCATGCGCCGGCACGGCATCACGCCGCTGTACGTGCCGCCGGCGTCCGGCGCGTCGCGCTGACCATTGGCCCGGTGGAAGGGTGCCGCGGAGGCGGGATCGCCCCCGCGTCCGCGGCGCGCCGGCATTTCGGAGATCCAAGGAGTCGTGATGATGCAGGTGAAACAGGTCTGGCGTTGGATGCTGCGAGGGGTGGTCCTGACGCTCGTGGCCGGATTCGGCCTGGTGGCGGCCGCGCCCGCGCCGACCGCCCCGGCGGTGCCGGCCTCGCTGTACTCAGGCATGAAGTGGCGGCTGATCGGCCCGTACCGGGGCGGTCGCGTGCTGACCGTGACGGGCGTGCCCAGCGAGCCCGACACGTGGTACTTCGGCGCCGTCATCGGCGGCGTCTGGAAGACCACCGACAGTGGCCGCGTGTGGAAGCCGCTGTTTCAGCACCAGCCGGTCGCGTCGATCGGCGCGATTGCCGTGTCGCCCTCGAATCCAAATATCGTGTACGTCGGCACGGGCGAAGTGGCGCCGCGCGAGGACATCTCGTTCGGCGACGGTGTCTACAAGTCGCTCGACGGCGGAAAGACCTGGCACCACATGGGGCTGGACGACAGCCGCCACATCGGGAAGATCCTCGTCGATCCCCGGAACCCGGACATCGTGCTCGTCGCGGCGCTGGGGCACATCTACAGCCCGGAGCCCTACGCGTCGAGCGCCGAACGCGGGGTGTTCCGGTCGACCGACGGCGGCGTCACCTGGCACAAGGTGCTGTTCGAGAACGACCAGACCGGCGCCATCGACCTCAGCTTCGATCCGCAGAACCCCGCCATCGTCTATGCCTCGCTGTGGCAGATGGGACGCACGCCCTGGTCGATGACGAGCGGCGGCCCGGGGAGCGGCCTCTACAAGTCGACCGACGAGGGCAAGACCTGGACGCGCCTGGCGGGCCACGGGCTGCCGGACGGGGTGCTCGGCAAGATCGGCGTGTCGGTCGCCGGCGGCGACGACGGCGACCGGGTCTACGCGCTGATCGAGGCCAAGGACGGCGGCCTGTATCGATCGGACGATGGCGGCGCGCACTGGAAGCTGATCAACGCCGCCCAGGCCTTCCGCCAGCGCGCCTGGTACTTCACGCGGGTGTACGCCGACCCGCGCGACCCGAACACGGTCTACATCGTCAATACCGGGTTCTACCGGTCGACCGACGGCGGCGACACGTTCGCGCGCCTGCGCGTGCCGCACGGCGACAACCACGGCTGCTGGATCGACCCGCTGGACACCAAGCGGATGATCGTCGGCAACGACGGTGGCGCCACGATCACGATCGACGGCGGGAAGACCTGGAGCTCGCTGTACAACCAGCCGACGGCGCAGTTCTATCATGTCGCCACCGACAACCGGTTTCCGTACTACGTCTACGGCGCCCAGCAGGACAACAGCTCGGTGGCGATCGCCAGCCGGAGCGATTACGGCGCGATCACCAGGCGCGACTGGTATCCGGTCGGCGGCGGGGAGAGCGGCTACGTCGTGCCGGATCCGACCGACCCGGACGTGATCTACGCGGGCTCGTACTTCGGCATCCTCACCCGGGAGGACCGGCGGACCGGACAGGTGCGCGACATCTCGCCCTGGCCGGAGGACCCTGACGGCCTGCCGGCGTCGGCGGCGAAGTACCGGTTCACCTGGACGGCGCCGTTCGCCATCTCACCGCAGAATCCGCACGTCATCTATACCGCCTCGCAGGTCCTCTTCCGGTCGACCGACGGCGGTTCGAGCTGGACGGCGATCAGCCCGGATCTCTCCCGCAACGACAAGAGCAAGCAGCAGTCGTCCGGCGGGCCGATCACCAAGGACAATGCCAGCGCCGAGTACTACGACCTGGTCTACAGCATCGCGCCGTCGCCGGTCCGCGCGGGCGAGATCTGGGTCGGGACGGACGATGGCCTCGTGCAGCTGACGCAGGACGAAGGGAAGACCTGGAAGAACGTGACGCCGAAGGGGCTGCCCGAGTGGGCCAAGGTCGCGCAGATCCAGGCCTCGCCGTTCGACGCCGGCACGGCCTACGTGGCGGTCGATGCGCACAAGCTGGGTGACGACCGGCCCTACATCTTCCGGACGCGCGACTTCGGACAGACCTGGACCGCCATTACCGACGGCCTGGCGGCGCCGGCGTACGTCCATGTCGTCCGCACGGATACCGTGCGGAAGGGGCTGCTGTTCGCCGGCACGGAGACAGGCGCCTACGTCTCGTTCGACGATGGCGCCCACTGGCAGTCACTGCAGCTCAACCTGCCGACCACGAGCGTGCGGGACTTCGCCGTCAAGGACAACGACCTGATCGTCGCCACGCACGGGCGCTCGTTCTGGATCCTCGACGACATCACGCCGCTGCGGCAGGCGACGGCCGCCATGGCGCAGGACGCGGCGCACCTGTTCGAGCCGGCGCCGGCGATCCGGATCCGCCGCGGCAACGGATCGGGCGGCGGCCTCGTCGGGGCGGCCCGCAACCCGCCCGACGGCGCGATGCTCGATTACTACCTGGCCTCGCCCGCGAAGGGACCGGTCACGATCGAGATCGACGACGCGGCCGGCAAGCTCGTGCGCCGGCTGTCGAGCGAGAAGCCGGCCCCGCATCCGGAGCCGATGTTCGGATTCCGGCGGCCGCCGGAACGGCTCCCGACGTCGGCCGGCATGCACCGGATCGTCTGGAATCTGCGGTACGACGTGCCGCCGTACATCCAGTCGAAGATCGCGCCGGTCTATGACGAGGGCGATCCGCTCGGGCCGATGGTGCTGCCGGGCGAGTACCGGGTGACGCTGACCGTCGACGGTCACGCCTACACGCAGCCGCTGAAGGTCGTGATGGACCCGCGCGTCCACGTGTCGATGGCCGATCTGCAGAAGCAGTTCGACCTGATGCGCCAGCTCTGGGACGCGCTGGCCCAGGACCACCTCGCGATCAACGGGATCCTCCAGCTGCACGCGCAGCTCACCGCGCTCGAGAGCCGCCTGGCGAGCGAGCCGGATGCCCGCGCCGTCGTGGCGGCGGCGAAGGCGCTCGATGGGAAGATCCTCGCGGTGAGGGACGAGCTCTACCAGCCGAAGGCGGTCGCGGGGGAGGAGATGCTCAACTACCCGATCAAGCTGAACAGCCAGCTGGCCTATCTCGAGAATACCGTCGACAGCGCCGACGCCGCACCGACCGCGCAGTCGGTCGTCGTGTTCGGCCGGCTGCGCACGCGGCTGGATGTCCAGCTCGCCACATGGCGGACGCTGCAGGACAAGGATCTGCCGGCCCTCGACGCGCAGATGCGCAAGGCCGGCATCCATGCACTCTCCGTGCCCCCGTCCGGTCCCGCCACGCTGGCGGCGGCGGGCGCCGGCCCCCGTTAGATCCGCACCGGAACACGCTGGCGGCTCCCCGGAGCCGCCGGCGTGTCGAAGGTTCCGCCGGCTATTCTGCCTTCTCGTCCCCGTGCCGGGGGCGGCGGCGCGCGCCGTCAGGCGGTCGCGAGGGGGGCGCCGTGGCGGTGCGCGCAGATCGCCTTGAACGTGTCGAGGATGGCGGGCTGCGACAGGCCATTGCCGCCGGCATGCAGGAGGATGTCGTTCATCGACACGATGCCGCGGATGTGGCCGTCGTTGTCGATGACCGGCAGCCGGCGGACCGCGTGCGACCGCATCGTCTCCAGCGCGGTCGTCACGTCGTCGTCCGGGGCGCAGCCGTGCGCCGGGCTCGACATGACTTCACGGACGGCGATGTGTCCGGCCGGCCGCTGCCTGGTGGCCACGCCGATGCAGACGTCCCGGTCGGTTACCATGCCCTGGACGTGACCGGAAGGATCGACGACCGGCACCGTGCCGCAATCAGCGTCCCACATCAGTTGAGCGACTCTGGCGAGATCCGTCTCGGTGGTGCACGTCACCACGTCTCGGGTCATGAGGTCTCGGATTTTCATGGCGGCCTCCTTGGACCGGTCCGGGTCCGGCCCGGACTCACCTCGGAATAAGCATCCCGCGTACCAGCCTGCCGGCGGCGGACGCGGGCGAAGGCCCTCGCCGGGCAGCCGCGGCGGCGCGGCCGTTCGGCCCGAAGACGGGCGGTCGGGCACAAATCCGCGGACGGATGGGACCCCGTGCCCGTACCGCTCGTGACCGCCAGACGTGACAGTCCGTTCCACGCGAATGCGTTCGGCCGGAGCGTGGCGCTCGCGGAGAAGAGGCCCGGAGCAGGGCGTCGTGGCCGCGGCCGCGTCGGTCTTACAGGTCGTGGCCCGAATAGGACTGGTTGAAGGATTTGTTGCAGAGCGGAAAGTCGGGAACGATGTTGTTCAGCAGGGCGAGCGACAGCGGCCGCCAGTTCAGAAAGGACGGATCGACCACCTTGACGCGAGACAGCCGTCCGGCGCGGTCCACCGACACCCAGTGGAGGATCGCCCCACGCCATCCCTCGACCAGGCTGAAAGCCGGCGCGAAGGGCGGGATCGGCGGCAGCGGCGCCGCGACCGGTCCGGCCGGGAGCCGTTCGACCGCCTGACGAATCAGCCAGCCGGACTCCCGCGCCTCGGCCAGCCGGACCAGCGCCCGCGCCATCACGTCGCCGGCGTGCTCGACCGGGACACGCCACTGCAGATCCGGATACGCGGCAAATGGGTGGTCCCGCCGGACGTCGACGTCGAGCCCCGAGGCGCGCGCGACGAATCCGAGCGCGCCGTGATCCTCGGCGATCCGCGCGCTCAGCCGCCCGGTCCCCTCCAGCCGGTCGGTCAGCAGCGTGTTGGCCAGGCAGATCGCCGCAATCTCGTCGAACGCCTGGATCTGCGCCTGGACCTCCTCGGCCAGCCCGAGGTCGATCGAGAGGTCGCGCGTCAGGCCGCCCGGCGTGAGCAGCCCGCGCAGCAGGCGGCTGCCGGTGAGACGCTTGTGCAGCCGGAACAGGCGTTCGCGGATCACCAGGCAGTGCGCCTGGCCGAGCGCGAAGCCGGTGTCGTTGGCGATCGCGCCGAAGTCGGCCACGTGATTGTAGAGGCGCTCGAGCTCGAGCAGGATCACGCGCACGAAGCGGGCCCGGTCCGGGACGACGGCGCCGGCCGCCGACTCGAGCGCCTGGCAGTACGCGAGCGCATGGCCGACGCTCGTGTCGCCGGAAATCCGCTCGGCCAGTTCGACGCCGGCTGCCGGCTCCCGCCCCTCGAACAGCTTCTCGGTCCCCTTGTGGGTGAAATAGAGGCGCGACTTCATCGTGATGATCGTCTCGCCGACGACGCTGAACCGGAAGTGGCCGGGTTCGATGATGCCGGCGTGCACCGGCCCGACCGGAATTTCGTACACGCCTTCGCCGCCCACTTCAGCGAACGGAAACCCGCGGCCGTCGTCGGTGAACTCGCGGACGCCCGCGTCCTTCCGCAGGGGGAAGTAATCGTCCGGCCAGAACGCGTGACGCACCAGCGGCCGGGGATCCGGATGGCCGGAGGCGGTGATCCCGAACAGGTCGTGGATCTCGCGCTCGAAGCGCGATGCCGGGTACCGGAACGACGCGAGCGAGGCGATGACCGGATGGGCCGGCGGGACGGCGACCGTGGCATGGACGAACCAGTCGTCCTGCCGGCGGCCGAACAGGTAATGGACGTCGAATCGTCCCTCGTCGGCCCGCCGGTCCTCGCCCACCATCGCCATCAGCTCGGCGTCGAACCGGATCCGGAGCCAGGCGGCCAGTGGCAGCACCCGTTCCGGGGCGAGCGACACGTGCAGTTCGCGGCCGCGCACGACCCGCGCCGCGGCCCCGTCGAGCCCGGGCGCGGCCGGCCATTCGAGGACGAGGTGGTGGACGCTGCGGTTCATCGGCCGAAGACCTCCACGCCGCGCGCCAGCAGCCCGCTGAGGGACGACGGCAGACTCAGACCCAGCACGAGCAGGATGGCGACCGGGATCAGCACCGGCAGGAGCATCCACCGGTCCGGCTCGCCGTGGCTCACGCCCTCGGATGGCGGGCCGTACAACATGCCGGCGAGGTGGCCGAGGATCGAGACGAACGCGATGACCACGAGCGTCAGCACGACGCCCGTCGCCCACGGGTGGCCGGTCGCGAACCCGGCGCGGAACAGCGCCAGTTCGGACACGAACAGGCCGAAGGGCGGCAGGCCGAGCAGCGCCACGAGGCCGGCGGCGAAGGCGGCCGCCGTCTGCGGCATGGTCGCCAGCAGGCCGGTGACCCGGGTGAACTCGGTCGTGTGGTACCGGTGCTGCACCCGGCCGGCGAGCACGAATGCCGTCGACTTGGCGACGCTGTGGTTGACGAGGTGGAGCAGCGCGGCGAAGATCCCGAGCGGGCCGAGGGCGAGGCCGAGGCAGGTGAGCCCCGTGTGCTCGATGCTGGAATAGGCCAGCATGCGCTTGAAGCTGCGCTGGAGGACGAGGCTGAAGGTCGCGATGGCCACGGTCAGCAGCCCGATCGTCAGCAGCAGTCCGTTCGCGAATGCTTCCTGGCCCGCCGCGTCGACCACCATCTTCCAGCGTGCAATGGCGTACAGGGCCACGGCGAGCAGCGTGCCCGACATCATGGCCGACAGCGGCGCCGGGGCCTCGGCGTGCGCGTCCGGCAGCCACGTGTGCATCGGCGACAGCCCGGCTTTCGTGCCGTAGCCGATCAGCAGGAACACGAACGCGAGGCGGATGACGTCGGCGTGGAGTCTGGGGGCTGCGGCCAGCAGCACCGTCCAGTTCAGCGCGCCGCCGAGCGGCCCCGCCAGATTCACGAAGTCGAAGTAGGCGAGCACCGTGCCGACGAACGCCAGCGCGATGCCGACCGAGCAGATGACGATGTACTTCCAGGAGGCTTCGACCGACGCCTTCGACATCACCAGCGGGATCAGGAGCGCCGACACGATGGTCGTCGCCTCGATCGCGACCCACATCACGCCCACGTTGTTGACGACCACCGCGCCCAGCATCGTGAAGGTGAAGACGTTCGACAGCGCCGTGAACCGGCGGATCTGCGCGGGCTGGTAGCCGTCTTCACGGCCGGCGCCGGGCCCGAACCAGGCGACCAGGGCGCCGACGAAGGCGATGCAGAGGGCCAGAATCGTCGACAGGGCGTCGGCGCGCAGGAACGCCCCGGCCGGCCAGACGGTCGGCACGCCGGCGAGCGCCCGCTGCCACAGGACGACCGCGGCGCCGGCCGGCACCAGCGCCAGGACGACGTTGACGAGCCGGGCCGGCCGGACCGGCAGGGCCAGCCCGGCGAGCGCGGCGGCCAGGGGCGGCGACAGGAGCCAGAGAAAAATCATCGTGCGCGCCCGGTTCCCCCGGGATCAATCCTTCAGGCGGCTGAGCTGTTCGACGTCGAGGCTCTCGAACGTCTCGTGAATCTGGTACACGAAGATCTGCATGACCAGGAACCCCATGAGGGCGTCCATGAACACGCCGATCTCGACGACCAGCGGCACGCCGTAGGCGGCCAGCACCGCGAGCAGCGCGATGCCGTTCTCCAGCATCAGGAAGCCGATCACCTGCGTGAGCGCGCGCTTCCGGCTCACGATGATCAGCAGGCTGACGAAAATCAGGCCGAGGGCGAGCGGGATGCCGCCCCGGGTCGGCAGCCGGCTGGCCAGCAGCAGCGGTTCGGCGACGATGTAGGCGAAGAGGACGAGCACGCCGGCCGTCAGCACCGAGGTCGTGGCGTTGAGGTACGGCTGGATCTCGGAGCCGAACCGCCGGTCCATCCGTGCGAGCAGCCGCGGAATCACGACGACCTTCAGCCCCAGCAGCAGCGCCGCCACCGCGTAGAGCTCGGCGTCCCCGGAGAAGTACGCGGTGAGGGCGGTCAGGCCGGCCAGGGTCAGCGACTGCCACGTGAACGCCCGCGCGTACGCCCGCACGGTGTGGCGCCACAGCGGGATCAACGCCAGCAGCAGCATGGCGCTCGATCCGAGGGCGGACAGTTGCGCGAACAGTCTCATGGCGTCATCACCCGGTCACCGGCCGAGCAGCGACGCGGTGACCGCCAGCAGCGCGAGCACGAACGATACGCTCAGCAGCTCGGGCACGCGGAACAGGCGCAGCTTGGCCACGCGGGTCTCCAGGAGGGCCAGCGCCAGCGCCAGGACGCCCAG
>Ga0307372_10011623_pt1 | contig 11708 bp, 10 predicted proteins | sample OX1MG_FD_202533 | JGI IMG/M metagenome (GOLD analysis project Ga0307372, IMG submission 202533) | Soil microbial communities from Risofladan, Vaasa, Finland - OX-1 | ecosystem: Environmental > Terrestrial > Soil > Coastal area > Acid sulfate soil | place: Finland: Risofladan, Vaasa | collected...
CCTCCCGAAGCTTGCGCACGATCTGCTCCGGAGTGTGTCTTCTGCCTTTCACGTCGGTTCCTCCTTGCCCTCTCGGGCGTTGGTGGAACCATCACATCATGTGGGCCAGTTCTTGGGGGTCAGGTCAAGTAGACGAGGCTCCAGACCTCGCCCGTGCGCTTGCGCCGCTTCCATTGCCGGTTGACCTGTAGCCGCTCGCCGCACTGGTCGCACCGGAGTAGGCCTTGGAAGGCGTAGATGCCCTCTTGACCGTCGTGCTGATGGCGGCGGCCACCATCCGTTGATAGCGGCTCAGCAGGCGGTCAACCGTCTCCCAGAGCTCCACGGTGACCACCGGGGGCCAGTTGGCCGGGAATCAGCTCGCCGAGCTGCTTCGAGCGTCTCTCGCTGTATGTGCGGCCCGTGTAGGCGATGTTGCGTAGGAGCTGCGCCACGGTGTCGGCCCGCCAACCCGTCTTGAACGTCGGCAGACGAATCCTCTCAGCGTTCAACCGGGCGGCCAGGGTGCGGGTGCTGAAACGCGCGGTCGCATAGTCCTCAAAGATCCGCTGCACCACCGGCGCCCAATCCTCATCGATGACCACCGCCCGATCACGTCCAGGGCCGTCCCAGCGAAGGCCAAGCGGTATGGCGCCAACCATCTCTCCGCGGCTCGCGGCAAACCGTTTCGTTTCGCGGATCTTGTCGCCGGTCATCCGCCGCTCCATTTCGTGGGCTGCCGCCAGGACTGCGTAGGAGAATCCACCGACCGCCGAGCGGTCGAACGTGCCATGTACGAACACGACCTGGATGCTGACGTGCGCTGGCTCTTCTAGTAGTGCCTTGAACTGCGCCGCGATGAGGGTTGAGCGGAAGGCGCGGGATTGGTCGTACGCGGACACCACGGCGACGCCGCCTGCTCCGATGCGAGCGAGCATCGCGTCATACCCAACGCGAGTTCGCTTGCCGCCGGAAACGTCCAAGTCTGTGAAGACCCCTACCTGGTCGCAGCCCTGGACGGCCGGGAGCGCCCGGCAACCGGCCTCCTGGACCTCGGGCGATGCCGTGCGCTCGTAATCCTTGTGGCGGCTCTGGCGGATGTAGACGACTGCGGTGGTCATCGTTTGCCTGGCTTGGCACCGGCCAACTCGCCTGGCTTCCCCGCAATCGACTTGCCGAGCGATCCGAGCTCCCGCGCCTTGCGCACCCAGCGTGCCATCAGCTCGGCCGGGTATGTCGGAATCGGACACTGATAGATGCGACGGTCGTCCAAGTAGCCCCCTTAAACAAACCAACTCCAAGCACTAGCCAGCCCACCCAACGCGGGGTACCAATTGCAGGGTGGGCGATGATTCTGATGCCGTATGCGGCCACACAGGCCGCGACCACGAGCATGGAGGCGGGCAGCCATAGGAGCCGAACCCAGCGGCTAATGGTGAATCATTACCTTGCATCGACCATTTGAATCCAGGACCAAAAGTCGCCAATGCCCTCTGTACGTAGGGGATCTAAGGTGAAGTACATGCAAAGTCTCCCATTCATTGTCATCGGGGACGTGGTGATCGTTCTAATGACAGTGGGCCGCATTGCCTTCGAGCGACATCATGAACGCGGTGAGTCGGTTCGGGCCGTGCCGAGATTGACTGTTTTGATGGCGGGGTTCGCAATGGCCGCCGTAGGTTTCACGGCCGCGTTCCTTATCCTGCCAGGCCACTGATAGCCCTGTGGGTCGGTCCAATCGGAATGCGAATACGTCACGTCGTCCACGTTCCGAAGATGGCCTGCGATGGCAACCATCATGGACCCACATTGTGAGCCCCAGCCGGGAACAGCGCCAATATCCCGCTTCGGCGACCATCGCGGACACAACGCCGAGCGTCCGTGGGGTGCCCGTTCAGGGGGTACGGTCGAGTTCGGCCAGTAGGTCGTGCCAGTTCAGCTAAACCGAACTTGCAGAGCGGTTAGGTACCTGTCGCCTCGAATCCCGCCGGGGCTACCAAACTCACCCAACCTGAAGTGGTAACGCGTTTGGCGGCGGCGTCGGGGCACTGAAGCCGAACTGATTGGCGGGGACCACCTGTTTCCGGTTCTCCCAAGGTGTGCCGAACTTTTGGCGACCCTGAAGGCGCGGCGCCGTTGCCTTGGACGCGGTCAGAGACGCGTTGACCTCACGAATTGCCCAGATGACAATGAAAATGAAGGGGCATGAGGACTGATCGGTCGGAGTGCTGACGATTGGCAGGTCCGACGTCGGCAGTTCGCCCCGCCCCCTCGAGGCAGATTTCGTAACCTTCCCGGGTATACCGGATCGAGTAGTTTTGCAAACGATGTGCGATCTGGCCCGCCGGGCCGTATTTGGGCCAGTTCAGGCACCAGTGCGGCGGTGTTCTGTGCGATCGCTGAAGACCGCTCCGGTGGCTCGCCTTGGCTGGGTTTCGTGGGAGAGGCCGAACGATGGCTTGGCGGCCAGTTTCGGACCCGATCGGCATCAATCGAGCCATCAAACGCGATCGGCTGGCCATGACTGACACGCCGGAGCCACTGGCTGACATAGTCGCCTTTCCCGCCCAGGCCTCGGCCACCGACCTGGCGCTCAAGGACCTCGAGTTGGTTTATGCCTTTGTTTACTCCAAGCTCGGCAATCGCGCCGACGCGGAGGACTTGACCCAGCAGGTCGCCCTGAAGGCGCTCCCGAGGCTTCGCGAGGGGGCGGGCGCGGCCGACGTGCGCGGCTATCTGTTCACGACTGCCCGCACCGTACTGGCCTCGTTCTGGGCCCTTCGATTCCTCACACCTCAGGCCGAGCTGGCTGACGATCTCGGTAATCCGACCCTCGTCCAAGAGCCCAACCTCACAGCCATCGATCGGGTCACGGAGATTCTTGGGGCCCTACCCGAAAATTACCGGACCGTTTTGGAATTGCGTTTTCTTCGCGGCTACACAAGTAAGGAAGTCGCGCGCGAGGTCGGAACCACCGTTGCCAACGTCAAGATCATGCAGTACCGGGCGCTTCGTCGGGCGGCGAGCCTGGGAGGAGTGTCCGATGAGTGACGAATCGGAGCGCGCGGAGCGCATTGACAAGCTAGTCGCCGAGCTGCTGGCGGGCCGGCGCTTGCGACTAGATCGTCGGGATGTCGAGGACCAGGGCGCCGTTCAAATTGCCGCGCGCCTGGCTGCGGCCCGGACCGGCCGTCCCGCCATGACTCCCGAGTTCCGACGGCGACTGGCGACCCAGCTCACGCCCGTCCGCGCCCCGCGCATGACTCGCCGGAAGGTCCTGACGGTGGGCGCGGCTGCGATCGTGGGGGGGGCAGCGGGGCTGCTGGTGGGAAGCCTGCCGGGTTCCGATTCGCCGGTTGCGGAGCGGCTTGCGCCCGGCTCCCTGATCCAGCCCGATGCGGGGGTTTGGGTCGATGTGGGCGCGCTGGCCGACCTGGCCGAAGGACAGCCCGTCGCCGTCAACGCCGGCGCGGTAGGCGCCTACATTTTCCGTCGGGGGAGCCAGGTCCGCGCCGTTTCGTCGATCTGTTCCCACCTTCCCTGCCAGCTGCAATGGAGGGCGGCGCAGGGCGTGTTGCTCTGCCCCTGTCACCAGCAGTCGTTCACGCCCGAGGGCAAATCCACCTCGGCCTCCTATCCGTTGCCGAATCTGAGTCGGGTCATGGTTAAGGTGCAACGCGGACGGGTGATGATTTTCGGCACCTGAGGCGTGGTTGGCGATCTGGACCGAAATGAGCAATACGGGTGGCGCTGCGGATTGGCCGGTCGGCACCGTGGATGGCAAACTAGACTTCGGCCAATGCAGAAACGAGCAGATTCTGAGTTTGGATCGGCTCTTGGACTCCGAATCGTGGCCCGCCGATCCGGGCAGATCACGGCATGACGCGAATCTCGGACCTCTTGGGTTCCGGCACCACCGTCTCCTTCGAGTTTTTCCCTCCCCAGGACGATCAGGAAAAGGAGCGTCTGGAACGCACCATTCGGGACTTGGAACCACTGGCGCCGTCCTTCGTTTCGGTGACCTATCGAGGCGGGCGCCGCTCTCGACTGCGGACCACCGAGGTGGTCCGAAATCTGCTTCAGGAGCGCCGAGTGACGGCCATGCCGCACCTGACTTGCGTCGCGCACAGCCGGGCCGAACTGGTCGAGATCATCGGCGACTTTAAGAACGCGGGCGTGAGCAACGTTTTGGCTCTGGGAGGCGATCCTCTGCCCGACGGGGAGCAGCACGAGCTGCGGCACGCAGTTGAACTGGTGGAACTGGCCAGATCTCTGGGCGTGGATGCGATTGGAGTTGCGGCCCATCCCGCCGGGCACCCCAACTCGCCAGACCTGGCGAGCGACCGGAGGTATCTGGCCGAAAAGCTGGGTCTGGCCGATTTCGCGATCACCCAGTTCTTCTTTGCTGCGGACGAGTACGAATCGTTGGTCGACGATCTCGATCGGCTTGGAATTAGGAAGCCGGTGATCCCCGGAATCATGCCCATAACCAACTTGGGCCAGATCCAGCGCATGGCGCAGCTGTCCGGCTGCGCGGTACCCGGCGACGTAGTTGCCAAGCTGCAGCGCGCGGATGGTAACCCCGAGGAGGTGCGGCGGATCGGCCTCGAACTGGCCGTTGAACTCTGCCAGAGCCTTCTCGACAGAGGGGCGCCGGGCCTTCACTTCTACACCCTGAACGCGTCCACCGCGACCCGCGAGATTCACCGGCAGTTGAAAATCAGTCGGCCGAGGGTAATAGATGGGCTTCGAGACGACGGGCTTGGAAATAGCAAGCCAAACGTCGACACCAGCCCTTAACGTGAGATGATCAAATTTCAATAAACGTATTTAATAGATACAAATGTTATCTGGTGGTAAACTTCGGGCCCAGCGCGTACCCTTGGAAAAATAGCGACTGGCCGCGTTCAGTCGCGAGAGAGGAGCAAGATGCACCGATCGATGTTCGATTTTCGGTTAGGTCGGGTCCTAGCCGTTGGCGCGGCGATGGCCACCGTAGCCGCCGCCTGCGGATCGACCCCCGCGAGCGGGCCGAGTGGAGCCGCCCCCGCCAGTCAGCAGGTTCTCAGCATCAACGATCAGACCGAGCCCAACAGCTACGATCCAGGGCAGGAGACCTACACCTATGAAGCCGCCGTCGGGCGGAACGTGTTCGAGCCTCTCCTCAAGCCCAAAGCCGACCTCAGCGACGTCACCGGAGCCGCCGCCTCGGGCTACACCGTCTCCTCGGACGGACTGACCTACACCTTCCACATCCGTTCCAACGCCAATTGGAGCGACGGCAAGCCAGTCACCGGCAGCGACTTCGTGTACGGCTGGAAGCGACTTTTGAATCCGGCCCTGGCGGCCGGGTACGTTGACCCCTTCTTCGACACCAACGTCGCCGGCGCCGCGGACTACGGCAAAGTGGATGCCACCAACGCCACCGCCATCGACGCATTCTTGAGTGGGCTGGGATTGTCAGCCCCCAATTCCAAGACGTTCGTCGTCAAGTTGCAGCACCCTGCCGCGTACTTCAAGTGGGTCGCCACCCTGTGGGTCGGTGCTCCCATTCGCCAGGACGTGGTCGAGAGTGCGGCCGGAGGGTCGTTCCCTTCGTCGGATGCCACCAAGGCTGAGGCTTGGGCCTCCAACGCGTCGACGATCATCGGCAACGGGCCCTTCAAGATCTCCGCCATCGTTCCCAAGGACCACGTGACGCTGGTGCCCAACACCCACTATTGGGCGGGGACGGCGGCGATAAAGCAGTTGACCTACGACTTCATCCCTGACGCCAACACCGCCTTTGCCAAGTACCGGACCGGGGCCCTGGACATCATCAACGTGCAGGGCGCCAACGTTACCGTGGTGCGCAACGATCCTAAATTGAGCAAGCAAGCCAAGCTGATTCCCCGCCTGACCGCCTTCTGGATGGCATACAACACCAAGCGGTCGCCGCTCAACAATCAGGACGTGAGGATGGCTCTGGCCAAGGCCATCGACCGCAACCAGCTCACCCAGGACGTCCTCCATGGCACCGACAAGCCCCTGACCTCTTTCTTGCCCAAGGGGATGCTCGGTTATGACAATTCCGACAACGCCCAGAGCTTTGATGCCGCGGCTGCCAAGCAGCTACTGCAGAAGTCGGGCGTGAGCGTGGCGGACCTGAACAAGATGAAATTGTTGACTCGAAACACCACCACCAACCAAACCGTCAATCAGTTCATCATTCAGCAGTGGAAGACCAACTTGGGTCTGGACATACAGCTCAATGTCATCGACAGCAAGACGGTCACCAAAATGATCCGGGCCGGCAATTTCGACATCTACGGTCCGGACGGCTGGGGGGCGGACTACCCCGATCCTCAGGACTGGGCCGACATCTTCCAGAGCGGTTCTTGCCACGCGCTGAACTGGGGCTGCCCGACGCTCCCTGGTTACGACGCACTGGTCCAGAAGGCCGATGCCTCGCAGTCGGCCTCAAGCCGCCTGGCGGACTACAAGACGGCCCAGAAGCAACTCATCGACACCGCGGCAGTCGGATTTCTCTACCAGCAGTACGAGTACGACCTCATCCAGCCCTGGGTCACCAACATGTCGATCACCCCGATCGATGATGAGTACGTCCCGGGTGACTTCTACTATCAAGGCGTCTACATCAAGAAGCACTAGCAGCAAATGTCGGCAGAAGTAGGGAGGCGCTCCAAGCGGAGCGCCTCCCCGTCATTTCGACCGCGTCTGCCAAACACCCGCGCTGTCAGCCTCAGCCTCTATGTGGTGAGGCGTGTCCTTTGGATGATTCCGGTCATCTTCTTTGTCGTTCTGATCACCTTCGTGCTCATGCACCTGGCGCCGGGCAGCCCCTGGGACAAAGGAGGGGGGCGCCAACTGTCCCAGTCGGTGGTCAGGAACCTCAATATCAAGTACGGTTTGGACAAACCCGTCTGGCAGCAGTTCCTGCTCTACGTCTGGAACGCGGCTCATTTCGACTTCGGCTTGTCCTATCAATACGAGGGTAAGACGGTCGCGAGTCTGATCCTGGGCGGTTGGCCGTACACGTTCACCATCGGCGCGCTGGCATTCTGCCTGGTGGTACCGATTGGCATCGGGCTCGGGGTGCTGGCGGCGCTGCGGCAGAACACCAGGACCGACTACCTGACCATGACTTTTGCCACTTTTGGCGCATCATTTCCCAACTTTGTGGTGGGCATGCTGATGATCATCGTGTTTGGAGTGCTGGCCTACAACGTGAGCGGGGGTAACGTGTCCCTGCCGGTGACCGGTTTTGGACTGGACGACCACCTGATCATGCCCGTGATCACGCTGGCGCTCCTGCCAACCGCGTACATCGCGCGGCTGACGCGGGCCAGCACGCTGGACACTCTTCGACAGGAGTACGTGCGCACGGCCTGGGCCAAGGGGTTGTCGGAGCGTTTGGTCGTCCTGCGTCACATTCTCAGGAATTCACTCATCCCGGTCGCCACCGCGCTGGGGCCCACCTTTGCGCTGCTCATCACCGGCTCCGTGATAGTTGAGACGGTGTTCGCCATTCCCGGCATCGGGCGTTCGTTTGTAACCGCCGTCGAATCTCGCGATTACCCCATGATCTTGGGCACCACAATCTTGTTCTCGGTGGTGATCGCCCTCGCCAACCTGGTCGTTGACATCCTCTATGTCTTCATCGATCCGCGGGTCCGCCTCGACTGATGGCGAGCGCAGTAGCCGTCCCCTCCCAGCTGATCGATTGGGAACAGCCGGAGCAGATCGGGCTCTGGGGAGATGCCTGGGCCCGCTTTCGTCGCAACCGCCTGGCCGTCATCGGCCTGACAATCGTGGTGCTGCTGATTCTGGATGCCCTCCTGGCGCCGGCCCTTGTGCACTTCGGTCTCTTGATCGATCCCTTAACGCAGGATGTGACTCACATTGAGGTCGGGCCGGGCAGATTCGGTCACTTGCTCGGCACCGATGAACTCGGCCGCGACACCCTCACCCGGCTCATGTACGGTGCTCGCATTTCACTTTCGATCGGCATCTTCGTGCAAGCCATCGTCCTCGTCATTGGCGGCACGATTGGGTTGACCGCCGGTTATGTCGGGGGCCGTGTGGATAACCTGCTCATGCGCTTCACCGATATCTGGTATGCGTTTCCCGACCTGATCTTCGTCCTCGTGCTCGTCTCTGTCTTTGGCCCCAGCCTGCTCTCGATCTTCGGCGCCATAGGCATCGTGAATTGGGTCAGCCTGGCCCGCCTGGTACGCGGCCAGGTTCTGGCCATCAAGGAAAAGGAGTACGTGGAGGCGGCCCGAGCGACGGGGTCGAGACCTTTAAAAATCGTGCTTCGTCACCTGGTGCCCAATTCACTTGGCCCCATCATCGTTACGCTGACCTTCGGCGTTCCGCAGGCCATCTTTCTGGAGGCCACCTTGAGTTTCATCGGAGTCGGGATCCAGCCCCCCACCCCAACCTGGGGCCAGATGGTCAACGATGGCTATCAGGCCGTTTTTGCCAATCCCAGTTCGGTGGTCTTCCCCTCGCTCGCGATCGGGCTCACGATGCTGGCCTTCACATTCATTGGCGACGGGCTACGCGATGCCCTAGACCCGAGGATGAGGCGCTGACCCAGCTGCTAGTCGAGGGTTTCCCGGCATGAGCGACGCGCTGCTGCGGGTTCAGGATCTGCACACCCAATTCCAGACTTCCCGGGGACTAGTGCGGGCCGTGGACGGGGTCACGCTCGAAGTCCGGTCAGGCGAGATCGTTGGCGTGGTGGGCGAATCCGGTTGTGGCAAGACCATGACGGCACTTTCGATTCTCCGATTGCTTCCCGACCCCGGCCGCATCGTGTCGGGCAAGATCATGTTTCGAGATGTGGACGTCACGGCCATGAGCCAGGAGGAGGTGCAGGACTTCCGAGGTCGGGACGTGGCAATGATCTTCCAGGATCCGATGACTTCCTTGAATCCGGTCACCCGTGTTGGGAACCAGATTGAAGAGGCCATGACGGCTCACAACAAATTTGACGTGAACGCAGCTCGAGTCCGGGTCCTCGACCTTCTCGACCGGGTCAGCGTTCCGGAGTCGAAGAAGCGGGTCCGCAACTACCCGCACCAGTTTTCGGGTGGGATGCGCCAGCGGGCCATGATTGCTATGGGCATTGCCAACGAGCCCGCGCTCATCATCGCCGACGAGCCGACGACGGCCCTGGACGTAACCGTCCAGGCCCAGATCATCGAGCTGTTAAAGCAGCTCAACCGGGAAATGGGCACCGCCATCATGCTGATCACGCACAACATGGCCCTGGTCGCCAGCCTCTGCCAGCGGGTGGTCGTTATGTACGCGGGCCGCGTCGTCGAGGAGGGACCGGTGGAACAGATTTTCACCAGTCCCCAACATCCCTACACATGGTCGTTGCTGCGTTCGGTTCCAAGGGTGGATCGGGAGCGTCGCGACCGGCTCATCAGCATCGAGGGGCTGCCGCCTGATCTTGCTCGGCTACCCCCGGGCTGTAAGTTCCATCCTCGATGTCCGTTCGCGGTGCAGCGCTGCCGGGAAGAGGAGCCTCCCCTCGCCGACGTGGCGCCAGACCAGATGGCCCGATGCTGGGTGCTGATGCGAAACGTGGCTGATGATTCGGAGCCGATGGTGCGTCTGCGCGCCAATGCCCCGGGCCAGGGTGCCACCGGTGACTGAGGTGGCCGAATTGGAGGCCGCCGGCAGACAGGGGCGCGACGACATCATCCTGCGGGTGCAAAACGTACGCAAATATTTTCCGTTGAGCGGCGTGGGGAAGGAGGCCGTCAAAGCCGTCGATGGGGTGAGTTTCGAGTTGCGTCGTGGGGAGACTCTGGGCCTGGTGGGAGAATCGGGCTGCGGCAAGTCGACGCTGGGGCGCTGCCTGGTTCGGTTGCTCGAGCCTACCGACGGGACAATCCTGTTCGAAGGTCGCGACCTGGCCAAGATGGGGGGTGGGGAGTTGCGCCGGGCTAGGCGCCAGATGCAAATCATTTTCCAGGACCCGTTCGCCTCTCTCGACCCGCGGATGACCGTGGGCGAGATACTCGCCGAGCCGATCGACAACTTTCGATATGCCCGCGGTGCGAAACGGCGTGAGCGAGTCCAGGAGTTGCTGGACATCGTGGGGCTCAATCCCGGCTTCACCAACCGCTATCCGCACGAGTTTTCCGGGGGCCAGCGGCAGCGCATCGGAATCGCCCGGGCGCTGGCTCTCAATCCCAGCATGATTGTGTGCGATGAGCCGGTGTCCGCCCTCGATGTGTCGATTCAGGCGCAGATCATCAACCTGCTTCAGGATCTGCAGAAGGCTCTCGGCCTGACCTACGTTTTCATCGCCCATGATCTGGCGGTGGTTAGACACCTCTCGAATCGGGTGGCGGTCATGTACCTGGGCAAGATCGTGGAGATTGCCGATCGGGTGTCCATTTATGACACGCCCGAGCATCCGTACACCAAGGCCCTCTTGAGCTCCATTCCTATTCCGGATCCGGTCAAGGAGCGCGAACGGGTCTCGATCCTGATCAAGGGCGAGATCCCTTCCCCGGTGAATCCGCCGGCTGGATGCCGATTCCATCCACGCTGTCCAATCGCTCGGATTCCCCAGCCCTGTGCGACCGATGAGCCGGAACTGATGGTCCACACCCACCCCGGCCAGGTTTCCGCCTGCCATTTTGCGGGTGAACTCTGAGTCGACTCCTGCGGCGCTGACCCAAACTCGGGTTCGTCGATGTGCGTGGTCGGTCAAAATTGACGTTCGCGCCGGTGTAGCTCAGCGGTAGAGCAGCGGCCTTTTAAGCCGATGGTCCGGGGTTCGAATCCCCGCGCCGGCACCCTTGTCCTGTCTCAGGACATCGTGCGCAGCTGTCGCACGTCATCGTGCACTGGCCAGCGCCCGCCCAGGCGGTAATGGTCGCGCTTGGGATCGAGGGGGTGAAACCGGGTCTTCGGATTCTGGCGGGGTGAGCCAGGGCCGGTAGGGCGCCAAGAAATGAACGAAGGTGCCCCAGGCTTGCGGTGTGAGCCAACAATCCCGAACCACCTTCGTCGTTATTGAGCCTAACGAGATTCTGCAGGCCCTGGTGGGTCTTAAAGATGTCCGGGTTGTCCACTCCCGGCGCCGTGAGCGCGAGGTGGATCTCATGATCGAGCAGGTCGTGGACATCGTCCTCTGCCCGAGCTGCGGCGCGCGGGCAAAGGTCAAGGAGCGACCGGTAGTGAGCTATGTCGATCTGCCGGTCTATGGCGCGCCGATGCGTCTTTCATGGCGGAAGCATCGGATGCGATGCCCGGAACCGACCTGCGCCATGAAGACCTGGATCCTCTCCGACCACCGCATTGCCGCCAAGAACTGCCTGCTGACGACCCGAGCGGCGAAGTGGGCCACCAAGCAGGTGGGCACCGGGAGGACGGTGCTGGAGGTGGCGGGTGAGCTCGACTGCGACTGGCACACGATCAACGATGCGGTGACGACCTACGCAAGCGCGCTGCTGAAGGCGGATCGCAAGAGGCTGAACAAGACCACGGCCATCGGCCTGGACGAGACCAACTTCATCAGGCTCGGTTCGAAGGGATTCAGCGACTACGCAACCACCGTGGCCGACGTTGAGAACCACCAGATCATCGAGATCCTGCCCAGCCGCAAGTTCACCGACGTGGCCAGGTGGCTCGACAAACAGCCCCGGGCCTGGAAGGAGCGAATTGCCTACGGGGCCCTGGACATGTCCGATGCCTACGCG
>Ga0307372_10011624_pt1 | contig 11708 bp, 12 predicted proteins | sample OX1MG_FD_202533 | JGI IMG/M metagenome (GOLD analysis project Ga0307372, IMG submission 202533) | Soil microbial communities from Risofladan, Vaasa, Finland - OX-1 | ecosystem: Environmental > Terrestrial > Soil > Coastal area > Acid sulfate soil | place: Finland: Risofladan, Vaasa | collected...
AAAAGAAGTCATGCAGAGGGCACATCATTGTAGGAGACTCATTCGGGCGGTAGGGTAGGGCGATCTCGGAGGCTGGGGAGGCGTTGGCCTCGGGGGGCTGTTTCCGATATTTCTGTCTACTTTCCGCTACTTTTGTCTAAGGTCGCGATTATTCGCTACCACCAACGTGGTAGAAGACGGTGAAACGATGCTGAGAGAGGTGCTACCGCGAATCCGCTTTGACCGCCGCCTTCAGGTGAGTTACGAAAAACCGGTTCATTGCCACAAGCGACGCGCCGAAGGGCTCCTGTTTCGGCTCGTAATGGGCGAATATCGTCTTGTATTCCGAGAGCATTTCGGGAAGGACGCGGTGAGACACAATATCGTTGACGGGGCCGCTGAAGTAGTGCCGAAAGATTGTGAGCGGTCCGCTCACAATAATCCGCTGCGGATTGAAGAGTTTGATGAGCATCGCGCATGAATCACCCAGGAACGTACCGATCTCGCGCAGTGTCATGAGCACAAAGCGGTCGTGGCGCCGGGACGCGGCGACGATGTCGTCAAAGGTCAGCTCTCCGGAGTCACTGCCTGATCGTAAGGATTGTTTCTAAGCTTCCCACCCTTGAAAAGATTCGAGTCTCCGAGGTTACTTTCCACGCTCTCAACCGCTTGAACGATGCTCTTGAAACCTCGGGGAGAACTCCCCGGATGGTCAACCTCATTATGCACGCCGTCAAGGTTCCCTCCGCTTCGCTTATACTCGTGGGCTCATCATGCGAGACCCGATGTTAGGGGTAGAGCGTGCTGAAGAGGAGCCAAGAGAACGGGGGATTCTCACACTCGATGAGGTAAAGAAACTGCTCGCCCTTGAAATGACGCCTCGGCTCAAGGCGGTCCTTGCTCTCGGAAGTCTTGCAGGGTTACGGAAAGGGGAGATTCGCGGTCTCAAGTGGGATGATGTGGACTTTGAACACAAAGCGCTCCACGTTCGTCATAACTGGGTCAATGATCGTGAAGGTCTCAAGAGCCCAAAAACCAAGAGCTCTGGCTCCGTTCTCATGCTCGACTTATTGGCGAGGAGGGCGAGAAGACCGGTCATGAGATCGAGGCAGAGTGGGGCATCGGCAGTGGGCAAGTGTACCGATGGCGCAAGGCATTAGAGGCCGAAGGGAGGGAAGGCATGCGAGCCTTCCCGGGCAACGGCAAGCCTCGCGATGAGGAACTGGCAGAACTGCACAAGGAGAATCGTGAACTTCGTGAGGATCGAGAAATCCTGCGAAAAGCACTGGCCATCTTCTCGGATCGCCGGAAATGAGGTTCCGGTTGATGGACGAGCAACGCAGATGAACCTTCCCCGATTCCATGGACATAAAGTCAAGCAATTTGGGAGGACAGGTGGGAAGGTACAGGGACTCCTTGCAGCGGGTGCGAAGATTCTTCTCCTCACGTGCGCTGAGCCGACAAGGAAATCGGTGCGCAGCTTGCACGAACAGTGAACTCCGCCTCCACTTCTATCTGACGAGCAGATTCAGAAAGCTTACCCTGCATGCGGGCTACCACGAGTTCCACCGAATGTACGGCGAGCATATCGACGGGAGGCCGAATGACCGTCAGAGGCGGAGAGACGAGTTCGGTCCATGGGTTATCGTCGAAAACTATGATAGAAAGTTCGTCTGGAATCACGATCCGCGTCTGTCTCAGCCGACGGAGAACGTTTGGAACCTGGGCGGTGTTGGCGACAATCATTGCGCTTGGTCGGGCAGCAAGGTTCCACAAGGAGTTCGCGGCATCGGCCCCCCATTCACCGCGGAAGGATACGTGCTGAACGAGCATTGGGTCGAAGTCAACACCATATTCCTCCAAAGCTGCCCGATAGCCGGCCACCCGCGTCCGTCCCGTTGAAGTATTCAGTGGGCCCGAGATGAAGCCAATACGTCGATGCCCAAGGTCTAGTAGGTAGGCTGTCGCCGCCCGTGCCGAGTCAACGTTTCGGATGCTCACCAAGTCGATACCCTCAAGCTCAGAAACTGCGCGGTCGACGAATACGACCTTGATGCCGACTTCACAGAGTCGCTGCCATCTCTCAATGTTCGAACCTGTTGGCGTTGCGATTATCCCTCCCACCGATCGCCCTAGTAGTGTCTCCAGAAACTGTGCTTCAAGATGAGGATCTTCGTGCGTAGTCATGAGCACAACCTGCAATCCCCGGGCTCTGGCCTCCCAGACGACGCGATCGGCCAACCGAGCAAAGAACGGGTTGGCGAGATCCGTCACCATCAGTCCGATCGTTCCTGGCTGACTTTGGTTCAGCTCACGTGCGGCTGATCTCGGACGATAGGCCAATTCCTCCATGACCGCGACGACTTTCTCGCGGGTGGCTGGCGCTACCGGCCCAGTTCCCTTATTGAGCACACGGGATACGACGGCAACCGAGACCCCCGCCGCCTTTGCAACGTCACGAATAGTCGGCGCCTTTTTCACTGATACCTCCAAGACTCCCTATTGTACGCGTTATGCACCAGAAAAAGGAACTGTCAAGCACCAAGCTGGCCGGTGACCACCACTCCTGCCGTTAGCGTAGCCACCCGCATTGGTTCTTCCATAGAGCTCGAAGGAATTTCGTTGACACCCCAGAGGTTTGTGGTAGAATAACGGTACCGGTACCACTTCGACAAAAGAATGGTACAGTCGCTTAGCACTTGCTGAGCTTACGTGTCGTGAGAAACACAAAGGTTATAAGGAAGGCAAGAATGAACCTGCATGCACTGCTTGTCAAACGGGAGAATGATGGACACCCCATTCGGGTCGGTCTCATCGGAGCCGGACGCTTCGGAACGATGTACCTCGCGCAGGCTCGCAACATTCCCGGCGTTCACGTGGTTGCCATAGCGGATATCAACGTGAAGCGAGCCCGCGACGCATTTGCTCTCATCGGCTGGCCTGAGGATGATATTGCACCAGATATTGCATCTGCGATTGCGAAGAGATCCACGGCGATCGTAGGGGATGCCGCGAAACTCTTCGAGGCAGACATCGACGTGATCGTCGAAGCAACAGGAAACCCCGTTGTGGGAATCACCCACGCTCTGCGGGCATTTGAGACAGGAAAGCACGTTATCATGGTGACGGTCGAAGCGGATGCACTGGCCGGCCCAGCGTTGGCCCGTCGCGCCGAGGCCGCCGGGCTCGTCTACTCCCTCGCCTACGGTGACCAGCCAGCGCTCATCATGGAATTTGTCGACTGGGCCCGGAGCTCGGGATTTGACGTCGTTTGCGCGGGAAAGGGAGCCAAATATCTCGAGGGCTATCACGAGATGACGCCAGACAACGTCTGGAACTTCTGGGAGTTTCCGAAGGAGCTGACCGATTCGGGGCAACTTAACCCCAATATGCACACCTCTTTCCGCGACGGAACCAAGGCATCGATCGAGATGGCCGCCGTCGCCAACGCCGCCGGCTTGATTCCTTCCGACGGCGGCCTGACCTTCAGTCCGGGAAATGTCGAGGAGATTGCGACGATTTGTCGCCCCAAGACGGCCGGAGGAGTGCTGGATCACGAAGGAAGCGTCGATGTCATGTCGAGTTTCACCCGCGCTGGCGTCCGGATTCCTCACAACACGCAGGAGGGGGTTTTCGTCGTTGTGAAGGCCACCAACGACTATGTCTCGAGGTGTTTCACCGAATACCCCTGGCACCCTGATCCCACCGGCAGGTACGTCGCGCTCTATCGTCCCTACCATTTCATCGGGCTTGAGCTGAACATCTCGATTGCGAATGCGGCACTCCTCGGTGTCGCCACGGGGGCACCAATCGGCTTCTATGGAGATGTCGTCGCAACGGCGAAGAAAGATCTCAAAGCTGGCGAGTTTCTCGATGGCGAAGGTGGTTTCACTGTATGGGGCAAACTCGTCTCCGCGCGCCGCTCCGTGGAAACACGTGCACTCCCTGTGGCCCTCAGTCACCATGTCAAGCTTCAGAACGACGTGGCCAAAGGCAGTATCGTCAGCTGGAATGACGTCGTCATCGATGAATCGCAGACTGCTGCCCTGGAACTACGGCGTGAAACGGAAGCGCAACTTGCCCCGCTGAGTTCCAGTAGGACGCATGCCTCCCCTTCGCTCCACTTCGGTAAATCATGAAGAGGGCAAAGATGCGTGGATCTCACACACCACGATATCGCGGACCATCACACAAAAAAGGAGGGCCGAAGGATTAACCTAGATAGCAATTCGCCGTAAGGCGCCGGAGATGCAGACGACAGCATTCGATGTCGCCCACGCAACAAAGGCGTGTCAATGTACACGGTTGACTTTCTAAAGGAGCAGAGAGATCATGAAACGAATCTCGATTGCAATGGTGGCTCTGTTGGTGGCGGGAGGGTTCGTCTTCGCCGGCGGTAGCGCGGAGAAATCGGCATCCTCCGGCGCCGCCGTCAATATCGTCTCCATGGTCGACGAAAGCGCGCAGACGCCTATCGCGGATCTGGAGTCTTCCCTCGGTACCCCAACGGTTCCAAACGGCGCAAAGTTTGCGTACGTTACGCGCACCCTCTCCAACGAGTTCTGGAGATATGAGAGCGATGGTTTTACCTCGGAGGCCAAGAAGCTTGGGGTCACTGCCCAGGTCTACGCGGTAACGAACGAGGCCTCCATTACCGAGCAACTCGACAAGGCTCAGAGCGCCGCCGAGCAAGGTTTCACGGCTTTGATGGCGTCGCCGATTTCCGCGACTGCGCTGGATTCCGTTTTCAAAGCGGAGCTCGCAAAGGGAGTCCCCTGCATTATCCTTAATGACGCGCGTGGAACACTTCCGGGCGTCGTCTATATTGGCCCGGATGCTCTGAAGATCGGAGCCACGGCCGCTGCTTATATCGCCAAACTCTTGCCCAATGGTGGCAATGTTGCGATGATCGAGGGAGACCCGGGTTCATCGAATGCGAGAAACCGCGGGATAGGATTCAAGCAGGAGCTTGCGAAGCACCCGAATCTGACGTTGGTCGGCTCCCAGACGGCTATGTGGGACGAGAACCAGGCGAAGACTATCGCTACCGCCATGCTCACTGCGCACCCAGACATCAAGGCCTTCTACGCGCAGAACGACGTCATGGGGCTTGGCGTCGAAGCGGCAATAGCGGAGAAGGGGCTTACCGGTAAGGTCCTGCTTGTCGGTACCGACGGTATCCCACAGGCTAAGAAGGAGATTGCCGCGGGCAGATACACAGCTACAGTTAGTGAGCGGCCGACTACGGAAGGCGAAACAGGTGTCGAAGCTGCTCTCTGGTTGCTCGAGGGCAAGAAGCTTCCAGGCTGGATCGAGGTTCCGGCGATTCTTATCGATAAGAGCAACGTGAGCGAATACATGAATGGCATGCCCTGATCGTGACTGATTGAAAGCGAGCCAAATAATGGGAGAACCACTGCTTGAGATCCGTAACATATCCAAGACATTCCCCGGAGTTCGGGCCCTCGACGATGTGAGCTTCAGCCTTTCGAGAGGCGAAATCCTTGCCCTGGTCGGTGAGAACGGAGCGGGCAAGAGCACGTTGCTGGCCATTATAGGGGGGTCGCTTGTTCCCGATTCAGGCTCGGTCGTTGTCGAGGGCGTCCGGCGTTCGGAATACACTCCGCGCCGGGCGCTCGCCGACGGCGTCGTGATCGCGTATCAAGAACCGGCGATTGTCGGCCAACTTACGGTCGGCCAAAACTTGCTCATAGGTCGGTCCGCCGCGCGACGTCGAGCGTCTACGGTTGAAGTACGGGAGACACTGAGTAATCTTGCCCGAATGGGTTTTCCGCTCGATGCGCACACACCCGCGTCGACGCTCAGTCCGGCACAACGTCAGGCGTTGGCCATTGCCAGAGTCTTTGCACTCGGTGCCAAGATCGTTGCCCTCGACGAGCCTACCACGAGCCTGGCCGAGCAGAACGTTGCTGCCGTACTGAACGGAGTTCGCGAACTGTCGCACGAGAGAGAGGTTGGCATTATCTACGTTTCTCACAAGATGCACGAGGTCATGGAAGTCTCAGACTCCGTCGTCGTCCTGCGTGACGGGATGGTGCGTTTCTCAAGCCCAACAAACGAGACGAGCACCGATGAGATTGTTCGCAATATGGTAGGTCGTCAACTGCTTGAGTTTAGACGAACGCATCCGGTAGCATCCAACGCCGCCATCTTCTTCACTGTGACGGACGTTACCCATCCTTCTGGAGTCGGTCCGGCGAGTATCTCCGTGCGAGCTGGCGAGGTTCTCGGCATCGCTGGTCTGGTAGGTTCTGGCCGCACTGAGTTCCTGCGCGCGATCGTGAAAGCCGATGCTGGCAGCACCGGTTCCGTGACGATCGATGGTCGTCGCGTACCGATTCGAAGTCCGCGGGACGCCCGAGATGCAGGGATCGCATTCATTCCGGAAGAGAGAAAACGACAGGGTCTTATCTTACAAATGCCAGCCTATGCAAATGTCACGATTACAGCCGGTCGCGAGTTCGCGCAGTTCGGCCCGTTTTTAAATCCATCACGCCAGATTGCAGCGACAGAGGAAGTTGGCGCCCAGCTGTCGTTGCGACCAACGAATGTCAGGCTCGCTGCGCACCAGTTTTCGGGTGGAAACCAACAGAAGCTTGTAATCGCCAAATGGATCCGGCGCGACGCACGAGTGTACCTCTTCGACGAGCCGACAAAGGGTGTCGATGTTGCTGGCAAGGCTGAGATCTATTCGCTGATTGATGCCCTCGCGGCCGCCGGGCACGCGATCGTGGTGGTCTCCTCTGATCTGCCGGAAATCATTGCTCTTAGCGATCGAGCACTCGTCATGCGAAATGGCCGTTTTCTCTCCGAGCATGTTGGTAACGACATCAACGAACACAGCCTCGTGGCCAGCGCCATGGGCATCTCGAAGGGTATGCCATGAGTAACAATTCACGCTCACCACTCAACTTTCAGGCGATAGGCATCTTCATCGCCGCCGCCGTGATTTTCCTGATTTTCGGACTGCTGAAACCAATCTTCCTCACGCCCGGTAATCTCAGCCAGGTCGCTGTGTCAGCCTGCGTCAACGCGATCATCGGGCTTGGCCTTACCTTCGTGATCATCACCGGAGGCATCGACCTTTCCGTTGGGTCGATTGCAAGCTTTGTGGGTATCGTGTCGGCTGCCAGCATGGTCCACGGAGGTGTCTCTCCGTATCTCGCGCTTGCGCTCGGCATCGGACTCGGTCTAATTGCCGGAGCCTTCAACGGCGTTCTCATAACCCTGCTGCGGCTTCCTCCGTTCATTGCGACCCTCGGGACAATGAGCGCCTACCAGGGATGTGCGTACGTCGTAACGGGAGGTCTTCCCGTCTACAATGTCCCCCAGCAGTTTGTGGGTATTCTGAATGGCTACGCAGGTCAGATTCCGATTATTGTGCTCATCGTTATTATCGTCGGAGTGGGTTCTTGGCTCCTCTTGCGCAGAACGGTTTTCGGCCAGAACGTCATCGCAACTGGTGGTAGTGAAGAGACCGCCTGGCTGTCAGGTATACGTGTTAACCGCGTAAAGATTGCGGTATACGCCCTCTCTGGAGGTCTCGCCGGCCTCGCCGGCCTCGTAGTTGTCGCCAGAATCAGCGCGGCCCAGTCGGATGCAGGCAGCCCCTATCTTCTTACCGCCCTCGCTGCTGCGGTCATCGGCGGGGCCAACCTCATGGGCGGGGAGGGCCGGATCGGGGGAACGCTTGTTGGAGCGCTGATCCTAGGTGCATTGACGAACGGGATGGTACTACTCAACGTATCGAGTTTCTACGAAATGATTGTTACCGGTGTCGTAGTAATTATCGCAGTCGCGTTAGGTCAGGGAAGCAAGGGATGGTTTGCGCACAAGCGTACTGCACGCGGCGCTGCCGTGCCCCAAGGTGCGCCTTCGGACACAGACACGGTCAAGAGGTAGCGCAATGAGACGAAGCGAGCGATCGGTCGCAGCCCTCGCCACATCTCGACGGGCGGGTCGGCAGACTTCCGCGCGTTTACCTCTCGAACGCCAGACCACCATGACGGTGATCAACCGCCTTGGCAAGGCAGTCGGCCGCAGGATTCTGATTGTCGAGCGTGGCACTGAAGGCGCAGCCCTCATCGAAGGTCTTCGGCAGTCGGTGGCGGCCGCAATCTCCCGCCATGTAGGGAATACGAACCGACCGACAGTGATTGGTGCTGCGGTGGCGTGCGTAGGAGACTGGAGAGGATGCGACGCGCATCGTCGCCCGGCACTGAGATAGGGAGCTTACCACGGTCGAACGTTCTGCCTCTTGGCGGCGGCACTTCGCGCGATGACGAGGTCTCACTGTCGAGGACTTCAAAGCTTATTTTGGAAGCCACTGCGAGGAAGGGCTTCCAAAGGTGGAGTTGTTTCGGTGCCTAAGATGGCGCTCTTCGCGTCGAGGCTGCAGTCGCCTATAAAGCGCCGTTGGCGTAGGGAGTTCTAATCCTGGCGATGGTCACGTTCCTCTCAAATCTAGCCGACCTCGAACTTGACAATCATGCGAACTGTGTTCCGAGTACACTGATCTACGGCCGCTACGTCCCCGTCCACTTCGGATGCTCTCGCACCTTTCTCGAACTCAAGGCGTGCGCACCGCTCGGCACCATTAATCCTACGAAGTTGGTGACCTTTGAGGAGAGGTATTCCCATGGCTGAAGCACCCTGTACGATCTCTCTCCTTGGTTTAGGGAAAATGGGGCACCGCATGGCGGCGTGTCTTCTGAGCGCCTTCGGCGAGCTCACAGTGTGGAACCGTACGCCGGGACGTGCGGACGAGCTCGTAGCTCGTGGCGCGGTGGTGGCAGCGACTCCCAAGGACGCGGCTCGCGATGCGGTACTCACAGTGTTTACCGACCTGGCTGGCGTCGAGACGGTGCTTCGCGGCGATAATGGCCTTCTCGTCGGGTGGGCCCAACGCGGCATCACTGATCCGGTGCTCGTGGTTCACGGAACTGTTTCACCGGTCGCGGTCGCAGAGCTCTCTGAAGAGCTTGCTTCTCTCGGTGTGAGGCTGCTCGATGCCCCAGTCAGCGGTGGAACAGTGGGCGCCGAGCGCGCCAGCCTCAGCATCATGGTTGGCGGTGATCGAAGCGCCGCCGAGCAGCTCCTTCCGGTGTTCAGCGCGATGGGGAGCACAGTGCGCTACCTCGGTCCCAGCGGCTCAGGACAACTTGGCAAAGCATGTAACCAAATTGTCGTGGCAGCTACCGTCACTGCACTTTCTGAGTCAGTACTTCTTGCCCGTCACGCCGGACTCGATGTCGCAACAGTGCTGGAACTTCTCGGTGGCGGACTGGCGGGCTCGGAGTTGCTGCGCCAGAAAGGCGATAAGTGGCTACGAGAGGACTTCACAGCGGGCGGTAGCGCGGTCAACCAGCTTAAGGATCTGCGCTTCGCCATCGACGCGGCGCTCGCAGCGGGTCTCCGGCTTCCGGTGACCGAGACCGTAACCGCATTATTCGCCGAACTCGTTGCAGCGGGCGATGGTGAACTGGATCACACAGGAATATACCGCGCGATCGAACGACTCGCCGGAAAAGGTTGAGGAAAATGGCCCTGAACTTGGACATTGTGGACGCACACCATCACGTGTGCGACCTCACTCATTCCTACCCCTGGCTCGAGGGGCCTGTGGAGCCGTTTCGCTACCACGGAGACGATCGGCCGATACGACGAAGCTATCTCATCGACGACTACTTGCGTGATTTCGACGGACTTCGCCTGGTTGGGAGCATTCACATCGAGAACGGTGCGGCCGATCCTCTTTGGGAAACGATGTGGGTTGATACTGTGCGGTCGAGTCGAGGGCTGCCGAGCGCCCTGGTTGCCAAGGTGGACCTCCTCGCGTCGGATGCGCGTGCGAAGCTCGCGCAGCAGGCATCATTCGAAGCCGTGCACGGCGTTCGTGATATTCTCAACTGGCACCCTGACCCCACCTTCACACATCGCGACCGCAATGACCTGATGACTGATGCGCACTGGCTTGACGGCTTCTGCGCTCTGGCTGAGTACGGACTTTCGTTCGACCTGCAGGTTTACCCCCAACAATTGCCCGACGCCGCGAAGCTCGCCGCGGATCATCCCGATATCCGGATAATCCTGGATCATGCGGGAATGCCTATCGGGCGAGATCCGGATTCCGTGGGCGAATGGCGGAAGGGGATGACCGAGCTCGCGCGCAGACCCAATGTCGTTACGAAGATCTCCGGTTTGGGTCTAAACGATCACGCTTGGACGATTGCAAGCGTTCGCCCTTTCGTCCTGGAGACGATCAACATCTTCGGTCCGCAACGCTGCATGTTCGGGAGCAACTTCCCAGTGGATGGCCTTTATTCAAGTCTGGTCAAGCTATATGTGGCATTCGACGAGCTCACCCTCGATCTCAACGAGTCCGACCGTCGGTCGCTGTTCGCCGAAACAGCACGACGGACCTACCGCCTCGGCAAAGCGTCTGCTTGAGGGTGAGGGCACTTCCTTTGTTGTGTGGAGCGAGTTCTATGCAGCACTACCGGATTTCCGAAGGGAGGGAACGATGAAACATCACTTTGCATATGCTGCACGCCTCAACTCGTTTAGGGCGCGCCCCGAGTTGTACACGTGGAAGTTTGGCACGTATGACGTCAGAGATCTTCTTCTTCGAGCAAACACCGTTCCGGGTCTTAAGGACTTGTATTTGAACTTCCCCGAGCATATTGACCTATCGAACGACGTCGAGATTCGGAGAGTCGTGTCGGACCTAGACGTTTCAGTCCGCGGATTGAACCTTCGATTCCCGAACGACAAGTTCTTTAACGGCGCGTTCACTAACCCAGACGCTCGAATACGCACGGAAGCAATTGAGCTCTGCAAACGCGCAGTCGACATGGCTCGGAAGTTGGCAGCTGATCATGTGATTCTTTGGCTGGGGCTTGATGGTTTCGACTACCCATTTCAGGTGGACTACTCGGAGATTTGGGATAGGGAGATTGAAGGCATAACAGAAGTGGCGAGATACGCCGAAGATACCCGAGTTAGCATCGAATACAAACCCTCTGATCCTCGCAGATACAGTCTGATCGGTGACATTGGAACTACTCTGCACGCGATTGCCCAATGCAATGCTCGGAATCTTGGCGTGACCCTGGATTATTCTCACATGCTAATGGCAAGAGAGAACCCCGCATTGTCGGCGACGCTTGCGGCGCGAACGGGCAAGCTTTTTGGCATTCATTTGAATGACGGGTATGGCTACCTAGACGACGGCCTTATGGTGGGCGCCACGACGCCCCTCATGACGATCGACCTGATCCTGAGTCTTCTCCACTTCAAATACAGCGACGTATTGTACTTCGATACGTTTCCCGTGCGGGAAGATCCAGTTCAGGAATGCACTATGAATATCGAACGTGTGGAACAACTGTGTCTGATTGTCGAGCATCTTGATGCAGCTGCACTGGCCAAGGCTCACCACGATCAGGACTTCATTGCATCCTATCGAATGATCCGCGGAACGTTGGTATGAGTAGCGTTCGCGTGATGACTATCGGCTCGGCCAACATCGATCTTATCGCGTATGCGACAAGGTTGCCAGAAAAAGGCGAGACCTTTGTCGGACGCCGCTTCGAGGTCCGCGCGGGCGGCAAAGGCGCGAACCAGGCAGTTCGAGTAGCCTTAAGTGGGGGCTACAGCTACTTTGTCGGGCGCATTGGCTCTGATCTTTTCGCGCCGGTCATGATGGA
>Ga0307372_10011629_pt1 | contig 11703 bp, 10 predicted proteins | sample OX1MG_FD_202533 | JGI IMG/M metagenome (GOLD analysis project Ga0307372, IMG submission 202533) | Soil microbial communities from Risofladan, Vaasa, Finland - OX-1 | ecosystem: Environmental > Terrestrial > Soil > Coastal area > Acid sulfate soil | place: Finland: Risofladan, Vaasa | collected...
CCTCGCCTGTCGACCACGAGACCCCCACGTAATGAACGTCGACCGGCCTACCGGGTGAGGCCTCGGGTCCGTCGCCGATTTCGATGTCTTCGATCAGGAGCTCATCCGCAGGGGGACCATCGGGAATGGTGACGGTGGGTTTCGTGTCGGCTGCCATCGCCCGACTGTACGCCTCGGCCGATGGGGTGGCGCGGTTCGTCCCTCTCCGGTCAGTGGGCTCGGCCAGAGCCTCCGGAGCCACCCGTGCTCCGCTTGGCCCCCACCGGACCGCCACGCCGTTGGCCGTGGGAACCCGGCTGTCCCGGGACGCCTTGGCCGCCGCCCCCGGAGCGTCCGCGACGGGAGCCCGGCGACGGAGCCCCAGGAGCACCGGGCCTGCCAGAGGTGCCGGGCCTGCCGTGCCGGACCGCCTTGCCGGGTTTGGCGGGCCGTCCGGGCCGTCCGGGCTTCGCCGACCTCGCCGGTCCGGTGGGCTCCCCGGTCGCGCTGCCCTTCTCCCAGGCGGTGGCGCCGTTCCTCTTGCCGTTGCCCTGACTCTGGCCGTTGCCCTGACTCTGGCCGTTGCCCTGACTCTGGCCGTTGCCCTGACTCTGGCCGTTGCCCTGACTCTGGCCGTTGCCCTGACTCTGGCCGTTGCCCTGACTCTGGCCGTTGCGACGCGCCCTCCATGGCTTGGTGGATCGCTGGGGCCGGTCGGAGCGACCGGGTTGGTGTCGCTCGGGCCGATCGGCGACAGCCCAGGCAGCGGCGCCGGGTCGCCGTCCCGGAGGGGCTCCGATCACCGCGGTGATCGAGGAAATGTCGGGCAGCTCCATCCCGATGGGTGCGCCGAGATCCCGTTGCAGCCGCTTCACCGCAGCAGACTTGTCCGGGGTCACGAAGCTGACCACGACCCCGGTGGCACCGGCACGGGCGGTCCGTCCAGAACGATGCACGTAGTCCTTGGCTTCCCCGGGAGGATCGAAGTGCACGACCGCGTTCACGCCGTCCACGTGGATCCCCCGCGCAGCCACGTCGGTCGCCACCAGGGCATCGACTGCGCCCCGGATGAACGAATCGAGTGCCTTGTCCCGCTGCTTCTGGGACCGGTCGCCGTGGATGGCGGCGGCCCGGACCCCGCGCTGGTCCAGCTGCCGTGCCACCCGGTCGGCAGCGTGCTTGGTGCGGCAGAAGACGATCGTCGGGCCCGATGCCAGAGCGACCTCTGCGGCCACCCCCACCCGGTCGCCCGCGGAGACCTTCCAGAAGAGATGGGTCGCGGCCTCAGCGTCCCCTTCGTCCCCTTCGAGCTCGTGCCGGGTCGGATTGCGCTGGTAGCGGCGGACCAGGACATCGACGTCGCCGTCGAGGGTCGCCGAAAACAGAAGGGTCTGGCGGTCGGAGGGCGTGAGGTCGAGCAGCCGCCGCACATCGGGGAGAAATCCCATGTCGGCCATGCGGTCGGCTTCGTCGAGCACCACGACCTCCACGGCGTCGAGGCGGATGCTTCCCCGCTCGATGAGGTCGCCGAGCCGGCCCGGGCACGCCACCGCCACGTCCACGCCGCGGGACAGGGCCTTCAGCTGCGGCCCGTACCCGACGCCTCCGTAGAACGAGCTGACCCGCAGATTGCGGGGCGTGGCCAGGACCTGGAGTTCGGTGGCCACCTGCGCGGCCAACTCACGGGTCGGCGTCAGAACCAGCACCCTCGGGCACTTCGGATGGGACGGCTTGCCGGTGATCCGGGCCACCGCGCCGATGCCGAAGGCCAGCGTCTTGCCCGATCCGGTCGGTGCCTTCCCGCACACGTCCCGGCCGGCGAGCGCATCGGGGATGGTGGCGGACTGGATGGGGAACGGCTCGGTGATGCCTTTGCGGCCGAGTGCAGCGACGATGTCAGAGGGCACGCCGAGGGAGGCGAAGGATGATGACAGGGGTGGCATGGGTGTGCTTTCGGGCGACAGGGGAGGGCACGGGATTGTGCCGACGGGATGGCCTGTCGCCAAGTCAGCGCACCAGGACAACCCCCAGGCTAGCGCTTCCGACGCCCCCTGCCTGCGCACCCTCCCCGGGGGCCACGGATCTGCTCCGGGGACCGGATGGTGGGGCTACTCGTATCCGCCGGTGGCCAGCCGTTGCCCGACGAACTCGAGCACCGCTGCCGTCCCGGGCCCGAGCTCCGTCCAGGGGTGCCAGCCGAGCTGGATGCCGGCCCGACTCGGGTCGAGGCTGACCCGCAGCAGTTCTCCGGGACGCAGCGGCTCGTAACTGGCCTTGGCCGTGACGCCGGCCCGGGCGACCATCTCAGCGAAGAGCTCGTTCACCGATGTCTCGCGGCCGGTGCCCACGTTGCACAACAGCCCGCCTCCCTTGGTCGACCCCCGCACGAAGGCGTCGACGACATCGTCGACGTAGACGAAGTCACGGGTCTGCCCGCCGTCACCGAAGATGGTGATGGGCCGTCCCCGCAGGAGTCGCTCGGCGAAGATCGCCACCACGCCGGCCTCACCGTGGGGGTCCTGGCGGGGACCGTACACATTGCCCAGCGCCAGCGCGCAGAACTCGAGCGAATGCAGCTCCCGATAGGCGACCAGGTAATCGATCGCCGCCTTCTTCGACACCCCGTAGGGGGACAGGGGTCGCTGGGGAAGTGACTCCTTCAGCGGAAGCTCCGACGGGTCCGGCTCGCCGTAGAGGGTTCCGCCGCTGGCGGCGAAGACCACCCGCTCGACCTGCGAGCCCCGTGCCCCTTCGAGCAGCCGGAGTGTCCCGAGCAGGTTCACGTCGGCGTCGAAGACCGGATCGGCCACCGAGACCCGCACGTCCGCCTGAGCCGCCAGATGGAAGACCACCTGGGGGCGGCGCCGACCCATCAGGTCGATCAGCTCAGTGGACCGGATGTCCATCTGGTGGACGGTCAACTGGTGGGCCGCCGAAGCCCGGGCTTCGGCGAGGTTGGCCAGGGATCCAGTCGAGAGGTTGTCGACCACGTCCACGGTGTGGCCCTCGGCCAGGAGGCGGTCTACCAGGTTCGAGCCGATGAACCCGGCACCGCCGGTGACCATCATGCGCACGGTCAGACCCCTGCCGCTACCCGTTCACCGTCGACCACGGTACCGGAGGCGGTGACCGCACCGGCTCCGACCACCGAGAGCGGATGGATCGCACAGCGTTGGCCGACGATGGCCCCGGGACCGATGACCGAGCCCTCGACCGTGGCCCTGGCAGCGACCCGGGCCTCGGGCAACAGGACCGACCCGATCACCGTTGCTCCCTCTTCGATCACCGCCCCGGCGCCGACCACCGACTCCTCGATCACCGCGCCGGGGGCGATCGACGCTCCCCGTCCGAACAGCGACCGCGCCACCGAAGTGCTCCGGACATCGACGTCGCCGATGCGCCATACCCCGAAACCGAGCGACGGGTCGAGCTCGGCGGCCGGTGCGGGGGGACCGGGGCGGCGGCCCAAGAGGAGGTCGCCATGGGCCCGGAGATAGGCATCCGGAGTGCCGGCGTCCAACCAGTACGCATCGGAACCCTGGGCAAAGAGGGTGCCGGCCCCGACCAGGGCAGGGAACGTGTCACGCTCGACGGACACGCGGCCGACCTCGGGGATCCGGTCCAACACCGAGGGCTCGAACACATAGGTGCCGGCGTTGATCAGATTGGTGGGGGCCTCGTCACGAGGAGGCTTCTCGATGAACGCCTCCACCCGGCCCTCGCCGTCGGTTGGCACCACCCCGAAGGCGCTTGGGTCCTCTACCGGCGTCAGGCTGATCGTGGCTTCCGCGCCGCTCCGGCGATGAAAGGCGACCAGCTCGGAGATGTCCAGATCGGTGAGCACGTCCCCGTTGACCACCACGAACGTCTCGTCGACGGCGGCGAGCCGGGCCGCGAACCTGATCGCTCCGGCGGTGTCCAAGGGGGTCGGCTCGACGGCATAGGACACCGCCACACCGGCGATCGTCCCCCCCGGGTAGGCGCTGATGAACGCGTCGGGCCGATATCCGAGCGAGAGCACGGCGCCTTCGACCCCGTGACAGGCCAGGTGACCGATGACCCGCTCGATCATCGGCTGCTCCACGATCGGAAGCATCTGCTTCGGGGTCGTGAGTGTCAGCGGCCGGAGGCGCGTTCCCTCGCCGCCCACCAGGACGACCGCTCTCATTGGTGGGCCGTGGTCGGGGTGGGCGAGGCCGGGGTGGTCGGTGTGGGGGTGGTCGGCGTGGGGGCGGTCGGTGTAGCGGTGGTCGCCGTGGGGGATGCTGACCCCTGGGTCACCGCGGTGATCAGGTTGGTGATCGCCCCGGCCGGGGGCTTCGGCACTGAAGAAGTGGCCGGGACGAAGGCCATGGTGATGAGCTGACCGTCAGCAAAGCGGAGGTTCTCGGGTGGTCCGCTGGTCTCGGTCCCCCGCCCCTTCGAGGTGAAGTTGGGCCAGCTGTCGACGATCACCACTCCTGGCTTGCCGGCATCAGGAGTTCCCTTGGCGCACACATCCCCGTTGGTCAGCGCCGGCTTCCCCGGGTACTGCAGGGTGGACGAGGTGAGCCCAAGGCCCTTGTAGCCGGAGACGAACCGGCCCAGGGTGGCGTTGCTCCCGGACTCGGAGCTGTTCTTCGGCGCGATGGTCAAAACACCGTTCCCATTGGCGAGGAACCCGGTCTGGGCGGCGTTGGTGCTGGCCGGGAGGTCGGGCTGCATGGTGCCACAGATGTCGATACCCAGCGCTGCGTGCCACTGCTGGGAGGTCGTCGGCCGGCCCGCCGACGATGCCGTCTGATGGGTGCGCTGGTACCGGCTGAACCCGATGAGCAGGAAACCGACGATGCAGATGACCGCCAGGCTGGCATACCAGTTCACCGGCATCTGGCCGCGGTACGTCCGCCCCCCGCCGGTGGTGGCGGCGCGCTCCACCCACTTTCCCGTCGCATTGCTGGCCATTGTCGGGTGACACCCTACAGCCTGTGATCAGGCATCCTCGTCGGGCGGGCCGGGGGCTGGGTGACCCGGGCCAGGCAGGCCAGGCCGGCCCGGGTGGCGATACCCAGCGCAACCAGCGGCAGCAGGCCCTTGCGCCAGCCCACCGTCGATCGGAATGCGAACCGGAGGAGCGACCGGTGGTGCTCGAAGATCATCCGATAGGGATGGCGGTCGGTCGAGACGCCTTGGAGGTGGGTCACCTCGGCGGTCGGGGCGTAGGCCACCTGCCACCCGGACCGGCCCAGACGCCAGCACAGGTCGACATCCTCGGCGTACATGAAGTACGCCTCGTCGAAGCCGCCGACCTGCTCGAACGCCGACCGCCTGGTCATGAAGCACGCCCCCGACACCCAGTCGACCAGCACCAGGCTCGGCTCCGCTCCGGCCAGTTGGGCCTGCTGGTACGAGCGGGTGAACCGGTTGTCGGGTGCGAAGATTCCCAGCAGCGCGTGGCCGGCGGCGTCGATCAGTGACGGGAACCGGCGCGCCGAGGGATACCGCTCGCCGGTCGAGGTGCGGATCAGGGGCCCGACCAACCCGCACCCGGGCTCGCCCGCCAGCGCCTCGACCAGGGCGCCGACGGCCCCCGGTCGGACCTCCAGGTCGGAGTTGCTGACCAGTACCAGCTCGGACGCGGTCGCCGCCACCCCGCGGTTGGCGGCCGCCCCGTAGCCGAGGTTGCGACCGGGGACGACCACCCCCACCTCCGGAAAGCACCGCCGGATCTCGTCCAGCGAGCCGTCGACCGAGCCGTTGTCCACCACCACCAGCTCACCCACGCCCTCGGAACGCCATCCTTCGACGCAGCGGACCAGGACCGGGCCCGATTCGTAGTTCACGACGACCACGGCGACGCCGGTGTCACCCCTGTCGCGCCCGTCGGCGCGGGGACTCACGGGTCGAGCCGGGCGAACCGGTACTTGATCAGTGCCCTGATCGCGCCGAACCCGTCCTTCCAGGTGATCTTCTTGCCCTCATCCAGCTCCCGCCCCGCGTAGGAGATCGGGACTTCGTAGATGCGGTGCCCGCGGCGCAGCACCTTGGCGGTGATCTCGGGCTCGAAGTCGAACTTGTCGGATTGGATGGTGATCCCTTCGAGCACCCGGCGGTCGAAGAGCTTGTAGCAGGTCTCCATGTCCGAGAGGGTGGACGAGTAAAGAACGTTGGTGATCAGGGACAGGAACCGGTTGCCGATCCAGTGGAGCGGCATCATGTTCTTCCGCTCGCCGGTGAACCTGCTGCCGTAGACCACGCGGGCCTTGCCCCTGAGTAACGGATCCAGCAGCTTGGACCAGTCCTGAGGGTCATACTCGAGGTCTGCGTCCTGAATCAGCACGAGGTCGCCGCGGACCGCCCCCAGGCCGGTCCGGATGGCTGCACCCTTGCCGCGATTCCGAGGGTGGCTGATCACCCGGACCGTCGAGTCGCCCACCGCGGCGAGCACCTTGTCGCTCCCGTCCGACGAGCCGTCGTCGACCACGATCACCTCGACGTCGACCGGAACGTCGACCGCCCTGATCCGACGGATGACCTCGGCCACCGTGGCCCGCTCGTTGAAGACGGGAACGATCACCGACAGCAGGGTGTACCGGTCGGGGGACTCACCCGGCTGTAGGTCGACTCCGTCATCAGACATGGGATCGGTCTCCTCGATCGACCCCTCGGGGGCCGGCTCACTCGGGCTCACGCGCCGCTCACTCGGCTCCATTGTTGCCGCTCCGAATGCGTTCGACGGGCCGGGCGACCGGCGGGGCCACTCCGGCCTCGTCGGCCAGGAAGCGGGCCGTCCGGGCCAGGCCCTCCTCGAGGGCGGTGGTCGGCTCCCAGCCCAGCGCCGAGCGGGCCAGCGAGATGTCCGGCCGGCGGCGGGTCGGGTCGTCCACGGGCAGCGGCCGGTGGGCGATCGGGGACGACGATCCGAGCAGGTCGACCACGGTGCGGGCCAGCTGCAGAACCGTGTACTCGTCGGGGTTGCCGATGTTGACCGGTCCGGTCAGGTCGGAGTCGAACAGGGCGATCAGGCCCCGCACCTCGTCGTCGACGTAGCAGAGGCTCCTGGTCTGGCTCCCGTCGCCGTAGACGGTCACCGGCTCACCCCGCATCGCCTGGAGCAGGAAGTTGGAAACGACCCGTCCGTCGTCGGGACGGAGCCGGGGCCCGTAGGTGTTGAAGATGCGGGCGATGGCCACGTCGGTGCCGAGGGCCCGGAGGTGGGCCATCGTCAGGGCCTCTGCGAACCGCTTGGCCTCGTCGTAGACGCTGCGCGGGCCCACCGGGTTCACGTTTCCCCGGTAGGACTCCGGCTGCGGGTGTACCTCGGGGTCGCCGTAGACCTCGCTGGTCGAGGCCAGGAGGAAGCGGGCGCCGTGACCGTGGGCCAGCTCGAGGCCCCTCCGGGTGCCCTCGCTTCCGACGGCCAGGGTCTGCAGGGGAAGGGCCAGGTAGTCGGGAGGGGACGCCGGGCTGGCCAGGTTCAACACCCCGTCGACGGGGCCCGCCACCGGGAACGGATCGCAGATGTCGGCCTCGATCAGGCTGAATCGGGGATGCACCCCGAGGTGGGCGACGTTGGACCGTCGCCCGGTGGAGAAATCATCGACGCAGACGACCTCGTCCCCCCGGGCCAGGAGCTGATCGCAGAGGTGAGAGCCCAGGAAACCTGCGCCGCCCAGCACCACCAGGCGGTGGCTCACCGGCGGCCGATTCCGGTGTATTCGAAGCCGAGCCGACGGAGCTGGGCCGGGTCGAGGAGGTTGCGGGCGTCGACGACCACCGGCGAGGCCATGGCGGCTCTGACCTGGGCAAAGTCGAGCCACCGGAACTCATCCCACTCGGTGAGCACCACCGTGGCACCGGCCCCCTGGCAGGCGGCATAGGCATCGGGGAACACCCGCACCAGGTTGGCCAGTCCCAACCCGTCCCCGTCGGCGCCGAAGGCCGACAACCGGTCGGCGGGCCCGGACTTCTGTCCTTCCGGCACCGGTACCGTCGGATCGAAGGCCTGCACGATGGCTCCGCCCTCCACCAGGCGCCGCACCACCTCCACCGCCGGTGAGTTGCGCAGGTCATCCGTGCCGGCTTTGAAGGTGAGCCCCCACACCGCGATGACCGCACCCTCGAGGTCATCGCCCACCGCGGCCCGCACCTTGGCCACCACCCGGACGAACTGCTCGGCGTTGGTGGCGATCGCCCCCTTGAGGAAGGCGAAGTCATACCCTGCCTGGTCGGCGATGGTCACCAGCGCCCGGGTGTCCTTGGGCAGGCAACTGCCACCCCACCCCGGCCCGGGACGCAGGTACTCGAAGCCGATGCGCTTGTCGTACCCCAGCCCCAAGATGACGTCGCGAACGTCCGCTCCGACGGCCTCGCACAGGCCGGCGACCGCATTGACGAAGCTGAGCTTGGTGGCCAGAAATGCATTGGATGCGTACTTGATGGTCTCCGCGGTTGCCGCGTCGGTTATCAGCAGCGGTGCGTGGGTGCCGGCGAACAGGTCACCGACGGTCGCGGCCGCGGCCTGGTCATCGGCACCGACGACGATCCGCTCGGGGTGGAGGCTGTCCGCAACCGCCGTCCCCTCCCGCAGAAACTCGGGATTGGACACGACCGTCACGTCGTGTCGGCCCAGGACCCGCTCGACCACCAGCGTCGAGCCCACGGGCACCGTGGATTTGTTGACGATCACCGTCCCCGGCAGGAGTTGCGGGCCGATCTCCTCGGCGACCGCCTCGACATAGGAGAGGTCGGCGGAACCGTCTTCCGCCTGGGGAGTCGGCACGCAAAGGAAGACGAACTCGGCACCTTCGAGCGCGGCGCCCGCCCCGACCACGAAGCGGAGCCGGCCTGCGGCTTGCCCCTCCCGCACCAGGTCCTCGAGGTGGTCCTCGAAGATCGGGACGCTGCCCTTCTCGAGCATGGCCACTTTGTCCGGATCGGTGTCGCCGCAGGTCACCCGGTGACCGAGGTGGGCCAGGGTGGCTGCGGTGGGGAGCCCCACGTAGCCCGCCCCGATGACCGCCACGGTGTGCCCGCGTCCGTGAGGAAGGACCCGCACCGCGGCACCACCGTGGCCGAAATAGGCACCGGCCGGGCCCGCCTCCCCGCCGGTCAGGACCCGGGGACCGGCCGGGTTGCTTGAGCCTCCGAACATACCTGCGCTCCCTGGCATCACCCATCGACCCCCGTCATCTCCGCGCCGACCTCGGAGCCGTCGGCGCCCTCCCGTATCGGCTCATTCTGGACCGTACTGAAAGCCTCTGTGCGCACCGGTCACAGCGCGGTCTCAGCCGGCCGGCGACAGGGCGCTGACGAGCCGGGCCAACGAGTCGGTCCACACGGGCAGCATCGGGAGTCCGGAGAGTCGGAGGGCGGCGTTGTCGAGCCGCGAGTTCGCCGGGCGCTCGGCGGGTCGGGCGGGGCTGAGCTCGGAGGTGGCAATCGGCTCGACCCGGTCCGGATCGGCACCGGCCGCCTCCAGCACGGCCCGGGCAAATCCGTACCAGGTCGTCTCCCCCTGGTTGGTGACATGGAAGGTGCCCGGACGGCGATCGAGGGCCAGGCGGACCACCGCCCGAGCCAGGTCGGCGGTGAAGGTGGGGCACCCGTGCTGGTCGTTGACGAAGCGGAGGGGCCCGTCCGGTTGGCCCGCGGCCAGGCGGAGCACCGTCTTGACCATGTTGGCCCCGTGGGCGCCGCTCACCCAGGCGGTCCGGACCACGGTGGCGGACGGGCCGGCGACGGTATGGGTCTCGAGCTCACCGGCCAGCTTGCTCCGCCCGTAGACCGAACGCGGATTGGGAGGGTCCCATTCGAGATAGGGACGGTCCGCCGTGCCGTCGAAGACGTAGTCGGTCGAGATGTACACCAGGTGGGCCCCAATGCCGGCGGCCGCCTCGGCGACGTTGCGGGTACCCAGGGCGTTCACCGCGAAGGCGGTGTCCGGCTCGGACTCGCACGCGTCCACTGCGGTGTAGGCCCCCCCGTGGAGGACGATGTCGGGCCGGAAGGCGTCGGCGGCGGCCTTCACCGCGCTCCGATCGACGATGTCCAGCGTGTCGATGTCGGTGGACACCACCTCGAACGTCCCCTCGGCCACCGGGGGGAGTATCCCGTTCGCCCCCGGCCCCCGTGGATCGAGCCCGCCGGCGGGGACGTCCCCGGCGAGGACATCGCGGAGATCGCGGCCCAGCTGGCCGTTGCCGCCGGTGACCAGCACCCGCAGGGGCGGGATCACGGCTTCAGGGGAGAACCGGGTGGAGCATCGGCGCCCGACCACGCACCTTCGACCACCGGGGCCCGGTCGCGCAGCGGCTCCCACCACGTCCGGTTGGCCGAGTACCACCCGACGGTCTCGGCGAGTCCCCGCTCGAACGGTACGGTGGGCTCCCAGCCCAGGGCCCGCCGGATCTTCGATGAGTCGAGGAGGTACCGGCGATCGTGGCTGGGCCGGTCGGGGACGATCTCCTTCAGGCTGTGCGGCTTGCCTGCTGCGTCGAGGACGGCGTCGGCGATCTCTTCGATGCTGGCCTCGATCCCGCTGCCAACGTTGTACGTCTCGCCCACTTCACCGTGCTGCAGCACCAGTTCGATGGCGCGACAGTGATCGTCGACGTGAAGCCACTCCCTACGGTTCTGCGTGGAGGCATAGAGCGGGAGGGGTTGGTCGTCGAGGGCCTTGGCGGTGAACAGCGGGATCACCTTTTCGGGAAATTGATAGGGCCCGTAGTTGTTGCAGCAGTTGGTGATGGTGGCCGGCAGGCCGAAGGTCTCGGCATAGGCACGCACGGCGTGGTCGGCCCCCGCCTTGGAGGCGTTGTAGGGAGTCCGTGGTCGGTACGGCGTCTCCTCGGTGAAGACCTCGTCCGAATCGAGGGCCAGGTCCCCGTAGACCTCGCAGGTGGAGATGTGGTGGAACCTCGACACACCGTGCCGGCGTGCCGCCTCGGCCAGGGTCTGCGTACCGAGCACGTTGGTGCGGAAGAACCGGGCCGGATCAAGGATGGCCAGGCTGTTGTGCGACTCGGCCGCGAAGTTGACGATGACGTCGACCTGATGCTCGGCCAGGGTCTTCGACACACCTTCGAGGTCTCCGATGTCCATCTGCACGAACTCGATCCGGTCCTCCACGTCGGCCAGATTGGGCCGGTTTCCGGCGTAGGTGAGCACGTCGAGCGCCACGACGGCATCGTCGGGGTGCCGCTGCACCCAGTACCGCACGAAATTCGACCCGATGAAGCCGGCACCGCCGGTGATGAGCAGTCGCATGATCGGGGAATGTTACTCGGGGGCGACCCTACCGCCGGAGGCGCCGGGCTCACCGGCGGATCGAACGTGGACGACGTCTCCGGCGACCACGCGGCGAGCGACGCCGTCGACCTCGACCACGAGGTGGCCCTCGGAGGTCAGGTCGGTGGCCGTGCCCTCGAAGCAGTCATCAGCCAGCTCGACCCTGACCCGGGCCCCGATGGTGCAGCAGCGGGCCCGGAAGTCACCGGCCTGGCCGATCCGGCCGGACTCGGTGGCCAGGTCCGCAACCCTCGGCTCCAGGGCTCGGAGCAGCGACTCGAGGACCTCGGAGCGATCAACCGGACGCCCGACCTGCTGTTGCAGCGAGGTGGCCGAACCGACCAGGCCGGCGGGCAGGTCGGCGTCGGCGGCCGGCCAGTTCACGTTCATCCCGATGCCCACCACGATCGGGGGGCCGGGGCCGCCGGAGCCGCCGGAGCCGCCGGAGCCGCCGGC
>Ga0307372_10011632_pt1 | contig 11700 bp, 7 predicted proteins | sample OX1MG_FD_202533 | JGI IMG/M metagenome (GOLD analysis project Ga0307372, IMG submission 202533) | Soil microbial communities from Risofladan, Vaasa, Finland - OX-1 | ecosystem: Environmental > Terrestrial > Soil > Coastal area > Acid sulfate soil | place: Finland: Risofladan, Vaasa | collected...
AAAGGCCTCCTCCGTTCGATCGAACGGATCAAAGTCTCACCCGAGAAACTACGCGGCTGCATTCTGCAGTCTGAACTGCCTTCTTTTTTGTGCTAATTCATTGCATTATTTATGCACATGTCTATAGCATGCCGCAGGTGGGGCACGAAGGCGGCCAGGAAAACGTCAGCGCGACCACGCTCACCGACTGGACTCTGGACGGCGGGCGTGCCGAACCGGAATACTCCAGCACCACGCTCGTCGCGCACGAACTCGGCCAGCACTGGTTCGGCGATTACGTCCAGGGCAGGGACTGGGCCGACATCTGGCTGAACGAGGGCTTTGCCAGCTATGTGACGGCGCTCTACGTCCAGCACCACGCGGGATACGAGCCTATCGCTACAAAATGTACCGCGATCAGATGCGGGCGCTATCGCAGGACCGCAACGACTATCTCCGGCCTATCGTTGACCGTCATTACACCGATCCGCTTCAGATGTTCGACGCCATCACGCACGAAAAGGGCGCCGCGGTGCTCGATATGCTGCGCTACCTCGTCGACGGCCCACAAGCCGCCAGGCGTCCCGCATCCCAAAAAGAACCGTTCTTTCAAGCCTTGCATCACTACCTGATCGCGCATCACGCTCAAACCGCCGTCACGGAAAACCTGATCCAGGCCATTCGCTTCACCACCGGCGAAGAACTTGGCTGGTTTTTTCACCAATGGGTCTTCATGGCCGGGCACCCCGACTATCGCGTCGAGGCGAACTACGATGCGGCCGCAAGAATCGAAAAAGTGATCGTTTCTCAAACCCAACTCGCTCCCGGGGTGCCAAAAGTTTTTCGGATGCCGATCGAACTCGCCTTCCACGGCCGCAGCGGCGAAGAGCAACAGGTGCAGATCCACGATCGCCTGCGCCGCCAGGAATTCGATATTCCGCTCGATTTCAAGCCGCAATGGGCTGACTTCGATCCAGACGATTTCATCGAAAAACACGTACGGTTCGATCAGCCCCTCCCCGCCGTCATCACCGAGACTCTGAACGATCCGGCGATGATGAGCCGCCTGTACGCCGTGCAAACGCTCGGAAACGTCGCCGGAGCGGACGCATCGCGAGTCGATGCGCTGGCGCGCGTCTTGAACGCCGATCCCTTTTACGGCGTTCGCGCCGCCGCCGCGTCGAGCCTCGGCAAGATCGGCGCCGCTCGCGCCGGAACGGCCCTGCTTTCCGCGTTGCGGCAGCCCGACAGCCGCGTCGTCGCCGCCGCGGTCGAGGCTCTGGCACGGTTTTCCGGCAGACCCCGAGTACTCGCCGCGCTCGTGGACGCTCTTCATCGGAACCCCAGCGATGCGGTGGAAGCCGCGGCGGCGCTTGCGATCGGTCAGTCCGGAACGCCGCAGGGGTTCGCGGTATTGCGTGCCGAGGCGGCATCGCGGCCCGAGCTTCCCGCCATGCAGGCCACGCTCAAGGGGCTCGCCGCGACAAGGCAAGGCTCGGCACCGGCTATCCTGCTCGCACAAGCCCAACCGGGTGTTCGCGAACGCATCCGAATCACCGCGCTCGCCGCGCTGGCGCATACCAAGAAAGCCGTCGAACGCGGCTTCCAACCCAGGCTCGTCGAAACGGTTCGCGCCGCCTTGCACGATCCCTTCTATCTCGTTCAAAACGCCGGTGAGCAATTGGTCGCGGTCTACCATCTCGCCAAATTTCGAGGGCAAATCGAAGAGCAGGCGCGGTGCGCGCCCATGATGTTTCAGCGCGAAGCCGCAAAGGACGTTCTCAGGCAATTGGATCGCACAGCGGACCGAAACGCATCGTCCCCGGCCGCGCCCCAAAAAACCGTCGGCGCCCCGTCGGCGCGTCGCCACGCCCGCCGAGGGGAACGGAATTGAACCAGCGGCGGAATCGCGCCTCTCGCCGCCCGGTTTGCGTGGTCCGCGCACCGCTGCCACGCGATTACGGCCAGGTCGCCGGCCGATAAGATCGCATTGCGCCCCAGTATCCGGGATTCGCAGGTCGCGTCCGCCACAATTTCCTACAACCTCCATCAGCGACCGCCTGCCGCTCGGGATTCTGCGCCGGGTCGTCGCGGCCCGTTGGCGTTACAGCTTCGCTTACCGCCAGGTCAGCGTCACGGTCTTATCCAGGTACCCGGGAGCCCGTGGGAATTCGACTTTCAAAGTGCGCAGCCCATCGACTGCAACCCCGAGGACGCCGCCTTCGGCGGCAAGATGCTCTACAGCCACATTCTCGCGCACGCTCAGCGAGTGCGTAGTTCCGCCCGGAGCCGACAAGTGCAGCACCAGCGAATGCCCGCCCTCGTGCTGATCCAACACTTTCATTTGCCTGGTTTCCACGCCCAACTCGGGCAAACTTTCCGCGACAGCCACTTGCACGGGGGGCAGAGGAATCTCCAGCGTCCCCTGAACCGTCCGCGAGCCGGCGATCCGCGACTTCAGGCGCACATCCGGGTCGCTTGCACGCACAATCAACATGGCTCCCTCGCGTCGGAACATCAGGTTGATGGACGCGTTGACAATCGGCAGGTGCCGAATGCGGGCCTGCGTCCAGGTCGCCGGCAGATGCGGAGAAATCGTCAGAGTGTTGTCCGGTGCATTCCATTCCAGCCCGAAGAGTCCGCGAAGAGTTGGCGAAATCACCATCGCCGCCGACCAGAGTTGGTGTGCCGTGCTGCCCCCCAATACCTGATAGAACTTGCCCGAGAGAAGTTCCGTTACATTGCCCGGGTCTTGCGCCCAGATTAAATTCGCGTTCTGCATCAGGTGGACGTACCCGGAGAGGGAATGCCCGGAGCGATATTCCGCAAGCGAAACCCACCCCGTGAACAGAGGCCATACCGTCCCCTGCTGATAGCTGATGGGATCGTAAAACCACGTCCGGTCGCTGATATCGCGAACGCCCCAGTCCGTCGAGAATTCGGCGGAAGCCCAGCTCTCCATCATGGGATCCGGGTGCGCCAGTTTCCACGTGCCGTCCCACCACGCCACGGCCGGGAAAATCGTAGCCGTCTTGTCCACTCCCCTCCGCCCATTCCAGCTAAAGGCGTATTCCCCCGAAGCCGGCAAGTAGTATTCCGCCTCGATTCTCTTCGCGATTGTGGCCGCCCGCTGTTTCGCCTGCTTCGCGGCGGCAGGATGCCCCGTGGCATTTGCCAGATTCAAGAAAGCCAGACTGGCTTGCTCGTCCAGAGCGGCCAAATAGATTTCCTGATGCGGCATCCGCGGGATCCAGGATTCCACCCAACCGGATCCATGCGAGTTGTCGTAGATGCCGTCGCCATTCGGATCAGGTTTGGTCTCGAATGTCCACGCCTTTTCGATATTCGGCCACAGCGACGCGACAAAGTCCTTGTCCCCGCTGACTCGCAGATAATCGTTCACCGCCATCAGGAAAAGTGGCGTCGAATCGGCTGCGGCCCATTGGTAGGGAAGCCCCTGCCAATCGACCAGATTCGCCGTCTGCGACCGCTCGTGCATGATCTTCCCGTCCGCCCTCTGATGCCGTGCAAGAAATTCAAATTCCTCTCTCGCCGTCCGGTATCCGCCGTAGCTGTCCACCGCGTAAAGAGACCAAAGTGCATCTCGCCCGAAAAACCAGCCGAATCCAGGCCGTGTGGCGTCTCCGGATCGCAGCAAGCCGGCAACCAGCGCCTCGTTTACCGATCCCGGATGTGTCGCCACGCGGAGCTGATTCATCGATACTTCCGCCCAGGTGAATGCCTGATTCAACCGCTGATTGGGGGTCTCAATGGACGTATGGGATGCGAGGAATTTCGCGTAATACGCGCGGTTGGCCGCAAAGAGCGGCATCGCCTGCTGGTTCAGATGCTGCAGCGCTGCGCGAAGCGCTTCCCTCGTCCCCGCCTCCTGCGTGTTCGCAACGGTGATCAGCAGCGGGTAGAGTTTGCCCCGATCCCGCTTGGGGTCGAAGTGCAGTACAAACTGCAACGGCCACGATTTCGGTCCTTCCTGATAAGGTGGCAGAATCCCGTGGACCGCATCGCCCAGCGACAGGGCCGCCGAATGATTCGGAAAGTTCAGGTGCAGAATGTAGAATCCCGATCCGTGTTCGTTGCCGACCCACTCCGGCGAGGGCCGATCGTCCGATTCCGCGGGCCACATCAGATGCATCACCGGATCGAAACTGAAAGTGAGCGTCATCGGACGGATGGCCTCGATCTGATAGAAGACCAGAACGCCCGAATTGGCCGGCGCCGTCTGAGGCGCCAGCATGATCTGGCGAATCGTGAAGTTGGCGTGTGCGTAGGTCACGGTGGTGTGATCCGGCTGCACGTCGATTTCGGCCGCATGCGCGTTAACGTCGATGGGCACGTCGTAGTCCTTCATCCGGGCCGTGATGCGTAGATTCTCGAGGATCTTCCACGGGTAGACCCACGCCTCGAAACGGCCATCCTGGGTGCCCAGCAGTGCTCCGCGGGGTCCGGCAACGGAAAATGGATTTGCGGTAATAGCTTTTTGCTCGATTGAGGGGAGATTTCCCGATCGAATGGGAATGGAGTCCGAGGCTTGGTGTCGCGTCTGGGCGAAGGCGAAACACGCAAACAGTGGAAACAGAAGCAGCAGCTTCTTCATTTGATCCTCACTGGAACGTCCCTAAAATCGGTTTCGGTGTTTCTGTCTTCGCAAATCCGGGCGCCGCGCCGAACCTACGCCTCACGGCTCGTACCAGCCTTTGCTGTCGGTTCCCGCCGGCGCGGATTCCACCATATGGCGCGCCATCATGCGGATGAGTTCCGGTTCGCTCCACGGAGTCCAGCCGTGTCCTTTTTCCGGCCTTCCGTAAACGAACCGGGCATGGGCCTCGGGATGAAGACGGAAAAAAGCATCCATGTCGTAGACGGCGAGGTTCAGGTAGTAGCTGTCCATATCCCCGACCCAGATAAAAACCTTTCCTATCAGCTGTGGCCCGATCCGAGTCCAATGTTTGGCCAGATAGGCGCGCAGGTCGTACCCGCGTTCGCGCATGTACTCCGGAACTGCCGGATCGATCCTGCCGGTTCGCAGATTCCACAGCGGCTCTGGATAACCGTCAGTTCCCACTGGCCCGAAGACGGAATCCCAAGCGTCCAGTTGCTGTCCCGATCTTCCGTGGCTCCCAAGCGCCTCTTCCAACTGGCTCTCTTGGCGCTCCGTTGTCAGCACTTCTCCTTCATTGCTGCGCAGGAAGGGCCGCTCGCGGTCCACCGGGCTATTGCCTGGCGCGAAGGCATTCTTGTCCCGATAAATATTGACCAACTGATAGTGCCGGAAATCGATTGGATCGGGATACCCTGTAAAGGTCCCGCCAAAGAACGCCGGGTGGTAGATTTGAAGTGCCAGCGACTCCCATCCTCCCGTTGATCCGCCCGTCAGCACCCGCGCCCACGGCTCGCGAATGATGCGGAAGTGCGTTTCGATATACGGAATCAGCTCCTTCATCAATGCGTCCCCATAAGGACCATTGTTCGCCGAATTCACCGCGTATGAATCGTCGTAATAGGGCGTCGGGTGCTGGAAGGAAACCGCGATCATTCGTGGAAAGTGCGGACCGCTCCACTTCTGGAAAGCTTGGTATGCCCGCTCCTGCCATGCGGAGCCCGGCTTTCCGGGCTTCGTCCTCATCGATAGCGGCGGATCGAGCGAGAAATGCCCTTGTTCGTAGATCACCGGGTAGTACTGCCGCGGATCCCGATCGTAGCCCGCGGGAAGCAGTACCGTGGCCCCGACGTACATCGGGTGTCCCCAGAACTTCGTCAGTAACCGGCTGTCGATCCGGATGTGTTTCACCCACCGAGTATCGGGAGGAATCGCAATCGGCGGATTCACGTGCGAGACGACTAGTTTGACGTCGAAGCCTTGCCTGGGATCCAAGTGCACGCGACGCACATCGCTGTACAGATTCCCAGGGGAAATGTTCAACTGTTGCCCTTCCCACTGATCCATGTGCGCCCAGATCACGTGGCCGTCCGCTCTTGGAAACCGGGTGTAGAGGTTTACCATGGCCTGCACCCAATAGGCGCCGACCGGCAAATCGCACAGGCTGCGCAGCGGATATCCGGCGCTCACGGAATCAATCACCGTGGGCTGGCCCGCTGCTACACCTGCTATGTCCCGTCCGAAAAAGGGATCGGGCTGATCCGGCGATCCGAAGTCTTCACGCAGATCGGAACTCGGGCTGCGGCTGAGGATCACGTATGCGCGGCCGGTGACTGCTGCCGGATGCACATCTGCGGGCACGATGATTTCAAATCGCGGCCCTGTCTGTGTGCCAACTGCCGGCGCAAGAAAAAGAAAGAGCAAAGAGATTACAGAGTATGGACGGAGGCGTGTCATCGCGATGGCATCTGGCTCCCCGACTCGATGGAAGCAGGCCCTCCCGGAGGAGGGCCTGTTCTCGCTTACATTCCACTCCGGCTTGCGAGCTCAGAAGGTCAGGCGTCCGGTGAGCATCACCGTGCGCGGCCCCGCGCCCTCGGCGGATTGGAGTCCGCTGATCAATCCGAAGGCGCCCGAATCCACTTGCAAATTGGGGATGTCGTAGTTTCTGTGATTCAGCGCATTGGCAACTTGTGCTCCCACGGAGAATCGCAGCCTCTCTCCCAGCGCAAAGCTCTTCAATAGCCCCAGAGAAACCGATTGTGTCCCCGGGCCCGTCACCGAGCCTACCGGAGCGTTGCCGTAGCGCCCGATGTTATTTCCCGGGATAGGGAATGCCGCCGGATTCAGCCATTGCGGCAGACCTCCGCTGTTCCCGGATAGATAAGGTGAAACGCTCCGATTTATATCCGTTCGGGTCGCGCCGAGCAAGTTCAGAATTCCCGTGCCGGCCGGGTCGGTTGTGGTTTCGTACGGCGTCAGGAAAGGGCCGCTCTGGAAAAGCAACACACCGCTCAGTTGCCACGAGCCCAGCAGGTTGTTCGCGAACTTGTTCGCCAGTTTGAATTGCTGATGCGCGCCGAACGGCAGATCGTAGACAAATGTAGCCAAAAACCGGTGCCGCCGGTCGTACGACACGTTGCCGTAGTCGAGTCCGGGATTGAATCGGTCCGTGCCCATGGACCCACCCACGCCGACGATCGAAAGGGGATTCCCGCCCTCGGCGTTCGACAAGTCTCGCGTGAAAACGTAACTTGCGTCGAACTGCAGCCCGTTCGAAAAGTGCCGGTTCGCTTCTACCGTTAAGCTGTTGTAGTTACTCACCGCGTAATTGCACACGCAATCCAGAATTCCCCACGACGGATAGGGACGCTGGCCGACGACCGCGTTGTACCCCACGGTGTTCGGTGGAACCTGGTTCAAATCCGATTGCGAATCCAGATGGCTGCCGTGGTTGCCCATATAAGTCACACGCACGCCGATGTCGTGTCCTACGTTGCGCTCCACCGTCAGGTTCCATTCCTGAACGGTGGGATCCACGTAGTGCAGCGGGAACACGTCGAAGAAGTTGGCGAGGCCGGGAACGAAGAGGTTCGAGGGGAAAGGCGATGGAAACGCCAGTTCCGGTTGCCCGTTGCCGTTGTAGGCGTTTGAATAATTCGCGAAATAGCTCGTGTTCACCGCCCATCCCGTATACGACGAGAATCCCAGCGGGATCGCCACAAAACGCCCGTATCCGCCGCGGATCACCGTTCGGTCGTTTCCGAGCGGGCGCCATGCGAAGCCGATGCGCGGTCCCCAGTCCGACTTGTTCGTATAGCGCAGCGTCGATGGGATAGCCGCCTGCTGCGCGGTCAGAATCGGTGTGGGCAAGATGGATTGGGCGAAGCCCGTCTCGGTCAGCGCCAGCCCCGTCTGGTCGGGAACCGCTACGGCTCCATTCACCACCTGTCCGTTGACTACCGAAGAATAGTCCGGCAGAAACGCCGCCGTGTTGTGGTTCTGCGCGGCCAGCGGCGGATGCAGCTCGTAGCGAAGGCCGATATTGATCGTAAGGTTCCTCGTCGCGTTCCAGTCATCCTGCGCGTAGAACGCGTACGAGTGCCCGATGCCGATCATGCCGGGATCGCTCACCTGGGCCAGCGACACGATGTCCGGATATCCCAGCAGAAAAGCCGTGTAGGGATCGCCGATCTGTTGTCCCACGGGAGACGACGTGTCGTAGATATAGGCGCCCACTTCGGAGCCGCCAAAGACGTTCCCATCCTGATACCGCAGCCGGTTGAACTGCATTCCGAACTTCATGTTGTGCTGGCCGTGCATCCAGCTCAGGTTATCGATAAATTCAATTGTCCGGTTCTTCTGCTCGCTGGCGTTGCCGCCGCCCGTGCTCACGAAGCCCCCGACCACGAAGTTCGGCGCCGCGGCAAAACTCGGAATCTGAGGCAGTCCCTGGATGCCGATCTGACTCACCAAAGTCGCTGCATCGGCGTTGAAGTTTGTGCGATTTTCGGAGGAGCTGTATCCGGCGCGAAATTCGTTCACCACGTCCGGACTCAGGATCCGGTTGTACGCTGCGGTCAGCCCTGATACCGTCACCGGCGTCGAAACGGTTCCCAGCACGGGCGATCCCACCGAAAGCGGCGACATACTGGAATCGATTCGCTTATAGCTGTACCGGACGAACATGTTCTGCTTGGCGCTGAAATAGTGGTCCACGCGCAGATCGCCCTGATTGCTGTTAATCGGCGTCGATACGTTTTCCTGGTAGTTGTTCTGATAGGAGTCCGACGGGCCGAAATTCGGTTTGGGGAAAAGAACGTTCAGCGCATTGGCCGAGGTGGGCGCGATTGGCACGTTGTTGCAGGGAATCGGCGTGCCATCCGGTTGATACACCTGGGCTACGCCCTGCGCCGAAAGGTACGAGCACAGGTTCCCCTGCCGCATCGCCATCGAGGGCACGCTCACCAGAAACGGCTGCTGTTTCGGCAGGCGCAGTCCTTCATAGCTGGCAAAGAAAAATGTCTTTTTGTGCCCGTTGTAGATCCTCGGAAGCACCACCGGCCCGCCCACGTATCCGCCAAAGTCGTGCAGATGTATCGAAGGTTTGCTCAGGGTGAACGGGTCTCCTGCATTCAGCGCCGTGTTCTCTTCGTTGTCGAACACCCCGCCGTGGAAAGCGTCCGTGCCGCTGCGCGAGATCGTCGTCACGTCGGTCGCGCCGCCGTATTGCGCGCTGTTATTGCTCTCGCCCACCCGGATTTCCGCAATCGAGTTGAACGAGGGGAACAGTTCGGTCGTCGGCCCGCCGAACTCCACGTTCATCGTGCTGATGCCGTCCAGCGTGTAGGACTGCAGCGCCGGCGTCGAGCCCGCGATCACAAGATTGTTGCTCTCGTCTGTCTGCACCCCCGGCTGCGTGGTCAGCGTCGAATACGCGCTCGTCGATCCGGTGGAACGCGAATAGATCGCCACCGGCAGGTTCACCAGCGACCGCCCGGTTTTCGTTTCGGCAATGGTTGACTGGTCCGTGGTGATTACGCCCGCCGATGTTCTCCGCACGGTCACCGTCGTCGCCTTCGATCCGATCTCCAGCTTGGCGTCCACGCGGACCATCTGCCGCGCCAACAACACAACGTCTTTGAAAGTCTGCGTCGCGAATCCCGGTGCCACAAGGGAAACGCTGTAATGCGCCGGTTCCAGATTCACGAACGTGTAGGAACCCTGGGCACCGGTCCGGGTCGTCTGCACCGTCTCCGTCCCCAGGTTGGTCAGCCGGACCATCGCTCCCGGAATCACGCGACCCGAGGGATCTTTCACGGTCCCGATGATGCTTCCAAATGTCGATTGGGCGGCGGATGGAATCGGCATCCCCAGACCTAGCAAGATGGCCAGCGTGGACACCGCGTAAAGCCAAAACTTCAATCTGCTCCGGCGGTTTTTCATCGGATGATCTTGGGAAAAAAGCATGTCCCACCTCCTCCTTTTCAACAACCCACTCTCCCCCTCCCTCGAGAGTCCCAGGACGGAGTCGCGTGCTGCGCCTTTGGGATCAAGCGCGGCCTGCGCTCACCCTCTGTCGGGTTTTGCGCGGGAGCACGGCTGAAAGCCACGCGATATTCCTCCGCATTTCATTGAAAAACAACGTTTTCACGGTGATTTCACTGGTTAAATAGGCCGGCAGCCTGCCGGCACCCCAATCCGCTGATAGCGGCGGCGGCTGCGCCATACGGCGGGGTAGCGGATGTGCCGGCGGCAATCTGCAGCCCGAGGGTGCCCGGAACCTCGTTGCAGGGTGCCACCGTCGAGCTGTGGGCCGGCGGGCGCGGCGGCGGAATAGCTCGGGCGACCGCGGAGGGATTTCTGCACAGACGGCTCCGCCCTCAGAAAGCGCCCGGCAAATCTTTCGATAAGGAAAAGGCAGGCCTCAGGTGGCCACCGGCAGCACGCGCCCCATCTGCATCCACACCGGGATTCGTTCGCCGACCGTCGACAGTCGCAACAACGTCTTGCGAGCGTGAAAGATCAGCCGTCCCGCCGTGTGCAGGAACAGGAAGCGCAGGCGCTTGGGACGCGCCGAAAGCAGTTCGGCCGGCAGAGCCAGGCGCTTCAGGGCTACCAGCACGTTGTGCGCAATGACCGCCAACCGCAGCCAAGCCGCGTTGGCGCCGAAATACTCGGAGGGGAGCACGCCGGCCGCCAGCTCATTCTTCAACACGTCGTGCACCATCTCCACCGTCCCCGCCTTCTCCCGGTGCCACTGGATCAGCCGCTCCGGTTTCCAGCCCCACAGGTTGCTGAGCACCGCAAAGTGACGCACCGCGCTGCCGTCGGCAAACAGCTCTCCCTGTCGCTTGCGGACGCGCACCGCCACGTAACGCAGCGGCTCGCTGTCCTTGTGCTCCGATTTCTCGCCCGGCACAAAGGGCACCTCAGCGCATTCGCGAGTCTTCCCCTCACCCGATTGCGCGTAAGGCCCCCACTGCGCCTCGGGAACCGACAGAATCGCCTCGTGCAGCGCCTCGCTCATTCGCGCGCTGATCGCGAAGCCTACGAACCCTTCCGGCCCGCCCTCGCGCCTCTCGTCGCGCAGCCAGTTCACCAGCGCACTCTCGTGGCAGGCCGAATCCCCGCGATAGTAGAAGGTCTTTACCGTCTGCGGCAGAGCGGCGAAGGCCGCTCGCGCCACCGTCAACGGCGCCATTTGCGCCGGCACATTCCCGTCACGAAACTCGTCGGCCAAGACCACGTTCATTTCCGCCCACACCGCCAGCATCGATTGGTAGCCTCGCGGCCCCTCGTAGGTGGCCAACGCCTCCCGCTTGCGGCTCTCAATAATCGTGTCAAGGGCGGAGTGAAACTAGACCACTGGGGCGGAGGAAAACTAGACCAGATGAGTGTGTGAGGTATGGGGATTGGCAGGGAGGGTGGCGTCTGGAGCGGAGGCCTGCGGTCCGGTTTGCGGACCGCGTTTAGGCCGGAGCGGAAGACGCCACCCTCCGCGAGATATTCTGCCGCGAGGGGCGTAGCGGTGATTTAGCGGCCGGGTTGAAGGTTGCGTTTGTGCTTGCTCTGCTTGAGGCGGTAGCTCTCGCCGTTCATCTCCAGGATGTGCACATGGTGGGTGAGTCGGTCCAGCAGCGCGCCGGTCAGCCGCTCCGAGCCCAGCACTTCGGTCCACTCCTGAAAGGGCAGGTTTAATGCGGAGTCCATTTTTATGCGGTGCCGACGACCGTAACAGGGGCCAACCCCTTTCAGATCAAGCTGTAGTAGCCAACCCCCAGGGGGCATAGCTTTGCATAATCATGACGTCCTGGAAAGGA
>Ga0307372_10011635_pt1 | contig 11699 bp, 13 predicted proteins | sample OX1MG_FD_202533 | JGI IMG/M metagenome (GOLD analysis project Ga0307372, IMG submission 202533) | Soil microbial communities from Risofladan, Vaasa, Finland - OX-1 | ecosystem: Environmental > Terrestrial > Soil > Coastal area > Acid sulfate soil | place: Finland: Risofladan, Vaasa | collected...
ACCGCCGGCCACCGTGGCGAGCACGGCGTCGGCGTCGGCCCCGGCACCCGTCAGCACGTCGCGGACGACGGCCTCGTCGCGCACGTCGCGTCCGTGGTCGTGCCGGGTGGAGAACAGCCCGAGGTGCACGTCGAAGAACCGGTCGGGGTCGGTGTCGCGCACGACCAGGCCGGCTTCGATGGCGAGGAGGTGCGACGCCTTGTCCGGGTCGTCCCACACCGGGACGCCGCCCTCCTCCACGTGTGCCTGGGTCAGCGAGAAGGGAGTGAACTCCACGTCCCAACCCGCACCGCCGCGCAGGCCGGCCACCAGATGCTCGTGGACGTTGCGGGCGAAGGGACAGCGGTAGTCGTAGGTGACGGAGAAGACGGGCGTGCCCACCTGACGGTCAACGCCGCGGGCGCCCTGTGCATTCCAGGCGGCCCATGACGGCCCCCCCCGGGGCGAGCAGGCGGCGGCCCAGACGTCCGAGCCCCACGCCCAGGACGGACCCGGCCACGACGTCGGTGGCGTGGTGGAGCCGGAGGTGCACCCGGCTGGCCGAGACGGCGGCCGCGGCGGCGTAGTAGGCGGCGGCAGCCGGGTCGTCCTCGGCGAGCAGCGTGGCCGCGCACCAGGCGGCGAGGGCGTGGCCCGAGGGGAAGCTGGCGGTGCGCGGGATGCGCACGGGAATGGACCGACCCGACTGTCGGTCCGGCCGCACCCGGCCCACCGCCGACTTGAGCCCGGCGTTCACCACGGGGGTCAGGACCCCGGTGAAGACCACGGCGCGCACGGCCAGGGCGCGCCGTGGGCCGGCCCGACGCCCGCGCACCACGCCGGCGAGGAACCACACGAGGCCGTGGTCACCGAGGGCCGACGCCGCGTAGGCCACGGCGTCGGCGACCCGCCGCCCGCGCCACGGCTCGAACCGCTCGTCGACGAAACGGTCGAACGACTCGACGGCGGACGACAGCACGGCCGCAGGCTACCGGCCGCATACCGCCGCCCGGCACCGTGCCGGCCGGCGCGCCGTGGCCGGGACGACGAGCGCACCGGGCCCGGCGATTCGACGACGCGCTCAGCCCGCCCGGGCCACCGGCACGGCGGCACCGTCGGCGGCCGCCGGGGCGTGCTCTGCCGCCTGCGTGGGGTCCCCGCCGTAGACCGGGCACAGCGGCCGGAAGCTGCACCAATTGCACAGGGCGGACGGGCGCGGCCGGAAGTCCTCCTGCACGCACGCCCGCGCGATGGCCGACCACACCGCCGTGGTCCGCTGGCGCGTGCCCTTGACCGCCTGCTCCGAGGGCTCGGCCTCGATGACGAGCGGCTCGCGCAGGTACATGAGCCGGATGCGGCTGGGTCGGCGCCCGAGGACCTGCTCGCAGAGCAAGGCGTAGAACTGCACGCCGCCGAGCCGCTGGTTCTCCTGGTTGACCGACGGGACGCGCCCCGTCTTGTAGTCGACGACGACCAGCTCGCCGTCGGGCGTGACGTCCAGGCGGTCGATGATGCCCCGCAGGCGCAGATCGCCCATGGCCGCCTCGAGCGTGAGCTCCACCCCCACGGCGTCCACGGCGTCGGGGTCCTCGAGCCGGAAGTACCCGTCGAGCAGCGACTGGGCGTCGGCCACGAACGCGTCACGGTCGTCCGCCGACAGGTCGAGGGCGGTGGCGTCGGGGCTCTGGGCGAGCGACTCCCAGGCCGCGGCCAGGGCGTGGCGGGCGGCGTCGGGGGTGCGCGCACCCCGGGGGTGGTCCCAGAACAGGCGCTCCAGGGCGCTGTGCACCAGCGTCCCCTTCACCATGTGGGGCGACGGCTCCTCGGGGACGCGGTCGATCGCCGAGAAGCGGAAGGCGAGCGGGCAGTCCTTGAAGGCGCTCAACTTCGAGGGGGAGAGCGAACGGGGCAGCGCCAGGGCCATCGACCGAAGGTTACGTCCGGGGTGTGCCGGCCACAGGGACCAGGGCGCCCGCCACCGAGCCCGCCACCGCGTCGGGGTCCTCGAGCGGCCCGAAGTGGCCGATGCCGGCGAGCACCACCGTCGTCGCCGCCGGCAGGCGCCCCGCATAGGCGGCCAGGAGGTCGGGCCCGAACCCGTCGGTGTCGGCGCCGCAGGCCAGGGTCACCGGACAGCGGACCAGGCCCAGCCGGGCGAAGGCGTCGTGGGAGAAGGCGTGGGCGTAGACCGCGGCCTCGTCCCCCCGGCGGCAGCGCAGCCCGATACCGCCCCCGTCGAGCGGGGCGAACCCGTTGTCGACGTAGGCGGCCAGCGCCTCGGGGTGCAGGCCGTCGAACGGGGGCTTGCCCGAGAAGTTGGCGAGGGCCTCGCCCCGCGAGCCGAATCGCGGGCGCCGGCGCAGCGCGCTGGCCGACAGCGGGTTCCGGGCGTATGTCGGCGCCAGGGGCTCGTCCCCCGGGTAGACGACGGGCTCGAAGCAGTACAGGCCGGCGAAGGTGCCGGGCCGGGCCTCCTCGGCGAGCAGGAGCGACGCCCCCCCGCAGGAATGGCCGAACCCGACGGCCCCCTCGATGCCCAGGTGGTCGACCACGGCCAGCACGTCGGCGGCGAAGCCGTGCCAGTCGAAGTCCGCACCCGGCGGGGGGCCCGAGGCCCCGTGCGCCCGCAGGTCGAGCGCCACGCAGCGGAAGTGGTCGCCGAGGCGGGCGGCCAGGGGGGCCAGGACCGGGCCGCAGAACCCGGTGGCGTGCACCAGGAGCAGGGGAGGGCCGACGCCCCCGAGCTCGTAGTAGGCCACCGCCACGCCGTCGGGCGTGGTCACGTGGCCAGCCGGGACCGCCGGCCGCAACGGGCCGTCGTCGTCGGAGAAGGGTGTCCCGGGCATCGCGGCGACGCTACCGGGTGCCCGGCCGCCGGCGACGCGGCCCCGGGGGAGTACCCGTCGCGGGACGGGGCCGACTAGAACAGGCCCGTGGAGCACTTCATCTCGCATTGGGGCTACCTGGCCGTCTTCCTCCTCACGGTGGCCGAGGCGGCCTGCATCCCGATCCCCTCCGAGCTGACGCTGGGCCTGGCCGGGGCCCTCTCGAGCGGGGCCACCCTGTCGGGTGCGGTCGACCACCACCCGCTCAACCTGGTCCTCGTGATCGTGGTCGGCGTGGCCGGCGAGCTGGTCGGCTCCTTCGTCTCGTACGGCGTGGGCCGCACCGGCGGCCGGGCCTTCGTGGACCGCTTCGGCCGCTACCTGCTGCTCACCCACCGCGACCTCGACAAGGCCGAGGCCTGGTTCGCCCGGCGCGGGGACTCCGCCGTGCTCGTCGGCCGGGTGGTGCCGGTGGTGCGGACGTTCATCTCGTTCCCGGCGGGCGTCGCCGAGATGCCCCTGCTGCCCTTCGGCGTGTTCACGGCCATCGGGGTCACCGTCTGGGTGGGCGTGCTGGCCGGGATCGGCTACTCGCTCGGCAGCAGCTACCACTCCATGGTGAAGGCCTTCGGGGACGCCTCCTACGTCGTCGCCGCCCTGGCGGCCGTCGTCTTGGTGGCGGCGCTCGTGCACCGCATCCGGGTGGTGCGCACCGAGCAGGCCCAGCGTGGTGCCCGGACCGGCGCGACGCCCCCGGGGACGGCGGGCCCGGGGGACGGCGACCGCCAGCCGGCCGACCGCGGCTGATCCCCCGACGGCGCGCCGCCGCGGGGTTGTTCGCGCATCGTCCACGTAGTGTTCGCGCCACGTTCGCCTGAGGTTCGCCAGGAATTCATCGCCCCGGTGTGGTCGGCGACGACCCTGGACAGAGGCGCAAACGGCCGGATTCGGCCTGCTCGGCGCCCTGAGACGGAGCCCGTCGCCTTGACTAGGGTCTGCGCCCGTGGGGCCGTGGCGGTACGGGCTGACGTTGTTGCCGGGGGCGTTGCGCCCCGAGGACACCCGCGACGCGGGCAGGGTCGACGAGGTGTTGCGCGCCCGTTCCGAGGGCGGCTGGGAGCTCGTGACCGCCGTCACGGCGCGCGACGGCTCGGACCTCCTGGTGTTCCGTCAGGCCGTCGACTGACCGGCGCGCCCGCCGGCGTCGGAGCGGCACCGGCGCCGAGCGACCATGCCGGGATCACGCCCCGGGGGGCTCACCCGTCGAGCAGCGCGGCGCGCAGCGCTCCGACGGCGTCGGTGACCCCGAGCGTCGCCGCCAGGTCGTCGAACGTGCCGTGCTCGTCCTGGAGCGAGTCCAAGAACCCGTCCATCGTCTCGGGAGCCACCGAGATCACCGCGGGCGCATAGCGCCCGACCTCCTCGGCGGCGTCGGCGTACTCGGCCTCGAGGCGCGCCAGCAGGGCCACCATGGCCTCGGCGCTCAGCGCGTAGTCCTCCACGATCACCGGTCGCGGCACGCCGAGGAAGCCGAGCACGAGGGCGGCGAGGACGCCGGTGCGGTCCTTGCCGGCGCTGCAGTGGAACACCGCCGGAAGGGCGCCGGGCTCGGCGAGCACGTGAACGGCACGGGTGAGCGATGCGGAGCCTTCGGTGAAGAGCTGGAGGTAGCGCGACGTCACGAAGGCGGGCTCGTCGTAGCGGCCGAGGTCCTCGACGGGCGGCAACACGTCGGTGAGCGGGAGGTGGTGGTACTCGACCTCGACGGCGTCCTCGGGGAACGTCCCGCGCTCCTCGACCTCCCCCGGGGTCCGAAGGTCGATCACCGTCGACAGGCCGAGCCCGACGAGCTGCGCGCAGTCGTCCTCGTCGAGGCGGGCGAGCCCGTCGGCGCGAAAGAGCATCCGCCAGCGGATGTGCCGACCGTCCGCGGCGGGGTAGCCGCCGAGATCGCGGAAGTTGACGCAGCCCGTCAGCGACAGTCTGCGGACGGGTGGGGCAGCGCCGTCGGCCACGAGGCGAAGGCTACCGCAGCGTCAGGACAGCACCCGGCGCCGGAAGTTGCGCAACCCGACGGCGAGGAAGAGCGCGCTGAACGCCACCAGCACCGGGTAGACGACGTACAGGTGCATGTGTGACGCGTCGGTGAACGCGGCGCGCATCCCCTCGTTCACGTAGATGAGCGGGTTGACGAGGACGATCGTCTGCATCCAGTGCCATCCGCCGATCTTCACCGGCGCCAGCCTGGTCCACTGGTAATAGGTGCCCCCCAGGAAGGTGATGGGCAGGACGACGAAGCCGAACATGAGGCCGATGTTGCGGGGCTCGAAGGAGGTCCCCAGCAGCAGCCCGAGCGATGTCATGGCGATGCAGGACAAGGGGACGATGCTGAGCACGGTCCAGACGTGCAGGTGGATGTCGGCCTCGACCCCGGCGGCGTGGACGACCGAGGCGATCGGCAGCACGATGGCGGCCGACACCAGCCCCTGCACCGCCCCGGAGAGGACCTTCGCCACCGCCACCAGCCAGATCGGGCAGGGCGCCTGCACCCGGTCCTCGATCTCGCGGGTGAAGCCGAACTCCTGGGCCATCTGCAGGGCCACGGACTGCACGCCCTGGAACATGATGGAGATGCCCACCACCCCGGGGACGAGCACGGTGGCGAACCCCGACTCGGCGGCCGCACCCCGGCCCCCGCCGATGCCCTGGCCGATCTTGGGGAAGACGAACAGGAAGACGAAGCACAGCAGGAACGGCTGGACCAGCGTGCGGATCACGAACTCGCCGAGGTTCTTCCTGAGCACGACCAGGTCGCGCAGCATGAGCGCCTGCAGTGAGACCCAACTGGCGGCGACGGCCGAGCGCGTGGGCCTGGTCTCTATGTGGAGGGCGGGCGCCGGGGTGGTCACCATCAGTCGCGCAGGTCCTTTCCGGTGAGGTTGATGAAGACCGTCTCGAGGCTCGGCTCGGCGACCGACAGGTCGACGACCTCGAGCCCGGCGTCCTCCACCACGTTGACGACCCTGGGCACGATCCGGTCCGACACCGTCACGTGGACCTCGACGCCGTTGTCGATCTGGCGCGTGCGGGTGACCCCGTCGAGGTCCCGCAGCACGGCGGAGAGCGTGTCGTAGTCCCCGGTGGCCTTGACCGTCACGATGGTGTCGGCTCCCACGGTGCGCTTCAGCTGGGCCGGGGTGTCGAGAGCGAGGATCTTGCCGTGGTCCATGATCGCCACCCGCGCGCACAGCTGGTCGGCCTCCTCCATGTAGTGCGTCGTGAGGAGGATGGTCTGGCCCTCGGCGTTGAGCGTGCGCAGCACCTCCCACAGGGCCAGGCGGCTCTGGGGGTCGAGGCCGGCGGTGGGCTCGTCGAGGAACAGCACCGCCGGCCGGTGGAGGATCGACCGCGCCACCATCAGCCGCTGTGCCATCCCGCCCGACAGGGCGTAGACGGTGGTCTTCGCCCATTTGGAGAGCTGGAATTGCTCGAGCAGCTCGTCGGCCGCCTGGCGGGACCGGCGGGCGCCGATGCCGAAGAGGCGGCCGTGGAAGTACAGGTTCTCCCACACCGACAGCTGACGGTCCAGCGTGTTCTCCTGGCTCACGATCCCGAGGATCTGCTTGGCGAGCGTCGGGTGCGCCACCACGTCGATGCCGCCCACCCAGGCCCTCCCCGACGTGGGGACGACGCGGGTGGTGAGCATGCCCGCCGTGGTGGTCTTGCCGGCGCCGTTGGGCCCGAGCAAGCCGAAGATCTCGCCGGGGGCGACGGTCAGGTCGAGCTCGTCGACGGCCCTGAAGTCGGTGCCCGCATACACCTTGGTCAGGGCCTCGGTGTGGATGACGCCGGCTTCGGCCACGGGCCGAGGCTACCGGGTCGGTGCGCCAGGGCGGTGGTCTCGGCGCCGAACGCGGATCGGATGTCGGCCCGAGGAGGCTCGTGGACGACGGTAGGCAGTCCTCGTCGTCGTACCACCAGGAATAGCCGCCGACAGAGTAGGGCAAGGTGATGCGCAGCCCGTAGTCGTACGCCATGACGGAGCGCGCCGCGGCGGCGTCGACGGGCGTGGCGGGATTGTCCATGCCGACCTCGCCGAAGCCGAGGAGCGCGTTCGGGTACAGGGTGTGCAGCTGCGCGAAGTACGCCGTCCATGCCGCCACGCCGGGCGGATGCCCTGGCAGTTGTCCTCGTGGTACGACAGCAGGACGTAGGAGAGGCCGGCCCGCACCGTCGGGGACACGAATCGGCGCGTCCGGTGCTCGACAGGGGCGGTCAGATCACGATGATGAGCTGAACGGCGACCACCACCCACGAGATCGCCACGAGCGGGGCCACCCACCGGGCCCGCCGGCTCGATGCCAGGAGCACGAGGCAGCTGAGCACGTAGAGGTCGTCGAGGCCGCGGAACCCGACGTCACCGAGCCAGATGCCCGGTGACAGGCAGACGGTCATCACCCCGTAGGCCGCCCAGGCGATCCGCTCGTGGGCGGGCGCGACGCTGCTGCGCACGCGGCGCGCCGCCGAGGCCACCACGACGCCCAGGACCACGATCTCCGCGAACCACAGCTCCGAGGCGTGGCTCGGGAAGAGGGACGCGTAGTGGTGGACGCCCCGCACCACACCGGCGAACGGCAGCCCGACGTTGTGCCGGCTCGACGCCGTGAGCGGCAGCTGCCCGACGGCCGAGCCGGCGACGGCCTGCCACACCACGAAGGCCGTCAGCGGCACGCCCCACGTCATGGCGCGCACGCGCGGCCGCCCGGTGTCCTCCCGCCCGCGTCGTCGGCTCCACCACTGGGCGAGCTGCACCACGGCGAGGCACGCCACGACGACGAGGGCGGTCTCGCGGGCGAGCACGGCACCGGCCAGGGCGACGGCGGCCACCACCGGTCGCCCCCGCCGCACGGCCAGCAGGCCACCCACCAGCAGCGCCGCCTCGGTGATCTCGGTGAGGTCGCGCGACAGCGTCCAGACGAAGCCGAAGTAGCCGGGGATCAACAGTCCCCACAGGGCGCGCCGACCTCCGTCGCGGGCGAGCATCCCCCCCAGCCACCCGAGCACACCGAGGCCGACCACGTTCACGGTCGCGAGCGACCACGGCACGAGGCCCGCCCGCCCGCCGGCCAGGGCCCAGCCCAGGGCCGGGTAGGTGATCCGCTCGACGCGCGCCGGGGAGTCCAGATGGATGCCGAAGGCGTGCGGGGCGAGGTCGAGGGGCCCCAGGGCGAGGCGGTAGTAGAACTGCCCGTCGTACCCGTTCCCGGCGATCACGGGTACCCGCAGGTGCGTGCCGGCGAACCGGCTCCCGGCCACGACGAATGTGCCGATGTCGCCGTGGCCCACCACCGCGATGCGCAGCGCCGCTACCACCACCGCCGCCGCCACGGCGATCAGGCCCACGACACGCGGGTCGTCGACGAGGTCGCGCCACGGCCTCGTCCACCGTCGGGCCCCTGGCGTCGGGCCCCCCGGATGATCGGGCGTCGTCGTCGGCATCCGAGCCGTTCTCTCCAGGACGGTCACAGCGAGGGCCGTGGGGCCCGCCAGCTCCGCCGCCCGCCGGTTGGCGGTGGCGGCATCGTGCGACCTCGACCTGTGAGAAGGATGTGGATGCACCTCACGACCGTGCCCCCCGGGGAAGCACCGGCGCCCCATCCTGGCAGCCCGGCCCGCCGCCGTGGGGGAGTGTGGCCGGGTGGACGGGCCGAGGAGCGTGGTGGGCGAGGGTCGTCAGACGCCCGTCATCCCCGGATGTGGGCCGGGGGCGCCCGGCCCCCACGCGGGAGGTGCACCCGCCTACGGGCGCAGCGCGTCGTCCCGCCGGGGGGCGGCGGCGCCGGTCGGCAGGGCGTCACCGGTCTCGAGGAGGGTCTTCAGGCTGGACCGGACCTGGGGCCAGCCGTGGCTGACCATGTTCATGACGGCGCCCCCGGGCTCGAACCCGTCGTCCGGTGCTCGGTGTAGGGGTCGGACAGCCACCGCTCGTCGAGGTCGCCGGCGCTGAAATCCCGGCCGACGAGGGCGTCGTGCGCCGGTGGGCCCGTCTTCTTGCGAAGCCCGACGTGCAGTCCCTGTCGCAGAAGTCAGCGGGCCACGACGGCCGGCTTGCTGAAGGCCGATTCAGCGTTGTTCAGCTGCCGTTCAGCGGACCACCTGCACGATGACCATGCATCATCAAACCCAGCAAGGAGTTGCACATCACGATGAACCTCACACGGAAGCTAGCCATCGGAGTGGGCGGCATGCTCGGCGTCGTGGGCGTGGCGGGCGGAGTCGCATTCGCCCAGTCCTCGCCCTCGTCGGCAGCGTCCACCCCCGCGACGCATGCGCCGGACCTGACCCAGCCGACCGCCTCGGGCGCGGCCACCGAAACGCAGGGAACGGGGGCGGAGACGCCGGGAGTCGAGGAGCCAGGTGACGCCGGCCTCCCCGGCGGCGGACACGCTGACACGGCCGGCCAAAACGTGGACCACCAGTTCGAGGGCGTCGAGTAAAGCCCCTCGTCCTCGGGCCGGAGGAGGGACGCCTACGGGCGTCCCTCCTCCATTTCGTGGGCATGCCCGCCCCCCGCACAGCCCCCTGCCGACGTTCAGCCGACGTTCAGCCGACGTTCAGCCGACGTTCAGCTCGCAGGGGGCACGATGGAGTCCGAGGAAGAGGACGTCCGGTGCGGGTGCTCATTGTCGAAGACGAGACAAAGATCGCGGCGGCGGTGCGCCGCGGCCTGGAAGCCGAGGGCTTCACCGTCGAGGTTGCCCTCACGGGGACCGACGGGCTGTGGATGGCGACGGAGAACTCCTACGACGCCATCGTGCTCGACATCTTGTTGCCGGGGATAAACGGGTACGAGGTGTGCAGGAATATCAGGGAAGCGGGTGACTGGACACCGATCCTGATGCTCACCGCCAAGAGCGGCGACTATGACCAGGCAGAGGCGCTCGACACCGGCGCGGACGACTACCTGACCAAGCCGTTCTCCTTCGTGGTGCTCCTAGCCCGCCTCCGCGCCCTGCTTCGCCGGCGTGGGCACTCGGAACCGGTGGTGTACGCGGCGGGCGACGTCAGGCTCGATCCGGTCACCCACCGCTGTGCGCGCGGGGAGGTCGAAGTGGCGCTCACGGCGCGAGAGTTCTCCGTGCTGGAATTCCTGATGCGACGGGCCGGCGAGATCGTCACGAAGGCGGAGATTCTCGACAACGTGTGGGACTTCGCATTCGATGGCGACCCCAACATCGTCGAAGTCTATATCCGCCACTTGCGTAGAAAGCTCGAGGAGCCGTTCGATCGTGGCCTCATCCAGACGATTCGCGGCGCGGGCTACCGACTCGACCGCAACGGAGGTTGAGCGGGGTGCGCGGATTCGCGTCCGTTCGGGTCCGTATAACCCTGGCTGCGGTCATCGTCGTGGCGCTTGCCCTCGCGGCTGGTGGGGCCTGGGTGGTCAACGCTCACCGCGTCTCGCTGATCGACAACATCGAGACGGCGGCACGACTGCGGGCTCGTGACGTCGCCACGACTGTTGCCGACGGAACCCCGACTTCCCCACTGGCCGTGACGCCGGGCGACGAAAGCGCGGTCCAGGTGGTTGATGTGCGCGGGAATGTGATCGCCGCATCATCGAATATCGAAGGTCAGCCGCGCATCAGCACGCTGCAACCCGGTCCTTCGGGCTTCGCCTCCCGCATGGTCGCCCGTCTGCCCGTCGGGGATTCCTCGTTCCTCGTCGTGGCGCTCCGGGTAGCCACACCGAGCGGCACCTACATCGTGTACGTGGCGGGGAGCCTCAATATCGTGGGCGCCAGCACGAACAGTCTCGCCCGGCTCCTGCTCATTGGGCTGCCGGTCCTGCTGCTATTCGTGGCCGGGACGACCTGGGTGGTGAGCGGCAGGGCGCTCCGGCCGGTGGAAGCGATCCGCCAACAGGTCGAGGTCATCGGGGCCGAAGACCTCCACCAACGTGTCCCGGAGCCGAACAGGGTCGATGAGATTGGTCGTCTGGCGCGCACTATGAACGCCATGCTCGATCGGCTCGACGATGCGAACGAGCGCCAACGTCGATTCATCGCCGACGCGAGCCACGAGATCCGCAGCCCGCTGACGGGCATACGAGCCCGGCTCGAAGTCGATCTGGCGCATCCTAGCGGTGCTGACTGGCAGGCAACCGAGCAAGATGTGCTGGACGACGCGATCCGGCTGCAGCATCTGGTGGATGACCTGCTCGTCCTCGCCGCGTCGGACGCCTCGTCGTCAGGCGTATCTGCCCGCGAGCCGATCGACCTCGATGAGATCGTGATGACCGAAGCGCGGAGGCTACGCAGCCGCTCATCTCATCGTATCGACACCGCCGGTGTCTCGGGCGCGCAGTTCCTCGGCGATGCCGACGCGTTAACTCGAGCGGTACGGAACCTCCTCGACAATGCCGCGCGGCACGCACAGTCAAAAGTGACCATAACCCTGACCGAGTCCGACACAACGGTTACGCTCATCGTCGCCGATGACGGTCCCGGGATCCCGCCTGATCAACGCCTGCGGATCTTTGAACGGTTTGCTCGCCTTGACGACGGTCGGGCCCGCGATCTCGGTGGCACTGGGCTTGGCCTGGCTATTACCCACGACGTCGTGGTGTCACACGGCGGTCGGATCGACGTCGACAACGCGCCCGGAGCACGTTTCACGGTTTCCTTCCCACTTGCCGTTTGAGCGGTGTGCCACCGAAGTCCTTCGCCAGTATCGGCGCCATGGTGGAGCACCGACCTGCCGGGCCACAGGGAGCCCGTACCGGTGCCCCGACCGGATAGCCCTCGGGGTCGACGCCTCAGCGGGAATTGCTGTCGAGCGCCACGCGCCGGAGTTGGCGGATCGCACCGTCAAGCCTTGTCCTGGCTTGGGCCA
>Ga0307372_10011637_pt1 | contig 11699 bp, 6 predicted proteins | sample OX1MG_FD_202533 | JGI IMG/M metagenome (GOLD analysis project Ga0307372, IMG submission 202533) | Soil microbial communities from Risofladan, Vaasa, Finland - OX-1 | ecosystem: Environmental > Terrestrial > Soil > Coastal area > Acid sulfate soil | place: Finland: Risofladan, Vaasa | collected...
CAGGAGGCCCTGGATGTGGATCCGGGGGATTTGGTTATTGTGGAAAAAAGCGGAAGATCTTACCGGGGCCATTACCAGATCCAGGGTGGTTCCGTAGGATTATTTGAGGGTAAAAAGCTGGGCAGGACCAGGCACCTGGAAAAATTGCAGGCAGAAATACAGGAATTAACTGCTAGGGTAAACCACCTTAAAACCCGACTGGAGGAAAAAAACGGGGAAATCACCGGTTACCACAACCAATTGAATGTACAGCAACTTGAACAGGGCCGGGAATTGCTGAACCAGCAACAGAACCGGCAACATATACTTTCCGGCAAGCTGGAAAATTTTCACCAGCTCCTGGAAGGAAGCAGCGCAAGGATTACTGCCATGCAGTTGCAACTGGAAAATGATCAGTTGAATCTGACCCTGATCAGCAAGGAACTGGCCGTACTGAACAGGCAATTAGGAGATCTGCACCTGGGCTTAAGTGTGGCAGAAGGATTATTCCATGAGGCCGAACAGGAATTTAACCGGGCCAGCGAACAGTTTAATGCAGAAACGCTCCGCGATGTTCATCAGCAAAGTAAGGTACTGGCTTTGAACCAGGAGATAGAATTCATCACCAGGCAGTCGGAGGAACTGCAGCAACAGATCAATAGCAATGAACAACAACTGCAGCAAACCCTGGACAATATCAACGAAGCCGAATTAAAGCTGGAATTAACGGAGAACAGCTTGCTGGAATTATACCGGCAACGGGATGCGGATGAAACTGCCCTCAATGAGGCGGACCGGAAATATTACCAGTTCCGCAACCAGGTCTCCGATGCGGAAAGCGCGATCAGGCTTAAACAAAGGACCAGGGAGCAGGCGGAGCAGATCCTGGTAGTCATCCGCGAAAAGACCGGGGAACTGAAACTACAGCTGGCCGCCATGAAGGAAAGACTGAACCTGGAGTTTAGGGTGGTGCTGGATGATATCCTGGATCAGCCCCGGATTGGAGCGGTTTCTGTGGAAGAGCTCCAAACCGGCGCAGATAAGTTCAAAAAACGGCTGGAAAACATGGGGGAAATAAATCCCACGGCCATTGAAGCATTTCAGGAAATGACCAAAAGGCATGATTTCATTGTGACGCAAAGGAATGACCTGGTCGCGGCAAAGCAGTCCCTGATGACCACCATCAATGAGGTTGAAGCTTCCGCTAACCGGAAATTCCTGGATACCTTTAATCAGGTCAAGGAAAATTTTATCCGGGTGTTCAAGGCATTGTTCACGCAGGAGGATCAGTGTGACCTGATCCTGTCTGATCCGGCTAATCTGGCAGAGACCGGTATTGAGATCATCGCCCAGCCAAAAGGGAAAAAACCCACCGTGATCAACCAACTTTCCGGCGGGGAAAAAACCCTGACCGCGACTGCCCTGCTATTCTCCATTTACCTGATCAAGCCTGCACCTTTCTGCATCCTGGACGAAGTCGATGCCCCGTTGGATGATGTCAATGTGGGCAAGTTCACCAATATGATCCGGCAATTCTCCGAAAATTCCCAGTTCATCATTGTCACTCACAACAAGCAAACCATGGCTGCCGTGGATGTGATCTATGGAGTCACTATGCAGGAAGCCGGAGTAAGCAGGCTGGTCCCTGTGGATTTCAGGAGCCTGAACTGACCGCCCCTGCAGGGCCGGTCCCCTTGCGGGTGTTGCAAGGAAATCTGTATACCGACATGGTCTGTCCCCTGGCTTCGGATCAGCATGATCACCCAGCGGGTAATGATCAATACAAATCGGTTTTATCCAAGGACATCGGATCGATGAATATTAATTTGTCTAACTGGAATCAGGTGGATAAAATCTGAACGCTGCCCTGGGAGATACCTGCCTAAAAACGATCCGGCTGCCCCCTCAGGCCATATCCTGCCTTTTTTTCAGCTGCTCGTATAACCCCTCATTTTTGTCCCAGTACATCTGCCATCGCAGAAAACCCACGAAAACCCCGATACCGATCACGGAAACCATAAATATGACCAGGGTTCCTCCGGAAATGCCCAGCTGCCTTTTTTCCATTACCATAAACGGGGGCAGTATGGAGGCACAACCCAGAATAAATCCCCACATAAATCCCGGTAATATTTTGCGGAACATGATCTTTTTTTTGTGGAGGATCGCATTTTCCCAGGCATGCAGGAACTGTATTTCATCCGGTGTAAGCATATCAGCAGGTTAAATCAATCAAGAGAACTCGTTGGATGGGATCAAAAATCTCCGGACTTCAGGGGGAAGGCAGGGAATATAGCTTCCCTCCGGCGGGGAAATCGGGGGAATAATCCCGCAGGTCATGGTATACGGTATCCCGCTCCACGGGCCGTCGCCTGGCTTTTCGGATCAGGGTAATGATTTGTTCGGTGGTCATGGCCGGGTGTTGTTCTTCCGCACCAGCCATGGAATATATTTTTGTCGTATCATCCAGGGTGCCGTCAATATCATCCACGCCGAAAGACAGGGCAAGCTGGGTGGTCTGACGGCCCAGCATGGCCCAATATGCTTTGAGATGGGCAAAATTATCCAGGAACAACCGGGCCACGGCATACATTTTCAGGTCCTCGATGATGGTGGATTCCGGGGTATCTGACATATCATTGTTTTTGTTCCGGAATTTGAGGGGAATAAACGTATTGAAACCACCCGTGCGGTCCTGTAACTTCCGCAGCCGGTCCATATGGTCTATCCGGTGGCGGTAATGTTCAATATGGCCGTATAGCATGGTGGCATTCGAGGGAATCCCCAACTGGTGTGCAGTTTCATGGATATGCAGCCAGCCAGCCGGGTTCACCTTATCGGGGCAGATGATATCCCGGACTTCCGGATGAAATATCTCTGCCCCTCCCCCCGGAAGGGATTGCAGTCCAGCCTCCCTGAGCATGCTCAATCCGGCCTCGGCACTCACTCCGGCTTTGCGGAACATATAATCCAGTTCAACTGCCGTGAATGCCTTGATATGCAGGTCCGGACGATGGGCATGGATCCGCCTGAGCAACTCACAGAAAAATTCCAGGTTAAGCCTGGGATGGACGCCGCCGACAATATGCACCTCGGTCACTGGTTGTCCATCATAGCCATATACCTTTTCCATCATCTGTTCCAAAGTCAGTTCCCAGCCATCTTCCCGGTGCTTATATACCCGGGAATAGGCGCAGAATTTACAGGTAAAGACACAGACATTGGTGGGTTCCAGGTGAAAATTCCGGTTAAACCAGGTCTTGTCTCCATGCCGCTTTTCCCGCTGGCTATTGGCCAGGGTACCCAGAAAACCCAGTTCGCCCTGTTCAAAAAGGAGCAACCCATCCTGGACGGTTAGCCGTTCCCCCAAAAGGGTTTTTTCCGCGACCTGTTCCAACTCAGGGGAAAGCTGGTTACCTGGGTGTTTATGAGCTACCAGATTCATTTTAGTTTCAGTATTTCCCGGACGATCGTTTTATGGGCATAGATAATCCGCACAAAGTAAGCACCATCTGCAGCATTTGCCAAATTAAACACCAGCCGGTTATCGGTAATGGCAGTTACCGGCTGGCTGGCCACCAGCTGTCCCTGCACATTGTATATATCCACTCCCTGGAGTCCGTTCCCGGTATTCAGGAATTCCACCAGGACCTGGCCGGTGGTGGGATTGGGGACCACCAGGATCCCCTGGGCTGCCAGGTTTGGATTGACATTTTTGGTGTACACTTGGATATCATCCAGATAAATATCGTTCTCGTTGTTACAGATATTGCGGAATATGAGCTGAAAGTTTCCCTGGCCAATATATGGGGTGAGATTAACTGAATCCTTTCTCCATTGGTCCGGCGCCGGGACAAATTCCGCCTGGTCTTCGGCAGAATCGGTGATGAGGTTAAGGCCCCAGTGCTGGTATCGCAAATCACCTGACTGTCCACAATCGGTGCTGATCAGCACTTCAAGGGTATCCCAGGGGTTATTCTGGGTATAAGGAGGGCTCTGCACTGCCGCAGCCACATAAAAACTGAGGTAGGCAGAATCTGCTCCATTGATCTGGAAAACCGGAGTCTCCAAGTCGTCCACAGGCCCGTTAACTGTATACACAAAATTCCGAATGACCGCAGAAGCAGATCCGGAATGACTGGCAGCCGTTGTCCTTTGCCAGGTATAGCTATCATCGGGATTGACCACCACCCAACCGGAAGGGGGGAAGATGGTGTCTTCAAAGCCTTCACTGAACGGGAGTATGGCCAGTGGATCAAGATGGAAACTAGACCTTCCGGTATCATTTGCGGGTTGCTGATCCTGCTGTCCGTTGGGTCCCGAAGTAAACACGGTTAGGATATGCGCTCCGGTATCCGCTTGGAAACCCGGCAGGGATATTTGCAAGGTATCAAACGGGTTCAGGCTGCCCGCCCAGGATATGGTGGAGACTGCCCCACTATCCACCTGGTAGTTCAGGGTTACGGACCTGAGGGTATCGGTTCCCCTGTTTTTCAGGACCACCAGGGGATTGACCTGTCCGTTGCAAATTTTACCTGTGGGAGCTTCCACTGTGAGGATGGACGCATCCAGGGGAAACTGCAGGACCGGCAGGCAGCCCCTGCTGGTAAGCAGGGAAGCCCGTTGGTCATACAGGCTGGCTTCCATCCTGGACACCTGTCCCTGGCTGAACATATGCATGCAGTCATCATCGGTGTATTCCATGAAATTCACAAACTGTACTCCAGGAGAATCCGGGGAACACTGGTCCGTAAATGGGAATGCCGGACATCCGTAGACCGGTCCGTACTGGGGAGGAGTATCCCCGACATAATCTCCCGGGCTGCAGGTTCCGTCTCCCGCCCCCCAGGGATGCAGGAGGTTGAAATAATGCCCGATCTCGTGGGTCGTAGTCCTTCCCAGGTTATAATGGGCCTGCAGATTGCCCACAGTGCCAAATGCATTGTACTGGATCACCACGCCTTGTTCATTGTCCGGATAAAGTCCGTAGGGAGTGGTGACTCCCAGATATCCACTTTCCAGGTTGCATACCCAGATATTCAGGTATTCGGAATCAGCCCAGGCGTCCGATCCGCCGGTAGCTGCGTGCTTGACATCGGAACAGGCATTATTGATACTGAATGTACCTACCGGGGTAGTAACCCGGAGAATTCCGGTCGAAGGATCATCCTGGGGGTCCCGCTGGGCCAGGCAAAATTCCATCTGCGCATTGCCGATGATGGGTTTCCAAACCTGGGGCACATCACTGGTATCCGGATCAGAAGCGGTATAATCCCGGTTAAGTACAGCAATCTGGGAAAAAACAGCTGAATCGCTCACCAGGCTGGGATTCTGCAGCACAATATGTACCACTATGGGAATGACCACCGTCCCGGTTTGCCGGTACTGGCCCCGAAGTCTGGCTTGAGCCGGGCCAAGGGTACGGCCCCGTTCCAGGTCCAGCCAACGGGTCAACAGGGCAGGATTCTTTTTCAACGCATCGGCAACAGCCTTATCCCAACCGCTTTTTCGCTGGCTGTAGGCAAAATGGCTAAATAACAGCCCGCAGCAGGCCAGGAAAGTCATAAAATATCGGGGGGGACGACCCGGGAATCGGACAGGACCATACGCCGGGTATTTCCGGTTTAAAAATAAGTCACTCAAGCACTTCACCTGGTTAATTTTTCATCCGAATGTTTCAAAATTATGTTTTATTTTCCAACCACAATTCTCATTCATGGGCAGGCTCAACGGGTTGGTTGGAATCGTGGTTATCCTGGGTTTGGCGTTTCTGATGTCGAATAATAAACGGCGGATTAATTTGCGCCTGGTATTAACGGGGTTGGGCATCCAGCTATTGCTTGCCCTGGTGGTGCTGAAGTTGCCGGCAGGAAGGATGTTATTCAGCTGGCTCGGTGCCATGGTCACCCGGTTACTCAGTATGGCTGGCTCAGGAGCTTCCTTTGTTTTCGGCCCCCTGGTGGACAATACGCTGATGACCCGGACATTCGGGCCTGCCAATCACCTGATCTTTTTTTTCACCATCATCCCCACCATCATTTTTGTTTCGGTCCTGGTCGCCCTGGCATACCACCTGGGGCTCATGCAGCGGGTGGTCCGGGGGATTGCCTGGGCGGTATACCGCATAATGGGAGTCAGCGGCAGTGAAGCCCTGTCCAATGCGGCCAGTGTTTTTGTAGGCCAGGTGGAGGCCCAGATCCTGATCAAACCCTATATCAAAGGGATGACCATGAGCGAGCTGCTGGCATCCATGACGGGCAGTATGGCCTGCATTGCCGGAGGAGTCATGGCGGTGTATATCTCGCTGGGCGTACCTGCCCAGTACCTGATCGCTGCCAGCCTCATGGCGATGCCCGGCGCCCTGGTGATTTCCAAGATCGTTTGGCCGGAAACAGCCCCTTCCGAGACCCGGGGGAAGATCAGCCTGGAAGTCAAACGCAGTTCGGTCAATGTACTGGATGCCATTTCCCACGGTGCCGCGGATGGCCTGCGGATCGGGTTGAATGTCACGGCCATGCTGATCGGGTTTATTGCCCTGATTGCGATGACCAACTGGGTACTGGGGGGGCTGGGCCGATTCGCAGGCGCGCATGGAATTTCCCTGGCTTTTGCCGGAATAAATATCAATACCCTTAGCCTTAACCAGATCACCGGAAGCCTTTTTGCCGGATTTGCATGGATGATGGGAGTGCCGGGAAAGGAAACCCATATGGCGGGTTACCTGCTGGGGACTAAGTTAGTGGTCAATGAATTCGTAGCTTATTTGGATCTCTCTAAAATAAAAGCAGTCCTGGATCCCAGAAGTTTCCTGATCATCAGCTTTGCCCTTTGCGGATTTGCCAATTTCAGTTCGGTGGCCATACAAGTAGGCGGGATCGGAGAACTCGAACCGGGGCGCAGGGCTGACCTCGCCCGTCTCGGGTTCAAAGCCCTGATATGCGGAACCCTGGCTTCCTATCTTTCTGCCACCATTGCGGGTCTGCTGTTCTGAAGGGATCTCCGTTCAGAGATGGGCCTGGATCTTTTTTTCCAGAAAGGACTTTGGAGCAGTGCCGATATGCTTGTCTACCACTTTACCATCCTTGATAAACAGGATAGCCGGTATACTGGTGATGCCATAATTCATGGAAACTTCAGGATTATGGTCCACATTCACCTTGCCGACTTTTACTTTACCCGCATATTCTTTGGATAATTCCTCGATCACCGGCCCAATGGCCCGGCAGGGAGTACACCATTCAGCCCAGAAATCCACTACATTCAATTGTTTTGAACTAATGACTTCCTGCTGAAAGTTATTGTCTGTAAGTTCTAAAGACATGATTATAAATGTTTTATATTAATTTAAATTCCGTGCTGGCAATATAGGTACTGATCAAAAATTAATCCAATGCAATTTACTGCTTTTTTGACAGCCTGGAGATTAGATTCCGATCTTCACGGTAATGCCCTCCTGGTTGCCCAGGAAAGCCACCAGTTCATCACTTAATTCGACCTGGTGCTGAAAACTCCTCAGCCGTATATTCAACCCTCCTGCCGGATCTTTCAATTCTACATACAATTCTGCTTTACCGGGATGAGTCCTGATCTGTAAGGCCAGGTATTCTATCAGGATTGGGCTGATCGCTTCAGCGTATGCTGTCAGGGTGATTTGCCGGGTCTGCTTTTTTTTGACATCCTCCAGCAACTGGATATTACTGATCCGGAATTCTATTTCGTCATCCCGGTATGGTCTGGTCCGGAAGCTACCGGTCAGAAAAAGACAATATCCCTGTTCCAGATAATTACCAAACCGAATGTAATCTTCTCCAAGCAGCAGGATCTCCATACTTGCGGTGTAATCCTCAATCAGCATTTTTCCGTACCAATTCCCTTTTTTCGACTTAAGCCTTTCTGCCATACTCAGAAATCCCGCAAACCGAATTGGCTGACCAATATGCACACCACCCGGATTTTCCGATGCCATCCGCCTCGATTCATTGATTTGCCGGATGGGCTGGAACTGATAATTTTCCCATTCGAACTGATAATGATCCAAAGGATGACCGGACAGATACATTCCAGTTACCTCCTTTTCCCGGGACAACTTTTCCACCAGGGGCCAGGGTTCACAGGAAGACAGGACGGGATAAATGATCTGGGTCGTTTCCGATTCTCCGAACAGGGTTCCAGAGCTGCCTTTAGCCCCTTGCTGACAAAGGTTGCCAAAACGGATAATCTTTTCCAGCCCGGTATGGGCTTCATTTTCTCCTTTATAAAAATACTGGGCCCGGTGAATTTCCTTGAAACAATCCAGCGCGCCGGAACAGACCAGGGCTTCCAGGGATTTTTTATTGATCGCGCGCTGGTTAACCCGTTTCACCAGATCGAACACGGTGGAAAAGGGTCCGTTTTTCTCCCTTTCCCCGAGCAGGTCTTCCATGGCGGCAGCACCCACTCCTTTTATTCCGGCCAACCCGAACCGGATTTCCCCCTGGGTATTGACGGCAAATCCCTTCCCGGATTCATTCAGGTCCGGACCCAGGACCGGAATGCCCATCCTGTGACATTCTTCCATGAAAAAAGTCACTTTATCAATTCCACTGGCATAGTTCAGGACAGCAGACATATACTCTGCCGGGTAATGGGTTTTCAGCCAGGCAGTCTGGTAAGCTACCAGCGCATAGCAGGTTGCATGGGATTTGTTAAAAGCATATTGCGCAAAGGATTCCCAGTCCCCCCAGATTTTTTCACAGGTTGGAATGGGGAATCCACGCGAGCTGCATCCTTCCATGAACTGGGATTTCATTTTATCCAGTACAGCTTTTTGCTTTTTTCCCATCGCTTTGCGCAATATATCGGCCTCCCCCCTGGAAAAGCCGGCCAGCTGCTGACTGAGCAGCATGACCTGCTCCTGATACACCGTGATCCCGTAAGTTTCCCGGAGCACGTCTTCCATTCCCGGCAGCTCAAAGGTGACCGGTTCCAGCCCATTTTTTCGACGGATGAACTTCGGGATATAGTCCATCGGTCCTGGCCGGTAAAGGGCATTCATGGCAATCAGGTCTTCAAACTTATCCGGTTTCAGGTCACGCAGGTATTTCTGCATGCCTGGTGATTCAAACTGGAAGGTAGCATTGGTCGCTCCCAGCTGATAAAGACCGTATGTTGCGGTATCATCCAGGGGAATGCGGTCTATATTAATGGATACCCCATGATTTTTTTCAATGGACTCCAGGCTGTTTTTTATAATGCTCAGGGTCTTCAGTCCCAGGAAATCCATCTTGATCACCCCCGCACTTTCAATGATCCCTCCTTCATATTGGGTGACCAGCAGGGTGGAGTCCTTTGCCGTACAGACCGGGATCAGTTCGGTCAGGTCCCTGGGCGCAATGATGATGCCTGCCGCATGAATTCCCGTATTGCGTACGGAACCTTCCAGGATGGCTGCTTCCCGGAGCACTTCCGCGCGGATGTCAGTGCCTTGGCTGATCAGGCGCAGCTTATTCACATTTTCCAGGTCCTGTCCACCCAGCTTCTCCACGACATTCAGGCTTTTGACCCCGCTGAGTGGCGCATGCAGCAGCCGGTTCAGTTCTATACCGGGCCGTTCGGGGACCAGCTTGCTGAGGGCTCCGGTTTCATCAGGAGAAAGATTCAATACCCGTCCCACATCCTTGATGCTCATCCGGGCTGCCATGGTGCCATAGGTCACGATCTGGGCCACCTGATGCTTTCCATATTTCTCTACGACATAATCGATCACTTTCTGACGCCCTTCATCATCAAAATCTGTATCAATATCCGGTAAGGAATTCCGGTCAGGGTTGAGAAATCGTTCAAACAGCAGGTTGTAGCGGAGGGGATCAATATTGGTGATCCCGGTGGAATAGGCTACCACAGACCCGGCCGCCGATCCCCTGCCCGGGCCTACATAAACGCCCAGGGCCCTCCCTGCCCGGATGAAATCAGCTACGATAAGAAAATATCCGGCAAATCCCATTTTGGAAATCGTTTCCAGTTCGAACCTTACCCTTTCTTCAATGCCGGGGGTGATCTCGGTATACCGGTCAGATAATCCTGACCAGGTCAGGTGCCTGAGATATTCATCCTGGGACTGGAATCCGGGTGGCAGGGGAAAGTTCGGCAACAGGATATCCCTTTTCAGGTCCAGGTAATCTATCTTGTCTACGATCTCCACGGTGGTCTCAATCGCCTCAGGCAGATCGGCAAACAGCAGGCTCATTTCTTCGGTGGTCTTGAAAAAATATTGATCATTGTAAAAAGCAAACCGCTTGTTTTTCACCAGGATATCATCATCTGCGAATTCCCTGATGGCGGGAGTACTTTGCATCTCCCCGGTGTTGATACAAAGTAAAATATCATGAGCCTTGTAATCAGCCTGATCCACATAATGGGAATCATTGGATGCGAACATCTTCACCCTGTATTTCCCGGACATCCGCAACAGGAACCGATTAACGGTGTCTTGTTCGGGGATGCCGTGACGCTGCAATTCCACATAATAGTCTTCCCCGAAAATGTCCAGCCACCAGCGGAACTCCTCTTCTGCAGCTTCTTCTCCTTTTTTCAGCAGGATCTTCGGAACCGAAGCACCCAGGCAGCAGGTGGTGGCGATCAGCCCCCCGCTGTAATTGCGGATAAGGTCCTTGTCAATCCGGGGATATTTACCATACATCCCTTCCATGTATCCCAGGGAACTGAGCTTGATGAGGTTGCGGTATCCTGTTTCGTTCCTGGCTAACAACACCTGGTGGTACCGGATATCCCGGTCTTCCCGGGTAAACTGCCGCCTAAGCCGGTCTTCAGCAAGATAAAATTCACAACCGACCACCGGTTTCACCAGGGGCCGCTTGTCCATGGGATCATCCGGATTCAGCTTGTACAGGCTGGCTTCCGCCACAAACTTAAAAACCCCAAACATATTGCCATGGTCGGTGATGGCCAGGGCTGGCATATGATCTTCAATGGCTTTCCGGTATAGTTTGCGGATATCCGCAGCTCCGTCGAGCAGGGAAAACTGGGTGTGCACATGCAAATGGGAAAACCGGGGCATCACTGATCAATCTAGGTACATCAAAGCAAATCATTCCCCTTAAATAAAAAAAAAAAATCCGGGAGAATTTATCCACAGCAATAACCGGACCTATTGCAGATACTGTAAAGGATATGTATTTTTGTGGATATTGACCAGCCTATGACAAATGACCCCCGCATTCCCCATCGGTTTGTAGTCTTGCTGTTGCTGTTGATGTCCTCCTGCGCTACTTTCAGGTCTGGCGGAACCCCGGCCCATGAAGTCACCGCCGGCGGGGAAACCCCGGAATTCATACCCGGCATCCGGTTGGACCCCGGCAGTCAGGTATTTGGCCGGCGTTCGGCAGCTTATGAATCCCCCAGCCAAATTGACCAACCAGCTACCCCAGTTCCTGAAACTACCCCTGGACTACGGGAAGCGTTTTCCAGAAGACTGGATGTATCTCGGGATGATATTTCCAATCTCAGTTTATACACATTCATAGCGGACTGGTGGGCAACTCCCTACCGGTTGGGCGGTACAACCCGGAAAGGCATTGACTGTTCCGCCTTTGTACAACATCTGCTGGCCAGGGTATACGATAATCTGGACGTGCCCCGTACTGTGGCTGAGCAATATGACAATTGCAGGAAAATCCATCATTCGTTCAGGCTCAGGGAAGGGGACCTCGTTTTTTTCAGGA
>Ga0307372_10011642_pt1 | contig 11694 bp, 13 predicted proteins | sample OX1MG_FD_202533 | JGI IMG/M metagenome (GOLD analysis project Ga0307372, IMG submission 202533) | Soil microbial communities from Risofladan, Vaasa, Finland - OX-1 | ecosystem: Environmental > Terrestrial > Soil > Coastal area > Acid sulfate soil | place: Finland: Risofladan, Vaasa | collected...
TGGAAATTTATCGCTACGATCCCGACTCGGAAGGCAACCCGCGTCTCGATACCTTCGAAGTCGATCTCGACGAATGCGGTCCGATGGTTCTGGACGCTCTCCTCTGGATCAAGAACGAGGTGGACTCGACGCTCACCTTCCGCCGTTCCTGCCGCGAGGGTGTCTGCGGTTCCTGCGCGATGAACATCGACGGCGCGAACTGGCTGGCCTGCACTCGATTCATTTCCGACCTGGCCAACCCGGCGACGATTTATCCGCTGGCGAACATGCAGATCATCAAAGATCTGGTCCCCGACCTCACGCATCTCTTCGCGCAATATGCCGCAATCGAGCCCTGGCTCAAATCCAAGACGCCGAAACCCGAACGGGAGCGGCTCCAATCGCCGGAGGAACGGAGCAAGGTCGACCGTTACTACGAATGCATTCTCTGCTTCTGCTGCACATCGGGCTGCCCGAGTCATTGGTGGAACGGCGATCGCTTTCTGGGACCCGCGGTGCTCCTGCAGGCCTGGCGCTGGCTGGCCGACAGCCGCGACGAGGGGACCAGCGAGCGGCTGGACAATCTTGAAGACCCGTTCCGGCTTTATCGATGCCACACCATTCTCAACTGCACCCGGACCTGTCCGAAGGGTCTCAATCCCGGAAAGGCCATCGCCGAAATTAAGAAGATGATGATCGAACGCCGCAGCTGACCGCGAAAGAAGAAGCCGATGTTGTTCAGCCCCACGGCAAAACGAGCGAGACCGCGGTCTCCGAATGTTCAGATCTATCGGCCGCAGCTTACGTCCGTTTTATCTATCCTCAATCGGATCACTGGCATCGCTTTGAGTGTCGGCGCTGTTGGGTTGGTCATGTGGCTCGTCGCGGCCTCGGCGGGACCGGGGGCCTACGCTGCCGTCCAGGGCGCCATCGCGTCCTGGATTGGGCAGATCGTATTGTTTGGGGCCACCTTCGCGTTTTTTCTGCACCTCTGCGGCGGCATCCGCCATTTGATCTGGGACACCGTCCACGGATTCGAACTTCGGGCGGTCTACATTTCGGGGTGGGCGGTCGTAGCGGCGAGCGTCGTGCTCACCGTGGCGGCCTGGGTCGTCAGCTTGTTGATCGCAGGGTAGTAGCATGGACCGTCAGAACGGGCGCTCGCCCCTGGCTCGAGCGATTGGACTCGGCTCGGCTAAAGAAGGGGTCGGAGGCTGGTGGGCGGAGCGCGTCTCAGCGGTCGCCCTCGTTCCCCTGACCCTCTGGTTCGCCGGCTCGATCATCGCGCATACCGGCAGCGATTACGCCACCTTCATCGCCTGGCTGAGGGCACCGTTCACCGCCGTCCTGATGATCTTGCTTCTGATTGCTCTCTTCCATCACACCGCGCTTGGCCTTCAGGTCGTGATCGAGGACTACGTGCATTCCGGGGTCAAGTTCGCGGCGGTGATTGGCGTGCGTCTTGGCTGCTTCGCATTAGCCGTCGCGGGCGTCGTTGCCAGCTTGCGTATCGCTTTCAGTTGACATGGACAGCCGATCTCGATCGGCGCCGCATCGACGAGAGGTTTGCAAATGCCTCCTCACGGCCGTTTAGGGCTCGACACCGACCGGTTCTGCTGGACTCTGGTCCATGACGGACCCGATGCGATCGTTTACGCGGATTTCGGCGGTCTGATCCGGTTTTGGAACCGCGGCGCCGAACGCATCTTCGGCTACTCGGCATCGGAAGCAGTCGGAAGTTCGCTCGACATCATCATTCCGGAAAATCTCCGCGAACGCCATTGGACAGCTTACGCCGAGACGATGCGAACCGGAAAGACGCGCTACGGCGATGGAGACGTCCTTGCGGTCCCGGCGCTTCGCAAGGACGGCGCCCGCCTCTCGATCGAATTCACGATTCTGCCGTATCGGGACCGGGAGGGCAGTCTGATGGGCGTCGGGGCAATCCTGCGCGACGTCACGAAGCGGTTCGAGGAGACGAAGGCCCTGCGCAAGGAAGCGGCTGCCCGGCAGACAAGCCCGCCAAACCCCTCGTCGGGCTGAAGGAGATGATCCGCCGTTGTGCATGGATCGGCTTGGTCGCTTCATGAAATCATAGCGCGCGGCATCAAGGAGAGCTCGGGCACATAGAGGTCGAGGTCGCGCGAGCCAGGAGCCAGAGCGATGTTCGTCGAAAGATTGCTGCCCGGAGCGCGTAAAAGGCTCGTTACGATTGCCGATGATGCTCCGTTGATCGAAGCGGCAAAGCTTCTGCGTTCGGGAACTGACCTCCTCGTCGTGTGCGGTTCCGCCGGCCATCTGGCTGGCGTCGTCACAAAGACGGATGTCGTCCGCCAAATGAGTAACTGTCAAGGAGCGGGGTGCACAGCTGCGGTTTCATCGACGATGACACGCGACGTAGTGCTCTGCCGGCCGGACGAGTTCCTGCACGACGTCTGGATGCGAATTAGGGAGCGCAGTCTGAAAAACATTCCTGTCGCTGCCCGGGATTCCTGCCCCCTGGGAGTGCTTAATGCACGAGACATCCTTCAAGTTCTCCTGCAAGAGTCGGAAGATGAGGAAGCAATGTTGCGCGATTATGTGATGGGTACTGGATACTGAACTAATTTGAATATTCTCGGCATCGGCGTCCCATCGGTGCTCGCTTACATCTGTATAGTAGAGGGGTGGACATTTTTCGAGATCTCGCGCATTGGACGTTGTACTCACGCTTGGCGATATCAGATGGCCGAAATCGACCGCGACCGACCGACCTCCGAGCGCAGCGAAGCCCTCGCCCGAAAGCTGAGGTACTTAATGGAAAAGGTCGCCAAGCCTCCGCGGCGGTCCCAGGCGATGCCGACAATCTACACGATCGGCCATTCGACGCGCCCGATTGGCGAAGTTTTGGCTTTGCTCCAGCAGGCCGCGATCGATCTCCTCGTCGATGTACGCTCAGTCCCCCGCTCGCGGACGAACCCGCAGTTCAACGCCGATGCGCTCCCGGCAGCGCTCGCCGAGGCCGGGATCGCCTACCGTCATCTGGCCGCCCTTGGCGGTCTGCGCCACCGGGCAAAGGGAGCGATGCCATCGGCCAATACGCTCTGGCGCGTCGCGGCGTTTCGAAACTATGCCGATTACACGGCAACAGGCGCGTTCCGAACGGGGTTGGACGAATTGCGCGCGCTCGCCCGTGACCATTGCTGCGCCATCATGTGTGCGGAGGCCGTGTGGTGGCGCTGCCAGCGCCGCATCATCGCCGACTACCTGCTGGCGGAAGGAGTTCCGGTAGCACACATCATGGGAATCAATACGATCGACCCCGCGACGCTCACGCCCGGGGTGCGATCACTGTCCGGGGGGACGCTCGTATATCCGGCAGCGGCGGAGGAGGTCAAAGCAATCGGCTGATCCGGCTCCTCGGTATGCTGATCGTAGGACGGACCGGAAGGCGAGATCAGGGATATCAATAAGGTCCCGAGCCTGATCGCGCGCTGATACTGATTGATCAGCCGGGGCGCCCCGTACGGCCCACGCAGCCGGAAAGCCGGACAACCCACTCTACGTAGTTTCCGAGCCTCCCACGATCGGCATCCGCGCCATAAAGCACCCCGGCGTGAAAGTCGTGATGCGGATTGGTGGTTTGCCTGGCGTACTGGCAACGTCAGTCTCAGAGAGGATCGAATGAGCGAAGAAAAGGCGAAACTCGGCGGCCCCGATCTTTGCCAGGGAGTCGAACTCTCAACGCTCCCTGACGGAACCATGCTGCTCGGCCATGCGCAGGGTGAGCCCGTGCTGCTTGTCCGGCGCAGCGATGAGGTGTTCGCGATCGGCGCCATCTGCACGCACTACGGCGCCCCACTCGAAACGGGGCTCCTCGTCGGCGAAACGGTTCGCTGCCCGTGGCATCATGCCTGCTTCAGCCTGCGCACCGGAGAGGCTTTGCGCGCGCCGGCGCTGGACCCGGTTTCGCGTTGGCGCGTCGAAGCAGTGCGCGACCTGGCGCGGCAATTCACACCGGCCGAGGCGCGGGTTGGCGCCGTGTACGTTCGCGAAAAGCTGGAAAGAGTTGCGCCGCCTTCACGCGCAGCGGCGCCCGGCGGTCCAGGATCAATCATTATCATCGGCGGTGGCGCGGCCGGCAATGCCGCGGCGGAGACGCTCCGCCGCGAAGGCTACGGCGGCCGCGTTACGATGCTGAGCGCCGATCAGTCGATGCCCTGCGACCGGCCCAACCTGTCGAAGGGCTTTCTCTCAGGCGCCGCATCCGACGAGTCGAACGTTCTTCGGCCGGCGAAATTCTATCGGGACCACGAAATTGACTTGCGCCTGGGCGCACGCGTCGCCGCGATCGACATAGCGCACGGTCGTGTGGAATTGGCGGATGGCAGCCGACAGGCCTATGACGCGCTCCTCCTCGCCACCGGCGCCGACCCGGTGCGGCTCGCAATCCCCGGCGGGGATCTGCCGCACGTACACTACCTGCGCACGCTTGCGGACGGCCGTGCTCTTGTCGCCAAGGCTCTGGCGGCGCGGCGCGCCGTGGTGATCGGGGCCAGCTTCATCGGTCTCGAAGTGGCAGCCTCGCTGCGCGCCCGGAATATCGACGTGCATGTCGTCGCGCCGGAGACAATTCCGATGGAGAAAATCCTCGGACCGGAGGTCGGCAATTTCATCCGCAGGCTGCATGAGGAACATGGCGTCAGGTTCCATCTCGGCACGACAGCCACCTCGATCGACGAGCACGGCGTGACCTTGAAGAACGGCGAAAACCTGCAAGCCGATCTGGTCGTCGTCGGCATCGGCGTGCGACCGGCGATCTCACTGGCGCAGCAAGCCAGGCTCGCGATCGATCGCGGCGTCACGGTCGACGAGTATTTGGAGACCAGCGTCCCGCGCATCTTCGCGGCTGGTGACATCGCGCGCTGGCCGGATCGGCTCACAGGCGAGCGCATCCGCGTCGAGCATTTTGTGGTGGCCGAGCGCCAGGGGCAGACCGCGGCGCGCAACATCCTTGGCCGCCGGGAGATATTTGACGCCGTCCCGTTCTTCTGGACCGAGCAGTACGATTTCGGCATCGCCTATGTCGGGCACGCCGAAAAATGGGATAAAGCCGAGATCGACGGGCAACTCGAGGCAAGAGACTGCACGATAACCTATCTGCGGTCTGGCAAAAAATTGGCGGTCGCAGTCATTCACCGCGATCTCGACGGCCTTCGCGCGGAGGTCGAATTCGAACGGTCCAATAGCTCAACCATGGGTGCGACCCAAGGCTCGCCGCCATCGGCGCACTGAGCTGAAGCGGCGACCGCGGGTCCAACATCGTGAAGCGATTCAAAGTCGGCGATCTCGTAACGTGGAACTCGGAAGCCGGGCACATCAGCGGCACGATCATCAAGGTGCATACAAACGACGTTGACTACAAAGGGCACAGCCATCACGCGAGCGAGGATGATCCTCAGTACGAAATCAAAAGTGCCAAGACCGACCATATCGCGATGCACAAAGGTCGTGCCCTGAAGAAAACAAGCACCTGAACGGGCTGTCCAGATCATTCGGAGCAACGCCGATGAACAAGCGGATTGCGGCGGACAACGTCAGGCTTAAGCGAGCTTACGAGTCCCCTGCCGCGGATGACGGCACCCGCGTTTTGATCGACCGGCTGTGGCCGCGTGGGGTGAAGAAGACAGACGCGGATATCGATCAATGGGAGAAGGCCATCGCTCCCAGCACCGCATTGCGGAAATGGTTCGGCCACGACCCCGCCCGCTGGCAGGAGTTCCGCAGCCGTTACGCTGCGGAGATCCACGAGCATGGGGAACCGCTCAAAAGGCTGCGCGTCCTGGCAAGACAAGGGCCGGTCACGCTCGTCTACTCGGCTCACGACGAGGTTCATAACGACGCCGTCGTGCTGAGGGACTTTCTGTTGGGACGACGGACGAAGCGACAGCCCCAGACGGCCTCGCCGGCCGCCTAACAGTGCATCCGCGAATGGGGCTCCTATGACTGAGTCTCGCATGACGGCGGAGGCTCGGGCGAAGGAGCCTCGCCAAGCGCCGCAGCCGCACGACGCGACAAGCCTGAGCGGCGCGGATGACCGTCTTCGTCTGAGCGAGTGGCTGCCGCCGCAAGAGGGTGTGGTTCCGCGCATCCGGTTGGGCAGTCGCTGGGTCAACGTCTTATGGGCCATACCGCTGATCGTCGTTCTCCTGATTATCGGGATCGCGGTCTGCCAACAGCTGCGCACGATGCCCGGCGTACAAGAATCGCGCGCTACCCCGGCGTCACCCCGTCCTCCGCGGCGGTGTATTCGGGTTTCCCGTTGTGGCTGCGGTTGCTGCATTTCTTCAATTTCTTCTTGATGATGTTCATAATTCGCGCGGGCGTCCAGATCCTCGCCGATCATCCGCGCCTTTATTGGCGGCGGGATTGCACCCCCGGCACGGATTGGTTCCGCTTTCAGCATGAGGTTCCGAAAGATCGGGTATGGACGTCGAAAGACGATTCGGTGACCATCCCGAAATGGCTCGGCATCCCGGGCGTTCGCCATTCGATCGGGCTCGCCCGCTGGTGGCATTTTTCCTTCGATCTGTTATGGGTGGTCAACGGGGCGGTTCTTTACGTGCTGCTGTTCGCGACGGACCAGTGGCACCGGCTGGTGCCGACCACCTGGGCGGTTTTCCCCAACGCCCTCTCGACGGCTCTTCAGTACTTGTCGCTGGGGTTTCCTGCCGATCATAGCTGGACGAATTACAACAGCCTGCAACAACTTGCTTATTTCCTCACGGTGTTCGTCGCTGCCCCGCTGGCGGTGGTTACCGGCTTGATGCAGAGCCCGGCGATCGCCAACCGGCTGGGCTGGTTCGCGAGGGTTCTCAATCGCCAGGCGGCGCGGACGATCCACTTTGGCGTGTTGTGCTGGTTTCTATTTTTCATCTTCGTCCATGTGACGCTGGTGTTCATCACCGGGGCGCGACAGAACTTGAACTTCATGTGGGCCGGGGTGAACGGTAATTCCTGGAACGGCCTGCTGATCTGGGGCTGCGCCATGGTCGTGGTGATCGTGACGTGGTGGCTGGCGTCGCCTTTCACCATCAGGCATGCCCGGCTGGTTCAAAGGATCGGGCAAACCATGGTCGGCCCGCTCATGGCTATCGGTGAATGGGGGGACCCGAAGAGCCAGTACACCGGGCCGGAGATCTCGTCCTATTTCTGGCCTAATGGCACATTGCCGAACTCTGCCGAGTTCGATTCGTTGATCGAAGGCGGCTTCGCGGACTACCGGCTGCGCGTATACGGGCTGGTCGAGAACCCAAAGATTTTCTCCTATGCCGAACCGAAGGAGATGCCGAAGCAGGAACAGATCACCGAGCATTTTTGCATTCAGGGATGGTCCGGCGTCGCCAAATGGGGTGGCGTTCCGATGCGCCATATCCTGGTCGAAATCTCCATTTCGGCGTACGCGAGCACGGCATGGGGGCGATCCTGAACGGTTTGGCGGCGCATGGTGGCGCCGTGCCGTTCGGCGCGACCTTTCTGATTTTCTCCGATTACATGCGGCCGCCGATGCGCCTCGCCGCGCTGATGGGGCTGCACGTGATCTATGTCTTCACCCACGACAGCATCGCCCTGGGACAGGACGGACCTACCCATCAACCGGTGGAGCAGCTCGCCGGCCTGCGTGCGGTTCCCGGCCTTACGGTCATTCGTCCGGGCGACGCCAACGAGACCGCCGTCGCCTGGCGCGTCGCGCTGGAGGCCCGCGACCATCCGGTAGCCTTGGTTCTGACGCGGCAGAATGTGCCGACCATCGATCGCAGCCAATTTGCCGCGGCGGACGGTTTGCGCCACGGTGCCTATATCCTGGCCGATGCGCCGGATGGCAGGCCGAATGTCATCCTGATGGCTAGCGGTTCGGAGGTCGGCCTGATCATGGCGGCTCGACACCAGCTGCAGGATCAAAAGGTCCTGGCCCGCGTCGTCTCCATGCCGAGCTGGGAATTGTTCGACGCTCAGCCGCGGAGTTATCGTGAACAGGTGTTGTCGCCGTCAGTTCCTGCGCGACTTGCCGTCGAAGCGGGGGCAACCCAGGGCTGGCATCGCTACGTCGGCGATCGCGGCGACGTGCTGGGCGTCGACCGCTTCGGCGCCTCCGCTCTCGGCGAGGTGGTGATGCGTGAATACGGCTTTACTGTCGAAAACGTTTGTAAAGGGCTGTGGACCTGCTGCCGTAGGGCTCTATATCGCTGATGAATACGAACTCGCCGGTAATCCTACATTGCGTCGCGAGGGGTTTGCTGAATGTCCTTGCCGCGCTTATTGCGTGAAGTTCGTGCTTGTCGGATCTGCGAGGCCGAGTTGCCATTTGGTCCCCGACCGGTTCTGCAGCTGGCGGGCACCGCCCGGCTCTTGATTATCGGTCAGGCGCCGGGGAGCAAAGTCCATCGCAGCGGGGTGCCGTGGGATGACGCTAGCGGCGACCGCCTGCGCGAGTGGCTCAATCTGGACCGCTCGGTCTTCTACGATGCGGCGAAGGTGGCGATTGTCCCCATTGGATTTTGTTATCCGGGAGCGGGAGAAAACAGCGGGGATCAGCCGCCTCGGCCGGAATGTGCGCCACTCTGGCACGAACGCTTGCTGAAGCACCTTCCCGATCTCCAGGTGACGTTCTTGGTCGGTCAATACGCACACCGACATTATTTGGCGGCCGGGCGGAAGGGTTCCTTGACCGAGACCGTAAAGGCGTTTTCGGAATACGGTCCCCGATTCTTCCCGCTGCCGCATCCAAGTTGGCGGAGTCAAATCTGGATGCGGAAGCATCCATGGTTCGAACAGACCGTGATTTCTGTGCTGCGGAGAGCCGTGCGGGATTCAATTTGAGGACGGCCTCTCGGTGGCGCGTACGGCAATCTCGCCCAACTGACCCCGGATCGTTGACCTATGGTCGCTTCAGCCGCTGTTCGCCCTGCATGATCAGACGGGCGCTGCGATCACCGCTGGCGTAGATCCACAGCCAGTTTAACGCGACGGCCAGGCGATTGCGCACGCCGATCAGGAAGTAGATGTGCGCGAGCCCCCAGATCCACCAAGCGATCCAGCCGCGTACCCTGATCCATCCGAAATCGATCACGGCGGAGCGCTTGCCGATGGTCGCGAGACTGCCGGAATGCTTATAGCGAAACGATCGCGGTGAAGCGTCGCCGCGAAGGCGTAGCTTGATCGTGGCGGCGACGTGGCGGCCCTGTTGCTTGGCGGCCGGTGCAATCCCCGGCACCGGCTTGCCATGCCACGCGTCGATGGTTGCCGTGTCGCCGATGACGAAAATCTCCGGATGGCCGGGAGCGCTCAGGTCCGGCTCCACCTTGACGCGGTTGGCGCGATCGGCCGGCACACCGAGCCAGTCGGCAGCGGGAGAGGCTCGTACGCCAGCAGCCCAGAGAATGACCTTCGCCGGTAGCTTCCGGTCGACGACAACGACGCCATTGCCGGTGCATTCGCTGACCGGGCGACCGAGCTGAATCTCAACCCCCAACCGCTCCAGCGCGGCATGAGCATAAGTGGAGAGATCTTGGGTGAAACCGGGCAGAATGCGGGGGCCGGCCTCTATCAATATGATCCGCGCCTTGCGGGTGTCGATGTGGCGGAAGTCCTCCCGTAGATTGTCATGTGCGAGTTCAGCGATCGTGCCGGCCAATTCGACGCCTGTCGGCCCGCCGCCGATAATCACAAAGGTGAGCAGCGCGGCTCGTCGCTCCGGATCGGTCTCACACTCGGCCCGTTCAAAGGAAAGAAGAATGCGGCGGCGAATCGTGGTGGCGTCTTCCAACGTCTTGAGGCCGGGAGCGTAGGGCTCCCACTCGTCATGGCCGAAATAGGCGTGTCGGGCTCCGGTCGCCAGAACCAGGGTGTCATAGGCGACTGTGCCGCCGTCTTCGAGCAGGACTTTGCCGTCCTCGCGGTCGATGCCGGTGACGACCGCGAGCAATGTCGTTACTTCCTTGCGTTTGCGCAGGAGATGACGAACCGGCCAAGCAATCTCCGAGGTGGCTAACGAAGCGGTGGCGACCTGATACAGCAGCGGTTGGAACAAATGATGATTGCGCCGATCGATGACCGTGATGCGAACCGGCGCACCGGCCAGACGATGTGCGACCTCAAGCCCACCGAAGCCAGCGCCCACGATGACGACGTGATGGGCGTGAGATGAATCGCTCATTGCTCAGTTGCCTGCGATCTGAACCGGGGATCAACGCGAAGGAGCCGCCATCCTGATCGAGCCACTTATTTATTGAACCTCATTTCGGAGAATGCGTTATTTTTTGTGGAACACTCTGGCGATGCCATTGTGTACCTCCTGCTGGATACGCCGCAGGCGACAGAAGCATCCTGCTCATAGAACTACCACCAAACAACTTACTTCGCAGCGCACTACAGCCATCGCGTCATGCCCGTGGCGTAGCACTTCTGGGCGACGGCGGCCGGATCGCCTTTCAGGGTCTCGAACCGTGTAGCGCCGTCGTCGCGCCAGAACCGCAGATCGAAGACGTGTTCACCGACGTGAAGATCTCTGATGGTGAGCTTCGGGAGCCACCCAGGCAGAACCGGATCGATGTAGAGTTTGCCGCCCGGCGCGTCGGGCTGAAAGCCGACGAGCATCTGACGCAGAGCGAAACACGATCCCGGCGCGCAGGCCTGCGGCACGTTGGCGCCGATGTATTGGACTGGAAAGTTGGTCGGATCACGCTGTAGGCCGGAATAGAGTTCCGGCATATGAAATAGCCGGCGGCTTCGCTGATGTCCGAGGGCGGCGCCGCACCGTCCGCCGCTCCCCTCGCCGCGCTGCTCGCCGGCGCCCTGCTGCCGCCGCCGATCGGGTTCGACACCGGACCCTTGCACCCTGCCGGCTCGTCATATGACGCCGGACCCTGTCGCCTTTCGCCCGGATGGGGGTCGAGAACTCCGCCGGGTGCAGGTTCGGTCCGCGAACGGCCGGAATCGGGTAGGGTTTCGGATGCCGGCCGGGCACGAGCAGTGGACGCGGTATAGGGGCCGGCGTCCGAAAGCCTCGGAAGAACGAACCCGCGGGAGAGCGGCGAGTAGTTGGCCGCCTATGGGGATTTGGTCGCGCAGCGGCGTTGGCAGGGGATGGTTTTGCGGAGATTGGCGAGAGCTGAAAGCCTCTGATGAGCGCGGACCGGGCCTTGCCAGCGCCGCCGAGGGCCTGATCGGGGACTGATCAGTGATGTCCTGCCAACGCTTGCCGATGCCAGAATAAATCGGGAACGGCGCCGGGAACGAGAAGTTCCGGCGGATGGTTGCTGCAACGAGACGACAGGGATTGTCATCGGCTCAAATCTCGCTCGCGGCGCCGGAGGGCGGGCCGCGCGGTGCACCGCCACGCCAAAAGACCTCGACAATCATCATGCGGCCGCCGCAGCAAGGGCACGGTGGGCGATGATCGGTCACGGCGTCCGGATCGGCGGTGTCGTGCGCCTCCAGCAGATCAACTGCTGGCATCGGCACGGCGATCAGCTCCCTGGCGCGTGCAATGTTGGCCTTGCAGCCGGGGCTGGCGAGCAGCCCGTAGGTGACGTCGCGCTCGTCGAGGGCCACGAGATGAGCGGCCGGCTGACGCCGGCACTGGTGGGTGCTGGTGTGCGGCTTGGTGGACCCAGCCATGCCCCCGCGCGCGTCGGGTGCTTTCGGTCGAGCCCCGCGCTCTCCCGCCGTTACCGT
>Ga0307372_10011644_pt1 | contig 11691 bp, 9 predicted proteins | sample OX1MG_FD_202533 | JGI IMG/M metagenome (GOLD analysis project Ga0307372, IMG submission 202533) | Soil microbial communities from Risofladan, Vaasa, Finland - OX-1 | ecosystem: Environmental > Terrestrial > Soil > Coastal area > Acid sulfate soil | place: Finland: Risofladan, Vaasa | collected...
CTGACCGCCGACAATGTCCTGGCCGACGACGGCGGCTTTATCACCGGCATCGTCGATTTCGGTGACATGACGCATTCCGCCCTGGCGGCCGACCTTGCCTCCGTGCTGGACTCGATGGCAGGCGGGCGGCCGGGCGGGGAGATGTTCCGCGTCGCGCGGCTCGTACTGGACGGTTACGAGCGGGTACTCCCCCTCGAACCGCTCGAGCGTGAGCTCATGGCCGAACTATGGGCAACCCGTGCCGCGGTCAGCGTAGCAATCGGCTCCTGGCGTGCCGCCGAAGGCCTGGAGGACGCTGAGTTCGCCGAGCGGTTCCACGGCAGTGCGCTGGAAATGGTCGAGACGCTGCTGAGCACCGGCTGGGAGCAGTCCGCGCGGCTGCTCGGCACCGATCCCGGCCGTTCGGCCACCAGCAGCGGGCCGGCCACCAGCAGCGGGCCGGCCACCAGCGGCACGTCAGCCACGGCGCAGCCAGCCGCCGAAGCACCAGGTACGGCAGAACTCAGCCGGGTAGCCGCGCTCGCTAGCCGGCGGGACGCGGTGTTCGGCCCGGCGATGGAGCCGCTCAGTTACGCCGAGCCGATCGAGATGGCCAGCGCCAGCGGGGTCTGGATGACCGACACCTCGGGCCGCCGGTACCTGGACATGTATAACAACGTGCCGTGCGTCGGGCACGCCCATCCCCGGGTCACCGCCGCTGTGGCGCGTCAGTGGCGGACGCTCAACACCAACCTGCGCTACCTGCACCGCTCCGCCGTCGAACTCGCCGAGCGGCTGGCGGCCACTTGCCCCGACGAGCTGGACACCGTCCTGTTCGTGAACTCTGGTTCGGAGGCGAACGATCTCGCCTGGCGGCTGGCCAGTGCCTGCACGGGGAACGGCGGCGCGCTGTGCACCGAGTTCGCCTACCACGGGATCACCGAGGTGACCGCCGGCCTCTCCCCCGAGAACCTTCCCGGCGCCGTCCCGCCACCGCATGTCCAGACTTGGACCGCGCCGGACACCTACCGCAGGCTGCACCTGGACACCGGCGGATTCGCGGCGGCGCTGAGCCGGCTGGCTGCGCGCGGCATCGCCCCGGCCGCGGCCATCCTGGACGGGGTGCTGCAAAGCGACGGCGTCCACGACCTCGACCCGGCGTATGTGCGGGAACTGGTCAGGCTGACCCGCGAGGCTGGCGGCCTGTGGATCGCCGACGAGGTGCAGGGCGGCCACGGCCGCACCGGCGAGGCGATGTGGTCCTTCGAGCGGTTCGGCATCGTTCCCGACTTCGTGACGCTGGGCAAGCCCATGGGCAACGGGCAGCCGGTCGGCGCGGTCATCACCCGGCGCGAGATCGCCGGACGGTTCGCCAGGGACACGGTCTTCTTCTCGACCTTCGGCGGGAACCAGGTCTCGACCGCGGCGGCGCACGCGGTCCTGGACGTCCTGGCTGACGAGCGGGTACTCCCCCGGGTCAGTGCGGCAGGCGCCGAACTGCGCGCGGCGATCCGCGCCGCGACCGCCGGGTACGCGCAGGTCGGTGACGTCCGCGGCGTCGGCCTGGCCAACGCGATCGAGATAGTCACCGATCCGCGGACCAAGCATCCCGATCCGGTCGCGGCCACCGAGATCAAGGAGTCGCTGCGGCGGCACGGCGTGCTGGTCGGCACGACCGGCCGGGCAGGGAACGTGCTCAAGGTCCGGCCGCCGCTTGCCTTCACGGCGGACCTGGTGCCGGCATTCGTCGATGCCCTGACCGCGTCGCTGGACAAGTCCGGCATGCGGGCCGCGTGAGCGCCTGGGCCGCCGTCGAGGACGCGCTGTCCGGTACGGGCTGGCTGCCGGCAACCGCCGAGATTGAGTACTGCCAGCCGATCCTGCCCGGCTGTGAGCCGCGCCTGATGGCCGACCACTTCCCCGGCCGGCTGCACGCGTGGCTGATCGCCGGCACCGACCGGCTGGCCTTCGCCCGCCTGACGAGCTCGGCGGTTCCGCCCGCATCGGTAGCCCGAGCGTCACGGCGGGCGGGGCTCCGGCTTTACTTAGCCAGGTTTCGTTCAGGCGCTGACCGCGTCACCGGACTTGTCAGTGAGCGGCCGAATGACTTCTGCCGTGGGTTCTTCGCTGGTCCGGTGCCGGGACCGGCGGCAGTTCCCGTGGCCTGGCGCGGTTCGGGAGCACGGCGAGCACGACCAGGCCCGCTACGGCGGCGACCACCGCGGCCACCAGGAGCCCGAGGTCCATTCCGGACACGAATGCCTGCCGGGCGGCGGTTGCCAGCGCGGTTCCGAGCGAGGCGGGTGCCTGCTGCGCGACGACCAGCGCCCCGCCCAGCGAGCCGAGGATGACCTTCGCGACGGCGGCCGGGATGTGTCGGCTGGCGAGCAGCGGAGCCAGGTAGTTCTGGTACCGGGTCGTGAGCATGGTGCCCAGGACCGCGACGCCGAGCGCTCCGCCGATCTGCAGGGAAGTGTCGCTGGTTGCCGAGCCGACCCCGGCCTCCGCTACCGGCAGCGAGCCCATGATCGATTCCGTCGACGGGGCCAGGGCCAGGCCCACCCCCAGGCCGACGAGCAGGAAGGCGGGCAGGCAGTCGCCGTAACCGCTGTGCACGGTGGTGCGCGACAGCAGCCCGAAGCCGAGCGCCACGATGAGCAGCCCCCCGGCTACCAGCGGTTTGGTGCCGAACCGCCGGGCCAGCAAGGCCGAAAGCGGGGCAACCACGAGCAGGACGGCGGCGACCGGCGCGATGGACAGCCCCGTCTTGAGCGGGCTGTACCCGAGGGTGAACTGCAGGTACTGAGTGATCAGGAAGAACATGCCCATCAGCGCGAACATCACCAGTGCCAGGGCGGAGATGGCGACGGTGTAGCGGCGGTTCCGGAAGAAGTGCAGGGGCAGCATAGGGTGGCTGGTCCGCAGTTCCCACCCGATGAAACCGGCGATGATCACGGCCGATCCGGCCAGGGCGCCGAGGATCCACGGGGACGTCCAGGAGCGGCCCGGCGCCTCGATGATCCCCCACAGCAACAGGCTGAACCCTGCCATCGACAGCACCGCGCCGACCACATCAGGCTTCCCGACCTGCGGGTTCTTGGAGTCGGGTACGAGGAAGACGGCAGCGAGCAACGCGGCCGCCGCGATCGGCACGTTGATGAGGAACACCGAGCCCCACCAGTAGTGCACGAGCAGGAAGCCGCCGAGAATCGGGCCGATGGCGACGCCGATGCCGGCTGTCGCCGACCAGAACCCGATGGCGTGGGCTCGTTCCCGCTCGGCGGTGAACACGTTGGTCAGGATCGACAAGGTGCAGGGCATCAGGGCGGCGGCGCCGACTCCCATCACGGCGCGGGCCAGGGTGAGCCGGTCCGGGCTGCCTGACCAGCCCGCGAGGGCAGACCCGCCCCCGAACACGACCAGGCCCGCCAGGTACACCCACTTGCGCCCGATCCGGTCACCTAGCGCTCCGAGCGGGAGCAGCAGGCCGGCGAAGACGATGGCATACGCGTCGACGATCCACTGCAACTGGGTAGAGGTGGCGTGCAGGCTGCGCACCACCGAGGGCAGTGCCACGTTGAGGATGGTGTTGTCGAGGCTGACGAGCAACAAGGTCACGCACAGGACCGCGAGCGTGACCCAGCGCCAGTGGTGGCCCGGGCCGCCCGCAACCGCCTGCCGCCACCCGGTCATGGCGTCACTCCGGCGGGTGCCGCAGGTGAAGCCCTGAGCCCTCTGTCCTGCCGCGCGACCGAAGGCGCGATCCATCGGGCCAGGTAGCCGCGGAGCTCCTGACCAGCGCGCGGCGGCCGGCCAGGGTCGAGGACGAAGGACTGGATCGTGCGCAGCAAATGCTCGACGAGCTCCGCGAGCAACTGGCCGTCGTAGCCTGCTGCCGTCCAGTCCACCGGGAAACGTTCGAGGATGGACCGGCCGAACGCCATGGCCGTCTCGGAGGTAACCCCCACGGCGAAGGTGCTGACCTGCCCCGCCGATAGGACCAGGCTGAGGTAGGACTCGGACGGGAGTTGCTCCAGGGTGTAGGCGATCGCCTCGATAACAGCCTCTTGCGGGTCGCTGATCGCGGCGTTATGAGCGGCGAGGCGCTCCAGGAACGGGCCAGTGGCACCGACCGCGGTCGCGATCAGCAGGTGCTCCGTGCTGGGGAAATACCGGTAGACGGTTTGCCGGGTCACGCCAACCGCACGGGCTACGTCAGCGATGCCCGTGTCCGCGCCCTTCTCGTCGAAGCAGCGTCGGGCGGCCTGGAGTATCCGGTTCCTGGCCTCGTCGTCATCCGCGGGCGGGTGCCCCGCCCAACCGTGAGTGCGCATCGGCCGTCTCCCCCGTCCGCTCGCCGTACAAGATCTCGCACCTGACCTTTCGACCATACATCATGCTGCAGTCGTATGGTCATGGGCGACCCGCCATAAGCTGCGGCCGCATCCGCTCCGGCTCAGGTTCACTGCCCGGCGGCGGGTGGCCGGCCCCGGCGGCGCATCGGTCCCACCCGGCCGGGCAGCCGGCCCGCCTCGGCGAGCGCCCTGCGCAGCAGGAACTCGATCTGGGCGTTAGTGCTGCGCAGCTCGTCGGCGGCCCACCGGGCCAGGGCATCATGAACCGCAGGGTCCAGCCGCAGCAGCACGCCCTTGCGCTCGCTCACCGATCCCACGATCCTCAGTGGTAGAGCGAGCCGGTGTTGATGACCTGCTGGGTCGCCTGTTCGCTGCACAGGACCACGAGCAGGTTGGACACCATCGCGGCTTTGCGCTCCTCGTCGAGCTCGACGACGCCTTCTTCTTCCAGCCGCTCCAGGGCGAGCCGGACCATGCCGACCGCACCTTCCACGATCCGCTGCCGGGCACCCACCACGGCGTTCGCCTGCTGCTGCCGCAACATGGCCTGCGCGATCTCCGCGGCATAGGAAAGCCGGGTGAGACGGGACTCGATGACCTTGACGCCGGCTGGCGCGACCCGGTCGGAGATCTCGGCGGACAGCCGCTGCGTGATCTCGTTCGCGTTATCGCGCAGCGACAGCTGGTCGCTCCCCCGGTTGTCGTAGGGGTAGCTGGAGGCGATGTGCCGGACCGCCGTCTCGGCTTGGATGGCTACGAACCGCACGAAGTCGTCTACGGAGTAGATGGCCTTCGCCGTGTCCTGTACCTGCCAGACGACCACCGCGGCGATCTCGATCGGGTTCCCGTCGGCGTCGTTGACCTTCGCCACGGTGCTCTCGTGGTTGCGGATCCGGGTCGACACTCTGCGCCTGCGCGCGAACGGATTCACCCAGTGCAGGCCGGATGCCCGGATGGTCCCCCGGTACCTGCCGAACAACTGCACCGCGCGCGCCTCGCCGGCGACGACCGACGTCAGGCCGCGCAGGGCGAGGTGCCCGGCGATCAGCAACAGGACCGCCACCAGGATCAAGGCGGCCCGGCCGGCGCCATGGCTCCGTGCGACCCCGACCCACAGGACCGCAACCGCCGCGAGCAGCGTCCCGATGCCCAGCACCAGGACCAGCACGCCGGCCGCCGACCATGCCTCGCGCTCGGCCACTACGCTGCCAGGCCCTGCCTGGCCTTCGTCTGGTGCATTCTCGGTAACCATCTGAGGTCTCCTGCCCTTGACCGAACCGCTACCACATGTCTAGCATATTGATATCAGTTTTTCTAGCGGCGGCCGCCAGCACCGAAGAGGCTGAGGTCCGTCCGGCTTCCTGACCTTGCGAGGTGACCGCGTCATGAGCACGGAGAGGCCGTCGGCAGCCGCCCCGAGGGGAAGCGCTCCGAAGGGAAGCGGCCCGGCGCTCTCGGTCCGCGGCCTGGGCAAGCGGTTCGGCAACCGGGTCGCGTTCGAGAACGTCTCCTTCGAGGTAGGTTACGGCGAGGTGTTCGGCTTCCTCGGGCCCAACGGTGCGGGGAAGACGACGACCGTGCGGACGCTCGGCACCCTGATCGCGCCGACGTCGGGTTCGGCAACCGTTGCCGGGGTCCCGCTCACGCCTGAGAACGGCGTAGCGATCCGCCAGCGGCTCGCCATCATGCCCGAGGCGCCGGGCCTGTATCTCCGGCTGAGCGTGACCGAGAACCTCGAATGTTTCGCCGACCTCTACGAGACGCCTAGCCCACGGGAGCGCATCGACCATGCCCTGCGCGCCGTCCACCTGGCCGACCGGGCCCTCGATGTCTGCGGCACTCTGTCCAAGGGGCTGCGCCAGCGGGTCGCTCTCGCCAGGGCGCTGCTCAGCGACCCGGAGGTGCTGTTCCTCGACGAGCCGACCTCGGGCCTGGACCCGGCCGCCACTCGTGACGTCCACGAGCTGATCACCGAGCTCAGCCGCGGCGGGGTGACGATCTTCCTGACGACGCATCGCCTGGAGGAGGCCGAGCGGCTGTGCGACCGCGTCGCGATCCTGAACACGACCCTGCGTACGATCGGCTCGCCCGACGAGCTCCGCGACCGGTTGTTCGCCAAGACGCTCACGGTCAGGACGCTCGCGCCGCTCTCCGACCCGGGCCGCGTCTATGCCGGGCTCCCGGCTGTCGACCGCTGGCACGAGGACGGCCCTGCCGGGTACGTCCTGGCCGTGGCCGACCCGGCGGTCGCCGCGCCCGCCGTCACCCGGGCACTGGTGGCAGCCGGCGCCGACGTGCTTTCCATCGGTGAGTCGCACCGGTCCCTTGAGGACGTCTACCTCGAGCTGATCGACGAGGACCAGGAAGCGAGCCGGAGATGAGCATCAGCACCAGGCGCGTCCGTGCGATCTTCCGCAAGGAGCTTCGCGAGTACCGGCGGAACGGCTCCATCGTCGCGGCGATGGCCATCCTCCCGCTGATCTTCGTGATTACCCCGATGATCCAGATCTTCGCGCTGCCCCCGGCCTCGTCGGCCGCGCTCAGGCACGGGGACCCGCTGCTGTACATGCTGGGCATCCCGGCGCTCGTGCCGACCGTGATCGCCGCCTACTCGGTAGTCGGGGAGCGTCAGCAGGGCACCCTGGAGCCGGTGCTCACGACTCCGGTCCGCCGGGCGGAGTTCCTGGCAGGCAAAGCGCTGGCGGCCCTGGTCCCGTCGACCGCGATCTCGTATGTGGTGTACGCCCTGGTGGTCGCCTGCGTTGCCCTTTTCGCGCAGCCTGCCGTGGCGTCGGCGTTGGTGCGGGGCACGGAAGTGCTCGCCCAGGTGCTCTTCACGCCGCTCGTCGCCGGCTTGTCCGTCTGGATCGGCATCGGGATTTCCGCCAGGTCGAGCGATCTCCGCGTCGCGCAGCAGCTCAGCGTGGTCGCGAGCCTTCCCTCGATCGCGGTCACGTCGCTCATCGCGTACAACGTGATCCACCCGGCGCTTCGGCTGGCCTTCGGCCTCGGGGCGGTACTGCTGGTACTCGACGGGCTCGGCTGGCGGGTCACGTCGGCGGCGTTCGACCGCGAACGGCTGGTCACCGGTACCAGGTGAGCACTGGTACGACCTGCTCGTCGCGCTTGCGAGATCAGGCACGGCCGCCCGCGCCCGTTCCGGCGCGTTGCCGCGTACCAGAAGGATCAGGTAGTGACCGGCGGAGGTTCGTACATACTGTGCTAGTGGGCTTCTACCGGGACCAGGTCCTGCCGCGGGTCATCGATGTGGCCCTGGCGAGCCGCGAGTACCAGGCCATCCGCCGCCGGGTGGCGGCCGGGCTGGCGGGCGACGTGCTCGAAGTCGGCTTCGGATCGGGCCGGAACGTCCCGCACTACCCCGCCGACGTGCGGCGGGTGCTGGCGGTCGATCCCGCCGTCGTAGGACGCAAGATCGCGGCCAGGCGCTTGGCGGGAATGCCGGCGCAGGTTGAGTTCGTCGGTCTCGACGGCCAGTCGCTCCCGGTGCGCTCCGCGAGCATTGACCACGCGCTCACCACCTGGACGATGTGCACTATCCCCGACGTGGCGGGCGCACTCAGGGAGATCCACCGGGTGCTTCGGCCGGGCGGTGAACTGCACTTCGCCGAGCACGGCCGCTCACCTGACCCGAAGGTGGCGCGCTGGCAGGACCGGCTCAACCCGCTGCAGCGCCGTGCCTTCGGAGGCTGCCACCTCAACCGTCCTATCGACCGCCTGGTGACCGACGCCGGGTTCGAGATCACGCGGCTGGAAAACTTCTATCTGCACGGCCTCAAGGCGTCCGCGTATACGTTCGAGGGCGTCGCGAGGAAACGCTGACCTTCAGGTGATCGTCCAGCAGTGGGCATGCGGTGTTGGAGTACTTGAGCGTGAGCTTGCCCTGGACGTACGCCCACGAGCAGATGCAGTCGCCCGGTACGCGCTCCGCGGTGACGATGCCCTCGGGAGCGCCGGAACGGCCCCTGGGATCGGGACGCTCGCGGAAGGGCTCCCCGTGCGGCACCAGGGCGTCGCCTTCCGTCGTGACCAGCTGCAGCAGGCCGTCACGCAGTGCCAGGTACTCCATCATCTGTCATGCTACTGGGCTCCTTCGCCGATTCACTCTCTGCCGAGGGCAGCGCATTACGAGTCCGCCCTCCAGGCCGCGCAGCGTTGTCTTTTCAGATATGGGCTTAATTTCTCTAGAAAACCGGAATTATTTCAGCCGAGGAAACCGCTCGATTTTGGACGATATCCACTGTACCTACCGCATCTTGCGCCGTAGCCTCTACTCAGGCGATAACTCCGGTCGCGGCTGAGGAGGAAGCGTGTACGCACGCCAGCATGCCATAGACCGCCCTGACCAGGCGGCCATCATCATGGCCACCTCCGGCGAGGCTGTCACCTACGGCGAGTACGAGGCCAGGTGCAACCGGCTGGCGCATTTCCTTCGGGCCGCGGGCTTGCGGCGCGGCGACCACCTCTCGGTTCTGATGGAAAACAGCGCCCGGATGCTCGAGATCGAAGGGGCCGCCGAGCGGACTGGCTTGTATTACACGCTGATCAATACTTATCTGGCCCCGGGCGAGGTGGCATATATCGTGGCCAACTCGCGTTCTCGGCTGCTGTTCAGCTCGGCCGCCAGACGGGAGGTGGCCGAGGCCGCCGCGGCGATGTGCCCTGATCTCGAACGCAGGCTGATGACCGGTCCTGGCACGCCGCCCGCTGGCTGGGAGTCCTACGAAGCCGCCGTCGCTGGCTGCCCCGCGGAGCCGGTCACCGGCGAATCGCTCGGAACGGCCATGCTCTACTCCTCGGGCACGACGGGCCAGCCCAAGGGCATCCTGCGCGAGTTGCCTGCGATCGCGCCGAGCGAGCCGCTCCCGGTGATCGACTTCGTGCGGTACATGTTCGGGTTCCGGGAGGGCATGACGTATCTCAACCCGGCGCCGCTGTACCACTCGGCTCCGCAGGCGAGCGTTTCCGCGTCGCTGCGGCTAGGGGCGACGTCGGTGGTCATGGAGCACTTCGACGCCGAGCAGTGGCTGGCGCTGGTCGAGCGGTACCGGGTGACCCATTGCCAGCTGGTGCCGGTGATGTTCAGCCGGCTGATCCGGCTGCCCGACGAAGTCCGGTCCCGCTATGACACCTCGTCGCTGGAGTGCATAGTCCACGCCGCCGCGCCTTGCCCGGTCCACCTTAAGCGGGCGATGATCGACTGGCTCGGCCCGGTCATCACCGAGTACTACGGTGCCACCGAGGCCAACGGCTTCACCTTCTGCGACACCGCGCAGTGGCTCGCTCATCCCGGTACCGTCGGCCGTCCCGTCCTCGGTGAGCTGCTCATTCTCGACGAGAACGGCGCGGAGTGCCGCACTGGCGCGGACGGAACCGTCTGGTTCCGCGGCGCGACCGCGTTCGAGTATTTCCAGGACCCGGTCAAGACGGCGCAGGGCCGCAGCAGCGACGGCACCATGAGCACCGTCGGGGATATCGGCCACGTCGATGCGGACGGGTACCTGTATCTCACCGACCGGGCGAGCTACATGATCATCTCCGGCGGGGTCAACATCTATCCCCAGGAGACCGAGAACCTTCTTTCCGCTCACCCGGCCGTCTTGGACGTGGCGGTCATCGGCGTCCCGAACGACGATCTGGGCGAGGAGGTCAAGGCGGTGGTTCAGCTCGTCGACCCGGCCGCCGCGGGGCCGGAGCTCGCCGCCGAGCTGATCGCCTTCTCCCGGAGCAAGCTGGCGCATTTCAAATGCCCCCGCACCATCGACTTCGTGGCCGAGCTCCCCCGGTACCCGACCGGCAAGCTGTACAAGCGCGTGCTGCGGGACGCGTACTGGGCCGGGCACCGGACATCGATCGTCTAGCCAGCGCCCGGCATGCGCCGGAGCCTGGCCGGCCGCACTGCCCGCCGGGCGCTAGCCGACGTGCCGGGCGGCGCCCTGGTCGGCGGAGAGCGCCATCGCGGCGTAGGCGCGCAGCGCCGGGCTGACCGGGCGGTCGCGCTGGGCAGGCTGCCAGCCGGCCCGGTCTCGGGCAGCGCGCCGCCGCGCGAGGACCTCGTCGCCGACGGCGAGCGTGATCGCCCGCGCCGGGATGTCGATCTCGACGATGTCACCGTCCTCGACGAGCCCGATCAGCCCGCCTGCGGCGGCTTCCGGGGAGATATGCCCGATCGACAGGCCGCTGGTGCCGCCGGAGAACCGGCCGTCGGTGATCAGCGCGCAGGCTTGTCCGAGCCCGCGGCCCTTGAGGAAGCTGGTCGGGTACAGCATCTCCTGCATGCCAGGCCCGCCGCGTGGTCCCTCGTAGCGGATCACCACGACGTCGCCAGGCTGGATGCGGCCGCCGAGGATCGCCGCCACGGCCTCCTCCTGGCTTTCGCTGACGCGCGCCGGACCGCGGAAGGTCAGCCGGTCATCGGCCACGCCGGCGGTCTTCACGATCGCGCCGTCAGGAGCCAGGTTGCCGCGCAGCACCGCGAGGCCGCCGTCGGCGCTGTAGGGGGCGGACGCCGACCGGATGCAGCCGTGCTCGGCGTCGACGTCCAGGCTGTCCCAGGTGGCGGTGGAGGAAAACGCCTCGGTGGTGCGCACGCCGCCGGGGGCGGCCGAGAACAACTCGGTGGCCTGGCGGCTGGCGGTGCCGCTGCGCACATCCCATTCGGCCAGCCACTCCCCCAGGCCGGCCGCGTGGACGGCCTGCACGCCGTGGTCGAGCAGGCCGGAGCGGTCCAGTTCTCCCATGATCGCCGGGATACCGCCGGCGCGGTGGACATCCTCCATGTGGTAGCTCGAGCTGGGTGCGACCTTGCAGATGCACGGCGTCACCCGGCTGAGCTCGTCGATCGCGGCCAGGTCGAAGCCGACCTCGGCCTCCCGGGCGGCCGCGAGCAGGTGCAGCACCGTGTTCGTGGACCCGCCCATCGCGATGTCGACACGCATCGCGTTGCTGAACGCCGCCTTGCTGGCGATGCTGCGCGGCAGGACACCCTCGTCGTCCTTCTCGTACCAGCGGCGGCACAGGTCGACGATCAGCTCTCCGGCCCGGACGAACAGGTCCCGGCGCACCGCGCTCGTCGCCAGCGTGGTGCCGTTGCCCGGCAGCGACAGGCCGAGCGCCTCGGTCAGGCAGTTCATCGAGTTCGCGGTGAACATGCCCGCGCACGACCCGCAGGTCGGGCAGGCCGAGCGTTCGATCGAGGCCAGCTGGTCGTCACTGACGCTCGGGTCGGCGGAGGCGGTCATCGCGTCGATCAGGTCCAGGCCGCTGCGGGCCACGCCGTCCTGCACGACCGCCTTGCCTGCCTCCATCGCGCCGCCGCTGACGAACACGGTCGGGATGT
>Ga0307372_10011645_pt1 | contig 11689 bp, 13 predicted proteins | sample OX1MG_FD_202533 | JGI IMG/M metagenome (GOLD analysis project Ga0307372, IMG submission 202533) | Soil microbial communities from Risofladan, Vaasa, Finland - OX-1 | ecosystem: Environmental > Terrestrial > Soil > Coastal area > Acid sulfate soil | place: Finland: Risofladan, Vaasa | collected...
TGTCTTTATGGAAAAGCCGTTCACCCTCGACCGGAAGAGCGCGGGGCGCGCACTCGACGCGGTGGCGCGCGCCGGCATCGTGCTCGCCGTCGCCTATCCGCGCCGCTTCCATCCCGGCATGAAGGAATTGAAGGCCCGCCTTGAGGACGGGCGTCTCGGCACGATCGCGCATTGTTATGGCGAGCAGAACGGCCCGGCCGGCCTCTTGATGAACCCCACGTCCTGGCGCGCCGACCCGGCGGAGGCGCCGGCCGGCGGGATGACCGCGATGGGCGTCCACAATCTCGATGCGATGATCCACCTGTTCGGCCCGATCGACGAGGTCTATGCGACGAGCCTCAAGCGCGCCATCACCTACGACGCCGAGGACACCACCAGCGTCATGTTCGGCTTTGCGGGCGGCATGTCGGCGAGCCTGCTCTCCTGTCTCGCCACCGCGGTCAGCTACCGGCTCGCGGTGTTCGGCAGCACGGGCTGCGCCGAGCTGGTGACGCCGCAGCTCGATTTCCGTTTCACCGCGACCCCGCCGTCGATGCCGTCCGGCCGCCACACGCAGCCGGCCCCAGAGACCATCGAATATCGCGGGTTCAACCCGATTCTGGCCGAACTCGAAGCCTTCGCCGCGGCGATCCGCGGCGAAGCGGCCTACCCGATCCCGGCTGACGAGGTGCTGCACGGCGTCGCCGCCTTCGAGGCGATCGTGCGCTCGGCGGCGACGCATAAGCCGGTCAAGGTTGCGCGCGACTGAACTCCACCAACGAGGAACCCCCGATGCCCGTCACCGTACTTTTCCCCGAGGCCCGCCAGCTGCCCGACGATCTCGAACGCGAGGTGTTCGGCTCCGATCTGCGCATCGTCAAGCGCGATCACGCGACGCTCGCGGAGCTGTCCGACGCCGACTGCGCCGAAGCCGACGGGCTGATGATCCTGGGTTTCCCGGTGACGGGCGCCGATCTGCGGCGGTTTCCGCGGCTGCGCGCGATCGTCCGGATGGGGGTCGGCTACGACAAGCTTGACCGCCCGGCCGCCGCTGCGCGTAACATCCTCGTCTGCAACGTCCCCGATTACGGGACGACCGAGGTCGCCGACCACGCGATCGCGCTGGCGTTGACCCTGCGCCGCGGCATCCTGTTGCACCACGAGATGCAGCGGCACGACCCGCCGGCGCCGTTCCGCTCGTTCCAGCATCCGCTGATCCAGCGCTTGGGCATGCAGACATTCGGCATCATCGGGCTCGGCCGCATCGGCACCGCCGTGGCGTTGCGCGCCAAGGCGTTCAACTTCCGCGTCGTGTTCTACGATCCGCATCTGCCGAACGGGGTCGAACTCTCGCTCGGCATCAGCCGCGCCGCGAGCCTCGAAGACCTGTTGCGCCAGACCGACACCCTGTCGATCCACGCGCCGCTGACGCCGGAAACCAGCGGCATGCTCGGCCGCGAGCAGCTTTCATTGCTGCGGCCGGGCGCGGTGGTGGTCAACGACGCGCGCGGGCCGATCATCGATCTCGACGCGCTCGCCGACCTGTTGCGCAGCGGCCATATCGCCGGCGCCGGGCTCGACGTCCTGCCGGTCGAGCCGCCGGTCGAGCCGATCCCGGAATTGCTGCGCGCCTACCGCGCCCGCGAAGCGTGGCTCGAAGGGCGCCTCGTCATCACCCCGCATTCGGCCTGGCTGACGCCGCATTCGTGGGAGGATACGCGCCGCAAATCGGCCGAGACGATGCGCGCGGCGCTGCTCACCAACCGGCCGCAGAACGTGATCACGCCGGACATGTTCTAGGCGCCGGCCCCGGCGGCGGTATACGGCGATGCACCACCTCCATCTGCTGCGCCACGCCAAGTCCGATCAGGATGCCGGGGTCGAGGACCATGAGCGGCCGTTGAGCCGGAGCGGGCGCGAGACGGCGCGCCGCGTCGGCGAGGGCCTGCCGGCAGCGCTCGGCACGCTCGATCTGGTGCTGTGCTCGACCGCCTTGCGGACGCGGCAGACCGCGGCGCTGGCGCTCTCCGGCTTCGCCGTGCCGCCGCCTATCCTCTACGAGGACGCGCTCTATCTGGCCGGCAGCGGGGCCTTGCTGCGCCGCCTGCGCCGCCTCGCCGAAGACGCCGGCACGGTGCTGCTGATCGGCCACAATCCGGGGCTGCGCGAGTTGGCAATCACGCTCGCCTCACCCGATTCGCCGCGCCATCGCGCGCTCGCCTCGGGCAAGTTTCCGACGAGCGCGCGCGCCAGCTTGGCGATCCAATCGCCGTGGGCAACCCTCGACCGCACGCGCCACAAGCTGGTCGCCTACGTGACGCCCAAATCGCTCGGCAAGGAGGATTGATCGGCCGCCTCGGCCAGCACCCGGCGGGCCAGCGCGACGGTGACCGGGCGGCCGAGGCTGAGCGCCAGGCGATCGAGCCGCTCGACGAGACCGGCCGCGGCGGCGAACGAACGCTCCATCCGGGGCAGCACAAAGCCGATCACCTCGGGTGCCACGCGCACCTGGCGATCGGCGAAATGCTTGACCAGCACCGCGGCGAGCAGCGCGTCGTCGGGGGCGCCGATCGCCGCCGCCGGGGCGGCGCGCAGCCGCGAGGCGAGATCGGGCAGCCTGATGCCCCACGCCGCCGGCGCCGCACGCGCGACGATCAGCACGCTGGCGCCGCGCTCGACGCAGCAATTGTAGAGGTGCAGCAGGGTCTGCTCCGGGGCGCGCTCGGCGTCGTCGACCGCCACCGCGGGCGAGCGCGCCATTGCGTCGGGCGCCGACCCGGCGACCATCTCGCCGGCGACCAGCAGGCCGCCGCTGCGCTCGCGCCAGAGCCCGGCGAGGTGGCTTTTCCCCGAGCGCGCCGGGCCGTGCAGCACGAGCGCCGGCGCCGGCCAGTCGGGCCACCGCTCGATCCATTGCAGCGCTGCGCTATTACAGGCAGAGACCAGAAAATCGCCGCGGCCGAGCGCCGTGTCGTGCGGCAGATCGATTGCCAATTGCCGCGTCATTGCACACGCGTCAAATTGGGCACCGTCTCGCTCTCGCTCTGACGCGAATCGTAGAGGGAGCTGTGACGATAGCGGCCGAGCGCAAAGCGCGCGAGGACGCCGATGACGGCGGCCGTCGGCACCGCCACCAGCACGCCGACAAACCCGTACAGCGCGCCGCCGGCGAACAGCGCGAAAATCACCCATACCGGATGGAGATGCACGCGGTTGCCGAGCAGCTTTGGCGTCAGGAAATTGGCCTCGGCGAGCTGGCCGACCGCAAAGATCGCGATGACGACCAGGATCTCGGTCCAGCTGCCGTATTGCGAGGCGGCCAGGCCGATCGCCAGGATAAACCCGGTCGTCACGCCGAGCATCGGAATGATCGCCAGCACGCCGATCAGGAGGCCGAGAGCGAGGCCCGAACGCAACCCCGCCACGCTCAGCGCGATCGCGTAATAGACCGCCAGGATCAGACAGATCAGCGCCTGGCCGTGGACGAAGCCGACCAGCGTGTCGCTGACCAGCCGCGCCTGGCCGCGTACCGTCTCCAGCGACTGCCGCGGCAGATAGGCATCGACCTCGGCCACCATCTTTTCCCAATCGCGCAGCAGCAAAAACGTGACGATCGGCGTCACCACGACGAGCGACAGGATGCTGAGGATCGCGAGGCTGCCGGTTATCATGCTCTGCAACAGCCCGGCAATCCAGGTTACCGCCTCGGCCAGCTTGGCGCTGAGCAGATCGCGCACCTTGGTCACGTCCTCGGCCGGCAGATGCTGCTGCAGCAGCTGGATCAGGTTGCCGAGCTGCCGCTGAAGCGCGGCGACAAGGTTGGGGACGCGGTTGATCAGCTCGACGATCTGCCCCTGGATAAGCGGCACCAGGATCACCAGGATGCCGGCGAGGCTCAGCAGAAAGAGGCTCAGGACCAGGAGGCTCGCCAGGCTGCGACGGACCCCCCAGCGGTCGAGGCGGGCCACCGCCGGCGCCAGGATGTAGGCCAGCGCGAAGCCCGTCGCGAACGGCATCAGGATGGCCTCGACCAGGCCCAGCGCAAAAACGGCGAACAGTAGCAGACCGAGCCAGAACAGCAGGCGGTAAGCCCGCGGGCTCACAATGCCTGTTCCGAACTCGACAAGAGCCGCGCCCAGCGCATCAGGTAGCAAACGGCGGACAACACCGTCGTCGCCGCCGCCGCCGCCATCAACAGCCATGTCGCCAGACCGGCCGGGATGCCGAGACCCAGCCGGGCGAGGACAAACCCGACCAGGGTGATCTGGACCAGCGTGTTGACCTTGCTGATATAGAGCGGGTCGAACTGTTTCGGGGCCGCGGTGGCCTGGATCAGCAAGAAGCCGAGCACGATGACGACATCGCGCAGGACGACGATAGAAACCAGCAGGGTCGGCAACTGGGCGACGAGCCAGAGGCTGATATAGACGCCGGCAAGCAGCGCTTTGTCAGCCGCCGGATCGAGCAGGGCGCCGAGGCGGGTGCGACGGTCGAATCGCTTGGCGATATAGCCGTCGAGCGCGTCCGACAGCCCGGCCGCGCCAAACAGCCAGAACGCGACGCCGTATCTCTCCTCGAAGATCAGCCAGATCGCCACCGGCACCGAGCAGAGCCGCGCCAGCGTGATCAGGTTGGGCAGGTTCAGGTCCTGGCTCAATACCGACAACCGGGCGATCACGCGCGATGCGGGCAGTTCGGGGCGAGGGGTGATTTCCGGGACCATGGCGCAGCGAACTCGACGGCGCCCGCTTCAAGGCACGCGATCGGGGTTGCTGCGCGCGAGCCGCCACGTCGCGCCACCCGGCGTCAGCGCCAGGTCGATCCCGGCGAGACTGGTCTTCAACTGGTCGATGCTGCCGACATAGCCGATCTCGATCGTCGCCTCCTGACGCGACAGGGCCACCAGTGCGATGCTGCGGATCGTCGGCACGGCGGCGAGGCGCTGGCGCGCGCGCACCCAGTCGTCGAGGCCGGTGATCGGCAGGATCGCGGTCAACGTTCCGCGCTGATCGTAGCCTGCCGGCACGCCCTTGCGCCAGCCGCTCTCGATGCCCGCGACGGTTGCCGCCGCCGCCCGGTGCAGCAGATCGGTCACGCTCTCGCCGGGGTTGGCGTCGAGCGGCACGGCGTGGGTAGCGACGCGCTGGCCGTCGTGATAGCGCCACACCGTGACATCGACCCCGGCTGGAACCCCGGCTGGAACCCCGGCTGGAACCCCGGCTGGAACCCCGGCTGGAACCCCGGCTGACCCCTCACCCGGCCCGCGAATCGCCGCCAGCGCGACGACCGCATCGCCGCCGCCATTGCGCTGGGCGATCGCGGCGATCCCGGCAGCATCGCCGGCCCGCGCCTTCTCGGCATCGATCGCCGCGATATCGCCGACATCGCCCAGCGGCACGACGAGCGGCACGACGAGCGGCACGGGTCCCGCCGCAGCCGGCAGATTCTGCCAGGCATCGCGCCACGGATTGGGGTCTTCCCAGAGCGTCGAGGTCGCGCCCACCTGATAGACCGGGATCACGGTCACCGGCTTTGCCGGCGGGGCGGCAACCGCGATGCCGGCATTGCTCATCAGTCGCTGGATGCCGGCAGCCCGGAAATTGAACGTGTAGTCGGCGACGTAGCGGACCGCCGACATCCGCTCGTTCGCCACCTCAAAGCTTGTGACGAGGTCGGTGATCGCGTCGTCGTCAAGCTTCGGCAGCCTGACCGGGGCGCCGCCGGACAGGCGCTCGACGAGCGCGGCGAGGGCGCGGCGCTGGCCGTCGAGGCGCGCCATCTCGCGGGCCTTGATCACGGTGTCGGCGGTGGCATCGACGGTGACCGTCGCGGCGTACGGATCGGCGTCCGCCGCCGGGGCCGGCCGGGCGACGATGCCGAGCGCCAGCACGACGAGCAGAACCGCGCCGGCACCCCGCCATCCGTAACGCTCGCCGGTCCTCACCCGCCCCAGCGGCAAGCTCATTGCAAACCGCCCCCGATCCCTTATCGTCGCGGCAGCCCGGCCGCACCGATCGGTGATAGCGCAGTTTTGCCCGGGAAGCCATCAACAGCAGCCCTGCCGCGCGTTCCGGCCGGCGAGGCGGAGGCGCCATGGCACGGCTCAAGGTCGGCGTTCTGATTTCCGGCCGCGGCTCAAACCTGCAGGCGCTGCTCGACGCCACCGCCGACCCGGCCTATCCCGCCGAAATCGCGATCGTCATCAGCAACCGCCCCGACGCACCGGGGCTGCTGCGCGCCGCGCGCGCCGGCATCGCCCATCACGCCGTCGCGCATTCGAGCCGGCCGGCATTCGCCGCGCAAGCTGATGCGCTACTGCGGCAAAGCGGCGCACAACTGGTCGCGCTGGCGGGCTTCATGCGCATCCTCGACACCGAATTCGTCGATTCCTGGCGCGACCGGCTGGTCAACATCCACCCCTCGCTGTTGCCGGCCTTCCCGGGGCTCCATCCGCAGCGTCAGGCGCTCGCTGCCGGGGTCAAGTTTTCCGGCTGCACCGTGCATTTCGTACGCGCCGAAGTGGATAGCGGCCCGATCGTCGCCCAGGCGGTCGTGCCGGTGCACCCCGATGACGACGAAGCGCGCCTCGCCGCCCGCATCCTCGCCGCCGAGCATCGGCTCTATCCGCTGGCGGTGCGGCTGTTCGCGTTGGGACGGCTGCACCTCCGCGGCAACACCGTCGCGGTCACTGGCGCGGTCGCCGGCGCGGTCGCCGGTGCGGTCACTGGCGCGGTCGCCGGTGCGCCCGACAGCATGCTGTTCAACCCGCCGGAGGCGCTTGCCTCTGCGAGCGGTTAGGCTATACCTCGCGGCAACAGACCCCAACCGGCGAGGCGCCCATGACCGTAATGGATCCGGAATTCGAACGGCACCGCCGCACCTGGATCGGCTTTACCCGGTTCATCAAATTCGGGGCGCTGACGGTCGTCATCATCCTTGTCGGGCTGGCCTGGGGTCTGCTGTAGCAGGCCCGGCCGGCCGCCCGCCGGCTCTCAGGGACAGATCTCGACCGCGGCGAAAAAGAAGCCGATTTCCTGCGCCGCATTGTCCGGCGAATCGGAGCCGTGCACCGAGTTGGCCTCGATCGACTCGGCGAAATCCTTGCGGATCGTGCCCGTGGCGGCCTTGGCGGGGTCGGTGGCGCCCATCACCTCGCGGTTTTTCGCGACGGCATCCTCGCCTTCCAGCACCTGCACGACCACCGGCCCCGAAATCATGAAGTCGACGAGGCTGCGGTAGAACGGCCGCGCGGCGTGTACGGCATAGAACTGTTCGGCGGTCTCCCGGCTCAGCCGCAGCCGCTTCTGCGCGACGATCCGCAGCCCGCTGCGCTCAAAGCGGTCGGCGATCGCGCCGGTCAGGTTGCGCCGGGTCGCGTCCGGCTTGATGATCGACAGCGTGCGTTCGATGGCCATGGCTGCTCTCGCTTGCGGAGGCGCGGGTTATATCGGGCCGCTGCACCAGCGGCAATCGCCGCCGATCGCCCCTTGGGGGCCCCTTTGGGGCGCGGCGGTTGTCGCGAGGGGTGGGCGGCCTTATCATCAGGCTCTGTGCTGCGCAGGAGCCGCCGATGGTTGAGATCGCCGAATTGGATGCCGAACCCGCAACGATCGAGGCGAACCTCGTCTATCTGGCCGGCGGCGCCGCCAAGCTGGTGACCTACGTCGCCGCCCCTGGCGGACGTGACGAGCGGATCGGCGGCGACAACGAGACGCACCCGGTCGTGCTGCATAACGGGCGGCTTCGCGCCGACCGCTTCGCGTTCGAGCGCGAGGGCTTCCGCTTCGTGCCGCATCGCACGAGCGTCGCCGATTTCTCCGACGAGCACGAGATCCGGCGGGTCTATTATCCGGAATGCGAGGCGTTGATCAAACAGGTCAGCGGCGCCCGGCGCGTCGTCGTGTTCGACCACACCTTGCGCACCGCCAGCGACGCGCAGCGCGAGACCCGCAAGATCCGCGACATCGTCAGCCGGGTGCACAACGACTACACCGAATGGTCCGGGCCGCAGCGGCTGCGCGACGTCATGGGGGATGAGGCCGAGGCGCTGCTGCAGGGGCGCTTTGCGATCATCCAGGTGTGGCGGCCGATCAATCATCCGGTCGAAAGCCACCCGCTGGCGATCTGCGATGCACAGAGCGTCAAGCCCGCCAATTTGGTGGTCAACGAGCGCCGCTACGCCGACCGGGTCGGCCAGACCTACGGCATTACCTATGATCCGGGGCAGCGCTGGTACTGGTTTCCGCATATGCGGCCCGACGAGGCGCTGGTGTTCAAGGTCTACGAGTCGGTAGAGGACGGACGGGCCCGCTGGACCGCCCACACCGCCTTTGCCGATCCCTCGGCGCCGCCCTCCGCCCGGCCGCGCGAGAGCATCGAGATCCGCACGCTGGCGTTCTTCTGAGGCGGGCTTCTGAGGCGGGCTTCTGAGGCGTTTTTCTGAGGGGCTTCTGAGGCGGGCCGCAGCCTATTGCGCCTCGCCGAGGGCGATGATCCCGTCGCGCGCCAGTGCTTCGAGAACCGGCCGGTCGATGCCGAACTGGCCGAGGATCTCGGCAGTGTGCTCCCCCAACCGCGGCGCCGGACGGCGCAGCCGGCCCGGCGTATCGGACAGGCGCGGGATGACGTTGTGCATCGTCAACCGGCCGGTCTGCTCGTCCGGCAGATCGACGACGATCTGGCGCTCGCGGACATGCGGGTCGGCGAGGAACTGGTCGATGTCGTAGACCGGCGCGGCGGTGACCTCGGCGGCGGCGAACGCCGTCATGTTTTCCTCAAGCGTGCGGGCCGCGATGAAGTCGACGATCGGCGCCTCGCATTCCTCGGCGTGGCGCACCCGGTCGGTATTGGTGCGAAAGCGCGGGTCGGCGATCATGTCGGCCCGCCCGATGGCGCGGAACAGCCGCTCCGACATCGCCTGGATCGAGGCCGATATGCCGATATAGCGCCCGTCCTTGGTGCGGAACACGTTGCGCGGGCTTGTCGTCTCCGAGCGGCTGCCGGTGCGCGGCCGGATCGCGCCGGTCAGGTTGTAGATTGGCGCCTCGGTGGCGATGAACGAAAAGAGCGGGTCGAGCAAAGGAAGATCAATGACCTGCCCGGCGCCGCCCGCGACTTCGACTTCGCGCAATGCCACCATCACGGCAAAGGCGCCGTAGAGCCCGGCGACCATGTCGGCGAGCGCGGTCGGCGGCAGGACCGGCTCGCGGTCGGCAAAACCGGTGCGCGCCGCGTAGCCCGACAGGCTCTCGACGAGAGTGCCGAAGCCGGGCCGGTCGCGATAGGGCCCGTCCTGCCCCCAGCCCGACACGCGCACGATGACGAGGCGCGGGTTGCTGGCGTGCAGCACCTCCGGCCCAAGCCCCATCTTTTCGAGCGTGCCCGGCCGAAAATTCTCGATCAGCACCTCGCTATTGGCGGCGAGGTCGAGCAGCAATTCGCGGCCGCGCGCCTGGCGCAACGACAGCGCGACGCTCTTCTTGTTGCGGGCATAGAGTTTCCAGTGGACGCTGATCCCGCCCGTCTGCCAGGCGCGCAGCGGATCGCCCTTGAGGGGGTCCTCGATCTTCAAGACCTCGGCGCCGAAATCGGCGAGCTGCGAGGAGACTGCGTTGCCGGCGACGAGGCGCGACAGGTCGACGACCCGCACGCCGTCGAGCGGACAGGGCGCGGCGGCGGCGAACGATGTTTCGGGCAGGCTCATCGCGCGATCCCTCCTCGCAGGCGTGCGGCAGCTTAGCTGCGCCCCGCAGCGAAAGGAACGACGCGCGCTAAGCAGAATTGCTAGGCGCGATCCAGATTTCCCCTCGCCGCCCTTCAGGGGGGAGAGGGAGGCCTCTCCGCCCCCCGCCATCGCCCACGGGGGCGGAGAGGGAATGAACGACGAAGGCTGACGATGCGAGCGCCAATCAACGAAAGCTTGCTTAGACGCGCGGCCGGCCGGGCCGCCCCGCGGCCCCGGCACGCCGGGTGCGCGGCAGCGGGCGGCGCTCGGCAATGACGGCGTTGCCGGTGCGTTGCGTCCAGGCGAGTTCGTGCCGGCGCAATTCCTGCTCGGCCACGGCGAGCCCCTGTTCCGCCGCGGTCGTCTGGCCGTCGATCTCGCCGACCGAACCTTCAAGCTTGACGAGTCGATCAAGCAGCGGCCGCGCCGCGTCAGCGCCGCTGGCGAGCGCAACCTCGGAGCGCAGCCGGGCCGCGTCGGCGCGCAAACGCTCGCGCAGGCGCGCGAGGTCGGCCAGATACTGCCGCCGCTCCGCACACTCGCGACGCCCCCGGCGCAGCAGGTTTTCCAGCACGCTCATTGACAGCTCCAGACCCCGCGCGGCGGATCGATAATCCGCCGGTCGACGCCTACCCGCGCCCGCCTCGCCCGAGGCAGCGAGTACCAGCCTATCGGCATAGCGCTAAAATGCCGTTAAGCTGTCAAATTCTCTGACAGGGGCGCGACGATAAACATTTATTAACCGCTCTCGCTAACATTGGTTAACGGCGAAAGGCGGGGGGTCGCCTGTCGTGGAGGTTTCGTGATGCGTGTTCTGCTGGTCGAAGACGACGCGGCGCTGGCTGCGAGCATCGCGCTGATGCTGAAAAAAGAGAGTTTCATCTGCGATACCACCGATCTCGGCGAGGATGGGCTGGAGATCGGCAAGCTCTATGATTACGACATCATCCTGCTCGACCTGATGCTGCCGGATATCGACGGCTACGAGGTGCTGCGCCGGCTGCGCGCCGCCCGGGTGCACACTCCGATCCTGATCCTGTCAGGCCTTGCCGAGATGGACGCCAAGATCAAGGGCCTCGGCTTCGGCGCCGACGACTTCCTGACGAAGCCGTTCGACCGGCGCGAGCTGATCGCCCGCATCCAGGCGATCGTCCGCCGCTCCAAGGGCCACGCCGAATCGACGATTCGCACCGGCAAGCTGCTCGTCAGCCTGGACAGCCGCGTCGTCTCGGTCGATGACCACGCGCTGCATCTGACGGCCAAGGAATACGGCATCCTCGAACTGCTGAGCCTGCGCAAGGGCACGACCCTGACCAAGGAGATGTTCCTCAACCACCTCTATGGCGGGATGGACGAGCCCGAACTCAAGATCATCGACGTGTTCGTCTGCAAGCTGCGCAAAAAGCTGGCGCAGGCGACCGGCGGCGAGCACTACATCGAGACGGTGTGGGGACGCGGCTACGTGCTGCGCGATCCGGTCGAGGCGGCGGCCGAACTGCGCAGCGTCTGAGGGCGCTAGCCGGCGGCCGGACCGAGCCAGAACCCCTCGGGCCGGCCGGCGACGATCAGCCGGCACCCGAGCCCCTCGCCGAGCAATCCGGCAAAATAGGCGCCGACCGTGCGCGAGGTCAGCGCCGCGGGCGCCACGTCGAGGGCGAGCGCAGCGCAGATTTCCGGTGACGGCCCGGGGCCCCTGCCGGTCGCTTCGACCTCGGGCCCGAGCGTCCCGGCGGCGACAACCAGCCGGCCGCCGCGCGGCAGCGCCTCGCCGGCGACCGCCAGCATGGCGCAGGCCAGCTTTTGCCGGTCAAGCGACAGCGCCTGCGCCGCCGGGCTGTAGTGGCATTCGATCGGCGTCTGCGCGAACAATTCGCTCGCCAGCACATGCGGCGCCAGGCCGGTCTGCCCGCCGCCGCTGTAGCCATAGGTGAAGCGATAGAATTGCAGCTGCCGATTGGCCTTGCGGGCGCTGTCGCCGACCAGCGC
>Ga0307372_10011647_pt1 | contig 11687 bp, 8 predicted proteins | sample OX1MG_FD_202533 | JGI IMG/M metagenome (GOLD analysis project Ga0307372, IMG submission 202533) | Soil microbial communities from Risofladan, Vaasa, Finland - OX-1 | ecosystem: Environmental > Terrestrial > Soil > Coastal area > Acid sulfate soil | place: Finland: Risofladan, Vaasa | collected...
TCGCCGCCGCGGTGAAACTGATCCCGCTGATCTTCGTGCCGTACCTCTTCCTCACGCGCCAGACTCGCGCGGCCTGGACTTCCATCGTCACTTTCGCGGGCTGCTCGCTCTTGGCGGCCGCGTTCGAACCTTCGAATTCGTGGTCATTCTGGACCAAGTACGTCGTTGACGCCCAGCGCGTCGGAGGCGTGTCGTATATCAGCAATCAGAGCCTGCGCGGTGCGCTCGATCGCCTGAGCCATCACTACATCGCCACGGGAGCAATTACGGCCCTGGCCGGCTGCGTGGCCCTGGGCGGCCTGGCCCTGGCGTACGTGTCGTGGCGCCGTTCGTCACCCTTCCTGGGATTGCTGATCTGCGCCGCGACAGGACTTCTGGTGTCACCGATCACGTGGGCGCACCATATGGTCTGGGTCGTGCCGGTCATTATCTGGTTGATCTGGGGCGAGGATCGCCCCGCGCGAGGGTCCGTCTTTGCACTACTCACGGCGGTCCTCTTCTGGTGGGCGCCTATCTGGCGCGTCCCCGTCGCAAGTTCGCTCGCCATGCACGAACATGGCTGGCAAAATCTCGAAAGCAACGCGTTCTTTTTCGCCACCGTCTTCTTCATGGCCGCGATCGCGATCATGCTGTTCCTTCGCCGTCACCGGGCAACAGAACTGCAGGACCTGGACTAGCGCACGATTTACTGCGGCCTGAGCGCCGTGGCGTTATAACTAAACTGAGGGCTTAAGGGCAATCGTGAGGGTCTCACAGAGTTGGTGGCCGTCCAGGTGGCCGTGGCGAGGCTGCGGCGCCTGGCCGAGGCACTAAGACCGAAGATCCCGAAGGGAATTCATGAATCGAAGGGTGAGGAAGGTTGTGGCGAGTGCCGTCGTGGTGTCCTTGGCCCTAGGCGTCTATCTCGTGTCGCGGACTTCTGACGTACCGTCGGCCAGTGCCACGCAAGGGACCACGACGTCCGTTCCGACGACCACTTCCGGCTTCTACCTCGCCATCGGCGCGTCGGCGTCACTCGGATTTCAACCCACGGGAATTGTCAACCACAATGGTCGACGAACGTCAGATGGCTACGCCAACGATCTCGTGTTGCTCGAGGCGTACCAGGGGGTCGCACTCACGCTCCGCCAAATAGGCTGTCCCGGCGAAACCGTCCAATCCATTCTCAATACCCGGGTGGCCGACCACTGTTATACGCTGCCCGAGACACAGATGACCCAGGCCGTCGCGTTCCTGCGGGCCAATCGGAGTTCGGTCGGCGTGGTTACGGTGGATCTGGGCTTTAACAACATCCGATTATGCCTCTGGGCGGCTCCGGTAAATGAAGCGTGCGCCAACCAAGCGATCGCCGCGGTTCACGTCGACATGCCCAAGGTCTTAAAAGAACTGAAGGACGCCGCAGGGCCAAACGTGCGATTCGTCGGTCTGGAGTACAACGACCCCTTTCTCGCTCGTTACATCAACGGCGCTGCTGGTGCCGCTGCCGCCACCGTGGGCCTCGTCGCCATGGATCGTCTTAACGCCACCCTTAACCAGGTGTACGTCGCCGCGGGTGTTTCAGTGGCGAACGTTCCCGCGTTGTTCGACACCGATGTCACGACCCGGATCGCTGCGCCGGGTGGGGGCGTCATCCCCGAGAATGTGGCGCAGGCGTGCGCGATGACCTGGATGTGTTACACGGCGCCCTTTGGTCCCGATGACCATCCCAACGACGCGGGCTACTCCTTGATCGCCCAGGCGATTGCCGCCGTACTTCCCAAGTCGTGGTGAGCCGATAGTTTACGAATTACAACGAGACCGTGTCCCACAGTCAATGACTGCGCGACACGGTCGTTCGTTGCTTAGCGTCGTCGTGGTCGAGGAGTACGGCGTCCACCGCCGTCACCGTCACTGAACGTCGGGCCACCCGGGCCCAAATCGCCAATTTCACCGGCCAGTTCTGCCTCAAAGGACGCCTCAAAGGACGAGGACGACGACTTTGGCGACGAGGACGCGGGGCGCGAACTGGAATGACGCTCCGGTCGGCTCTCGCGCTCGGGGCGGCTCTCGCGCTCGGGGCGGCGCTCACGACTGCGCGGTGGACCGTCATCACTGACGGCGTCGGGAAAGTCCCCCACCAACGAGAGCGAGACCTTGCCTTGGGGATCGATGTCGTCGACCTTCACTTCGAGTGATTGGCCGAGCTCGAGCACGTCTTCCACCTGGCCGATGCGCCGGCCACCGTTGAGGGGGGCCAATTTCGAGATGTGCAGGAGTCCGTCACGGCCCGGCAGGATATTGATGAACGCACCGAACTTCGCAATCGACACGACGCGACCTTGGTAGATCGCTCCAACGTCCGCGGAGGGCGGATCGAGGATCAACGAGATTCGACGACGGGCCTCTTCCACCGCTCGTCCGTCCTTCGCACCGATCGTGACCGTGCCCACCACACCGTTGTCGTCCACGGCGATATCGGCGCCCGTCTCTTGCTGGAGAGTGTTAATGACCTTGCCCTTGGGCCCGATGACCTCGCCGATCTTGTCGATGGGAATCTCCATCGTCACGATCTTGGGCGCCACGTCGGCGACCTGACTACGCGGTTCGGCGATCGTGTCGGTGATCACCTTCAAGATGGCCAAACGGGCGTCCTTGGCCTGATGCAGCGCCTTGGCCAAGACGTCCGCGGGGAGGCCGTCGATCTTGGTGTCGAGTTGCAGGGCCGTGACCGCGTCCGCGGTGCCGGCGACCTTGAAGTCCATGTCGCCGAAGGCGTCTTCGGCGCCCAGGATGTCGGTCAAGGTCACGTACTTGCCCTCGTCGTAGACGAGGCCCATCGCGATGCCCGCCACCGGTGCCTTGATCGGTACGCCCGCGGCCATGAGTGACAGCGTCGATCCACAGACCGAAGCCATCGACGTCGAACCGTTGGACTGCATGACGTCCGAGACCACGCGCAACGTGTACGCGAACTCTTCCTCGCTCGGCAACACCGGTACGAGCGCGCGCTCGGCCAACATGCCGTGGCCGACCTCGCGGCGCTTGGGCGCGCCCACCCGACCGGTCTCACCAGTGGAGTACGGCGGGAAGTTGTAGTGGTGCATGTAGCGACGGAACTCGTCAGGCGTGATGCCGTCAACCAGCTGGCGCATGCGCGGCATGCCCAAAGTGGTGACGTTGACGACCTGGGTCTCGCCACGCTGGAAGAGCGCCGAGCCGTGGGTCATGGGAAAGAGGTCAATTTCGGCCGAGAGCGGACGGATCTCACTTACACTTCGTCCGTCAATGCGCACGCCCTCGTCGACGATGCGTCGGCGTACCAGCTTCTTGGTCAACGATCGAACGGCCGCCTTGATCTCGCTGGTGCGACCCTCAAACTCCCCCGAGAGCTCTTCGATGACCGACTTGGTCGCCGCGTCGAGTGCCTCGGCACGCGCGGCCTTGGTGGTGATCTTGTTGGCGGCGGTGAGGGCGACGCCCCCGACGCTGTCTACGCGAGCGTAGACGTCGTCTTGGTAGTCGGCGAACGTCTCGTATTCGAAGATCGGTAGGGGCCCCCGAGCGGCGATGAAGTCGCGCACGAGTGCACGCTGCAGATTGACCGCTTCGCGAATCCAGAGCTTCGAAGCCTCGAGTCCCGCGGCCAGCACCTCTTCGCTCACCTTGGGCGCGCCGTCGAGGTACTTCTCGAAGGAACCTTCGGTACCGCCGGCCTCGACCATCATGATCGCGACGTCAGCGTCGGCCTCGTCACTCAAGGCTCGTCCGGCCACAACCAGTTCGAACGTGGCGGCGTCGCCTTCGGCGTACGTCGGGTGCGCGACCCACTCACCCTCGGTGGTGAAGGCGAGGCGAACCGCGCCGATGGGACCGTCAAAGGGAATACCGGAAATCATCAACGCGGCGGAGGCCGCATTGATGGCCAGCACGTCGTGCGGGTTCTCTTGATCGGCGCTGAGGATCGTGCCAACGACTTGGGTCTCGTTGCGAAAGCCCTTGGGAAAAGACGGCCGTAACGGACGGTCGATCAAGCGACAGATGAGGATCGCCTGGTCGGAGAGCTTCCCCTCGCGGCGAAAGAACGCGCCGGGGATCTTTCCGGCGGCGTAGGCCCGCTCTTCGATGTCGATGGTGAGAGGGAAGAAATCTAAGCCCTCTCGTGCGCTCTTGGCCGCGGTGACCGTGGCCAGCAGCATGGTGTCGCCCAGACGCGCGAGAACGGCGCCGTCAGCTAGTTGGGCGAGGTGACCGGCTTCAAAACTCATCGTTTTGTCGGTACCTGTGATTGGACTACTTACGCGAATTGCGTCAGTCATGGAATGGCTCCTTGTGTCTATCAACACTCCGACCGAATCCCAGTGGGCAACCTTCGCTCGAAGCGACTGTCCTCCACTGGCCTTCGGGGCTTCGGATGTGCTGAACACGTCGACGGCGTCGACGTGCGTGTTCGGCTAGCGACGAATGCCGAGTCGGCCGATCAACGCGCGGTAGCGCTCCACGTTGCCTTTTTGCACGTAGTCCAACAAACGACGGCGCTGACCAATGAGCTTCATCAGTCCACGGCGGGTGTGATGATCGCCCTTGTGAACCTTTAGGTGCTCGGTGAGGTGCAAGATCCGGCCCGTCAAGAGCGCCACTTGGACTTCGGGTGAACCGGTGTCCGAGACGTGCGCTTGAAAGTCCTTAATAGTCTCTTGCTTCTCAGTCATTACTTGTTTGCCTTATTGAGTCGGGAGTCCCGTTGCAAGTCGCCAACGAGACGACCCGCACAATCAGCGTCGCTGACCAAGAGTCCATCTTAGCAGTTCTGTCTCCTCCGGCGTGAATTTCTCGAAGATTTGACGAGTTTCGACGACGTCGAGCTCAATCTGAGCGGTCAATTCGTCCACGTTCGAAAAGGTCGTCTGCGCGCGAAGCCTCGCCAGGAACACCACGTCGAGAGACGATTCGTAGAGATCACCTTCAAAACCGAGAACGTGAACTTCGACGACCAGTGCCCCATGTTCGTAAAACTGCGGGCGCGTGCCCACGGAGATCGCCGCCGGCCACCACTTACCATCTCGCGTCGTCGCCCCGGCGTACACGCCCTCTTCGGGCAGTTGTTGATGTGCCGCCACTTCTAAGTTCGCGGTCGGATAGCCCAACTCCTCGCCGCGCTCATCACCGTGCACGACCGTTCCTCGAAGCGTGAAGGGGCGACCGAGGATACTCTTGACTGCCTCGAGATCGCCTCGAGCCAACGCCGCGCGCACCGAGGTCGAACTCCATCGTTCACCCTCTCCGTACAGAGGCGCGGGCCAGACACGAAATCCCAATTCAGCGCCAGCCTCGACCAGGGTAGCCACGGTGCCCTCTCGATCATGACCAAAGTGAAAGTCGTCTCCCACCACCACGCCCTTCGTGCCCAACTCTGCGACCAGCACCCGTTCGATGAAGTGGCGCGCTGACTCTTTGGCCAGAGTGGCGTCAAAGGTGAGGACGCGAACTTGGTCTACGTCGAGCGCTTCGATTCCCTCAAGGCGCTGATCCAGTGTCGCCAGGAGACGCGGGGCCCTTGTCGGGGCGAGGACCATCGCCGGCGAAGGGTCAAACGTCACCACCGTCGACAGGGCGTCGCACTCTTTCGAGTGGGCAATCACCTGTCCGATCACGGCCTGATGTCCTCGATGCAGGCCATCAAAGACGCCAATGGTGACGACGCTCTTCTGGGCAGTCATCGTATTGAACTCGCCGTCGCGAAGGATAATCATGCCAGCAACCTACCCGCGCTCACTGGTTTCTTCGATCGGTAAGACCACCAGCGGTTGCCAAGAATTGCCACGTCGTTCCAACACGGCCACCAGCGATCCGGTCTCGTTCGTGGCGGCAATCTCGTCCCCCCGTGGCGCGGTCGAGGCGACGCGTTGACCCATACGCAAGCGCCGCTCGTCGTCACCACTGACGACGAGCTCTTCGAGTTGGGTCACGAAGGCCCGCGGCGGTTGGAGAACAGTGACGCCACTGGTCACCCGCGATTCGAGTTCGTCCAACGTGAGCGCGTCATCGACGTTGTGCGCGCCACTCGACAATCGACGTAACTGGCTTAGATAGCCCAGCGTCCCTAAGCGCTCCGCGAGGTCGCTCAGAAGCACGCGCACGTAGGTTCCGACCGAGCACGTCACCTCAAAGGACCACTCGTCGGGGTGCGAGGTGGGCGAAAGCGAAAACGCGTGCACGGTGATCGCGCGCGGCTTACGCTCGATGACGACGCCCTCTCGCGCGAGGACGTGAAGTCGCCTTCCCTCTACTTTGATCGCCGACACCATGGGCGGCGTCTGTGATTGAGGGCCGATCATGCCCGACGCCTTGACGTTCACGAGATCGGTGGTGAGCGGGGGTACCTCGCGTCGCTCCACTACCTGACCGTCGGCGTCGAGTGAGTCCGTGCTTGCGCCCAGGGTGACCACACCGACGTAACGCTTCGTCTCGCTCTGGGCAAAGCGCAGCAATCTGGTCGAAGGTCCCACCCCGAGCACCAAGAGTCCCGTCGCCATGGGATCGAGGGTGCCGGCGTGTCCGACACGACGCTCATTCAGCACGGTTCGTACGCGCGCCACGACATCGTGACTCGTGAGACCGGTGGGCTTGTCGATTAAGAGCAGACCGTTATTCGTCGTCATGGCGCTGGCGTCGTAGGAGTTCCTCCACCACCAGTCCACTCGCGACGGCCGGATCGGCGACGAAGGAAAGTTTGGGGGTGCGCTTCAGGCGCGTCTGGAGGTTGACGGCCGCTTGGATCTGACCGCGCCGTTCCTCGAGAGCCGCCTTGGCCCCGTCGGACAGTGAGTCGAAAAAGACCCGTGCGTGACGCATGTCGGGCGCGGTGTCGATGCCGGTGACCGTGAGCAGACCGAGCCGCTCGTCGACGTCAGAGATACGCACCAGTACATCGGAGATCACTTCTCGCAGTATCTGATTCACTCGCGCCGTGCGCGGGTAGGGGTGATGAGAGCCAGAGGAGTGGGCCATGCGCTAGGCCGTTCGCGGAATCTCGCGCTCTTCGTACGTCTCGATGACGTCGCCGGACTTTAGGTCTTGGTAGTCCGAGAGCCCCACGCCACACTCGAAGCCAGCGGCCACTTCACGAGCGTCGTCTTTGAAGCGTCGCAGCGACGTGATCGAGCCCTTCCAGATGATGGTTCCTTCGCGCAAGAAGCGGACCTTCGATCCACGAGTGATGACGCCATCGCGCACGAAACACCCCGCGATCGCACCGATGCGCGGCACGCGAAAGACCTCACGCACCTCGGCTTCTCCGGTGACGATCTCCTCAAAGATCGGCGTCAACAGACCGAGCATGGCGGCCTCGATCTCTTCGATCAACTTGTAGATGACTTCGTAGGTGCGAATCTGCACGCCTTCACTCTCAGCCAGCTCACGACTGCGCTTGTCGGGTCGCACGTTGAAACCGATGATTGTGGCGTTCGACGCCTTGGCGAGTTGCACGTCGTTCTCGGTGACGCCGCCGACGCCTCGGTGCACAATAACGAGTTTGACGTCCTCGCGCTCGAGCTTGCGCAGTGACTCAGTACACGCTTCGAGCGAACCTTGCACGTCGGCCTTCAAGACAATATTGAGTGTCGCAGTTTCGCCCCGTTGGATCTGCTCAAAGAGATCCTCGAGTCGAGCGCCGCTCGACGAGGCGACCGGCTGTTGGCCAACGAGGCGCGAACGCTGCGCACGGGCTTCGGCGAGCGAACGGGCGTGGCCAAGGTCACGCGCGACGCGCATCTCGTCACCCGCGAACGGTGGCTCGCTGAAGCCGAGTATCTGCACGGGGGTAGAGGGTCCCGCGGTCTTGACCTGACGGCCCTTGTCGTTGATCAGTGCCTTCACCTTGCCAAAGGCCGGTCCCGCCACGACGGGATCGCCCACGCTCAGCAGGCCTTTTTGCACCATGACCGTCGCCACCGGACCCCGTCCGATCTCGAGGTTCGCCTCGAGTACGGTACCGACGGCTCGCCCGGTGGGGCGCGAAGAGAGTTCGGCGACCTCCGCCACGAGTAGCACCTGTTCGAGCAGTTCGTCGATTCCCGTGCCCTGCAACGCAGAGATCTCCACCACGATCGTGTCGCCGCCCCATTTTTCTGGGACGAGGCCCTGCTCGGAGAGCTGTTGGAGGATCCGTTCGGGGTTGGCGTCGGCCCGATCCATCTTGTTGATCGCCACGATGATCGGCACGTCGGCCGCTTTGGCGTGGTCGATCGCTTCCACCGTTTGGGGCATCACACCGTCGTCGGCCGCGACCACCAAAATGACGACGTCGGTCACTTTGGCGCCTCGCGCACGCATTGAGGTAAACGCTTCGTGGCCCGGGGTGTCGAGGAACGTGATGGACTTACCGTGCCAGGACACCTGGTAGGCGCCGATGTGCTGAGTAATGCCGCCGGCCTCGCCGGACGCGACGTTCGTCTTGCGGATCTTGTCCAACAACAGGGTCTTGCCGTGGTCGACGTGACCCATCACCGTGACGATCGGCGAACGCGGCGCCACGGGGATGACGTCATCGTCATCCTCTTCGTCGAAGAATTTGGCGAGGAGCTCGGCCTCCTTTTGCTCACCGGGATCAACCAGATGAACTTCAGCCCCGACTTCGGCGGCGTAGAGCTCGATCATGTCGTCCGAAAGACCTTGCACGGCGGTGACGATCTCGCCCTGCAAGAACAAGAAACGAATAATGTCCGCGGCGCTGCGGTTGAGCTTCGGTCCCACGTCCTTGGCCGTGGAGCCGCGCTCGATAATGATCTCCCCTTCGGGCACGGGCGCACTGCTCGGTTGCCAGGTCGTCATCTGAGTCGGCTCAAGCTCTTCTACGTTGCGCCGACGACGACGGGTGACCTTGCGCTGTGACCCACGCGGGCCGCCGCCGCCCCTCGCGGGTCCGCCGCTACGACTCGCACCAGCGGGGATGCCACCCGTGGGCGCGCCGGGACGGGTGGTGCTAAAGCCTCCCCCGGGACGAGAGGCCCCTCCGGTGCGTGGCGCGCCAGTGCTCGGGCGCGCGCTCATCGGACGAGAGCCGCTCGAGGGTCCGCCGCGACTCGGGGCGCCCGACATCGGTCGACGAGCGCCGGGCGGCGGCGGTATTGGGCGACCTGAAGAACTCATCGGACGACCGGGGGGCGGCGGAATCGGGCGGCCGGAGGAGCTCAATGGCGGGCGAGACCTACTCTCTCCGTCAGAGGCACCACCGCGCTGGGTGGGGCGAATAGTCGTGGGTCCGTCGGGCGACACGCTACGTGTCGGCACGGGTTTTGGCACCGGCACGCTCGAACGCACGACCTTGGGCGCGATCGACGCGGCGACTTCGGGGAGTGGCGCCTCCGAGGCGACTTCGACCATTGGCGACGTAGCGGGAGGCGAGTCAGAGGACTTTGTCACGCGTGACACTCGAGTCGGCGCGACGGGCACGACGGGCGTCGTCGGCTCGCCCGGCGTCGCCTTCGTGGCTTTGACGGCCTTGGTAGTTTTCGTGGCTTTGGTGGCTTTGACAGCCTTGATCGCGTTTTCGGCCTTAGGGGAGTCGGAGGGCGCCGCGCGACGAAGGCCGTCGGTGTCGGCACGCCGACGGATGCGGTCGGCCTGAGCGTCTTCGATCGACGCCGAGGGGCTCGAGGCCCCGATACCTAGTTTTTGGGCGAGTGCGAGCAACTCCTTGCTCGTCAAACCGAGCTCTTTTGAGAGCTCGTGCACTCGAATTTTCTTTGGCGCCAAAACTTTCCTTTACATCACGTACCCGCACGTTCGCCGGGCACAGTTACCTATTCTTTCACAACTACAGCCTTTTCTTGTTCGTGAGACCACGCAACGTCGCCACGTCACCCTCGCTCACCGCGGCTTTGAGTGCCCGAGCAACGTGAAAAACACCCAACGCCTCCTCGCATTGCGGGTCGTCACACCACCACACACCGCGACCAATTCCTCGCCCGAGGTACCACGATCCATGGACGTCCCTACCGGCGCGGACCATTGCCGCGTCGAGTCGCTTGGTGCGACAGACCACACACGTGCGAACCGGGGCTATGCCTCACCCTCCGATACCGTCTCCACGACCAGCGCCTCTTCCACTTTGGCGTCTGCCACGATGACGATCTCTTCGGCGACGGCTCCGTCAGTGGCCACGGTGTCCACGACCAGCCCATCTTGCACGTCGCCGTCCGCGTTCGCGATGACCTCCTCGGCCACGGCGGCAACGACGGCGCCGCTTTCATCGGTGAGCGCGACGACGGTCTCGTCGACGACGACTTCGCCTTCGGTCCAGACTTCTTCGACGACCTCGTCGTTACCTTCATTCTCGGAACGAATGTCAATTCGCCAGCCCGTCAGACGCGCCGCCAAGCGGGCGTTTTGACCTTCTTTGCCAATCGCGAGCGACAGTTGCTGATCGTGAACGATGACCGTCGCGATTCCTTCATCTTCGTTTAATCGCACCTCGCGAACTCGCGCGGGTTGCAGGGCAGACTGGATGAACTCGATCGGATCGTCACTGTAAGGCACGACGTCGATGCGCTCCGAGCGGAGCTCGTTGGTGATATTGCGCACCCGCGATCCTCGAGCGCCCACGCACGCGCCCACGGGATCGATCATCTGGTCATTCGACGCGACAGCAATCTTCGAACGGTGACCAGGTTCGCGCGCGAGCGCCTTAATCTCGACGATGCCATTCGCGATTTCGGGCACTTCAATCTCGAAGAGCTTCGCCACGAGGGCGGGGTGCGTTCTCGAGACCACGATTTGGGGACCCTTGTTCGTCTTACGAACCTCAACGATGTAGACCTTGATTCGCGCGCCGTGTTCGTAACGCTCAAAGGCGATCTGCTCCGCTTGAGGCAGGAGGGCCTCGACCCGGCCGAGATCGAGCAAGGTGTAGCGATTGTCGTTCTGCTGAACGGTCCCCGAAACAATGTCGCCCTCACGATTGGCGAACTCCTCGTACATCTGGCGTCGCTGAATGTCTCGAATCAGTTGCATCAAAACCTGCTTGGCCGTCTGGGCTGCGATACGACCAAAGTCATCGGGCGTCGCGTCCCACTCGCGCGTGACGTTGCCCTCGAGGTCGAGTTCAAGTCCCCAGACCTTGATTTCGCCGGTCTCGGGATTGATCTCCACTTCGGCGTCTTCTGCGGAGTCGGGACGGCGCTTGTACGCCGCGAGCAGCGCGTTCGCCAGGGCGATTAACAACTCGCCTTCGTCGATATTCTGATCGCGCGCGATTTGACCAAGGGCCTCAAGAAATTCGAAGTTCGCCATTTTTAACCCTTCTTGCTCGTCGATGCAGCTTTGGCACCTTTGGACGCCAGCGGCTTCGTGGCCCCCCACTCGAAAACGGTGCGCGCGCGTTCAATCGCGGCGAACGCGACCGTGACGGGGCCGAGTTCATTTTCGTTGATTGTGACGCTCTGGTCATCGGCCGAAACGAGTGTGCCTTCGAGTCGACGCGTCGGCTCCTCGCCGCGAAGCTCGCGCAGCGTTACCACTTCGCCCACCGCGCCGAGAAAATGCGCCGGTGTGCGCAGGCGCCGTTCGAGACCCGGGCTCGACACGTCCAGGGTGTAGCGACTGGCGATGGGGTCATTGGCGTCGAGCCACCCCGAGATTGCCCGGTTGGCCTTGGTCAGAGCTTCGAGGTCTACTCCGCCCGCCTTGGTGACCACGACGTTGAGCGTCCC
>Ga0307372_10011648_pt1 | contig 11686 bp, 11 predicted proteins | sample OX1MG_FD_202533 | JGI IMG/M metagenome (GOLD analysis project Ga0307372, IMG submission 202533) | Soil microbial communities from Risofladan, Vaasa, Finland - OX-1 | ecosystem: Environmental > Terrestrial > Soil > Coastal area > Acid sulfate soil | place: Finland: Risofladan, Vaasa | collected...
TGCTCCGCCTCGTCGGCTTGGAGTTCGGCCAGCTCGTCGACGAGTCGGGCGTGCCCCGCTTCGTGGAAGCGGAGGACCTCCCCGGCGTCGCCGCCGCGGTGCAGGACGCCGTCGCCCATCCTGGCGCCACGGTCGAGTCCGAGGTGCGCGTCCGCGATGCCGCGGGTGACCTGCGTGACCTCGTGGGGCTGACGACGAGCCTGCTCGACGAGCCGGCGGTCGGCGGGATCGTCGTGGTCCTCCACGACGTGACCGACCGCAAGCGTCTCGAGGACGAGCTGCGGCACCAGGCGCTGCACGACACCTTGACGGGGCTGCCGAACCGGGCGCTCGTCCACGACCGCCTCGAGCAGCTGCTGTCGGTCGCGGGGCGCCGCGGGGACGACCGGTCCGTCGCCGCGCTCTTCGTCGACCTCGACAAATTCAAGGATGTCAACGACAGTCTCGGTCACCTGGTCGGCGACGCGTTGCTCCGGGCGGTGGCGCGGCGGCTGCGCGCGGGGCTGCGCGAGTCGAACACGGTCGGGCGCTTCGGCGGTGACGAGTTCGTGGTGCTGACCGACGGCGAGCCCCTGGCGGGCGGCGCCGAGCGGGTGGCCAAGCGCATCCTCGACCTGCTGCGCGAGCCGTTCGTGCTCCCCGAGGCGCCGCGGACGCCGCTCATCGCCTCGGCGAGCATCGGTGTGGCGCACGCCTCGGGCTCGGACCCCGAGCAGCTGCTGCGCAACGCCGACGTCGCGCTCTACCGGGCGAAGGCCGAGGGGCGGCGCCGGTACGTGGTCTTCGAGTCCGGGATGTACGAGCAGGCGCAGGCCCGGCTGCGCCTCGAGCTCGACCTGCAAGAGGCGCTCGAGTCCGGCCAGTTCTTCCTCCTGTACCAACCCACGTACGACCTGCGCACCCTCGTGCCGACCGGAGCCGAGGCGCTGCTTCGCTGGCAGCACCCCACGCGCGGCCTCATCGAGCCGTGCGACTTCATCCCGGCGCTGGAGGAGAACGGCCTGATCGTCGAGGTCGGTGAGCGAGTGCTGCAGGAGGCGTGCAGGCGCGCGGCCGAGTGGCAGCACGGCGGGATGGCGCTGCCGGTGAGCGTGAACGTCTCGGCGCTCCAGATCGAGGCGGGCGGTCTCGTCGCTGCCGTGGACGCCGCGCTGTCGGCGTCGGGCCTGGAACCGAGGATGCTCGTGCTCGAGATCACCGAGAGCACCCTGCTCCGCGACACGCCGGCGACCGACGCGGTGCTGCGCGGCGTGAAGGAGCTCGGCGTGCGGATCGCGATCGACGACTTCGGCACCGGCTTCGCCTCCTTCAGCTATCTCCGGCGGTTCCCGATCGACGTGCTGAAGATCGACCGGTCCTTCGTCGCGGGCATCGCGAAGGACGAGCAGGGGCTCACCCTCGTGCGCTCGCTCGTCGGCCTCGGGCGCAAGCTCGGCCTGGTGACGCTCGCGGAGGGGATCGAGCGGCCCGAGGAGCTCACCGTCTTGCAGCGCGAGCGCTGTGACAGCGGACAGGGCTACCTCCTGTCTCCTCCGGTGAGCGCCGAGGCGCTCGAGGAGCTGATCGGCGTCCGGGCGGCGGCCTGCACCGCGTCGACATCGAGCTCGGCGTCATGAGGACGGTTGCGCTGAGGAGCTCCGCCCCGGTGCTGCCGTCCGCGCCACCCCGGGTCGTTCCGTCGCCGGCCGGGCTCGCGTCCGGCGGCATGCAACACCGCTACGAGCCAGCACCGGCGCCCGAGCGACCCTGGAGCAGGCGCCACCTCACGACGAACGGGAAGTTCGTCGTCGCCACGACCGGCGCGCTCGCGTGGGTGGGGCTGTCGGTGTGGGTGTCACTGCCCTGGATCCACCAGGCGGCGCACCCGTTGCAGCTCGGGCCGGCGATCGCCGTCGTCGTGCTGCTCGCCTTCTTGCCGGGGCTCCTCGTCGCCTTCCTCGCGATCAGCCTCCTGCTCGACCGACAGCCGCCGCTCAGCGCGTTGCACCCGACGACGCCGCTCACCGTGCTCGTCGCGGCCCGCAACGAGGCCGGGCGGATCGGGGTCACCCTGCGCTACCTCGCCGCCCAGGACTACGACAGGCCCCTCGCGGTCGTGCTCGTGGACAACGGCTCCGACGACGGCACCGCGGCGGTGGCGCGCGCGGCGGCCGCGGAGGCCGGCCTCGAGCTGCAACCGCGTCGCCCTCGCCGCCTTCGTGGTGCTGTACCAGATGATCATGTCGACGGCGTCGGTCGCCGGCTACGCCCAGCAGCTGCTCGGCCTGCGTCGCCGCTGGAAGTAGCGCCGGGCAGGCGTGGTGCGGATCGACCGGCCGGGGCCCGGCGCTCGCGGGCAGGTCGTGGCGACAGCCGACCTTCGCCTCTACGCTCTCCGACGTCGCACCGCGATGCTGTCCGCGGGTTCCACGAGCCGATCGGAGCGTGAGCATGACCGACACAGCGGGGACGTCGGGCGCGTCGGAGGAGTCGCCCGCCTCAGATCGGGGCGGGGCGGAGGCCGGCCGCCTGAAGATCGGCGTCCCGCGAGAGGCCGATCCGGCCGAGCGGCGCGTCGCGCTCGTACCCGACTGGGCGGCCAGGCTCACCGCCGCCGGGCTCCAGGTGCTCGTCGAGTCCGGGGCCGGCGCCGGGGCGTGGTTCGGCGACGAGGCCTACGCCGCCGCCGGGGCGACGGTCGTGGGTGCCGACGAGCTCTACGCGCAGGCGGACGTCCTGCTCGAGGTCGGAAGGCCGGGAGCGGACGGGCTCGACCGGCTCCGACCGGGCCAGACGGTGATCGGCATGCTCCAGCCCCTGATCGACCCCGGCTATGCGGAGTCCATCGCCGGGCGCGGCGTGACCGCGGTGAGCCTCGACGGCCTGCCGCGTACGCTCAGCCGCGCCCAGTCGATGGACGCGCTGAGCTCGCAGGCGAGCGTCGCCGGCTACAAGGCCGTGCTCGTGGCCGCCAACGCCTTCGGCCGCTACTTCCCGCTGCTCATGACCGCGGCGGGGACCGCGAAGCCCGCCGAGGTGCTCGTCCTCGGCGCCGGCGTCGCCGGGCTGCAGGCGATCGGCACCGCGCGACGGCTCGGCGCGGTCGTCCGGGGCTACGACGTGCGGCCGGAGACCAAGGACCAGATCGCCTCCCTCGGGGCGCGCTTCATCGAGCTGAAGTCGGTCGCCGCGGGAAGCGGCGAGGGCGGCTACGCACGGGCGCTCAGCGCCGAGGAGCAGCAGGCGCTCCAGGACGAGCTGAACGGCCACATCGCCCAGCACGACGTGGTCATCACCACCGCCCAGGTCCCCGGCCGCCGGCCGCCGATGCTCGTCACCGCCGCGGCCGTGGCGGCGATGCGGGCCGGCTCGGTGATCATCGACATGGCGGCGAGCGCCCTCGGGGGCAACGTCGAGGTGTCGCGGCCGGGCGAGACGGTGGTGACCGACAACGGCGTCACCGTCGTCGGCGCCGAGAACCTGCCCTCCACCATGCCGACCGGCGCGTCGGCCGCGTACGCGCACAACATCTGCTCCCTGCTGCTGCACATGGTCGAGGACGGCCGGCTCGTCATCGACCTTGGGGACGAGATCCAGGCCGGCGTCGTCGTCGCCCACGACGGGAAGGTCGTCCACCAGGCCACGGCCGAGCTGATCGCGGCCCAGAGCGCGAACGGAGGTGCCACCGGTGCCAACGGGGCTTCTCACTGACCTGACCATCTTCGTGCTGAGCCTGCTCGTCGGCTTCGAGGTGATCAGCAAGGTCCCGGCGACCTTGCATACGCCATTGATGTCGGCGGCGAACTCGATCCACGGGATCGTGCTCGTCGGGGCGGTCCTCATCGCCAGCACGGCGCACAACACCGCCGGCTACATCCTGGCCTTCATCGCCGCGGTCTTCGCGGGGATGAACGTCGTCGGCGGCTACGCGGTGACCGACCGGATGCTGCAGATGTTCCAGCGGCGGCCCGCCAAGGTGGTCAAGGACGGCGAGGCGAAGGACGGCCAGTCGTGAGCGGCTTCGACACGGTCGTCAAGCTCATCTACGTGGCGGCCGCAGCCTGCTTCGTCCTTGGCCTCCACCTCATGAACGCGCCGCCCACCGCGGACAAGGGCAACCGCCTCTCGGCGGCCGGGATGCTCGCGGCGGTCGCGGCGACGATCGCGCTCATCGCCAACGACAGCGCGATCACCGCCACGGGCTGGGTGGTGCTCCTCGTCGGTCTCCTGCTCGGGTCCGGCGCCGGGCTGTACATGGCACGCACGGTGAAGATGACCGCGATGCCCCAGCTCGTGAGCGTGTTCAACGCCGTCGGGGGCGGCGCGGCGGCCCTCGTGGCGGTCGCCGACTTCATCCGCCTCTCCGACTCGGTCGGCGCCGGGGCCATCACGCCGAGGGTGAACATCACCTCCGCCCTCGACGTGGCGATCGGCGCCGTGACCTTCGCCGGCTCGGTGGTCGCCGCCGGAAAGCTCCAGGGGCTGATCCCGGGCCGCCCGATCGTCTTCCGCGGGTCGCGGCCGCTGAACGCCCTGCTGGCGCTGGCGGTACTCGGCGGCGGCGTCTACCTGTGCGCCGGGCCGCACGACCTGTGGGCGCTGATGCTCGTCCTCGCCGCGGCGCTCGTGTTCGGCGTGACCATGGTGCTCCCGATCGGCGGCGCCGACATGCCCGTCGTGATCTCCCTGTTGAACGCCTTCACTGGCACCGCGGTCGCGATGGCGGGCTTCGTCGTCGACAGCTCGGCGCTGATCATCGCCGGCGCGCTCGTCGGCGCCTCCGGCGGGATCCTCACCAAGCTGATGGCCGACGCGATGAACCGCTCGCTGGCGAACATCATCGTCGGCGGCTTCGGCACCGGCGACTCCTCGGTCGCCGTGTCGGCCGAGGGCTTCGGTCAGATCCGCGAGGTCTCGGCCGACGACGCGGCGATCCAGCTCGCCTACGCCAGCAAGGTGATCATCGTCCCCGGCTACGGCCTCGCCGCGGCCCAGGCCCAGCACGCGGTCCGTGAGCTCGCCCAGGTGCTGGAGCAGCACGGCGTCGAGGTCTCCTACGCCATTCACCCCGTCGCCGGTCGGATGCCCGGGCACATGAACGTCCTGCTCGCCGAGGCCGACGTGCCGTACACCCAGCTGATCCCGATGGAGGAGATCAACCCCGAGTTCGACCGCACGGACGTCGCCCTCGTGATCGGGGCGAACGACGTCACCAACCCGGCGGCGCGCCGGGCCGGGACGGCGATCTCCGGCATGCCGATCCTCGACGTCGACCACGCGAGGAGCGTGATCGTCATCAAGCGGTCGATGGGCCACGGCTATGCCGGGATCGACAACGAGCTCTACGCGGACGCCAAGACGAGCATGTTCTTCGCCGACGCGAAGGCGGGCCTCGCATCGCTCACCTCCGCGGTGAAGGCGCTCGTCGGCAGCGGCTGAGCGCCGGCGGCGTCAGGCGCCGAGCTCGAGCCCGCCCCGGGCGTGCGCCTCGACGAAATGGAGCATCTCCACGTGCTTTTGCGTGTCGATCTCCATCAGCCGCACGATCAGCTGCCAGCGGGCGGCGCCGGGCACCAACGAGAGCGTGCGCGCCAGCGAGCGCAGCTCGGTGGCGTCCTCCCGCTCGACGGCGAGCAGGTGGCGGGTGGCCTGGAGCAGCTCGGGATCGCGGGCCGTCCGCGTCGACACCCCGGCGAGCGCCGCGCCCTGGGCGGCCTCGCGCCGCGCCAGGGCGTCGGCGATCTCGACGAGGCTGCGGTGGTGCCGGCGCTCGTCCTCGAGGATCATCTCCACCACGTAGCGCACGCCGGGCTCCGCGACGTGATCGACGAGGTCCTCGTACGTCCCGATGGCCTCGTGCTCGGTCGCGAGGTGCCCTTCGAGGCGGGTCCGGAGCTCCTCCAGCAGCGGCAGTCGTTCGATCGACGACGCCTCGTCCATGCCCGTCCCTCCTCTGGTTCCTCCGAGCGAAGGATGCCGCCGGTGGCGCGGACGGGCCAGTGCCGAAGGTCCCTGCGGCGCCCGCGGCAGCGCGGCCGCAAGCCTCGGGGTTTTGCCCTGGCGCACAAGAGCCTGCTCGGTCGGGTGTGCGGTTTGGTCGTCCGGGGCACCGGGTAACTGACCGCGCAGACTGACGAGGAGGCACCCAATGGCGACGAAGCGTCAGGTGCAGGCGGCACGCCGCAACGTGCGGCTGGCATTGGCCGCCGCCCGGAGAGAGCGGATGCTGGCGAGCATGACGGCGCCGGCGTTCGCGTTCGCGGGTGATGACGCCGCCATGTCCGCGGCCAGCGGGCGGTTCGAGATCCCGGCGACGCCGAGCCGGGCCGAGCTGTACGAGGAGGCCCAGCGCCAGGAGCTGCCGGGGCGCTCGAGGATGGACCGCGAGCAGCTCGCCCGCGCGCTCAGGCGGACCTGAGCCACCGTTACGACGGGCGACCCGGGGGGCGGACGTGGTCCGCTGCCGGCCCGGTCGCTCACGCGGCATGACGCTCCGCACCGCCGAACCGCTGCCCTGACGAACCGTGCTCCGCCCGGCCGGTGAGTCTCGCCTGCCGGTAGGCCCGATCTAGTCGCGCTCCCCGGGCTCGGGGTTCCCGAACACGCCGCGACTAGGTTGGGCGCGGTCCTCAACGGGGAGGCGAAGGGCGGAGCGGGGGAAGGATGACACGGCGAGCGTGGCTGCTCTTCGCGGCCCTCGGCGTCATCTGGGGCCTGCCGTACCTGCTGATCAAGGTGTCGGTGCGGGACTTCTCGCCGCCCTTCCTCGTGCTGGTGCGCACCGGGGCCGCCGCGCTGCTGATCGTGCCGATCGCGCTCGTCAGGGGCCAGATCGCGCCCGTCCTGCGCCGCTGGCGCCCGCTCGTCGCCTACACGGTCGTCGAGCTGGCGGTGCCCTGGGTGTTGTTGGCGACCGCCGAGCAGCACCTATCGAGCTCGCTCTCCGGGCTGCTGATCGCCGCGGTGCCGATCGTCGGCGCGGTGCTCGCCCGCACGACCGGGGCGCGCGAACGGCTCGGCAGGACCCGCCTCGCCGGGCTGGCCCTCGGCCTCGGAGGGGTCGCGGCGCTGGTCGGGCTCGACGTGAACGGCTCCGACACGCTCTCGGTGCTCGAGATCGGCGTGGTCGTTCTCGGCTACGCCCTCGGCCCGTGGATCTTCGCCCACCACCTGGCAAATCTGCCCGACCTGGGGATCGTCGCCAGCTCGCTCGCCCTGTGCGCGCTCCTCTACCTGCCGGCGGTGCTCGTCGCGCCACAGCGCTGGCCGAACGGGCGGGAGATCGCGGCGGTGGCGACACTCGTGGTCGTCTGCACGGCGTTCGCCTTCCTCATCTTCTTCGCGCTCATCACCGCGACGGGTCCGGCGCGCGCCACGGTCATCACCTACATCAACCCGGCGGTCGCGGTGATCCTCGGCGTCGCCTTCCTCGGCGAGCGGTTCACCGTCGGCACCGGTGCCGGCTTCGCGCTGATCCTCGCCGGCTCCTACCTGTCGACCCGCCCGCCCGTCCCGGGCGAGCCGCATGCGCCCGCGACCGTCGAGGGCGCGCTCGCCGGCCACGACCAGGAGTGGCCGGTCCCGCCCGTGGCCGAGCCCTGAGTCTCCGATGGCGGCCGCTCAGGCGGCCGGCACCGGCAGCGGCGCCGGCGGGCCGGTGTAGCGCGCCGAGGGCCGGATGAGGCGGTTGTGGGCCACCTGCTCGGCGACGTGGGCCGTCCAGCCGATCGCCCGGCTGCAGGCGAAGGTCGGGGTGAACAGCTCCCGCGCGATGCCGCAGCGCTCCATCACCACCCCGGCGTAGAACTCGACGTTGGCGTGGAGCCCGCGCCCGGGCTTCAGCTCGCGGAGCACCTCGACGACGCTGCGCTCGACCCGCTCGGCGAAGCCGACCAGGTCCCCGCCGAGGCCGCGGGCGACGTCGCGAAGGAACAGCGAGCGCGGGTCGTCGCCCTTGTAGACGCGGTGGCCGAAGCCCATGATGCGCTCGCCGTTGAGCACCGCCTCGCGGACGACGGCTTCGGTCCGCTCGGGCGTGCCGATCCTGTCGAGCATCGCGAGCGCCCGGCTCGGCGCCCCGCCGTGGAGTGGCCCGGAGAGCGCTCCCAGCGCGGCGCAGACGCACGCCGCGAGATCGGCGCCGGTGGAGCCGGCGACCCGGGCGGTGAAGGTCGAGGCGTTGAGGCCGTGGTCGAGCGTGAGGATCAGGTACTGCTCGACGGCCCGGACCTCCTCGGCCGGCGCCTCGGCGCCCCGCAGCATCCAGAGGTAGTTGCCGGCCAGGCCGAGGTCGTGCCGCACCTCGACGGGGCCGAGGCCCTGACGTGTCCGGAAGGCGCTGGCGAGCACCGTCGGGACGAGCGCGCACAGCTCGAGCGACTGCTCGCGCAGCTCCGCGGCGGCCAGGTCGTGCGTCGGGCGCCAGCCGAGCTCGGCGCCGAGGAGCGACACGGCGCTCCGCAGGACGTCGAGCGTCGGACCGCGGCGCGCCACCTCAGGGAGCAGCCGGGCGAGCGCCGGCGGCAGGTCCCGCAGGGCCGCGCTGCGCTCGGCGAACTCGGCTGACTCGGCCCGGCCCGGCAGCTCGCCGTCGACGAGCAGGCACCAGACGTCCTCCAGGCTGCGCGCGGCCGCCAGCTCGAGCGCCGGGTAGCCCCGGTAGTGGAAGAAGCCCTCCGCACCACGGACGTCGCCGATCTCGGTCTCAGCGACGACGACGCCCTCGAGGCCGGCAGGTGCCACCACTGCCGCCCCGGTCTCGTGGGTCACGCGCATGGCCACTCCTCCCGTGGCCCCCCGGGCCGCTCGCCGGGCCCCATCATGCGCTCGGCAGGCTGCAGTTGTAAATGTTGATCAAGTCAATGTATTAGGCTCTGCTGATGCGCATGCTGGACAGCGAGGAGGCGGCGCGGCGCCTCGGTGTGAAGCTGGCGACGCTCTACGCCTACGTGAGCAGGGGACTCATCTCCTCGGAGCGCTCGCCCGACGGCCGGCGGAGCCTGTTCGCCGCCGACGACGTGGAGCGGCTCGCCCGGCGCGCCCGGGGCGCCAAACAGGTCGAGACGCGCCTCGCGACCGTGACGACCTCGGTGACCCAGCTGCGCGAGGACGGCCCCGCCTACCGCGGCGTGCCGGCGACCAGCCTCGTGGCCAGCGCGACCTTCGAGGAGGTCGCCGAGCTCCTCTGGGCGGCGGGTGCCGGCTCGTGGGACGCCGACCCGGGGGTCGCACGTGTGCTGGCCGGCCCGCTCGGCGCCGCCACCTCGGCGCACGACCGCATCCGCCTCGCCGTGGTCCTCGCCTCGGCGCACGACCCGGTCCGCGCCGATCTGCGGCCCGAGGCAGTCGCCCGGGCCGCCCGCCGCACCGTCGCGACGGTCGTCGACGCCCTGGCGGGCCCGGCGCCCGAGCCCGACGCCACCCTCGCCGGCCGCCCGGCGCCAAGAGCCGCGCCGGCCGGCGCACCGGGTGGCACGATCGCCGAGCGCCTCGCCAGGCGTCGCGCGCCGGAGGCGCCGCTGCATCTCACCCGGGCCATCAACGCGATCCTCGTCCTCCTCGCCGACCACGAGCTCGCCACCTCCACCTTGGCGGTACGGATCGCGGCCTCGACCCGGGCCGACTGTTACGACGCCCTCCTCGCCGGGCTCGGCACGATCGCCGGTCCGCTGCACGGCGCAGCGGGCGACGTCGCCCGCCGGCTGCTCGACGAGGCCGACGTGGTCGGTGTCGACCGGGCCCTCGATGAGACGCTGCGCCGGCAGGGGGCGGTGCCGGGCTTCGGCCACCCCGCCTACGAGCACGGCGACCCCCGTTTCGTCGCGCTCCGGCCCTATGCCGAGGCCCTTGCGAACGAGCGGCAACGCGAGGTCCTGGACGGCGTCGTCGACCGGGCGGCGGCGCAGGGTTTGCCTCCCCCGAACGTCGATCTCGCGATCGCGGCGGTGGCACGCGCGGCGGGGCTCGTCGCCGACGCCGCGCAGACGCTCTTCACCGTGGCGCGCCTGGCCGGATGGGTCGCGCACTACCTCGAGGAGCTCCAGGAGCGCCCGTTGCGCTTCCGGGCCCGCGCCGTCTACGCGTTCCGGCCGTGATGCGCAGGGCGTGCATGGGAGATCACTAAATCGCAGAAAACATCACGAGATATGGCCTCCTCGCGCGACGCCGCGGAGGTTCGCGGAGGGTGCCGCCGTAAGGGCGGCGCGACCAGAGCCATTGGTACCTCCCGTGCTGTCGACCAACGAGACGATCTCCTCGCGCTGTGCCCTGCCCACAGCGGCCGCCGGCGCGCCCGGCGTCCACTGATCGACGGAGCTTCCAGATGTCGCCGTCGCCGACGCTCGCAGGGATCGAGTTCCGACCACCGCCGGCGCCCCGGCCCACTCCGGCCTGGCTGTGGCCCGTCTACGGCGTGCTGGCGGCGCTGCTCGTCGCCGCGAGCGAGATGAGCACGAAGGCGACCGGCCATGCATCGCCCTCATGCCCGCGCACGCCAGTGAGTACGCGGGCCTGCTGGGCTGCGCCAACGTCGCGAAGTACCGCGCCAAGCTCCGCCACGTCCCCTTCGAGCTCTACGACGAGCACCTCGACGACGACGGCAACCTGCTGCGCCTCGTCGAGGAGCTGCGGGCCGCCGCCGAGGAGAACCATTTCGAGCCGCACCACCAGCCGCAGCTCGACCTGCGCGACGGGCGCGTCTCGGCGGTCGAGGCACTGCTCCGCCGGCCGCACCCGAGGCTCGGCTTCGTCCCGCCGCTGCGTTTCCTGCCGCTCGCCGAGGAGGCTGGGCTCATGCCGTCCTTGACGGCGCGTCGGCGCAGTGCGCCAGATGGCGCGAGGCGGGGCAGGTGCTCGCCGTCTCGGTCAACGTCTCGGCGACGAACCTCCTCGATGAGGGGTTCACCGGCCTCATCGGGGGCGCCCTCGCCCGATACGGCCTCCCCGCCGAGGCGCTCGTCCGCGAGATCGCCGAGACCTGCATCATCTCGGACCACGAGCGCTCGCGCCGGGTCATCGAGGAGCTGCGGGACCTCGGTGTCGTGATGTCGGTCGACGACTTCGGCGCCGGCTTCACCTCGCTCGCCTCCCTGAGCGACCTCGCCGTCGGCGAGCTGAAGCTCGACCGCACCTTCATCGCCGGCCCCGGCATCGCCGAGCGGGGCCGCGACCTCGGTCTCGTCCGTTCGACGATCGAGCTCGGCCACGCACTCGGCCTGCGCGTCGTGGCCGAGGGCATCGAGGACCGCGAGACGCTCGAGCTCTGACCGAGCTCGGCTGCGACGTCGCGCAGGGCGACTTCCTCAGCAGGCCGAAGCCGGCGCACGAGCTCGCCTTCCAGCCGCGCGGCGCCGGAGTGCCCGTCGCGGCCAGCTCCTCGGCGGTCTCGTCACCGCACTGCCGAGCGGGCCCGGCGCGGGACGCGCTCGCGGCCCGCTCGGGAGCGCGCGTCAGGCGTCCGGGCCCGGGGCGGCCTCGAAGCGCCGGCGGCGCAGGACCTCGCAGACCGAGATGTCGTACTCGGAGTAGAAGCGGCGCTGGCCGGCCAGCTGGGCGCGCCGGTGCTCTGGGTGGTCACGCCAGGCGCGCTGGTGCTCGAGCGAGTCGAAGACGACGATCGTCACCCGCTCGCCGTCGTCGGCGGCGAAGGACTTGACCTCGACGAGGCCGGGCATCGTCCGGGCGAGCCGCTCCATCTCGGCGGCGACCG
>Ga0307372_10011651_pt1 | contig 11683 bp, 7 predicted proteins | sample OX1MG_FD_202533 | JGI IMG/M metagenome (GOLD analysis project Ga0307372, IMG submission 202533) | Soil microbial communities from Risofladan, Vaasa, Finland - OX-1 | ecosystem: Environmental > Terrestrial > Soil > Coastal area > Acid sulfate soil | place: Finland: Risofladan, Vaasa | collected...
TCATACTCACAGGATCTGTTCGGGAAAAGGGGTGGCGAATGATTATGGACACTGATTACACAACCGTGGCGCAGGCGCTTGACGCAATCGAGCAGGGGAGCGAGCAGAAGATGCTTGTTGTCGACCCGAATCAGGCGCTCGCCGAGCAGGTGAAGATCTCAGGTTATGACTACGATTCGGCGTGCAGCCAGATAGGGAGCATAGAGAATGTGATGACACTCGAGCAGCAGGCGGCAATGCAAAAGCAGCAGATTGTGCCAAGCGTGAATGTCACGCAGACCGCAAGCCAGATAAGGCAGAAGATTGGGGATGTGGAACTGCAAAAGAAGATTGGCGTGCTTGACAAGGAGATGCTTGACGCTGCAAAGGATGTCGGCAGGATGGTGGGAAGCGCGAGTAAGGGATTTGAACAGATGATGCAGGAGCGGATCTCGAAGATCCAAACAAAGAAGCTTGTCCTTCCAAACCTCTCGATACAGGACCAGATGCACGAGCTTGAGGGGATACTTGATGCCCTCGACCAGAACGCGCTTGATTTGGAGCAGCTCAAGATTGTCAGGCTTGAGGTTGCGGGAGTTGCCTCATCAAGGCAAAGGGAGAGGCCACAGGACGACGCCCAAAGGGCTCTTATTGCCGCAAGGGACAAACTTCTCTCGGATATTGGGAATAGGCTTTTAAACACGAATAGCTAATGCTTATTTGAGTGTTTGGATGCTCTTTAAAAAGAAGGGTAGCGACCAGCCAGCGGCAAAGAGCGCCGAGCCCAGCAAGACCCCATTGGGCTTCACCAAGCCAAAGAAGTTCCTCTTTTTCAAGATAAAGTCAAAGCCAATCTATCAGCCACAGAGCTTTGCGAGCGAGATGCAGAAGATGAGCGGCGCTCAGGCTGCGCCCAAGGCGGCGCAGGCCCAGCAGGCGCCGGTCGGGAAGAAGTACACCAACTTCCAGATATACATAGCAAAGACCGCTGCGATGCACAAGGACCTTGAGATCTCGCTGCGCGAGCAGGGAATCCGCTCTACGCCATACGACTTTGTGAAAAGGATGTTCAAGTACGCCGCGGCAACGGCGATAATAGTCGCTCTTGTGACCTCGATTGCAGTATACGATGTGGGATTGAGCCCGATATTCGGTATAGTACTTGGGGTTGCGATATTCTATGCGCTGTTCAACAAGTTCATACAGTACCCGATCGACAGAAGCAAGAATGTGGGCACCGAGGTCGAGCGTGACATACTCTTTGCCATGAGGGATATTGTTATCGGCATGCGATCCGGAATGCCTCTCTTCAACGCGATGACCGCAGTCAGCACAGGATACGGTGCCGCAAGCCGTGAGTTCGCAAAGGTTGTCGAGCAGGTGCAGCTCGGGCTGCCGATAGAGCAGGCAATAGACGAGGTTAGCAACAAGAGCACCTCAAAGACATTCAAGAGGATGATGCTGCAGGCAAGCGTGAGCATAAAGTCTGGTGCGGACATCGTTGCAGCGCTGCAGAGCGTGCTTGACGAGGTTGCTCAGGAGAGAGTGATTGAGCTAAGAAGATACGGGCAGAGGCTCAACGCGCTCGCGATGTTCTATATGCTCTTTGGGGTAATCTTCCCGAGCATGGGAATCGCTATCGCTGCGATACTAACCACTTTCATAAATATCTTCACAGTGGACCAGACGACGCTGATTGCGGCGCTGGTGTTTATATTCTTCCTGCAGATAGTCTTCCTGAACATTATGAGGGGCTCAAGGCCGGTTTACGCGATGTGATAGAATGGTGTCGTTTGAAAAGTTAATATCAAGAAACATCGCAGTCTTCATATCGGAGGAATTGGACCTTGCAGGAGTGAAGACTACGGTGGACAGCTTTGTGAGGGTTGCCGTGCTCGGAGGTGTGGCGCTCTTCATATTCATGGCGTCGTTTCTAAGCGTCGGGCTTGGATACAATGTTGGAATTGGGGGACTGATCGGCGGTGTGATTGCGATTCTCTATGAGATAGGAATCTACCTCTACCTCGAGTTCAAGATAGAGCAGAGAAAAAACTTCACGGAGTCTATACTTCCTGACTATCTCCAGATAACGGCTGCGAATGTGAGGAGCGGAATCTCGCTGGACAAGGCGATGATATTTGCTGCGAGGCCGGAATTCAAGTTCTTCAGCGATGACATAAAGCTGATAACAAAGAACCTCTATGCAGGGGAGACGCTGCAGAACTCGTTGCTGCTGCTTGCAAAAAGATACAGATCGCTTGAGTTAAAGCACACGATCAGGATGATCATTGAGGCGCTGCAGTACGGGGGAGGAATGACAGACCTTCTAAACCAGGTCGCAAAGGACCTTCGAAACCAGCAGATAGTCCAAAAGGAGATATCAGGACAGCTCTTCATGTACACAATCTTCATCGCATTCGCCGCGCTTGTCGGCGCGCCTGTGCTCTACGCACTCACAACGCAGATGATTACTGTCACAAACCAGGTGTGGACGGGAATACTCGCCCAGAACCCTGGAGGGCTGCCGACCGCAGGGATCTCCTTCCTCAGGCCGTCAAAGCCGCAGATAACGGTTGATGCCTACCACAACTTTGCGCTGATTGCGATAATCATGATCTCAGGATTCGGGGCATTCATCGTCTCCGCGATTGCCAACGGAACGATAATAAGGGGGATAAGGTACTTGCCAATCTTCCTGATAATCGCGCTTGGGATATACTTTGTCGTAGGCGCAGCCATAGGCGGAATATTCAGCTCGATAAGCGGAGTGTAGCTGAGCCAAAATTCTTATTTTTATCCTGCCCTTGGAAGCCCGATTGACTGCCACTCATTACCCGTGCTAACTATTGAGGATACGCCAGGGCCATTGTATGAGCCGAGGTTGAAGGAACTTGATACTGCATTCCATGTGTTGTAGCTGGTGCTCGCAAAAGAGGTGTATAGAACGTTGCCTGCAGGCGCTGCGTTGTTGCTGAATCCGCTGTAGTCGTTGGGGTTTCCATTGAGCGGCCACCAGCCCACAAGGTTTGCGCTGAAGATTGGGATGCCGCCAATTCCCTCGCGATATAGCTGGTTAATCTGGTTTGAGCTAAGGCTCTGGTTGTATATCTGAAAGTTTGAAATCGATCCGTTGAACGAGTAGCCGCCCCCGATCCTGACTGCGGAAGATGCGAGGATGCTGTGCTGGGATCCTGCGCACTGGGAGAGGATCTGGTTTGCCCCGTTGATGTATAGCATGCTGTTTGACGTGTATCCGTTGTAGAATGTCGCCGCTACAAAGACCCACTTGTTTAGCGTGTTGGTCGGGTTTATTCCCCAGATGTCGCTGCTGTGCGTATTGAAGCCAAAGCAGCTTGCGGTCTGGAAATAGAGGTCATAGCCAGTGCCTGAAAACTCAATCGGCATCTCGCCCTGCGCGTTCATCCCCTTCCAGAGCATCCAGAAGGTTGCAGTGTTATATCCTCCCGCTACAGTGTTGCTTAGTGTTGAGCCGATGTTTAGGTATCCGACAACCCCATTGAGTCCGAGGACCTGCTGCGAGTTTTGCTGCTGCTCGAGCGGCAGATAGCCCAAATACACCAGCGGTGCGCTTGAGCTTGTGCACTGAGAGGGGGTCTTGCAGCCCAGAAGTCCAGGCACTGCAGAGGTCGCTGTTGGAAGTGCATAGCCCACAGCACTATCGCGCGTGTAGTTCTTTGGAACCTGGAATATCACATTTGAGGGAATGCTGTTGTAGTTGTATCCACCGTAGTCATTCGGATTCCCGTTGAGCGGCCACCAGCCCACAAGCGCATTGTTGTTTAGCGGCGCTCCGGTTATTCCCTGCTGGTAGAGCTGGGCAACCTGCTGAGAGTTGATCGAGACGTTGTATATCTGCACATCGGCAATTGAGCCGTTGAAGGCGGTGTCCCAAGGGGAGCCTCCAATCACCAAGGCGTTGGAGTTTTGCGCGACAGAGACAGATGTTGGGGTGTTTGTTGCCTTGAGCGCGCCGTCGATATAGCCGTAGCCTATCTGGGAGACATCATTCACCGAAAATACCAAATGATGCCAGCCTAATGAGTTGATGGTGAGGGCAGAAGGGCTTGTCCAGAGATCATAGCTGTGCACGGTGTTCTCAAATCCGTATTCCAGATTGTTTAATGAAGGGGAAGCTGAGCCTCTGGTCCTGATGAAGTACTGGTATCCGCCTGCGCCAATCCCCTTTTCTATGATGTCCTTTGTGTTCATGACATTCGGGCTGTACACCCACATACTGATTGTCAGGCTGTTTGGCATCAAGAGCGCATTGCTTGTTGTGCTGACGTAGGAATACGCATTTGGCCCATTGAAGGTCGCTGCCTGGAGGTTGTAGTTTGCGAATGAGAAGATTCCGTTTGGATTCTGCCTCGTCACAGATCCCTGCGCTCGGTCCAAATAAGATGGCGCAAATGGAGATGCGAAATAGTAGCCGCTTGAGGCTGCGGTTATCAGGTTCTGGATGTTATAAGCGGACAGCGTATTACCAAACAACAAGACCTGCTGCCCGTTTCGCACGTTATTTAGGTAGTTTGAGGTGCTAGGGTAGGAGAGCCAAGGCATGGCAGGCGGATTTGAGATGCTGTTTATGCTATATGTTATCAGGCCACCGTACTTTTGGGCGCAGTTAGGTCCCGAGCCGCCATTTGTTATCCCGATTGCGTTTGGCGTTGCTATGATTACCATCTGGTTGTTCGGGGAAAACGTAAATGATGATGGCAGGCTCGAGTCAAGGTTTGCGCAGGTCACCCCGCTTGGAACATTGTAGACTGGGCCGTAGATGCTGCCAAGGTAGTTTCCACTCGTCGCATTCATCTTTACGTTTTGCGAGGCGGCATTGTTTGCCGGGAAGACGCTTGTCAGATTGGAGAGAGACGAGAATCTTATATTTCTTGCAACGCCCTGCTGGTAGTATAGCAGATCTGGGGTACCGTTTAGGGAGATTGTTGCGTTCACCAATATCGGATAGATGAATCTTCCGCCAGTGGAATTGATCGCCACATCCTCAGAGTAGCTTATGGATAGCGAGTAGGGGTTGGACTGAGAAATTAGAGGCTTTGTCTGGTTGGCCTTTATGCTGATTGCCCCGCTGCCCACAAGTGAGAGGAGCGAAGAGTTGTATTTTGCAAAGGTCGAATTGCCCATATTTTTTAGCAGGTAGTTTGCGGGTATGCTGTTTGCCGCGACATTTGGAAGGGTGCCGTTCACGACCAGGTATGTGAGGTACTGGCTTGTGTTAGAAATCAGATTGCCCTTCCTCATCGAGGCGTTTAGCTCGTAGTTTGCCAGCGTGTAGAGCGCTTGGGTGAGGCTCTTATTTGCGAACACGCTTGCGCTCGCAGACAGGGCCTTTCCGTAGTTTAAAGAGCTTGCCCCTAGGGCTGAAGACTGGTCGACACTGTTGTAGCTCATCGTTAGAAGCGCAAATGAGAACAGCTCCCCTAAGATCAAAAAGAAGAGTATCAGTATCAGGATTGTCATGAACAGTCCCTTCTTTGCTGGTTTCATCGCCATGCCACCACCCCAACCTTGTATAGCCTGCTTAGACCCGTCGTATAATTCTGTATCGGAAGAGTTATCCCTGCGCTGCTCACCTGGTAGGAATTCGTGTAGCCGCTTGGCAGGTAGTTAGATGAAAGATAGCTGACCCCAAAAGGATAGGCAGTGTTGCCAAGCCCGCTGTAGTCGTTGGAATCGCCTGCAAGCGGATACCAGGCCTGTATGCCCACGTTTTGAAGCGGGGCTCCCTGCAAGCCGCGCTGATATATCTGCAGTATCTGGGACTGGGAGAGCGTTGCATTGTAGATCTGAACGTTTGCTATGTTTCCGCTAAAGAAGCTGCCTGCCTGCCCCACCGTATTGCCCACACTGTAGCCGATTCCGCTGAACATCGCTCCTGCAGTCGACTCGGGCTGCCCTGCGCCGCTCTGAAGCTGGCCGTTTAGGGAGAGCACGAATGTCCCAGAGGTGCCGCCCACCGAAAGCTCGGCGGTGACAAATGACCACTTGTTTAGCGGAACGCTAAGGGAACTCGTGAATGTTTCTGGAGTCCCAGAGTTTGTTGTTGAAATGGTGAGCGCGTTGCCGGGGGTTACCCCAAAGTCCATCGACAGGGAAGGGGATCCCTCGCTGTATATGTAAGGCCCGTTTGCGGTGTTTGTCGGGTAGACCCACGCGCTGATCGTGAATGTCTGAAGGCCGTTTAGCGGCGCCTTTGTCGGGTTCTCTATGAAACTTCCGAGGCCGTTGAAGCTTGCAAGGCTCATTGCTGGAGCGAAAGTGCTGTTTAGGAATATCGAGTAGTTTGTCATCGGATATACGCTGTCGACAAGCGCATCTGCGCAGCTGCCCTGGCCGTTTGCGTACATTGTGGCGGCCATTGCGAGCAGGGACCCTCCGCCACCCGCATTACACGTGCCGAATGCAATCACATTTGCACCAGAGGTTGCGTACAGCCTGCCATATGCTACCCCAGACAAAATAAGGGGCGAGCCGTATGGAACGTTTGTTGCCCACGCAAAGGTGCCGCTGGGATAGTTTAGCGCCACAAGGTATCCGTTAGACCAAGTTGAGTAGATCATTTTCGAGGTTGCGACAGGATAGTTGTTTGCAGTCGCTGTTCCATAGGCTGCCGGAGCGCTGTATGTCCATAGCAAGAGGCCGTTAGTTGAAACTGCAATTATCGCATTGGAGGACTGGTAGATCAACGTGTTATTGTAAATGGTAGGATATGCAGAGCCGGCAACAATCGCGTAAGGGAATCCAGAAGCAAGTGAGTTGTCAACATAAACTGCATTAGCTGTTGAGCCGCTTAGAAATCCTATTATCCCGTTATAGGGACTTGAGGAGAGTGATGAGACTCCCGCCCCTATCGGCTTGCTCCAAATCACATTGCCGCTGCTTCCGAAATCGTTTAGAAGCGCAATGGAGCTGGCGTATGATGCTGCAAGAGAACCGGAGTCCGCGACTATGCTGTTGACCGCGGATCCGAGGCTGTATGACCAGGCCTGGGTGCCGTTTGCTGCATATACGGCAAGGACATTTGTGCCTGAGCCGTAGTATAGCTTATTTCCATATGCGAGGAAATTTGAGGTCATCGCGGGATTCACAAGGGCGTTGGGGGAGCTCCATGCGATTGTGTTTGTAACAGGATTTATTGCGGTGAGGTTCATCGTGTTGGAGTAAATCAGAAGGCCCGATGAGATAATCGGCTGGCTTGGAGGGGTCTGCCCGATATTCTTTGTCCATGCAGTTGCGCCGCTTGTGGCGCTAAGAGCGTAAAGGATGCTTCCAGAATAAAAGAAAATTTTTCCGTAATCCGCAACAGCCCTTGAAGGTGTGCCGGATGACGGATGATAGATGAATGAGACAAGCGGGGTCAGGGGGCCGTGCGGATTTCCGGCGTTGTGCATGCTGTCGCGCATAAAGGAGTCCCATGCCTCATTGCTCGCATTCGCCTGGTAGGCGATGCTGCTGAAAAGGAAGTTAGATGAGGAAATCGCACTCGAGTTTGTGGAGAGCAAATTCTGCAGAATCGAGGCGGCCGAGGAGTACCCGAGCACGGTCGTGGTCTGCGGGGTGTAGAAGAAATATGCGAGGAGCGAGATTCCCGCCGCTGCTATGATCAGGGCGAAAATGGAATCAAGTGTGAATATTACCGCTCGCATTCTAACCAATCCCAAATGATGAATTTGTCCATATAAAGATTTGCATATTCGCCGGCTGCCCGTTTATCGTCACAGACTTGCTTGTGCTCTGCAGCGTGACCCCGTTGAGCGCGCTGCCGATCTGCTGTGCGGGCTTCTTCCCTATAGTGATGTGGTAGTTTGATGTGCTTATGACAATGTAGTAGTCGTAGCCGACCCCTAAAAGCGGCTTTGTGTAGAGGTAATTTCCGTTTGCCATGGAAGAGAATGTGGCGAGCTTGGGGCCTGAGAGCGCGCCGCTGACCCCGTTGCCAAGACCTACGCTGAGGTTCGACCAGGTCATAGTGTTGCTGGTGTCGACCAGAGAGTACCAGTTCTGAGGGTATCCACTGCCCAGAATCCTCTCGGAAACACCCTCAAGCTGCAGCTGCATGCTTTGCACAGAGTTGCTTGAACCGATTGATATCTGGGAATTTACGGTGTACCAGATGAATGCGAGAAGCGAGACCGCGAAGGTGAATATGATTATCGCAAAGATCGCATCGAATGAGAGGAATTGTAGTTTCATGGATACCAACTCAGGGGGACTGTGATTGAAGCGGAAGGGTTGATCTGCCCGTTGTAGAGCTGCTTTACCTGCGATGCTGTCAGGTTCGTGTTGTAGATCTGCACGTCGCTGATTGAGCCTGTGAAGTTGCTTAAGCCCGAAGTTCCATACCTGGTGCCTAGGGTTAGGATGCCTGTGCTTGCTATCGCACCGGTGATGATGCCATTTGATATCACGTTTTGCGAGACTCCATCAATGAAGAGCGAAATTGCGTTGTTCCCGTTGTATGACTCCACGACATTATGCCATGCGTTGTCGTTCACCTTCGTTGCGGTAGAAAATGTCTCGAGATTTCCGTTGTTGTCCCAGAATAGTGCCCTTAGTGCGCCGCCGGTGTTTGTTTCGAATGCGTAGCCGTTCACTGCGCTTGGAATCGCAATCTTTCCGACAATTGTGTTCTCCGTGCTTGCACTCGTCCTAATCCATGCGGAGATGGAGAAGGGATTTGAGTATCCGAAGTTAAGTGCAATGTTATTTGTCGTAGCCACATAGTTTTGGCCGTTGAAGTTGATTCCGGAATAGTTTGAGTTGTGCAGAAGGTAAGGAACGTAGTTGCGCGCATTCTTGTAGACAACATTTGAGACCAATGTGCTGTTTAGGCCGCTCGGGCTGTAATCATTTGAGTTTCCGTTTAAGGCCCACCAAGCAATCACATTTGAGGATGTAACCGGAGCACCCTGGATTCCCTCCTGGTAGAGCTGCTGCACCTGTGAGCTGCTCAGGCTTGTGCCATAGATCTGCATGTTCGAGATCAGGCCGTTGTAGGAGTTTGTTCCTGGCGAGCTGATTCTAATTATCTGGTTTGCAAGGGTGTTTGCCAGGTTGATTTGGCCGTAGAAGGTTGTCTGGGAAGCCTGCATACCGTCCACATATACAGTCGCAAGTGTGCCGCTTAAAGTGATCCCCACCTGGTGCCATACGTTGTTGTTTACAACTACATTTGAGTTGAGCGGCATTGTTCCTCCGCCACTCCCCCCTATACTGTTTCGCGCATATACGACAAGCTGGTTAGCATTTCCAGCCGCAAAACCGGAAGGGGAACCTACGGCAAGCGCGATCAGAGGATTTGTGCCGGAGGAATTTTGGAGCTGGAGTATCAGCTGGTTGTTTGCGGTGGTGTTTATCCAGCCGAAGGCTGATGCGGAGGTTAGCACAGTGTTCTGGCTCTGGTAGTAACTCACATAGCTGTTTACAGCGTTGAAGGAGGCGACAAGGACCTTGCTTGCATTCCCGTTGGATATTAGCTGAGGGGCGACTGCAATAGATGATGGTGTAAATGTTAGGTTCCCGTATATTATACCATTATTTCCATCAGGGCTGTAATCAAGCGAGTCGCCGTCAAGCGGCCACCAGCCTCCTATTGCCGTGTTTGCTATCGGCACGCCGGCGATTCCCTCCTGGTAGAGCTGCGAAACCTGGTTTGCGCTCAGCGCCTGCTTGTAGACCTGGGCATCTGCAATCGATCCGTTTAGATAGAACAGGGAGTTGTCGTACCCCCCTATTGTCAGGGCGTTTGCAGAGTTTAGTATCGTGCTTGAGTAGATTGAATTTGCAACCTGCGCCCCGTTAAGGTAGAGGCGCGCATTGGTGCCATCGTATGTGGCGATGTAGCTCGTCCAGATCCCGGATGGCGCGCAGCTCCCGCCCTGTATTAGCTTTTGCCCGCTGTTTAGATTCAGGCTGAAAAGCGGCTGGGAGTTGTAGCAGAGGTCTATGTATGTCCCGTATCTTGAGAGCACAATCGCCCTTGGGCTTTGAGGCCCTGGGCCGCTCTTCTTGACCCAAATTGAGTAGGTGAGCTGATTGTTGAAGTTTAGGGTTGGCGAGTTGGGGACGGTTATGTAGCTTGTCCGGCCATCGAAGGATGCAACGTAGTTCGGGATGTTCCAGAAAGGCGGGGAGTTCTGGGTTGTCGAGAAAGCGCCGTTATCCTTGTTTGCGCTCAAGTCGTATGCGATGTTTCCCTGGCCTAAATTGAGCGGATACCATGCCACAAGCGCTGACTGCGGCAGGAAGTTTCCGCTTAGGACGGTGGCCTTGACATATGCCTGCCCGTTGTTTCCGCGCTGGTTGAGGAAGACGGTTGCGATTCCGTTGGAATTTGTGTAGTTGGACTGCGCCTGCTGCGTGCCCAGCCCGTTGGTCAGATTTCCGAAAGTCGTGGCGAATCCAACCGAGGCGTTTGCCACTGGCTTGCCCAAAGGATTTTTCACCGTGGCAAATATCTGGGCGACTGCGGAGAATATCACAGGTCCGCTTTTTGTGCCACCGTTCCCGTTGCCGCCATAGTCATTGGTGTCACCGTTGAGGGGCCACCAGCCAACCAGGTTTGCCGAGATTGGAGATCCTGATATCCCCTCCCCATATATTTGATTTGCCTGCGCGGAAGTGAGGCTCTGGTTGTAAACCTGCACATTTGCTATGGAGCCGTTGAGGAAATAAATCCCTCCCGCACTGCCGATGTAAAATTGCGTGTTGGCCTGGGTGTTGAGGGGGCTTCCGACAGATCCGGTTATGGAGTTGCCGTTAAGGTACAGAATCACATTCGAGTTGGCTGAGGCGTACGTGTAGCCGACAAAATTCCAGGCGCCAAGCTTTGGCACAAGGCTTACCCCTGAGTTTGGGTACGCACCTCCCGCGCCGCCATACCAGAAATACATTGTCAAAGGCGCCTGCTCAACCATCAGACAGCTCTTGAGATTTGAGCCTGAGGATCCGCCCCAGCATCCTATGGAGGCATATCCGCTCGGAGCGTTGCTTGGAATGTAGACCCAAGCGAACAGGGATCTTTGGCCCGAAAGGGTAGCAAGGCTGTTTGCATTAATTGATATCTGGCTGCTCTGGCCGTTGAACTGCGCGGAATGCACGACTTGTGAGGAGAGGGAAACTGAGGAAGTCGTGTTTGAGGTTACTGGGCACTGGTAGTCGACGCAGATTGTGCCAAACGAGTTCTGGATGGATATGGAGCCGTTTGCGATTGGAATGTTGTAGACCGTGTTGCTGCCAGATGCAAGGTATGCCGGATTTGAGGAGAGGAACTTCACGCTGCTAAATGCCGTTGTTCTTACGGCCTGCTGGGCCGTTGTAGAGGTGACGATTACCGTGCCGCTCTTTGTGATCGACACATTGTATGGGGTTACGCCGATGCTTGTGAGCAGCGGGAGCTGCGCGCTGTACCCGTTGCCCGAAAGTCCCGCGCGGCTTATCTGAAGTGCTATGTTCTGGGCGACTAGCTGAAGCTGCGAATAGGTCTGCGTATTTTGTATGACCGCCCGCTGCTGCGTTATTAGCGAGAAGAGAAAGAGGAAGACAAGGAGTATGAAGGCGAATACTATCAGGAACTCGATTGCAATCTGCGCTTTTGACTTCATAGGGCTACACCGCAGGTTTCATGTACACGCATGGCAAGGCGAGCTGCAGCGGGCACTGCGAT
>Ga0307372_10011652_pt1 | contig 11682 bp, 9 predicted proteins | sample OX1MG_FD_202533 | JGI IMG/M metagenome (GOLD analysis project Ga0307372, IMG submission 202533) | Soil microbial communities from Risofladan, Vaasa, Finland - OX-1 | ecosystem: Environmental > Terrestrial > Soil > Coastal area > Acid sulfate soil | place: Finland: Risofladan, Vaasa | collected...
GCGGCGATCACGTACGCGCTCCCGTCGCGCAGCACCACGGTCTTGGCGACCTGGTCTGCCGGCAGTCGCGCGACGCGGGCCTCGGCCGTCGCACTCATCGTCGTCTCGTGCTCCACCAACTCGTACGCGACACCCGCGCCGTCCAGAAACCCGACGATCGCCTCAACGCGAGTTGTCACGAGTGCGCCTGAAACGTCGTCCGTCGCCATCGCCGGCCTCCTCCGTCACGTGGTCCAGTCTCACCGACGCTAGTCGTCTCACCGCGCGCCGGCATCGGCGCATTGCCGTCCACCCCGTCCGTAGACGTCACGGATATCGAGACGCGGAAGCTCGCGGCCACATCGGCTTGGAGCACGCGGCGGAGGTCAGACGTCGCGCTCCGGCCCGCTTGACGAGCAGCCCGATCGCCGCGGGCCGCCACCCATGTCTCGCCAGGCCAAACGTTGCGGAACAACCCCGATCGGGCTCGCCGGAATGCACGGATGGCCGAGACCGGCGCGGCGGTGAGGATGGCCTCGGACGAAGCGAAGCCGTAAACGGAACATCCAAGTGAACGATCAGCCGGGCACCGTCGGTCGCGCCGATCTCGAAGATCGGCTCGCTGCGCTTCGCGTAGTCCTGGCGCTCATGGCAAGGAATCTCGCGGACGCCCGCCAGGTCAACACGCTGGCAGCGGAGAACCGCCACCTGAGGCTGCTCGTCAGAGCGCCCGAACACGAGGACGTCGGTGCAGCCGTGAGCGAGCGGCAGGCTGGCCCGGACGCGGGCTCCGTCCTGGTGCCATCGTGAGGGAGCTCGTCATGTCCCGTCATCCGCGCCGGGAGCACTGAGGGGGTCGGGCAATCGGGTGCGCCGGCTGCACACGATCAAACGTGGCTCCACAGGCGGCGGCGCGGCGCCGGTGAGCGAATCCAACGCCGACGCGCCCGGGGTTGGGGAGCTCTGGTCGCCATTCGCCTCCGCGCGTGCCCGGCGGGCAGTCCTCGGCGTGCGCCGCTTCGCGGTGTCGTGCGCTCGGGGGCTGTGGGCGCGTGTGCCGTGGATCGCTGCGGGTCTGGTGGCGGCGATTCCGGTCATGAACTCGACGATCAAGGCAGTGCAGGCGGGATGGGTGCCGGCAGGCGACGACGGGATCATCGCGACCCGCGGCTGGGACGTGCTCACTTCGCACACACCGCTGGTCGGCCAGTATTCCGAGGCCGGCCTGGTTATCCACGGCCAGGTGATGCACAGCCCCGGCCCGATGCTCTACTGGCTGCTCGCGCTGCCGGTGCGCTTCGGCAGTGTCACGAGCATCCCGGTGACGATGGGCGTTGTCAACACGCTCGCGATCGTCGGTTGCGTTGCCCTCGCACGGCGCCGCGGTGGCCTGGTCCTGATGTTTGCGACGGCGATCGGGATCGCGCTGATGTGCCAGTCGCTGCCGACCGAGGCGATGCACGACATCTGGAATCCCGCGGCCGGCCTGTTTCCGTTCTTGCTGCTGATCTTTCTGGGTTGGTCGCTCGCCTGTGGCGACCACCGCCTGCTACCGGTCACGGTGCTCGTCGCGAGCTTCGTCACCCAGACGCATCTGATGTACGCGGCGCCCACCGCGGTGCTGCTCGTGGTCGGCTTCGGCGGGCTCGTGGTCGGGTCGCTCGCGCGCCGCCGTGCACGGTCTGCACCTGACGAGCCGCCTCATCGGCCGCCGCGGGTCTGGGCCTGGGCGGTCGCGGCCCTGCTGGTGGCGGCGGCGTGCTGGACGATGCCCGCGATCGATCAGATCGAGACCAGCCCGGGGAATCTCGCGATGATCGTTCGCACCGTCGAACATCGTGGACCCACGCTCGGCGCGACCGTCGGCTGGAACGCCGTCGTCCGCTCGGTTGGGGTGCGCCCATGGTGGCTGTTCGTGCCGGCGTCGGAGTGGAATCGCAAGAAGGATGTGCGCGCGACGCCGAGCAGCGGCGAGGTCGACTCGACGATCGTGATCATCGCGGCACTGGTGCTGGCGACGCTGGGCGGCGCCCTGATGTCACGCTGGGACCTCACCGCCGGCGCCCTGATCGGACTCGGGCTGTGCGGTGCCATCGGCATCGAGGCGGCCTCCAACCCAGCGACGACGCTGCTTGCAGCGACCCTCGGCTACACGATGTGGTGGGGGTCAGAGCTTGGGTTCTGGGTCTGGTTGATCCTCGCCTGGGCGCTGTGGCTCGGGCTGGTGGGGCTGTCACGGCCGGCAATCCGGCTGCTGGACCGGCGCTGGCGCGCTCACCGCCGGGCGCTGCCAGCGCGGATCCGGCGCGCCGCAATCATGCTCGTCTCACTGGGAACCCTTGGCGGCGGGGTGGCGGTGGCCAACGCGGTTGCGGCAACCGCCAAGCGCGACTCCCACGTGTACGAGTACCGCTCGGTCCGCGCGGCCGCGGCGGCCATCGAGCGCCTGATCCCGCGGGCTCAGACGATCGGCTTTCACACCGGACCGCTCGACGTCGGCACGCAGCCGATGGAGCCGGCGATTCGCTTCTTCCTTGTCCGCCACGACGACCGGGTCCTGGCAAACGGATCGTTTCCGCGTCTTGGCTCCTACTACGAGCGATACAACCGTCCCGTGCAGTGGACCGTGTTGCTCGTCGACGGCGCCCGTCGGCAGCGACATCGGACGCTCGCGGCACGCGTCCACTTCGTCGGCCCCTGGGGCAACGAGACCCTCAGCGCGTGGGTGCGCAAGGTGCACCCGCAACCGGCGAAGGCGGCGGACGGCTCACGCCACGCGGCCAGGCGCGAGGCAGGCGCTCGAACCGCGGCGAGCTTGGCGCCGAGCCGCGCGAGCCCGGCGCGCTCGACGACGCGCTCGACGTCCTTGTAGGCGAACGGCGCTTCTTCAGCGAGGGCGAGCCCTTGTTCGACGGGCAGCGCACCCGGCGAGTGCTCCAGCCAGTGATGGGAGATCGCAAGCTCAGAGCTCGTAGCCGCGCTGGAGCGGCAACTCGCTCAACCGAGTGCGCTGAGGATCGACTCGCACTGGGGCAGGCCGTAGGCCGTTGCTGCGCCGGTCACCTGTTGGACGAGCGGCTGTGCCTGTTGGAGAAGCCCGAGCGCCTGCGGTCCCTGTCCTTGGCTCAGTGCGGCGGCCGCCTTGTCGATCGCGTCGACGACCTTCGCGAGCGGTGTCAGGAACTTCTGGATCGCGGTCTTGGCGCCGCTTGGCTGGGCGAGCGCCTTGAGCCTCGCGAGACCGCTGGCCGCGACGGTGTGCAGTCGTTGCACCGCCGGTGCGATCTGCCGTGCGGCGCGGGCCCCACCCGTCACGAGCGCGGCTCCGCCCGCGGTTATCTGGTGGATCAGCGGCGTGGCCTGTCTCTGCGTCGCCTGGCAGATCGCGTCGGCCTTGGTGACGAATTGCGACTTGGCAGGACCGCTGCTGCCCCCGCAGCCTGCGAGGGCGAGCGCGCCAGCGAGTGCGGCCACGGCGATCACGTTCGCGTTGCGCATATCGACACGCTCTCACCCCAGCGTCCGGCGTCCATCGGTATGAAGCCACACTACCGCCGCATGACTCCCACGTCCGTCCGCCGGGCAGCCGAGTGTGGCTCGCGTGCGCCGTCACGCTGCGATCTCGACGCCCGCGTCGCGTAGCTCGGCCAACGCCCGTTCGTCATCACCCGCCTCGATGTTCACGGCGCGGGTGGCGCCACGGTGGACGACCGCGCTGAAGCCGAGTCGGCGCGCGTCGAGCGCCGTGTGCTTGACGCAGTAGTCGAGCGCGAGGCCGGCAAGGTGCACCCGACTGATGCCGCGGCTGCGAAGCAGCTCCTCGAGCGGTGTGGCCTCGAAAGCCGAATAGCCTTCGAGGTCGGCCGCTTGGCCCTTGTCGATCACGACGTCGATCTGCTCGCGGCGAAGTTGGGGATGCAGCTGCGCGCCGAGAGTGTCGCGGACGCAGTGCACGGGCCAGGGCCCGCCCTCGGTCCTGAACGATCGGTGGTCGGGCGGATGCCAGTCGCGCGTGGCGACGACGAACGGGGAACTCCGCGCGAGCTCGTTGATTGGCGCGATCACCTCGTCCCCTCCGGCGACCGCCAGCGCGCCACCCGGGCAGAAGTCGTTCTGCAGGTCGATCACGATCAGCGCCTCGTCATTGCCGGCCGGCTCGGTTTCGCTCATTCGCGTTGCAGAGCCTTGAGGGTCGGCACGCGGAGCACCTGCCAGAGCGCGAAGAGCGAGCCGAGCACACCGAGGGCGAAGCCGACGATCAGGCCGCGGCCGATCACCCAGAGCGTGATCACGGGTGAGACGAAGGTGGCTGCCGCAAGCGCATGGACGAGCAGGACGCTGGCGAGCGCGCCGACGGCGAGGCCAACGCCGGTGCCGACAAGGCTCACAGCGGCGCTCTCGCCGAGGATCAGGCGGGCGATGCGCGCGTGGCTCCAGCCGACGGCGGCGAGCACGCCGAACTCGCGGCGCCGCTCGATAACCGCCATCGCCATCGTGTTGATCACGACAACGGCACCGAGCAGCAGTGCGAGCACGGCGATGATGATCGCGGCCTTGTTGATGATCCGGCTGTTGGTGTCGACGCGCGCGACCTCGCTCGGGTCTCCCAGCGCCAGCGTGCCAGGCGCCGCGCGCTCGATGCTGCGCTCGACGGCGAGCTCGCCGTAGCCCGGCGCGATCAGGATCGCGATCATGCTGATCTCCGCTGGTCGCCGCGAGAGCTGCTGCGTCAGTGCGAGCGGCAGCACGACGCCCTCGTCCTCGAGCGAGATGCCTGAGCGATAGATCCCGGCAACTCGGAGAGCGCGCCCGTCGACCACAAGCGTCTGGCCGGGCCTTATGCGAAGGCGGGTGGCGGCGTGGCTGCCGACCATCAGCTCCCTACCGGCGGCATCGCGGCCGGCGATCAGGACCAGGCGCTTGACCAGGAAGCTCTGCGCCTCGGCGCCGAACACCAGGATCGAGGAGTCGGCGGCGAGGGCGTGGGGGACGACCTGGAGCGGGGCCGCAGCGGCGACGCCGGGCACCGCCTCGATGCGCGGCACGATCGAGGCGGGCAGCGAGGACGCCGTCAGGTCAGCGAGGCCGCCTTGGAAGACGCCGAAGTCGGCGCGCCCGAGCTTCGCGAGGTCGCCGGCGCTGCGTGAGAGCCCGCCGGTGAGCGCGAGCATCGCGACGATCGTGGTTACGCCGACCGCGACGCCGAGTGCGCTCAGCGCGGTGCGTCCCCAGCGACGCTGCAGGTTGACCTTGATCATCGCCAGCATCGGCTCGTCCTACGCTTCCAGCGGTTGACGGCCGCCTGCGGCCAGGCGGCCGTCGAGGAGCGTCACGGTGTGGTCGGCGTGCGCGCCGACCACCGGGTCGTAGCTGACGATGATCACGGTCATGCCGCGGCGGTCGCGCAGTCGGGCGAGCAACTCGATGATCCGAGTCGCGTTGACGGAGTCCAGCGATCCGGTGGGCTCATCGGCGAGCAGCAGGCGCGGCGAGTTGGCCAGGGCGCGAGCCACCGCGACGCGCTGGCGCTCGCCGCCCGACATCATCGACGGCAGGTGCTCGGCACGATCTGAAACGCCCACTTCCTCCAACAGCTCGAGCGCGCGGCGCCGGCGCTCGCGGCTGCGAACCCCGGCGCCGAGCAGCGGCACCTCGACGTTTGCCCGGGCGGTCAGCTCACTGAGCAGCAGATGCTGTTGAAACACCAAACCGACGAGCTCGCGCCGCGCCCGGACCACGTGCGGTCCCTGCCAGATCGCTTCGCCGTCGATCAGGACTCGGCCTGTCGAGGGTTGGTCGAGGCCGCTGATCAGGTTCAACAGCGTGCTCTTGCCGGAGCCGGAGCGCCCGGTCACGACAAGCAACTCGCCGGGGGCCACGCTCAGGCTCACTTCGCGTAGCGCCGCGATCGCGCCGAAGGTCCTGCTGACGCGATCGACCTCTACCGCTGCGCCAGTCGCGCCCACAGGGCGAGCGGGCTGGTCGCGACGTGCGCAAGTCGAACGCAGCAGTTGCAGCAGTGGGCGGGTCATCACGATGGAACGTTGCGGCGAAACCGGCATGCCGAGGCTATGACCGCGGACCGAGGCTGTCATCTGTGCAAGCCCGCGGCGCGCTGCGAACTTCCTACGGATGCTCGTGTCGTCATGCCGCTTGGAAGGAACCGAACGCCGTGGTTGCGATCCGCTCGGACACCGTTCGCGTCAGGGGCCGGTCACCGATTGACGATGGCCGCTTCGATCAACGGCACGTGGATCGATGCGCACGACGCGAGATGCGTGCCGGCGCGCGGCAGCGAACCGCGCAAAGCCCGGCAACGCGAGGACGAGCAGCACGCCGTTACCCACCACGGTGGGCCGGGGCAACGCGCAGCAGCCGCTTCGAGTAGGTGACCGGGTAGGGCGCCTGTCCCCGCCGCTCGGCGCGCCGCAGCCCTGCCGGCAGTGAGGCGAGGCCGGCGACGGCGCGTGCCCGGAGCGTTTCGAGCGATTCGCGGCGTGTGAGCTCGCCGTCTCTCACGAAGCACTCGAGGAGCGGCTGCCCGGCGCGCCGCTCCGATGCTTCGGCGACGAGGTCGCCGATCATCGTGCCGGCGCGGAAGCTGCGGAACACCTGCTTGGGCCCCGGGATCGTCGCCTTGGCGGGAGAGCGTTTCGAGACCGGGCGCCAACCGGAGCCGTCTGCCGTTGCGTCGGCGACGAGCTTGTAGACGCCGCCGAGCGCGGGCGCGTCGCGGCTCGTGCCGAGCTCCGTGCCCACGCCCCAGGTGTCGATCGGCGCGCTTGTCGCGACGAGGCGCGCGATCTGGAGTTCCTCGAGATCTCCACTTGCGACGATCGCGGTGTCGCGCATCCCGGCCTCATCGAGGAGGCTGCGGACCGCGCGCGAAAGGGCAAGCAGGTCTCCCGAGTCCAGTCGCACGCCGTGAAGCGCCAGGCCTGTCTGGCGGGCGGCGGCGATCGCGTGCCGTACGCCCTCGAGCGTGTCGTAGGTGTCGACGAGCAGGATCGTGTTCTCGGGCGTGTCCTCCATGAACGCCACAAACGCTTGCTGCTCGTCAGCGAAGGACATCACGTAGGAGTGCGCCATCGTTCCCACCGGGGTCATCCCGTAGCGCATCGCGGCCGCGACGTTCGAGGTGCCGCGCACGCCGGCGATCGCGGCCGCCCGCGCGGCCTTCATCGCTGCGTCGATACCGTGGTCGCGTCGCGGCGAGAAGTCGACGACGTGCCTCCCGGCCCCGGGCTCGCCGCCGCCGGCGGCGAGGACGACGCGTGCCGCCTTGGTCGCAATTGTCGTCTGGAAGTTGATCTGGTTGAGCAGCAGCGTTTCGAGCAGCTGCGCCTCGACCCGCGGCCCGGTCACGCGCAGCAGCGGCTCGCCGGCGAAGACGACGGTGCCCTCCGGGATCGCGTCGATGCGGCCGCTGAAGCGGAACCGCTCGAGGAAGTCCAGCAGCTTCGGCCGAAAGCCGAGCGTCTCCAGGTATCGAAGCTCGGGCTCGGCGAAGCGCATCTCTGCCACGATCCGCAGCGCCGGGCCGAGGCCGGCGAGCAGCAGCCAGTCGCGCCGGGGCGGCAGCTCGCGTACGAACAACTCGAAGATCGCCGGCTCGTTCATGTCCCGCTCCAGGTAGCTCGCCGCCATCGTCAGTTCGTACTGGTCGATCAGCAGCGACGCCTGCGCCGCGCTCAACAGCCCCGGATCGTCGGCCGGCATGGCCGGCGGCACGACGAGCGCGCCCTCGTCCGACGCTGGGCCTACCCCCGCGGCGGACAATCAGGCCTCGCAGGTCCGAACGACTGCGCGGATCGACCGACACCGACTGGCGGTGAGCGCCGTCGACCCCAAGCCGCCCGGAGCTCGACGAACGTGGTGCCCGGACGTGCACACGATGCACGCGCCGCGGTTGTCCTCACTCGTCACAGCGGATCTCCTCGGTATCGTGGCCCAGCCCTCGCCACGGTACCGATCGGCGCGCACTCCAGCATCGGCGCAGAGCCGCCGTCACTGTCCGTGGCCCTCACGGATGCTGGGCTTTGACGGCCATCGGGCTTGCCCGTGGCCCTGGAGACGTAGAAACCCGGCTCCGGGCTGAGGGGAACACCCGGATGCGGGCGGGCGATGGGACTTCGTACGGTGGGGTGGTGCGCATCACCGCAAAGAAGCTCGACGTGGCCCGTCACCGCCCGTGCGTGTTTGTGACATCGTCCGACTGCTGGACCGCACGCCGGAGGAGCGTCTGATGCCGGTCGCCTCTGTCAGCGCTGCGACGATCGAGCGGCTGAGTCGGATCGCGTCGGCCGGCGAGTCGGTCCTGAGTGTGTACCTCGATTTGGATCCCGCCCGCTTTCCGACGCCGGCGGCCCGCGATGTGGAGCTCTCGGCGCTGCTCGGGCGTGCCGGCGCGCGCGGGGCCGACGCCAGGCGCGTGCGCGAGGCCTTGAACGTGGATCCTGTGCTGGCACGTGGCGCGCACAGCATTGCGATCTTCTCGTGCGCCGCGGCCGGCATTCTTGAAGTCGTCCCGCTGCCTGAGCCTGTCGAGCCGCTGGCCGTCGTCGAGCCGGCGCTGTGGCTGGAGCCGCTCGCGGCGATGGTGACAACGGAGGACTGGGGCGTCGCCGTGTTAAGCAGGCGTGCGGCGCGTCTGTTCCGTGGTGGGCCGCAGGGACTCGTTGAATTCGCGGTCGTCCAGGACGATCTGCATCGACGTCACGCCCAGGGCGGCTGGTCCCAGGCGCGCTACCAGCGCGGAATTGAGGGGCAGGTCGCCGTGCACGTACGCCACGTCGCCGAACGGCTGCTGCGAGCGCACCAGCGCCGCCCGTTCGAACAGCTCGTCTTCGTCGCTTCCAATGAGCTCTGGCCGGTCGTCGAGCCCAGCCTTCATCGCGATCTGCGCGATCGAGTCGCCGGGGTGATCGAGCGAGACCTGGGGGACGCCGCGACCGAGCAGATCATGCAGGCGATCTCGCCGGTCATCGACCGCACCGAGGCCGCCCGCGAACGTATGCTCATCGATCGCGTGGAGGAAGGGCTGAGAACGGGCGGGGCCGCGGCGGCCGGGTTGGATGAGGTGCTCGCGATGCTTGAGCAGAACCGCGCCGAGGTTCTGCTCGTCCCCGACGGGGCAGACCTGACGGCCGGGCTTTGCCCTCATTGCGCGCGGCTGTTCCCGTCGGCTGAGGGCAAATGCCCTGATGACGGTGCACCGCTGATCGTGGTTGACGCGATCGAGCACATCGTGGAACTGGCGGGGCAGCGCTCACTCGAGGTCGTGGTGGTCTCGCACGAGCCGGATGCGCTGCGCGCCCACGGGCCGGTTGCGGCGCTGCTGCACTGGTGAGTCGGCCGGTCGACAGCGGCCTCGCTCGGTCAAACCAGCCGCCGATCCGTACTTCCCGGCCACTTCGATGGTGGCTTTCCCCGATGCGAGATCGCCGCCGCTCACGGACACTAGGTCTAATCGGCGGCGACTAAGGTGTCGCTGCTCCCGCCAGCGCAAAGGCAAGGCCGATGACCACGGCGCACCTAGACGCGATCGATCGCAGCGTCGAGAAGACATACGTCTGGTTGAAGGACCTGGCGGACGAACTCGGCGTGCAGGATCAACGCCATGCCTTCCGGGTTCTGCGCGCGTTTCTGCACGCCCTGCGAGGCCGGCTCTCGGTCGATGAGACGGCACAGCTTGCCGCTCAGCTTCCGATCTTCATTCGCGGCGTGTTCTACGAGGGGTGGGATCCGAGCAGGACGCCCGAGCGCTACCGCGACCTCGCCACCTTCCTCGACCACATCGCCCAAGAGGCCAACCTCGCGGGTGAGACCGAGGCGTCGTTCGCGGCGACCGCAGCGGCCAAGGTGCTGAGCCGTCACGTGTCGCCAGGCGAGACGGAAAGTGTGCTCCACCTGCTGCCCGACCACGTGCGGGCGTTGCTGCAAGCGGAGGCGTAGCGCGCGGCCTGGGGCCGGTTGTCGGGTCTGCGCCGTCTACTCGCTGGTGCGGAGCTTCGCGGGGACGTCCATGTGCCGAAGCGCTCTGATGGTGAGCACGGGCGCGAGGGCGACTGCGACGACGCCGACGAGCACGATCACGCCGGCCGACGTTGCGGATATCGAGGTCAGCAGACCGAGGTCCGGATAGGTCGTCTCGAGGTAGTTGCGCAGGATCCAGCCCAGCAGGACGTAGCCCGGCAGGATCGCCATCGCGGTGCCGAGCAGGCCGATGAGGAACGACTCGGCGGCCGCGATCGCAACCACCGCCCGTACGGGAAGGCCGAACGCGAACATCGTCGCGTGGTCGCGCGCGCGTTCCTCGGCGCTGATGCTCGTCGAGTTGAACGCGATCAGCAGCGCAAGCCCGAGCGCGATCGCCTCGACGACATGGAAGATGCTGAGGAAGTCGTTGAGCCGATGGCGGCTGACGTCGGGCACCGCCGAGGCCGGCTCGACCGAGAGGACACCGGGACGGCTGAAGAGCGCCTGTTCGAGTGCTCCCTGAGACACGTCGCGGGCGGCCACGACCGAGAGCGTGTTGACCAGGCCGCCGTAGCCGAGGACCTTCGTCTGGCTGGCGTCGAGGAATGCGAAGGTGCGGATCGGATTGCGGTGAATGCCGAGCACGCGTATCGGCGCCCTCGCGAGCCTGAAGCTCGAGTCCCCCCCAGGGCGGAAGTAGACGAACGAGATCGCCTTCCCCGGCCCTGTGCCGAGGTCGCTCGCCGCCTTTGCCGAGATGAGGATGCCGGGCGCGCCTCGCGCGAGCTCGCGGCCCGCCTGGATGGTCGGCCGCCAGCGCGCCGCTCGGGAATCGATCAGCTCAACGATCGCTGGGACGCTGTGTCGGCCGTTGCGAAGCATCCCGGTGATCCGAAGTGAGGCTTGCACGCCGCCGACGGCACGCAGCGATGAGATCGTCTTCAGCCGCGCCGCGTCCTGCGGATACAGATGGTCGAGGGTGACGATTGTTCTCGTCGGGGTGTTTCCGAGCATCTCGCGCCTGGCCGCGCCAGATGTTGCGGAGACCGAGTCGAGGATGCCGAGAACCGCGAGCAGGATCGTGATCACGACGGCGAGGCCGAGCATCGTGGTCAGTGTGCGGCCCGGGCGGCGCAGAAGGTTGCGCGCCGGCATCTGCGCGAGGCTGCGGCCTGGGAGCGGGATGCGCCGCAGGACCGGCGCGAGGCCCGCCCCGCGCGCGGCTCTGACCCCGACTTGGATTGCCTCGATCGGTCGCCGGCGGACGGCGTTCCAGATTGGAAAGACGCACGCCGCGAACGGCAGCACGAAGCCGAGTGCGGCGGCGCGCGCGAACGCTCCGAGCTCGAACGGCGTGCGGTAGAACGGCAGGGGGGTGAGCTGGCCGATGACACCGCGCAGGACTTCATCCAGTGCGAGGCCGACCACGACACCGAAGCCGACTCCGAGGAGCGCCACTTCGGCCGCCATCAGCAGCGGCCGGATCGTCAGCTGCGCTCGCGCGGCTCCGAGCGCGAGGCCGATCCCGATCTGTCTCCGCTCGGATTCGACGATCCGCGTGAGCAGGTTGAACGCGGCAAACGCGGCGCCGCCGAGCAGCAGCAGGCCGAAGATGTTGTACATCCGCTGCTCGCCACGGGCGTCGGTGTAGAGCACCCGGTACGCCGTGATCTCACTCTTGGCGGTCAGGCTCGCTCCGGCCGCGGGCAGCCGTGTGGCAAGCGC
>Ga0307372_10011655_pt1 | contig 11680 bp, 11 predicted proteins | sample OX1MG_FD_202533 | JGI IMG/M metagenome (GOLD analysis project Ga0307372, IMG submission 202533) | Soil microbial communities from Risofladan, Vaasa, Finland - OX-1 | ecosystem: Environmental > Terrestrial > Soil > Coastal area > Acid sulfate soil | place: Finland: Risofladan, Vaasa | collected...
CGCTTGCGCCGGCGCGAGGACATCAGCGAAGAGGAGCTCGCCCGTCACCTCCATGGTGTCAAGCGTCTCCGCAAGACCCTGTTCGTGGCCTGAGGAGACGTGATACTGGCAGACGACTGGCTATGCCTCTGAAACAGTCAGTCGTCTGCCGGAGCGAATTAGGAGATCCTCGGACTCGACCATTGTCTCGCGGCTACTTGATCTTCACCTTTTTGTTGATGAGCTGCCCGATGAGGGCGTATCCCGTGGTGTTGGCATGGATATTGCCCAACTGGCAATACCACGTCAGGGCGCACACCTGCGCCACCGCTTTGGGCACCGTGATCGTCCCGAACGGAGCAAGGGTGATCGAGGTCGTATGAACAAAGTTCTTGTAAGCACCGGTCTTTTTCGTGACGTCGATCAACTTGCCCTTCCCCGTTTTGTAGGCGGCCTTCAAGGCTGGGTTGATGAGCAGTTTGAATGCAATCGTCGACTCTGATGCCAGCGTCTTATTCGCCGTACTGGGCGGGAACGTCGGTGTGCCACCGCTGTTCACCCACTCCCCGAGCAGGACATCGGGGTAGGTGAGCCCGATGATGGGCACCCGCTTGCCAACCTTTCCGAGAGCGGTGCGCAGATCCCCCACGAGGGTGGTCACGTTGGCCTGAACGGTGGGAACGACAGAACTGACGCACGCGACTGGATTTGCCGCTGCGGCGCAGGAGGTGACGTCATTGCCGCCAATGGAGACCGTGACGAGCCCGATCTGCCCGGGGTGGGCGGAGATGAATGCATCGGCTGCTTGAATCTGAGTCTGGCCTGCAGTGGAAGGACCGACCGTCCCGGCGATCGCCGGCGGACCGAACCCTGTGACGCCGCACACGCCCGTGAAGGTCAGGATCGAGTCCGTCGTGGCGCCGCCACAGCCGAAGTTCTCGAGAGTCAGATGCTTCGATCTTGCCACGACACCCGTATACCCGCTCGTGGCACCCGACGTCGGCAGGGGCTGGTAACCCACTGAGTACGAGTCGCCCAAGGACACGTAATACACGCCCGTTGACGCCTGACTCGCGCTCGGCACCGCCACCACGCCCGCAGCGACCGCAAAGCTCGCTACCACCATCGCCACGCGCGTCGTTGACTTGAACCGTCGACCTATCACTGTTTTCCCCCTTGTGTCCTACACACCTTCTACTGGCTCCTGGGTCAGCCCGCCTCATCAATAGTGACGAATGGCATCCAACGCGACGAGTGATGGGACCGGGATGGACACATACCTGATATTCCCCTTCGACTTACGGACCAAGAGCGCCATTCCTTCACCGCACCTGCAAAAAACGGTCGCGCTGTTCGTAGCCAGACGACCTCCGCCGGCGGCTGCCTTCGGTGGCAGGGCGTTCTCGTGGCTGATCAGAGGTAGCCGCCGCGTCGATGAGTCGGGCTCGAGGCCCGTCTAGGACGTCGCTGGCCATTGTGGCCGCTCCATCTTGCGCCCGAGGCTCGGGGGTATCGAGCGCCGGAACGACTCCTTGCGAGTCTCACGAGCACCCTGTCGACCTCGGCGCGGGCCTTGACGGCGCGCTCTTGCATCTCGATTGGTGACGATGCCAAGCAAACGTCGGCCGACCTCGGAAGTAGGTCCTTGAGCCCGACGACTGCCTGACTCAGAGCGTTGCACCTTCCTTGGGTCCCGGGCGAGAGCCCGTCCACACGGGAATCGAAAGACAGAGATATCAAGATCTCCTGGACGAGTTCGCCGACACGTTCGACACGGTGACGGACGCGGGCTCGTTCGGCACCCTGGCGCGACATCTCGACGACCTCCATCGTCCGACGGGCCGCGGCGAGGGCGTCACGGGCGGCGTGTGCCGACGATCTTGCATAACCAAGGCCGATGGCCGCTGCCACCGCTGCGACGGCCGCCACAACCTCGGCGAGCAGGTCAGATCGCATGTTCCCCGATCGACCGACGAGCCGCCACATTTTGACCATACCGCTCACGGCCCTTTTTCATTCATGTCGGCCATCACCTCGCCCGGGCCCAAGTGGTTTCGGTGTCGGTAATGGCGCTCCAAGGACTCACCATGTTCCGAGGGGCGAGCGATCCCAGCAGCCAAGGCGTTGCCTGCGAACCCTTACGGGTGCGAATCGCCGGTTCATTGGGAGTCCGTTGATCCTACGTTGGAGGCAGGTGGACATTGGTACCGCAGAGTGGTGGTGATGACACGGACAGAGATCGCCCGCTTGCCCAGCACGGGTCGAAGGATCCTCACGAGGCACGCAGTCAAACAGCTGGCGGTCGCGATCGTCGCCGTGGGCTCTACGGCGGCCCTCGGGCTGACGGCCCCGGCCGCAGCACGCACGCCTTCCACGACGGCTGGGCTTGCACCTATGACCACCTGCATGACGGCACATCAGGCCTGGGTGTGGGAAAAGGCGATCTTGAGCGTTCCCGCCATTGTGCTCGTCCCCCCCCACATCTGTCGGTAGGCCACTCCTCCTCGGACAGACGTCCAAGCACCAATCGCTCCCCGTCGCCCCAAGGCGCGAACCCTGGGGCCGGATTCCTACGGCGGCGAAGGAACCGGTTCTCGGCCCCTTGCATGTGACCGTGCGCTCTTCAATCTCCTGACGAACGGGGCGCCGAACAGGAACGCGAAAAGGCCGGCGATGCCAGCGATGGCGACGATGACCCCGAATGTGAACGCGCTCGGCCAATACTCCAGCCTTATGACGTGACGACCCGGGGGAATGCGGGCCTGGAGCATCACTCCCGAGAATGATCGCAGGGCCAGGCTTCGACCGTCGATGCTGGCGTGCCACCCCGGAACATCGGTGAGGCGCACTCGGAGGACCTGTCGGGTGACGCCGTCAGTGACCAACGTCAGGGAAGCCGGACCGGGTCGGCGAACCGAGAGTGGTCTTCCGGGTGCGTCGGGCCCGGGCAACCCACCGTGCCTCGATATCGGCGTTTCCGTGGCAATAGCAGCTCCCGGTACTCGGTACAGCCGTTGGTCTCCGATCGTGGCGGAAAAGACCGTGCCGGCTGGCCCCGACACACCGGCCGGCAGCAACAGGTATTCGACGCCAAACCGACGGGCGACACGCGCTGAAGGCACGACCGGGCAAAAGAACGAGGATTGGTGTATCCCATTGCCGCCTGCGTCACCGGTCAGCGCCCTCCAGGTCGAGAAATACTCCCGCGGGATCGTCGGGTCATATACCGACATTTCATGGACTCCGAATTCGACATTGATGTCTGCCAAAATTCCGAGCGAAGCGGTTGGGAAGCAGGAGCGAGCTCCGAACCCCACCAGGGATGCTCCCACCGTGCGCTGAAGCGCCGCCTCGTAGCTGGTCGGTGTCAAGAGGGCGCTCGACGACCACAGGGGCACGCCCGCAGTCACCAGGAAGGCGGTCTCGCACGCGAGCAGCGAGGCGCCTATCCAACGGCCCATACCGACCTGCGGATTGCGAGCCCGTGCCGTCCTGCTGTCTCTTCGCAGGACCACCAGCGCCACCACCACCACGACCAGACCCACTGCGATCTCGATCGAGGGCCACAGAAAGCTGTTGGCCCGCATATGCGTCTGCCGGGGACCGAGATGGCCACGACCGAAGAGCCACAGCGCCACAAGCACGATGGCGGCGACTCCAAATCCGACCGCGACACGCATCAGAGAGCCTCGTGTGGCGTAGTGACGGACCAGGGCGTCCATCCCCACCCCCGCGAGCACAGCGATGGCGAATGTCATCAAGAACACACCACGGTTCCAAAGCACACCGGTGCCGATGCCGTCGAGGACGCTGACGGCCGGAGGGGTGAACGCGATACCGCCCATCACCACGGCTACGGCTGCAAACCCGATCACCTCGATGTCGTGCCGGCGCCACCAGAGCGCACACGCTCCCAGAACCAGGGCGATCACACCCACATACGCCGAGGAGTACTCGTAGCTGAGCGCGCCACCGAACCACAGTCCACCTTTGACCGGGACGCCGTCGAATCCCTGGAAGATCACGTGCACCAGATCGTGGACCGGGAGCGCCGTCATGGCGTACCTGTTGCGGTTGGCACCGCGCACCAGTTGCACCCCGGGTAGGAGCACCGGCGCCCCGAACGCCAACCCCGCCACACTGCCTATGGCCAGATCGGCGAGCGGGCGCCGGACCCTTCGCCGTCGTCGAGGATCCCGTCGACCTATACCAACGAGGATGGCGACCACAAACACCAGTAGGGCCGCGCCGAAGACCGCCAAGGTGTCGGGCTGGCCGGAGTAGATGGCGAAGGCGATCCCAACGGCAAGAAGGGTGATGGCCTTGGCACGATGGCGACCGCGCAGGATCAAGAGCGCCGCCCCAAACACCCAACCTGCCCACGACATCACCGATGACACCGGCCAACCAAGCCAACCGACGAAGGCTCCGCTCAGTTCGAACACGGTCGCGCCGAATGTGCAACCGAGGACACCGAGGCCCATGACCCGGCCCAGGAAATACAGGCCGGAGCCGGCGATGAACAACGTCACGAGCAGTTGGACCGTGAAGGCGAGATGAAGGGGGAAGAGGTACCCGATCAGGCTGGGGAGGCTGAAGGGCGCCGACTGCCAATTGAAGGCCAGCGGCGTACCCAGGACGCTGTAGGGATTCCACAAGGGTAGGTGACCGCTGTGAACCTGGCTCCACGCCAGTGCGGACCACGGGATGATCTCGTCGACTTGATCGAAGGTGATCGGATCGTAGAGAGACGAGCCGCCGCCGAGGGCGCCGTGAACGAAGGCGGGTGTCAGGACCGCACAGGAAGCCAAAAGGACCCAACCCATGCCCAGAACGTGACGCCATGGCGAAATGCCCAGAGCCGCAGCGGTGGCGACCGACGAGCCTTGTTCATCTACGGTCTCTCCGCTCCTGCGCCGCACGACGATCAGATTACGACTGATCCGCGCCAGTGGATCGGATCGGCAAGGTCGTCCAGATTGGGCTCAATGCCGGCACGCCACCTTGGCCTCATCGTTTCCTCAGAGGCTGTTGATGTCACCGGGCGTTGGATTCAATAGGACAAAAGGCGCCGACCGCCCGTTGCTCGAGGTGGCGACGATCGTCGGTGAGTCGGCAAAGGCAAGCTGGATCGCCACGTGCGCGGTGGAACCGCCTGCCGTGTCAGGGACATTCAGGACCGGTCCAGTATCGCCTACGAGGCACTTGGCCCGAGCTCGACCCTGGATGGCCCTGATGGTCAAGGTGGTGGACGATCCTTCATGGGTCAGGCACCTGGCGACCGCCGAGCGAGGGTTGAGCATGTCCGAGACCGGCGCCGACGGCTGATCGCTGCCATCGAGAGGGGTGACTCGGAGGGCGTGCGGTGCTGCCGCGAAGCGAACCGTGGCCTCTCCCTTGCCTTGCGCCATGGTCATGACAAAGTCGGTCACGGGCCAGTAGGCGTTGCTCAAATGCAGCCGACCGCTGTTGATGCAGACGAGGCCTCCCCTCTCGCGGAGGCGAACCCTCACACCGGCACTCGGAGCCTGATAGGGGCCAAAACACTTGGCGAACCAGCCGAGGTGCTTGAGCCGGGACGACGGCCGGTAAAAGATGGCGCCAGACTTCGGTTCCTTTACCTTCGTGTACCCCATCTTGAGCAAGAGGTTGATCTTCCACACCACCGATTGGTCATAGCGCATTTCGTCGGAAGCGTATCCGGGAAGCCATTCTCCCAACGGCGACACCAACGCGTACCTTCCGGTCAGAAGGTTGTTGATCAACCATCTCGGTGTATACCCCTCAGCCAGACTGTCATTGATATCCCCTGCGGGGTACTTCGGAGCGTCGGGAGACACAGAGAGCGAGGGAACCGACTGGTCGAAGACCGCCTCTCCCATGTTCGAAGCGGCGAGAAGGAAGGGGTCCACGCTCGTCCAGGTGGGGTGCTGGCCTGGGTCCGTCGCACCTACGCCTCCGGGCAACACCTGCGACAGGGGATGGATCCCGACCAACAGCACGCCGCAGGCGATGACCGCTGCGGCAAGTTTCCGCGTTGAGGGTCGCAGCAGCAACAGGAGCACCGCGCACCCCAACGTGATCGTCCAGACGGGCCCCGTCAGTTGGTTAAGCTCCCCGCCTAGTTTCGCCTCCGCCAGAATGGCTGTGGGTATCGGGCTCACGGCCAGGACCACTGCCAGGATCGCGATGACGACGTGACGTCTTTGATACCGCTCCCTATCGGCCCGCATCGAACGTGTGACGCACAACGCCAGGACGACCAGTACCGCGAGCGGCACCGTCAGAACTCGCAAGCTCGTGCCGACGGTCTGCCAAATCGACACCACTCTCACATATCGAAATTGAGAGTTCACCAAGATGTCATAGGCGTAGCCGTGGCTCGCAACCTGCAGGCCGATCCCAAGGAGTAGCGGTACGGCGACGAAGGTCAACAATGCTGTGCCTGACCTGAGCCACCCCCGGAACGACCTGGCCGGCCTCGATCCGATGAGCTGTGGCACAACGAGAAGAGCAAGGGCTATCACCAAGCTAGGCACGAGTGTCGTCTGTTTGGTGCACACCGAACCGGCCAGGAGCAGGCCGATAACCAACATCTTTCTTTGCGACAGATTGGTAGGCGACAGAAACCCGCGAAACATCAGGGTGCCCGCCACCACGAGCAGGCACCACGCCAACTGGTCCGGACGAGCGTCGTACAATCCGCTGATCGAGAAGCCGCCGATGATCGGGAGTGCAGACAGTCCGCCTAGAGACAAGGCAACTACGAAACTTGCCGTCGCGACGCGACTCTCCCACCGGCGGGTGGTTTCCCACAGCATTCGAACCAAGAAGACCATCGCAGTGAGGGCCGCCACCATCGAGATGAGTGATCCCCATCCGTCCCACCAGTAGATCTTCAGCAGTCCGGCGAACAGCCACGTGAAGAGGGGTGTGTACGGGAAGCCGACAAATTGTGTGGCAGGGTTCCCGTACTGCAAGTGGCCTGTCGCCACAGCCTCAGCGTCAGCCACGATGTTGTCCGTGTAACCAATGTAGGGGTGACGCAAGAGGAGGACGCCCACCAGACTGACCACCAGGCCGACCAGAAACGTGACGGCGGTCGCCGTCGCCGCCAGGAGGAGTACTCGGTCGAGTACACGCTTCCTACGAGAAATGGCTCCGCCATCAGACGAGCGTTCGGTCAGTTGGGATTGGCTCAAGGTCTCGTCATCACACGGTTCGCCGCCAACTTGGTCCGACCCGGCCCCCAGGTCCACGGTGGAGCCACTCTTGTTCGCGACGCCCACGGTCTGTCCCCCCCTTGACGTCCGCCCAATTTAAGTGAACCACGGGGTGGGCGAAAGAGAGAAATGGACCCAATATCAATATTGACTAAATCTGGACGCTGACCACCAACGCGGAAATGCAGCTGGGATCATTCGCCTTCCTTCACTATGGCCCACGATTCGATCTGGGCTCGGGCGCCGGCGCGCGGCAATCATCATCGTCAGGTTGCCTCTGCCGGCGGCGGACATCACATGAGTCGTTGAGTGCCGTACGGCAGATCCGCTGCGTTCCGATCCCACCTCGAACAACTCGCCAGGACTCACAGCTGGAATGCCTTTCCGATCAATAGATTCACGTTGGATTTGGAGTCAATGCAGAGCTTGGCGCGAACAGGGCCCATGACTCCGGCATTTCCTGCTCCGAGCGGGCTGTTCGCAGTGACCGTTCCGCGCAGAGTCGTCTCGGTGTCCCCGGCGCGGCACTTGCGACGCTGGGAGGCCGGATGGGATGTCACGTAGACGAAGGTCGTCGTGCCCGTACCGTTCCAGCTGATCACGCCAGTGCCCGCGCCGTTCAGCAGCGCCCCCGGGAAGGTGCCTGAGCCCCCTGTGGCTTGAAGCTGAGAGCACGAGCTCATGGTGACCGAACTCGAAATGTTGCCCCTCACGATCGTGCAGATAGCTCGAACCTTCCGGGGTCCAGGAACTGTGCTACTTGGCGCGCCGATGGCTGCCGGATTGGACCCAGAGCTGGCGTTGGACGGTGCCACACCAGTGCCCGGTGACGAGGCAGTGTCCCTGGTGGAGGACGTGGCCGGATGAGTGGATGGGGGACTGCTGCCCGAAAGGTCGAGACCCAGCAAGATCCCGCCCGCCACGAGTGCGGCGGCCACAACGGCAGACGCGGCCCTCACTCTCGACTTCTTCGTCCACTCTCGAAGCGCGGCTATTGGGCAAGCCTACCGACTTGGCAACGGCCACAGACAGCAACGAGCCAGCGTCACTATGACCCAGCACGTCCCTCCTGGGAGCGACGCCCCGCCTAGGCAGGATGACCCGATCTTGCTACCAGGAGCCACGTTCGTACCGGGACTCGATTTCGACCCCCTCCTTTTTCTTCTCCGTATACGAGCGTTCTGCTCAAGGGTGCGAGCAACCAAACCTCAAATGTCAACGGACGGGCGAGCGAGCACTCGGGCATTCCGCCTTGACGGCGACGTGACGAACACCGCGAACAGCGGGGGGGAGCACAGCGGCAGGCTCGTTCGAGGCCCTCATCTGCTGGGTAAACGAGCCGCTCGGGAGTATCGTGAGAGGGCCCACGGGTTATGTCCTTGCTCCTGGCACAACCTTCAAACTCTGAAGCCGCCAATACAGTCCCCCCGGCTCGCCCTCGCGTTCCAAGGAAATCCCGCGCGGGCGGGTACATCACCGGCACTACGTGCTTGCGGGCTTCAGGAGGCGTTCGCCTCGCCCCTTCTTACCCTGCGTCTACTGTGGCACCAGGAATCCAGGAGGTCATGTGGCCAGAACACCCTCTGCCAGACTCAACAATCGCGGCGGCCGCATCTTGACCTGGGTTGCCCGCTCATTCATCGGTCGCATGTGGTTCTCGCGCCGACTCAAGCGGCTCGCCGCGTCAAGTGACCCTGTGCGATTGCACCTGGGGTGCGGGCCCCGCCTTCTTCCAGGGTGGATCAACGTCGACTTCGTTGTGGGAGTCAATGTCCTCCTAGATCTGCGGCGACCCCTGCCTCTGCCCAACGACAGTGTGGACTGCATCTTCTCGGAGGACTTCCTCGAGCACTTGACGCTCAAGGCGGGAAGGGCGCTCCTTGGAGAGTGCGCTCGCGTGCTCAAACCGGGCGGGACGCTCCGCCTTGCCACTCCCGACCTGGCTCGACTGGTACAGACGTACTTGGAACGCTCTGAAGCCAGGTTGGAGCAGTCCCGCAAGATGTTCCCGAACCACTCCACCTTCGCTCAGATGTTCAATACAGGGATGCGGGCGTGGGGCCACCAGTTCGTCTATGACGAGGAGACGCTTCGCTCCGTGTTAGAGCCTCTCGGGTTTCGTGTCACCCGAGAGCAATTCAGCCAGTCGACGCATCCTGATCTCCGTGGTTTGGACTTGCGGGACGCCAATGCATGGGCCCAAAGCATGTACATAGAGGCCGAGATGCCCTCGTGACTCACCTCGACCATCATCGTTTCCCTCCCCGTCCATGTCCCCTGCGGCACGTTCGGAGCACCTGGTCCCGTTGAGCCATGATCTAACTTGCGAAGGTTGGATTGTCTTCAACCCTGTTTTCGCACCGCCTCAACCTGGGCTTCTCGCAGACGGCTTCGAACACGATGATCGAGCAACGTTCGAGAACAGCCCCATAAAACTGCCAACGACGTCAACAACGGATTCTTCGTGAGCACGGCGAGAGTGTTACTTGCTTCTCAAGCTCCAGGTCTTCCGGGGCGTCGGGCCCGGCGCTTCTTGCCGGCGTCGTCGACCACAGTGTTGGAGGCAGAAGGACCCCTGTCAGAGCGTTTGCTCATTCATAACCACGTGGTGCAGACGTTGGGCTCGCCGCTTATCGAAGCGCCGCACAGCTCTGTCTATCGCAGGTGCGGCGAGAACAGCGAGAACTACCTCAAACGGGGATCGGAATCGCGTCGTGCCATATATGAGCACGGCGGCGACAACCACACCGGCGAGTATTCCTACGAGGGGAACCAAGGTCAGGCGTCGCTTCCTGAGGGTTAACGCCCCAAACACTGACGCGACTAACAGGAGGTAGTACATGACCAAGCCCGCGGCTGCCCAGACAAAGGGTCGAGTCTCGAACGAGGACAACGCTGGGTGACCTCCGTCAAGACGCAGCTGCTGGATAGGATCGAAGACGCCGAACTCACGCCCAATACGAGCCGTCATGACGACCGGCAACCGCGTTTGGTGTCTCTCGATGTAGGACAAGCCGATGCGGCGGCAGCGGGCATCCCACGCTGACTCGTCTTTCTGGATCGGGAGTACGGCACAGTTGCGGTGGACCTGACAACCAAAGCTCCAATATCCAGTTAGGGGCCCACGGTACGTCTGATTGCAGTTCGCCGACGCCAGTCCCGAACCGAACTCGGTCGAGATTATCTCGACATGGTTGAAACGCGAGAGGTTGAAGCCGATCCACGGCGCCACAACTAGGAGCGCCACAGATGCCCCCACACTCGCAATGGCAATGCGGCGCCCGGCGCTCAGAGACCGCAAGACGAGACAGACCGGGATCAGAACCAGGACCACCAGAAGGGATAGCTCGGACCGGGTGAGGGCGGCAAGGCCGCAAAGTGCCCCAAGGATTGCTACGTTCGAAAGGCTCGGTCGACGCCACAGCTTGTACGACACCAACACCACAGCAGCGATAAGGAAAAGCACCAGTGTCTCTGCAAGCCCTGAGCCGTCGTTTAGCCAGTAGTTCGGGTAGACCGCAGCGATGCCGGCGGCAATGAGGCCGGCTCTCGGACCTCCTACCTCCCGCCCGGCAAGCCCGGTGACAAAGACAGCCGCAGTACCCACCACACACGCCCACAGGAGCTGGGATAGGTAGCTCTTCGCCCCTATCGCCGAAGGGGCGGCCAGCACCAAGCTCCACAGCGGTGGGTGGTAGGCGCTTTCAACGACCTGGTGATGATGGATGTATGCCCAAGGATCGATGAACCAGCCCTTGCCGTTCACGAGCAGATTGGCTTGCAGATGGAAGTAGAAGGCATCCCCACCAGGAACGGCTTGACGCTTCGACACCAGGACATACACGACGCGGATGCAAAGACCAACGAATGAAACGAGCGCCAACCACACGTACCACCTTCGACCTTGGGAGTCGGCCCTATGTCGCCCTCTGCTTAACCTAGGCACAAGGAAGGATCCTAGAACCGAACCCGGGAGCCTCGCCCGGGGACTTGACGACGCGAGGTCTGACGCCAGAAGAGCGAGCGACGATCTTCCCCACGACGCCGAATGGTCACAGGCGGGATCAGACCACTGACCGAAGCTCAAGGCAGAGGTTTACGCCGAGCTCGGCGTCGAGGTCACCTACGATCGCGAACACCGAATCGTGCTCGCGTCCGGGGGCCCAGCCCGTGTACAACAGGGTGTGATGGTGAGCCGACGTCTCCAATCGCCGACTGGAGCATTCGTCTGTGGGGACAAGAGAGTTGGTCATGGCGAGGGTTCACCATGGATATCGACGGCGGTGGTTCGGCCGGAACTAATCGTCGCTGGTGATGTTCTGCAGACCAAATGCCTCGCCGCCGTAGCCTGCGCCCCTTCTAGGTGGCTGGTGTGAATCGGGCGATTCGTGCGTGGACACAGCCCGTCGGGTGTCATGAGAAGGGTGTCACCAGGGCTGGAGTCCCGGCGGCTGCCGACTGCGAGCGGTCGGTCATTG
>Ga0307372_10011656_pt1 | contig 11679 bp, 12 predicted proteins | sample OX1MG_FD_202533 | JGI IMG/M metagenome (GOLD analysis project Ga0307372, IMG submission 202533) | Soil microbial communities from Risofladan, Vaasa, Finland - OX-1 | ecosystem: Environmental > Terrestrial > Soil > Coastal area > Acid sulfate soil | place: Finland: Risofladan, Vaasa | collected...
TGCACCAATTCCTGCGAGCCATTAATCGGCGGATTGACTCGATGTGCAACGTCGTCTCGAATTCGGCAAGGATGTTTGCGATTTCGCGGCGGGAACGACTCCAGGTACGAGGAAATATCCATGACAGCCAATGCGGAACAGTTCCGGCTGACCAGTGCCGCGGTGAAGATCCCAGTCGTGACGGCGAGTTGGTCCGCGAATGCTTGTTATGCGTCGCCCATTAACTCTGTAACGGGCGCAGGATGCGCTCCATGACCCATTCACTTCAATCATTGTACTGACGGAGAGATTCATGAATATGTATTTACGAGCCATGTTCGCCGGCTTCGTTGCAACCGTGGTGCTTTCGGCTTTGATGATCCTCAAATCGATGATGGGCATCATGCCCGGACTCGATGTAGTCCACATGCTGTCCGGCATGGCCCACGCGCGGATGGGAATGCCTGACACCCCGATCGTTGGCTGGATCATTCACTTCATGATCGGCACCGTCGTTTGGGGAGCACTGTTCGCGTTTCTGTACAAATACTTACCCGGTCAACACCCGTTAATGAAGGGTTTGGCCTTTTCCCTACTGGCGTGGCTCCTGATGATGGTGATCCCGATGCCGATGGCTGGCGTCGGGTTGTTCGGCATGAAGATGGGTCTAATGGCGCCGATGATGACGCTTGTTCTACATCTGATTTGGGGTGCTGTGTTCGGCGGGACCTACGCTGTCCTCGAAAACTCCAAAGTGTCAGCCTGATTTAGCCTTTTGGCAGTATGGGGAACGTGGCGCATGCGCAAGCGAGACTGCTGCGCGTACGCCACGCCATGCACAAGGAATTCGACTGTTCAGATCCACAGACCGATCCATATCGGATTGCCGGGCGCTTTAGGCATTTCTTTCCGTCTCGGACTGCAACGCGAGAGCACTCCAGTCTCGCGACGAGGGCACCAGCAGGCATGGAAGGGCTATCGACGGGTCGTGCCAACCCGTATAAATTCTGGATTTGAATTGCAGCATACAGTCGCCGTCCGCGAGCACATTTGCGTATCGCCGCGTATAGCAATCTGATGCGCGTGCGGCTTCGCGATAACCATCTCTCGACTCGAAATGCTAGCGCTAGCCAAGCCATTTCGGTCGCGGGTGGCTGGGTCCGACGTTTGGGCATTTGGCCAATTGGATACCCACGACGGGTTTCGGTCTCACTCATCTCGTCGTCCGCCAATTTCCCATCTACCCATGCGTTGATGTGTAAACAAGCGGGACGGCAACACGCTGATTGTCGCAATGGAACCCGCCAAGGAGTGATCCATGGGTAAACACATGAATCCTGAAAAACGTCTGAGCTGGGCGCTGTGCCTATTGCGGCTTTCGGTCTTTCTCGTGATGTTGGTATGGACGTTGGATAAGCTCGTTCGCCCCGGGCACGCTGCGGGCGTATTTGGGCACTTCTATGCCGTGATCGGGCTCAAGGACGCGACGATACGCGCAATAGGCGCAACCGAACTGGTGCTGCTGCTGGCCTTTGTCACGGGGTTTGCACGGCGCCTGTCGTACGGCGCCGTCGTGGTGTTGCATGGTGGTTCGACGATTGCCGCGTGGCATCAGTACCTGAATCCGGCTGTGGGGGTCAATCTGTTGTTCTTCGCCGCCTGGCCGATGCTGGCGGCCTGCCTGGCGCTATATTTAATGCGTGACCAAGACCGCATGACAATCGACGGCGCGCGCCGCGGAACATCCCCCTGATCACCCGTCGCCGCGAGATCGGTTATCTGGCTCATCGCCGCAGTGTATGCACCGGACGCCGGGCAGATGTACGATCTTCGCGCAGCCGGCTGCCGCACGTGACGACAAGCCCTTCCGGGCAGCGGCGACGCAACCCATTCCGAGCACGGGAGCGAACACGTAGAGCCAAAAGTTCTGCCAGAGTTCCGACGGCATCGCGGATGCGAGCGAACGCGCTGGATTCATGCTCATGCCGTACAGCGCCGCCTCAAAAGTGACAAAGCAGGCGATCAGCCCACCGGCGATCAATCCTGTGTATCGCGCAATCGTCGGGCGAGCGGAGACCGTTAGCACGGTCCCCATCAATAGCGCGGAGATGGCTAATTCAGCGGCGAACGCCGCACCCATCCCGTCACTGCCGGGGAGCGTGGCGACAAAATTGATCTACGGAACGGAAAAAGCATCGCCGACGATCCACCAAACGAGCAGCACACCCGCGATCGCGCCCGCGACCTGCGCGGCGCAGTAGAAGATCGCATCCCCGGCACGGATCTTGCCGAGCAACAGGTAGCTCAGCGTCACGGCGGGATTCATGTGCGCACCCGAACTCTGCCCCCAGGGGGAGTAGATCAGCACTATCGCCGTGACGCCCATCGCAAGGCCGATGATGGCTCTGCGAGTGCCCGCGTCGGTCAGGACTTCACGAACCGGTGATCGTAGCGACTCCAGCAAGACGGTAACCAGTCCGGCGCCGACCATGAACGTGCCGAGCGCCCAGGCCTCGCTCAAGTACTCGGGCCAGTGTTTCGCCAGCGCCTCGCGGACCGTCAGCATCGTGGGAGCACTTCTCCCAGCCTCAGCCACCGGTACTGAAGCCCGGATACAGGGTCATTCCGCCGTCGACGAACAAGCTCTGTCCCGTGATGTAGTCAGCGTAGTCCGACGCCAGCCATGCGGTCACACGGCCGATTTCTCCCGGCTCACCGAGCGCCCATAGGGAATGAGTTTCAAGAGTGCGTGGTAAGCCTCAGGCGTGTCCCATACCATGGTGTTGATCGACGTGCGAATCGCGCCCGGCGCAATGCTGTTGACCCGGATACGGTAAGGCGCCACCTCCTGCGCGATGCTCTTCCTCATCAGCATCACACCGCCTTTCGAGGCCGCATAGTTCACGTGACCGGCCCAGGGAATCACCTCGTGCACGGAACGGATGCAGATAATCTTGCCGGCCGCACGAGAAATCTCCGATCGTACGCCGCGCCGTTTGAATTCTTTTACAGCTGCGCGAGCGCACAACAATTTCTCGGCAAGATTGATGCCAATAACCCGATTCCACTGGGCCAGCGACATCTCAACAAACGGGGCATCCTGTTGCGGACCGGCGTTATTGACGAGAATGTCGATCGTTTCGAACTCCTCCAGAGGCTTCGCGTACATGGCGTTCACGGCAGCTTCGTCGGACACATCGGCCTTGATGGCGTTCGAGATTGCGGGCACCGTCACGCTGGTGCTTACCGGCCGTTACATGCCAAATGCGTATTTTCTCGTATTTCTGCAATTGGCAATTTAAGTCAGGCTGATTATCTGACCGTAGCAGACAGATCGACATGACACATGACGCCGCCGCGGACAACCTTGATCGTCCTGAACGAAAGCGCTTGCTGCGGATGCTCGCGGCCGCCACTTTCATATTCTATTGCGTTAGCGTCTGGCCTTCAAAGCATGTAGCCGATATCCGAAGCACCGGTCGGATAGGCAAACATTGCCGTCTTTAAGTCATTGGACGTCAACCCGTTGCGAATCGCTAGCGCGAATAGATTGATGACCTCGTCCGCGTGCGGACCGACCAGATGAGCGCCCAAGATTCGGTCGGATCCTTTTTCGACCAATGTCTTGAAACCATAAACCGATTCATTGAGCCGTCGCGCCGTGTACCAATCGGAAACGCTCTCCGCGTTGACCCGAAATTTGAGCCCCTGGGACCGCGCCTGCGTCTCGGTGAGTCCGGCCGACGCAATTGGCGGAATAGTGAACGCGACGCTCGGCACGCCGAGATAGTTTGGCTTCTGGCGGTTGCCGTTCAGTATGTTAGCTGCCGCGACCTTCGCATCATGACTCGCGACCGGCGTCAGCGGCGGTCCCTTCGAGGCGGCGTCGCCCACCGCGTAGACGGCGGGATTGGACGCGCTTTGCAGGAATTCGTTGAGCGTCAGGCGGCCCTCGTCGCACGCCACGTCCGCCGCGGCCAAATCGAGCGGATTGAGATCGGGGACCCGGCCCGCCGCGTGCACCACGAGATCGGTCTGGAACACCTCATCCGTTCCGTTCGAGGACGCGCGAACGGATAGACCGCCGCTAGTCTTTGCTATGGCCGTCACGAGCGTGTTGAGCCGTACGTCGATGCCAACTTCGTGGAATTTCTCCATGAGCCAGCCGACAAGATCCGGATCGAACCCCGTCAGCAACCGGTTGGCGCGCTGTAAGACGGTAACCTCGGCCCCCGCCCGAGCGGCAATGTGCGAGAACTCCGCCGCGATGTAGCCGCCGCCGACCAATAGGATCCGCTTCGGTAGGCGTTCGAGTTCAAGGAACTCGGTGCTCGTGATAGCGAGCTCCTCACCAGGAATACCGAGACGCAACGGTACCGCGCCGACAGCGATCAGTATGAAACGGCTCTCGAGCAACTCGCCGCCGACTTCGACGGAGCGCGGACCGCGGAATTTGGCGCGGCCGTGATAGGCATCGATGCCGTTCTTCGCAAAGTCATTCTCCTTCATCGGTGGAACACGATCGGTGAACGTACGCTTGAATTTGATGAGCTCGTTCCAGGCTATGGTTGGCTCGGCACCCGTGATGCCCTTGCCGCGCATCCGACGGGCATGGTCGATCGCTTCGGCTGCACCTACCAGTACCTTCTTGGGATCGCAGCCACGCAACGCGCAAGTGCCTCCGAAAGGTAGGTGGTCAATCACCGCCACCTTCCATCCGGCGGCGCGACATTGGGAGGCCGCGACAGACGCGCCCGTTCCGGTTCCGATGGCGATGAGATCGTATTGCATGGTCATTGTTGTTACTCCTGAACGTGTCAGATTCCGTGGTGGCGTCGCCGACGTACTCCTGATTAAAGGATTTGTGTTCGGCTGCTCTCCATCCGACAGAGGCTACGCGGCACACCACCATCAGGGCCTCGCGCCAGTTGAAGAATCGTGAATGTATCGCCAGCGAGATTCGCGCAACGGGATCGATTCGCCGCGGGTTGACACCGCGTTCGACGTATAGGGCGAGCTGAAGACGCAGAAAGAGGTTCTCAGCTTTGATGGACCGCGTTGAGCGAACCTCGAGTCGGCACCGGCTAAGCGTCCCGCCGATCAGCTGGATCAGGATTCCTGACAGCAAGCATCGTTCAATCATGCCACAGCGCCCACAAGTTCTGCTTCCGATAGGCGGATCGATCGGTGAATCGAATTTTTGCGGAGCACAGCCATCGGGCGCGGCGCTCACTGAGGCGCCGGTCTCTGCGCGGCGCCAATCAGGCGCAGGTGCGACACGCAAGTTTCGTCGAACAAAAAGTAACCACCCGCCGCGGTGGCACAGGGTTTAACCAGCCTGGCGCTCAGATACGTGCGCAGCTGATGCACCGTGATCCCAGCGCGCTCGGCGGCTTCAGCAATGGCGTAAGGGATCGGCATGGGTTGCACTTCTCAGGCGGCGCAGCAGGACAGCTGCTTGACGTCTTTGAGAAACGTCTGTGCACACAATTTCAATCCTTCGACCATCGTCAGGTAAGGGAACAGCTGGGCCGCAAGATCGGCGACCGTCATGTGGTGGTGGATGCCAAGCGCCGCCGATTGGATGAGTTCACCGGCCTCAGCCGCCACCGCTTGCACGCCCAATAGCCGGCCGCTGGCCGCCTCCGCCACGATCTTGATGAAACCGCGTGTGTCGAAATTGACCAGCGCGCGCGGTACGTATTCGAGAGGCAGCAAGCGGCTATCGGCCTCGATACCCTGCTTACGCGCGTCGATCTCGGACAAACCGACGGTCGCAATCTGCGGGTCAGTGAACACGACCGCCGGCATGCTGCGCAAGTCCAGTGTTGTCTCCCCGCCGGTCATGTTCTGCGCGGCGCCCGAGCCCGCAGCGGCCGCCACATAGACAAACTGCGGCAGATCGGTGCAGTCACCGGCCGCATAGATATGCGGTAGGTTGGTTTGCAGATGTTCATTGACCACGATCGCGCCGCCAGGACTAGTGGTGATACCAATGCCGCCGAGGTTCAGCGCCTCGGTGTTCGGCGCTCGGCCGGTGGCGACCAGCAGGGAATCGCAGCGCAGTGGCCCCGCGGAGGTATCCAGCACGAACTCGTCGTTCACGTGCCTCACGGAGCGCACTTGCGTTCGTCGCAGAACGTCGATGCCCTCGCCCGAGAAGACCCGTTCCAGCACCTCGCCGATTGCCGGATCTTCGCGCGAGAGCAATTGACTGCGGGCGACGACGGTGACGTGGCTGCCCAGCCGCGCATAGGCCTGCGTCAGTTCGACCGCCACGACCGACGAACCTATGACCACCAGTCGGGGCGGAATCGTCTCGCTGACCAGCGCCTCGGTGGAGGTCCAATAGGGTGTGCCCTGCAGACCGGCGATCGGCGGAATGGCTGGTCGCGCACCGGTGGCAATCAGTGCTCGGTCGAAGGCCACGAACTTCTCTCCATCGCTCTGTTTGACGGCGATGGTTTTTGGGTCCTTGAAGCGCGCTTCGCCGCGCAGCAGGGAGATGTTGGGATTGCCGGCAATGATCGCTTCGTATTTAGTCGTGCGCAGTTCATCGACCCGGGCTTGCTGCTGCTGGAGCAGCCGTTCGCGGTTGATCCGCGGCGTGCTGGCACTGAGTCCCGCATCGAATGGACTGGTCCTGCGTACGTGCGCGATATGCGCCGCTCGGATCATGATCTTCGAGGGCACGCAGCCGATGTTGACGCAGGTGCCGCCAACCGCGCCGCGCTCGATGAGCGTGACCTGAGCGCCGCGTTCGGCTGCGGTAATTGCGGCCGCCATCGCACCACCGCCCGTACCGATGACGGCGATGTCGAGCGGCGCCCTCTCGACATGATAGGTGCGGTCGCCGCGGGTCATGGTAGTTACGGCCAACCTGGTCTCGCTCATCTCGATGAGCCCGTCACCGGCCTGGATGGATAGCCGGCATTGCTGGTGGCCGTGGTCAGCGCCGCGACATTGGTCTTGGCGTCGTCGTAGTGGACGACAACTTCACGCTTCGCCAGGATCACAGCGGTTTTGCGTACGCCGTCAACCCTAGATAGCGCCTTCCTGACCGTGATCGGGCAGGCGGCACATGTCATCCCCGGTACGGTTAGCGTGACGATCCGAGTAGTGGCCAACGCCGGGGCAACCACGGCGGCGGCGAGCGCAAGGGAGGCAAGCAGCTTGTTCATGATGAACTCCTGATCAGTAGAAAAACGGCAGGACGTACGGAAAGCCGACCGCGACCAAAATCAGCAGCGCCACCAGCCAAAATATCAACTTATAGGTCGTGCGTACTTTCGGTATCGCGCACGTCTCGCCCGGCACGCAAGCAGCGGCGGACCGGTAGATGCGGCGATAAGCGAAGTACAGCGCGACGAGCGCTATACCAATGAAAACGGGGCGATAGGGTTCGAGTTTTGTAAGATTGCCGATCCATGCGCCCGAGAACCCGAGCGCGAGTAGCACGAGCGGCCCGAGACAGCAGGTCGAGGCCAACAGTGCTGCGATTCCGCCAGCGGCGAGTGCGCCCTTTGTGTTTGGTGTTCGTGCCATTTGCTCGAAATTCCTGGTGCGATTTGTGAAAACGCACCTTACCTCCGTAGTTAAGTACGGAGTCAAGACAAGGCCCCAATCGACCAACGCGGCTGACCGTTATATCACCGCCTTGCGCAACCGCAGCGCGTTCGTGACTACGGACACCGACGACAGACTCATGGCCAGCGCGGCGACCATCGGCGACAGCAAAATACCGAAGACCGGGTACAGCGCGCCGGCGGCCAGCGGCACACCGATCCCGTTGTAGACGAAGGCGAACAGCAGGTTCTGACGGATGTTGCGCACAGTGGCGCGCGACAGGCGGATCGCGCGCAGGATGGCGCCCAAGTCGCCGCCCATGAGGGTAATCTGGGCGCTCTCCATGGCCACGTCGGTGCCGCCGCCCATCGCGATGCTGACGTCGGCTGCGACCAGCGCGGGGGCGTCGTTGATGCCATCGCCGGCCATCGCGACCCGGCGGCCTTCGCGCCTGAGCTGCGCCACTCGCTCGGCCTTGTCCTGCGGTGAAGCCGCCGCCAGCACTTCGTCGATACCGAGCTCGCGCGCCACGGCGTCGGCGGTCCCCTGAGCGTCGCCGGTGGCCATCACTACACGCAGCCCCGCGCGGTGCAACGCCCGCACAACCTCGGTGGTGCCAGGCTTGATTGGATCGCTCACCGCCAACATGGCGGCGGCTCGACCGTCGACGGCAAGATGCATGATGGTGGCACCGCCGGCACGCAGACGATCGGCCGACTCAAGCGAATCGGCCGACGTGACGCCTTCATCCTGCAGCAGCGCGACATTGCCCAACGCCAGCCGCCGGCCCTCGAGCTTGCCGACCACGCCCTTGCCGGTAACGGCCCGAAAGTCAGCAACTTTGGGCGGGTGGATATCGCTCGCGGCCGCGGCCGCGAGCACCGCGCGCGCAAGCGGGTGCTCGCTGCCCATTTCCAGCGCGGCCGCCAGCCGCAGCACTTCGCGCTCATCGAAGCCCTCGGCGGGTATGATTCGCGTCAACTCGGGCTTGCCTGCGGTGAGGGTGCCGGTCTTGTCGATCACTAACGTATCGATCCCGCGCAGCGCCTCGATGGCGGCAGCGTCGCGAAATAGCACGCCGGCGGTCGCACCTCGACCCGAAGCGACCATGATGGAGATGGGTGTCGCGAGTCCGAGCGCACAGGGGCAGGCGATGATCAGCACGGAGACCGCCGCGATCATCCCGTGCACCAGCGCCGGCGGCGGGCCCCAAACGGCCCAAACGATGAAGGCAATGATGGCTACGCTGACCACCGCCGGCACAAACACCGCGGCAACGCGATCGGCGATGCGCTGGGCGGGCGCCTTGGAACGTTGGGCCTGCGCCACCATCGCGACGATTCGGCTGAGCGTGGTCTCCATCCCCACCTTCTCGGCGCGGATCAGCAGTGAGCCGTCCTGATTGACGGTGCCGGCCGTGATGCGGTCCTTCGCACGTTTCGACAACGGCGTGGGCTCCCCGGTCAGCATCGACTCGTCGACGTGGCTGACGCCCTCCGTGACGACGCCGTCCACCGGGATTTTCTCACCGGGCCGTACACGCAAGATGTCGCCATGCTGAAGTTGATTCAGCGGCACGTCCTCCTCGCGTCCGTCTCGCACGCGGCGCGCCGTCTGCGGCGCCAGCTGCAACAGCGCCCTCATGGCGCTGCCGGTACGCTTGCGCGCGCGCAGTTCGAGAAAATCGCCCAGCATCACGAGGGTAACGATCACCGCCGCGGATTCGAAATAGACGCCGACCACGCCCTGCGCATCGCGAAACGCGGCCGGGAAAATACCTGGCGCCAGAAACGCAATGATGCTGTACAGCCAAGCGATGCCGGCACCGATGGAGATCAGCGTGTACATGTTGGGGCTGCGGCAGCGGAGACTGCTCCAGCCCCGGGTGAAGAAGCTCGCGCCGCCCCACAGCACCACCACGCTGGCAAGTCCCGCCTCGATCCAGCCGAGCGGCACGCGCAACGAGGCCGGCCAGATCAGACCCACATGCGGCGCCATGGCGATCACTAGCACGGGCGACGTCAGCGCGACACAGATCCAGAAGCGGCGCGCCAATTCGCGCAGCGCGCGGCCCTCGTCGGCCCCGGCCGCGGCGAGCAGCGGCTCGAGCGCCATGCCGCACTTGGGGCAGTCGCCGGGATGGTCCTGGCGAATTTCGGGGTGCATCGGGCAAGTGTAGGTCGTGCCCGCCTGCGTCGGCGTCGCGGCAATCTCGTCCTGCAGATACCGCGCTGGCGCGGCGAGAAATTTCTCGCGGCACTGTGCCGAGCAAAAGCGGTAGCGGCGACCGCCGTGTTCGGCGCGATGTTGGGATTGCTCGGGATCGGTACGCATCCCGCAGACCGGATCGCGACGGCCCTGGTCGATCTCGCGACGGCGCGCGCGCGCCAGCATCGTCTCGGGATCCACCTCGAACTTGGCCTTGCAGCCGTTGCCACAAAAGAAATACGTGCGCCCGCCGTAGCTCGCTTGGGGCTTGCCCGCGTGCGGATCGACCGACATCCCGCAGACGGGATCGATGGCCATGCTGGCGGCGTCCATCATGTTTCGGTTATATGGACGCCTCCCGATGTGCAAGAACTTCTCGGTGTGATGGCCGACAGATTAGGCTGCAGGTTTATATCCGGCCTGTTTTGCAGACCGTAGCCTGCGGGCCCTGATGGATTCCGCTGACCCGCGCCTCATTTCTCCTAAGAGCTCGAGGCTCAGAGCAACATTCAGGCTTGGCGGGTCACGGTCTGACCTGTTTACCATCACACGTTGTAGTCCTTGCGCAACCTTTTAGCGTGCCTTCCTTTGTTGACGGTTATTCGATCGTGGGTGCAACCCTAAGCGGGTCGACTCACGTACCCGGATTGATACGCACGTTCATGAGCCATCAGCGCCCAGATCGTGCGTGCCATCTTGTTCGCCATCGCCACGACGGCCACATTCTTTGGCCGACGCTTCACCAATTCAGTTACCCACTCGGGCGGCGATTTACTGTGCGTCAGCACCGCCCGAGCACCGTGGATCAACAGCGTGCGAAGATATTTATCGCCGCGCTTGCTGATGCCGAGTAATCGCACTCGTCCGCCGGTGCCGGTTTGCCGCGGCACCAACCCGAGCCAGGCCGCAAACTCGCGCCCCGACTTGAAGGCTTTCGCATCGCCCATCGTCGCCACTGCCGCCGTCGCACTTAAGAGCCCAACTCCTGGGATCGCCGCGATGCGCTGGGTCGCCGAGTCCTCACGCTGCCACTGACGTAGACGCCGCTCGATCTGGCTAATTTGTTCATCGAGCGCACTTAAGCGCGCGTACTGTTCACGCAAGGTCTCAATCACCATCGCCGGTAACCGATCCGATAATCGCCCCAAAGCGCCCGGGATATCTCGCTTGATCCCGGCTCGGCCTTGCGGCATCACCTCGCCGTACTCCGTGAGTAATCCCCTCAGGCCATTGATCTGCGCGGTGCGAAATTTTACCAACTGCTCGCGCATCCGATGCAGCGCCAACACCGCTTGCTGCTCCTCGCTCTTGACCGCCACCGCCTTGATCCCCGGCTGCTGTACCGCCGTCCAGATCCCGCGCGCATCCGCCGCATCGTTCTTGTTGCCGCCCACAAACGGCTTAACCATCCGCCCGGACAGCAATCTGACCTCGTGACCGAGCTTCTGTAGCGATCGCGCCCAGTGCTGCGATCCGCCGCATGCCTCCATGCCGATCAAACAGCTCGAACGGTTCGCGAAATGCTCCAGAAACTTCTCCCGCTTAAGTTGCAGCGCCACAATCTCACCCGTCTCCGGCTCCACCCAGTGCAGCTGAAACACTCGCTTTGCGATATCCACTCCAACCACGATACGATTCATGTCGGACCCTCCGGTTGCCTGTGAAGATTGAACCTCTTCCTCCTTTGGCACTTTGATGCCGTTGGCCCGGAGGGTCCACTTCCTTCACAAACCTACCCACTTACTTCACCCTGAAGTGGGAGGCGTCCATACCATTTCTCCTGATTGTCGAGTGCCGCCAGGATCGGGCAGTCGGCGATGCGCCCATGACCGGGACAATGCGCGACCAGTCCGGCCAGCGCATCCCGAATGCGCTGCAGTTCGGCTAAACGCTGGTCGATATCGACCAGCTTGCGACGGGCCGCCG
>Ga0307372_10011658_pt1 | contig 11679 bp, 6 predicted proteins | sample OX1MG_FD_202533 | JGI IMG/M metagenome (GOLD analysis project Ga0307372, IMG submission 202533) | Soil microbial communities from Risofladan, Vaasa, Finland - OX-1 | ecosystem: Environmental > Terrestrial > Soil > Coastal area > Acid sulfate soil | place: Finland: Risofladan, Vaasa | collected...
ATCGATTCGACCTCGCGGCCAGATCCCGCTCCGCCAGCAGGACTTCACTGATTCGGTGCATATGGAGAAGGGTGCCGTGGGCGGGCGACAGCTGTCTGTCGCGGGAACGCAGAGCCGCATTGCCTCGCGGACCGGCGAGCCCCGCGCGCAGGCGTGTGAGCGCGCCGGTTGGTAGGCGCTCAGCGCCGACACCCTTCGTCTGTTATCCAGCCTCCCAGGCCCTGCAGAGCGCATTGGCTAGCACCATCTGACTCGCTGTTCCGCAGAAGACGCGCACCAGATCGGGGCTCGCCACGATGATGGCCAGGGCCTGGGCGCGGGATGTGGCGACGTTGAGACGGTGGAGGTCGAAGAGGAACTCCAAGCCGCGGGGCGCATCGACTGCCGACGAACTGGCCATGGAGTAGATCACCGCTGGCGCCTGGCGGCCTTGGAACTTGTCCACCGTCCCCACCTTCACCCCACGGATGGCGGCCTTTATCAGCGCCTGCTCGATTTCGCGAATCTGGGCGTTGAAGGGCGTGACGATCAAGACATCATCGACGGTCATTCGCCGCTCTTTCCGCACGTGATTGCGCCACTGCATGCTCAGCAGTGCCGTCACAATCGTCGCGACCCGCGTGGCCTCCTCTGGCGACGCGTTGCTGTTGCCCTGATGCACGACCTCGGCGATGCGGATCCCGGCCCCCGACCACTTGCCCTCGCCGACGATCGCCTGGTGTTCCAACTCAGCGATCCCCGTCAAGCGGCCCTCATAGAACGTATTGGACGTGAATTCGCAGATCGTAGGATGCATGCGCCGGGTCTGTGGGATGAACAGACCTGCTTCCGTCGGCATGGTGGATGCGCCGGCAAGAACGTGTTCTAGCGCGGAGACATCGGAGCCTGGCGGATGCGACCCCTGACTCGGCTGGGCGAGCTGCATCGGGTCTCCAAGGAAGACCACGTTTCTTGCGGCCGGCGACACCGCCAGCGCGTCGGCAAGGCACATCTGCCCGGCCTCGTCGACGAACAGCACGTCCACGCATTCCGTCATCGTCGGAGCGGCCCACACCCAGGTCGTTCCACCGACGACGTCGACCACGTCGTCCGTGAGGGCCGCGCGGACCTGGTCATTGTTCGCGAAGACGAGCTCGGCATCGGCGGCGGCCTGGCACAGCGAGGTTGAATCCTTGTCTGTCCTTTGACCGATGCGCACTGTCTGGCGACGTTCTCTCGCTGCGATGGCGAGTTCGTCGAGGAGATGACAGATCACCGCGTGTGAGTTCGCTGTCACGCCGACCTTGCGACCCGCACGCACCAAGTCCAGGATTTGATGCGCACCTGTGTAGGTCTTGCCCGTCCCCGGCGGTCCCTGAATCGGCAGGACGGAGGCGTCCAGCGCCATCACCAGTCTTCGCGCGGCGTTGGTTCCGGTCTCCCCAGGCTGCATCAAGGGTGCCGCTTCCTCTCCGCCGACGCGCGGCGGACGGCGCAGGAGCAGATCGACGGCAGGGCTGCGGGGCCAGTTGGCGTCCGAAGCCACGAGGAGCTGGCGCGCCAACTCCTTCAGTTGCCCGGTATGGATGGCTTTGGAGTACTGAGGGCGAACGTTGATCACCGCAGAGGGCTGCGGATCGCCGAATCGCCTCGGGCCGCGCTTGAGGGTCAGCACGCCTCGGGCGTCATCAATCCCTCGTACGGGCCACGTGTTCCCCGTGGCGGGGTCCTCGACCCTGTTGGGCGAGCCGTGCTCCTGTGGCGGAAAGCTGTATTCGAAGAGCGTCGACGTGTTCTCCAATCCGGCGGTTCCAATGAACGCCAGCCCGGAAATCGCCTCGCGTTCGAAGAGGCGCTCGTCGTCGTTCAGGTCATTCCTCACGTGGAAGTACCTCCACCATGCCGGCTTGTTGTCCCGGCGGAAGTAATCCAGCAAATCCGCCAGCAGAGCCCGCGCCCGCTGCTCTGGCGTCCGCGTCGCCTCGTCCTCGGGCAGACCGTCCTGCAGCTGCGCCCGCAGCTCCACGATCTCCGGATCCTCGGTGGACTCCGCCTCGACCTCCACGACAGGCCGTGGAACGTCGCAACCGAGCTTCCTCGCCAGCTCGGGTCGGCGCGCCTCCAGCCAGTCGCGCAGTGCCAGCGTCGAGCGGCAGTCGTCTTCGTTGTAGCCGGCGACACCGCGCGAGTCAGCCGCAGCGTCTGCGGCCGTCCCTTCGTCCAACGCCTGCTCGAACGCGATGAGGTGGGTCGTCGCGTCGCGCAAGTCGACCGCGCGGCCGTAGCCCACCAGGGGCTCCAGGCGCTTGAGGGAGTAACCCTCGACCCCGGCCCGAAGGCCCTGGCGCACAATGCGGTAGAGGTCGACGAATACGCCTCGGCGGAAGAGGTCGTCGACCGCTTCCTCGTGGGTGGCGAAACGGCCCATCAGGCGACCGACGGCCTCCTGGCGCGTCTCGTGTAGTGACGTGAGTTGTTCGATCGAGGTGGGCTCGTAGTGGTTGTAGTGGTAGACGTGGAGCCCAGGATTGACCTTGCGACGATCCGTGATGAAGTCGATCAGCTCCTCGAACGCCCGCTTCTCACCGGAACGGTCGTACGCCCAGATCTCGGTGTAGCGCGGTGCACCACAGGCGTCGATATCGGCCGTGTCGACGATACCGAAGAGGTATTGCAGGCCGAACTCGCGATCGTCCTCGGTGTAGTAGCGGGCACCCTCGATGTCGAAGAAGAGGTCGCCAATGCACGGCTCCGGGAGTGCCAGCAGGCCGAGGTTGGCCACAAGTGCGCCGTCGGCGTCGCGCTCGGGATTGAGCAGCTCGTAGTGGATGCGTCCCGCGTCCTCGCTGCGGACCTGCAGCCGCGCCTGCAGCTGCGCCTTTGCGAGCGAGGCCACGTTACCCCGGACGATCAGGGGAAGCTCGGTGAGGCCAGCGAATCCCCGTCGAGTGCTGACGTCGACGGCTTTGAGGGCCATGCGCTGGCTGGTGGGCATGCCCGCAATGAGCGACAGGTCGTCGTCGCGGCGGCGGCGACTGTCGCAGTCCGAGCTCCACCGGCAGATGGCGCAATGTTCGACCGGTTCGGGATATGGGGAGAGTGGCGGCAGCTCGCCCGTGTCCGCGGCCACGAAGACCTCGAGCTCGTGCCGGATTCGACGTTCATACGCTGCGTAGTCGGCCAACCGGAAAGACGAGAACGTGCCACCGCCCAGGGCGAGGTGCATGAACTCGGGTGCTGCGCCCTGCCCGTCCGCGAGGAGGGCACTGTAGAACGCGGTCTGCAGCACGGCGCGTGCCTTGGCGGAGCGCGCCAGCTTGGCGTCGACCACCTCGTACGTGCCGGGGTTGGCGACTAGCGCGCCATCCCTGCGGGGCAGGATGTCGGCGCGTACGAGAAAGTCGGGGTATCCGAGCAAGGCGGGCGCACCATCGGTCGGAGCCCTCCACAATGCGCCCTGGTAGATAACTGGGACGCCATTTCGGACTGCGTCCCGGGTGGCCTGCGCTCCCTCGGCCTCCTCACCGAACACCTTCGGAATCTCGACGACCTGGTGACCTTCGGCGCGGAACCGCGCCAGGACGTTCTGTTCGTGCTTCTCGCCGCGTTCGATTAGCTTGTCGAACCCGGCGTCGTATGAGCGCGAGGGCTTCAGACGGCCACTGGCCGCGCGCGCGTCGAGGCGGGTGACATGACGGCAGGCGAGGAAGTTGGAGAGATCGCTTGCCGAGAACCGTAAACGGCCATCCGTGATCTTCACCGGTGCTGGGGATGCGGGTGCAGCACCCCCAGACCGGCGGGACGCCATGCGCTCCGATCGCACCCTTTCATGAAGACCATCCTGCCAGAGCCTGGCGACAGGCGCCTGTCCGGGTATTCACCCTCGCCGGCGGCGGTACTCGCCGACGTCGTTGTCAGCTTTGCTTGTGACCTGGCTGGCCACTGCCGCGCAGATTGCACGCGATGGTCGGCGAGAGGTAGCCACGTCGAGGGCACGCCTCGCGCAGGCGCGTTCCGTGGCGAGCACAAGGCTCGGATGGTGGTCGTCTCCGACACCCTGTTGTCGCGTGCTCCAGGCAAGGTTCTCTGCATGAGCTACACGTCCGACGATGCCCGCGCATATGTCGCTTCCGTACGGTGGCAGTTTGCGTCCACGATGCCCCGCATACCCCACTGGTACACGATCCGGAAATGGCGGCCCGAGTTGGATGGCGCATTCGTCGCCTTCGTGCGCCACATCCGGTCCGCGGGGATCAGGATGGACTGGCCGGAACCTCCGGCGATGCCCCTGTACCGCAACCAGTACCTGCTGCTCGACGGCTGGAAGTACTGGACGATGGGCGACTCGCAACCGGGGCTAGTGCCGCCGACCGAGACCCCGGAGACCACCACCCTGATCAACCGGGCGAGGATCGAGCCCCAGGTTGAGGATCGAATCCTGCCACCTCTTCAGCAAGAGGGTGATCACTTGCCTGCTGTTGAAGGGGGACTCCAACCGGAAACACAACCCGTCGGCCTGGTACTAGAGTGAGGTGGGCTCGGGGCCGCCACATAGGGCCGACACCCACCAGAATGCCGTAGTTGCACCGGGAGAGTTTGGCGTCGTGACAGGACAGGGTGTCGGGTCAGCGTGAAGAGGGCCGCGCCGGCTCGAGCACTTGCCGACAGCCACGTAGGGAGTAGGCCGAATGCCTGAATTTGGCGGCCATGCGATATACCGGACGGCTTCGCTCTTTAGCGAGCGCGCGGTCGAGAGCGGCACATCACTCTTATGGCCGGACCGGAATGCATGGACGGTTGAGAACATTGATGAATTGCTCGATGCATTCATCACCAATCCTGACGAGGGCTCCGGGACTTTCCTTGAGAAGTGGCACGCGCAGCTCGCATCCAGATCGGAAGATGTGCACTGCGTCGCCGCAGACGTGCTGACGTTCTACTTTCTCTTTCCCGATAACATCGGCGCTGATACTAAGCTCACCCAGATTGATACCGTTGCTTCGTGGAAGCTCGGTGCGATTCAGGACAGAGCCCTCCTGCCCGATGCGTTCGCGGGCATAGGCCTGCCTGGGCTGCATTACATGACGGGTCGCCCGTGGCAGATCGCCTACTTCCTCATTTTCGTCAGGGCCGCGATTGCCGCGCACACCGACATGCACGATCCGGAAGCCGTCCGTCTGCAGGCGGACACCGCCAAGGACGAGGTTCGTGCCCTCAAGCAGAAGACGGCCAAGAATCCCCACTATCAGATGCACGAAGGGGAAGCCGCTCGGAACGTTCTCCTTCATCTCCTCTTTCCCGATGACTTTGAGGCGATAGCAAGCGAGACCCACCGCAACGACATCCTGCAGCACTATTCCACCCTTGCGCCCGGAGTCACCGGTGCCGACGCCGCCCTTGCGCGGATACGTTCCAGCCTGACCCCTCGATTCGGCCCGGGATTCAACTTCTACAGGCAGGACGTGCGAAGCGAATGGGACCCAGACGTACAGCGACCCATGCGCTACTGGGTCGAGAAGACGCAGGTGACGGGTCGGCCCGACCGCGTACAGGGAAGTCTGGCCTTCGGCCAGGCGTTGTGGTCGCCTCAGGAGGACAACCGAGGGGGTGATATCTACCGGTTCATGCGAGACGTCGCCGACGGTGACGTTGTGCTGCATCTTCAGGACCGCGAGGCGATCACCGCCTTCTCGAGGGTCGCATCAGCTGCGACTGGCGACTTCGTCTGCCCTCCCAATACCGAGTGGGCGGGGCGGCCCGGATTCATGACGCGACTGAAGGACTTCACGAAGCTTGATCCAGCGCTCCCTCGGCAGGCGATCTTCTCTTCAGAGTTCGCGGAGCGTCTGGTCGACCTCCTGGAAGCCGGCACGAAGACTCTCTTCTACAACCGAGACTTGGCGCTCGACCAAGATACCTACCTCACCCCAGCACCGCCAGAGCTCGTTGACGTACTGGACGATGCGTATCAGGCGCTCAGCGGGCACACGCTGACGAGCCTCATCGTCGTCGGCCCGCCTCCTGACGTCCTCCAGGATCTCGTGGAGGCAACATTTCTCCCCCGCGCTGACCTTCAGGATCTGATCGACCTTCTTGAGGACAAGCAGCAGGTGATCCTCGAAGGGCCTCCGGGTACCGGTAAGACATACGTCGCGGAGCACATCGCGCGGCACCTCACCGGCAACGCATTGAAGGGGCCCCATAACGACCGCTTGAGAGTGGTGCAGTTCCATCAATCATACGGATACGAAGACTTCATTCAGGGTATCCGCCCCGAGACGCGGGATGGCCGTATCGAGTATCACGTCCGGGACGGTGTGTTCAAGGATTTCGTGCAGCGGGCCGCCAAGGATCGCGAGAACAAGTACGTGATGCTGATCGACGAGATAAACCGCGGAAACATGTCGCGCATCTTCGGAGAGCTTCTGTATCTTCTCGAGTACCGGGACAAGACGGTGACGCTACCAAGCTCCGACGATGAAGAGGCCACGCCGACGGGCGCACCCGGCGAGTTCTCGATCCCGGACAACGTCTACATCATCGCCACGATGAACACCGCCGATCGTTCGCTCGCACAACTCGACTACGCACTGCGGCGGCGTTTCTACTTCTATCGTCTGAGCCCAGTGAGTCGGGACGCGGCGCCCGTCCTTGAGGCGTGGCTGACCGCCCAGCGGTACCCAGCGGACGTGCGTCACCTGGTGTTGAAGCTTTTTCTTGGATTGAATGAACGTCTGGCGAAGGAGCTGGGGGACGACTACCTGGTGGGACACAGTTACCTGATGCGTGGAACCGTGGAAACTGATGCTGGACGGCGCGCCATCTGGAAGCATTCTGTTCTCCCTCTCCTAGCGGAGTATTTCTACAACAGACCCAGTAAGGCCATCCTCGATACGTTCACGATCGACGCGCTGTTAGGCGCCTGACGCTGAGGTATATGGCAGACTCACAGACGCCCATCGAATTAACGACGTACCAGTGGTGCGAACCCACTACCGTCGCGCAAGAGGATGTGTCCTTTCTGCGAATGCAGGCTCCGCAGCAGGTCACCATCGCCAAGGACATTGAGTCCGAGGCGTACCGGCTCAACCCAAATCAGTACGTAGGGGTCATCACGCTGCCGTCCGGCAGGCGTATCGATTGCCGTCCCCGCGTCGGAGTTGGCAACATCCTCTACATGCTCGCGGTCGCCTACCGCATGCCAGCAACCTTTCGCCGTGAAATCTCGACGTTCGCGCCATTCGACGAGGTGATCGATGCTGTGGCCTCGTACTTTGCTGACACGGTCTCTGAGCTGGTGTCGCGCGGTCTCTACCGTTCGTACATGGAGAGGGAGGAGAATCTGTCGACCGTTCGCGGCCGAATCATGTTCGCTGAGGATGCCCGACTCAACTTCGCACACAGGCACAGGACCATGTGCCGCTATAGCGAGCTCACTTGGGACATACCCGAGAACCAGGTGCTCCGTCAGGTCGCGCAAAGACTCTCGAATTGGCCGTTCCGCCGCCCCGGGGTACGAGCCCGAATGGCGAGTATCGCGGCCGAATTGGCGGAGCTATCCCCGTCATCGCTGAGAGCCGAAGACGTCGACCGTTTCAGCTACCACCGGCAGAATGAGCACTATCGCCGGTCGCATGCTCTGTGTCGCCTTTTTCTTACAGCCGCGTCGGTCAGCGAGCACGCCGGCCAGGTTGCGTTCCAGACGTTTCTCCTGGATATGAATAGGCTCTTCGAAACGTTCGTGACCCAGGCACTCGAGGATCGTCTCAAGCCGCCGTTCCAGCTGGCTGCCCAGCTCCGCGCGTGGTTGGATACGGGTGTCGCGGTCTCCATCCAGCCGGATTTGGTGATCTCTCGAGGGGAGGAGGCACTCCTCGTGGGCGACTGCAAGTTCAAGCGTCTTGGGGAAGACGAGTTCAAGAACCACGACCACTACCAACTGTTGGCATACTGCACCGCTCTCGACATCAATCGTGGAGTGCTCATCTACCCGTTGCATGAAGTGGAAGCTACGCAGGAGCTCACGGTCCGCAACAGTCCGATCCATCTGGCAACCTTGACAATCGATCTGAGTGGCGACGTGGATCATCTCACTGCTGAGTGCGATCGGCTCGCCCGGGGCATCGTCGCCGAGGCACTCCACTCGTGACTGAGGGGGTCCGAACCGCCGACGATGTGTGGCGAGAGATACAGAGCAAATGCCGCCAACATATGGAGGCACAGCCGCCCAAGCCCATCTTGACCTACGAGGATGTCGAGAATTTCATCACCGGCGTTGGCGATAGTTGGATTGAGCGACACTCAACCTCGCGCAGAGCCGTACGGGAGAACAGCAGAACCCCAAAGTCGGACGTCGTGAAGATATGGGATTCGCTGGTGCGGAATGGTCACACCGACGATGTCCGCACGTCCTATTACTACTCTTTTGCACTCGTCCACCGACTCATCGACGGGGTGTCCGCGAATGGTGCCTCACATCTCTACTTTTCCGATCGTGACAAGGCCATGCAGACATTCGAACCAACGGCGGCCCCTGCGCTGTCCGTGCGAGAGCAGTTCCTCGCCGACCTACGATCTGTTCAGACCGGCTGGCGAACGGCAGAAGGCAGCACCGAGGCGGTCGAGCCCGAAACGGCCGCCGAGGGGCCGGAGGACGCGGTTGCGATAAGCGGGAAGGGCATCGACGACACCATCGCCGCGGGAGTCGCCCTCGTAAACACCTGGTGGGACGCCAGTGCGCAGGCGCGGGTCGACCACCCCGAGCCCGGTCCGGAGCGCAACCTCGCGTTCAAGGAGGGCCACGCTCTCTGGGATGAGGGCCTCACGGCCCTCGGGCTGCCGGTGCTGAAGGCCCTGCCCAGCGGCCGAAAGGCCGCGATGGCCGAGGCGGAGCGCCGCTTCAGGGCGTTTCTCGCGACAGAGGGTCCGGCGCGGCCCGGGAGGCAGCGGTGGCTGCACAAACCTCTCCTTCTGCTGGTCTGCTTCGGGAGGTGTGCGCACCAGGAGGGGCGAATGGTCCGGTTCGTAGAGATCGAGGAAGAGCTCACCGAGCTACTCCGCTTGTACGACCCGCCCGGGTCGTCAGCCTCCGAGCCCTTTTGGCGACTCCAGTACGACGGGAGTCTGTGGGTTCTCGAGGGGGAGAACCTTGATGAGCTGACAGCGAGTGCCAGCCCGCCGCCGGCCACCCGTCTGCGTGACCATAAGGTGCGCGGCGGTCTATCGAAGCCCTACTACGACGCCGTAGTCCTTGACAGGAGCCTCCTGTCCGAGGCCGTGACCGTCGTTATCACCACGTTCCTCCCAATGGCGTTGTGGGAGCCGATTCGCGATCGGTTCGGGTTCTCAATCCCGGAGGACAAGGCCCGCGTTGCGGAGACGGAAATGACCATAGAGCTCGCGATGGAGGAGAGCGAACGTGCCTTCCGATCGTGTGAGCGGCGGCATGCACCAAGGAGCCAAGAACGAAACGAGTGTTTCGCTGCACAGGCCCATGTCTTCCTTACACGCCTCGAGGCGCTTGGGGCAATTCATCACGGGGAGGTCGTTGTCAGCCCGGAGGAAGTGGGGGCCGCCCGCCACGAGAAGCTCGTGAACTACGTGCGAATGTCCGGTAAGAACATCGAGCTTGCCAACGGGCGGTACGGATGGACGCCCCCTCGCGATCCTCAATGAATCGTCCGCAACCACCGCAGCCTCCCCGAATGGCTCGACCCGGGCCGGCTGAGCCCGTTTCCGCAAGCGAGCGAAGCACGGCTGTGCCCTGGGACTCGACGCCGCCGACGGCCGAGAAGAGAGGATCGACCAACGCTCAGCAGCGTCGCGAGCCACTTCCGCGAGGTCGGCCTCGTCTTCCCCTTCGCCGTCACCGAACTCGAGCATGCTGAATGCCTCGACGGGCACTGTCGCCGCGATGATGCGCAACCGCTGCTCTTCGAAGCACGCGAAACTCCTGAGCAGCTGCGAGCAACACCCTGGTTCCAGCGAGCGACACAGACGATCGCCACTAGTGAGCGGCCAAGGCCACCAAGTTCCTGACACGCCGGAGAGCAAAGGGGCGGCAGCCCTCTGGTTGTAGGAGTCTTAGGCGTCGAGTGTCAGTCAGGCTCGTGCACCGGAGCGTCCTGCCACTCGAACCACAACCGTGCGCAGTCGTTCGCACCAGTGCGTAATGCGGAGAACGCTGGGCAGGGGCGCGACAACCAGTCTGTGATTCGCGGCGTTGCGGCTCTCTGACGAGATCAGAAGGACCGCCGCCGCGACCCCCGGAGGAGACGTGCCCCGACCGACCACGGTGGTAAGGAGTAGGCCGTGAGTTCAATCCTCTCCCTGGGCTTCAGTCGAGCGGCGGCGCGTCACGATGGGTGCTCAGGCACCGCTGAGCGATGTGTCGAGCGGATTCTGCGTTGACTCGGTGCAGCGCCTCGCTCCATCGGATCGCCGAGCTGGGGTCGGTGGCAGGGTCGGTGCGGAGGGCAACGTGCCAGCGACGGAGCGACTGCATCTCGAACACCAGCCCCTCGTGGCGATGCCAGCAGCTCGGCCAACGCTCGGAGAGGTCGAACGCCATCGCCACCCAGTTCACCCAGGCTGCGAGTGAGGCCAGCTCGACGCTCTCCTGGTCGCTATACGATGGCGGAGCGATCGCGTCCGCGACAACGGACGCGGCAGACTGCTCGGCTGCGGTGAGCAGACGGTCTCGCGCCTCGGCCTCGGACGTGGTGAGAGGACGCTCACGTTCGCCCGTCCTCAGGCTGTCGATCAGCCATCGTCGGGCATCTGCAACGAAGGCGTCGATCCCTTCAAGGCGAAGTTCGATCGCCACCAGCCGTCGCTCCGCGTCGTCGGCTCGCGCTGTCATGGAGAGAGTTCTCCCGGGGCGAGCGACGCCTCGTACTCCAGCTGGGCTGCTTCGAGCATGGCGTCCACGGTTGGCGTGATGACGCCAGCAGTCGTTCTGCTCTCGACCATCTTGCGCACGTCGGCCGCCTTGGCCTGACCCACATCGTCCGCGGCGCGCCGGATCAACGCATGTGCCGCGTGCTCGGAGACGCCCATGTCACGCAGCCACCCCTCGAGGCGACGACCCTCTCGCTCAACGAACTGGTGGTCGATCTCCAATGTCGCATCCACCCAGGTCGCATCCTGAGGAAACTCAGATACGCCGAGCATCTCCAGCAGGGCTCGTTGCGCGTCGGTCGCGCGCGCTTCGAGGTGGGCATGGCCCGAAGTGCGGTCATGGTCGGCCTGCTCGTAGCGCTCGGGATAGTCGACCGCGGACTCCTTCTCCTCGCTGCGGCCCCAGGACTGCAAGATCCGTTCCTCTGCGGTCGGCGACGGCTCCTTCCAATGCATGATGCCGAGCGGGTCTCGCTCACGTGGCGTCGCCACCTCGTAGTGATGCGTGGCGAGGGTGGCCCTCGACATCGCCGTATACGTCCACTCGCGGCTGGCGCCATCAGAACCCACCACCATCGCGATGTCCGCGGTCATGCCCTGGGCCTTATGGACGGTGAGGGCGTAGCCGCGGTCGAGAGCGTCGTATTGCTTGGTATCGATGGTCACCTGACCGTGGTCCGGACGCTCGAGGGTGAGGGTGCCCCGTTCAGGATCGACGCTAGTCACGACGCCACGGGTGCCGTTGCGCACCCCGGCGTGACGATCGTTGGTCAGGCAGACGATCCGGTCGCCCGCCTGATA
>Ga0307372_10011659_pt1 | contig 11678 bp, 10 predicted proteins | sample OX1MG_FD_202533 | JGI IMG/M metagenome (GOLD analysis project Ga0307372, IMG submission 202533) | Soil microbial communities from Risofladan, Vaasa, Finland - OX-1 | ecosystem: Environmental > Terrestrial > Soil > Coastal area > Acid sulfate soil | place: Finland: Risofladan, Vaasa | collected...
TCTTCATCCTGCTGGTGTTCACGGCCGGCCAGTTCCTCCTTTCGGACGCGCTGTCGGGGCGCGACAAGGCGCTGAAAGAGCTGCAGCAGCAGGTCAGCCAGCTCAGCGATTTATTGGCCCTCGAGCGCAGCGCCAACGCCGATCTGCGCGTCAGCGCAGCGAGCCTCTCGGCACAGCTCAAGGCGACGCTGGCCGAGCGCAACAGCCTGACGAGCCAGGTCGCCACGCTGACCGCCAAGGCCCAGGCCGAAGCGGCCCGCGCCGACAAGGCCGAGAGCGCGCTCGCCGCCGAGCAGCAGACGAGCGCCGCGGCGCGCTCGCAGGTCGAGGCGCTGACCGCCTCGATCGCGGCGCTGCGCCAGCAGCTCGCGCAGATCGCCGCGGCACTCGACGTGTCGGAGGCCAAGGTCAAAGACCAGCAGACGCAGATCGCCGATCTCGGACGCCGGCTCAACCTGGCGCTCGCCACCAAGGTGGCGGAGCTGGAGCGCTACCGCTCGGAGTTCTTCGGCAAGCTGCGCGCGATCATTGGCGACCGGCCCGACATCCGCGTCGTCGGCGACCGCTTTGTGTTCCAGTCGGAAGTGCTGTTCGAACCGGGCAGCGCCGATCTCGGCGATGCCGCAAAGCAGCAGCTCGCTCCGGTTGTCAGCGCGTTGAAACAGATCGCCCCGGAGATCCCGAAAGACCTCCACTGGGTGCTGCGCATCGACGGCCATACCGATCGCCGGCCGATCGACAATGCGAAATTCCCCTCGAACTGGGAATTGTCGACCGAGCGGGCGATCTCGGTGGTGCGCTACATGATCGCGCAAGGCATCCCGCCGAGCCGGCTGGCCGCCGCCGGCTTTGCCGATACCCAGCCGATCGATCCGGGCAACAGCGCCGACGCCTATCGCCGCAACCGCCGGATCGAGCTGGAATTGACCAACCGCTAACGGACCGCTTGCAACGACGCGCCGGCGCGCCTATGCGCTCGCACGTGGCCGAGCCTGTATCCGCCCAGCAAGAAGACGACGCCGAGGCGCGGCCGGCCAATGCCGCCGAGCCGCGGTTGCGCGACAGCGATCTGTTCCTCGTGCTGCTCGCGGTGTGCACCGGCGTGCTGGCCGGCCTCGGGGTCATCGCCATCGACCTCCTGCTGGAACTGTTGCATCACGCGGCCTTCGAGCTGCCGCCCGGCGCCCATCTGAGCGATTCCACCGGCCTGCCAAAGATCCGCCTGCTGACGATGCCGATCGCCGGCGGCCTGCTGGTCGGCGCCGCGACCGTGCTGCTGCGCCGCTGGCGACCCCGCGAGGTCGTCGACGCGATCGAGGCCAACGCGCTGCTCGGCGGCCGGATGTCGCTGCGCGACAGCTTCGGTCTCGTCGGGGTGACGTTGTTGTCGGGCGGGTTTGGCGCGTCGGTCGGGATGGAAGCGGCCTACACCCAGCTCGGGGCCGCGATGGGATCGCGGCTCGGCCGGCGTCTGGCGCTGCGTCGCGACGATGTGCGCACCCTGGTCGGCTGCGGCGCCGCCGGCGCCATCGCCGCCGCCTTCAACGCGCCGCTCACCGGCGCGTTCTATGCGTTCGAGCTGATCATCGGCAGCTATACGCTGCAGACCCTGGCGCCGGTCGGGGTGGCGGCGCTGATCGGCGCCCTGACGGTGCGCGCGCTCAACGGCGGCAACCCGATTTTTCTGCTCTACCGGCACGCCGATCTGACGCCCTCCGATTACCTGGGTTTTTTTGCACTCGGGCTGGCCTCGGCCGGGCTCGCCGTTCTGGTGATGAAGGGCGTCACCGGCACCGAGGCGCTGTTCCGCCGGCTGGCGATCCCGCGCTGGGCGCGGCCGGCGCTCGGCGGCGTCATTCTCGGGCTGTGCGCCCTGCCCTTTCCGCAGATCCTGGGCAGCGGCCACGGCGGGATCCTGCGCCAGCTCCATTGGGGCAATGCGTTGCCGCTGGTCGGCGCCCTGATCATCGCCAAGACGATCGGCTCGGCGGTCTCGATCGGCTCCGGCTTCCGGGGCGGCCTGTTTAGCAGTTCGCTGTTTCTCGGCAGTCTGTTCGGGAGCTTTTTCGGCGGCCTCGTGACCCGTCTCGACCCCTCGATCGCCGGCGATCCGGTGCTCTACAGCCTCGTCGGAATGGGCTCGGTAGCGGCCGCGATCGTCGGCGCGCCGGTCACGATGATCATGCTGGTGCTCGAAACCACCGGCGATTTCTCGGCCACGATCGGGGTCATGGTCGGGGTCCTCACCGCCGCCTTCGCGGTGCGGCACTGGTTCGGCTATTCGTTCGCCACCTGGCGGTTTCATTTGCGCGGGCTGAAGATCCGCAGCCCCGAGGATGTCGGCTGGCTGCACGAGATCCGGATCGGTCAGATGATGCGCCGCGACCCGGCGGTGATGGCGGCCGATCAGCCGATCGCCGAACTGTTGCGGCGCTTTCCCCCGGGCAGCACCAAGCAGGTCTTCGTGGTCGATGGCGGCGGCCGGCTGTCCGGCGTCATCGATCCGGCCGAAGCCGCGCGGCCCGATGGCGGCGCAGACGAGGAAGTCGTTGCCGACCTGGTCGGCGACGCGATGGTCTTCCTGCTGCCGGGCGACGATCTGCGCACGGCCCTCCTACGCTTCAGCCGGGCGGCACAGGAAAGCCTGCCGGTCGTCGACGACCCCGAAAGCCGCCACGTCATCGGCTATGTCAGCGAGGCCTACGCGCTGCGCCGCTACGCCCAGGAACTCGAACGGCGGCGCAGCATCGGCCAGGACGATGCCGGCATCTTCAGCCCGATGAGCGGCACGGAAGCCGACCCGCCATAGGCACGCCATATTTGAGGAGCCATTTTCGCAGGGCTGCGTTAGAATGCATGCAACGCTGCCCGACGCTGGATAAGATGCCCGACGCGCGGCGAGAGGAGAGTGTGCTTGTCGGCTGACGCCGTGTTCGGCGACCTGTGTTGCCGGTCTCGGGCTGACGCGACGAGCCCGCACCGTCGGTTCGCTTCGTGACCGCCCTGAGAAGGGCGGCGCTTGTTGGCGACTGTGTCGTTGGTGCGCTGGCGGCCGGTTCTCTGGGAGTTTTGTTCAACAACCACATTGCCGGGCTGGATCGCCGGCGCGACGAAAGGATGGGACGCGATGGCGCAAGTCGCCCTGCGCAAGATCGTTAAGACATTCGACAAGACCCCCGCCGTGCAGGGGATCGACCTCGATATCGCCGACCGCGAGTTCATCGTCCTCGTCGGGCCCTCCGGCTGCGGCAAGAGCACAACCTTGCGGATGATCGCCGGGCTCGAGGAAGCGACCTCGGGCGAGATCTTTATCGGCGACCAGCTGGTCAACGACGTGCCGCCGAAGGACCGGGACATCGCGATGGTGTTCCAGAACTACGCGCTCTACCCGCACATGACGGTGTTCGAGAACATGTCGTTCGGCCTCAAGCTGCGCAAGTTCCCGAAACCCGAGATCAAGGAGCGGGTCGAGGCCGCGGCGCACATCCTCGACATCACCGACCTGTTGGCGCGACAGCCGAAACAGCTCTCGGGCGGGCAGCGCCAGCGGGTCGCGATGGGCCGCGCGATCGTGCGCAACCCCAAGGTGTTCCTGTTCGACGAGCCGCTCTCCAACCTTGATGCCAAGCTGCGCGTCCAGATGCGGACCGAGATCAAGAAGGTTCACCAGAAGGTCACGACGACGACGGTCTATGTCACCCACGACCAGGTCGAGGCGATGACGCTCGCCGACCGGGTCGTCGTCATGAACGCCGGGCGGATCGAGCAGATCGGCACGCCGCACGAGGTCTATCACACGCCGAACACGCGGTTCGTCGCTGGGTTCATCGGCTCGCCGGCGATGAATTTCCTGCCGTGCCAGCTGGTCGCCAACGGCAGCGGCCTGTCCATCCGGCTGTCCGACAAGCTGAGCTTCCCGATCCCGGCCGACCGCACGGCGCGCTACCGCTCGCATGCCGGCCGCGAGTTGATCTTCGGCTTGCGCCCCGAAGACATCATCGAGACGCGGGCCGACCTGCCGCCCGGTCGCGTGCCGTTCGAGGTGCAACTCGACGTCGTCGAGCCGATGGGCATGGAAACGATGGTCTATTTTGTCGTCGGCGGGCTCGAGATCTGCGGCCGCGTCAATCCGGCCTCGGCCGGCAATGCCGGCGAGATGATGCCGCTTGTCGCCGACCTCAACCACATGCACCTGATCGACCCGCGCACCGATCTGGTTCTCTAGGGAGTTCGCGCCCCAGGGGGCGAGGACCGGTGGAGGTGGCAATGGAGGTGCGGGACAAGGTCGTCGCCATCACCGGAGCGGCACGCGGCCTCGGCCAGGAATTCGCCCGCAGCCTGGCCGCCGCCGGGGCGCGGGTGATCGCCGCCGACATCAACGATTGCGCGGCAACGCTCGAACTGATCGAGGCGGAAAACGGCAGCGGCATCGCGGTCCGGCTCGACGTGACGGACGCGGCCTCCGCGGGCGCGATGATCGCGGCGGGGCTGAAGGCGTTCGGGCGGATCGACGCGCTGGTCAACAACGCCGCGCTCTATGGCGCGTTGCACGGCGGCCGCTTCGACGCGATCGACGACGCCGAGTGGGATGCGGCGATGGCGGTCAACGTCAAGGGCATCTGGAACTGCTGCAAGGCGGCGGTGCCGGCGATGCGCCAGTCGATCCGACAACGGGCCGGCGGCGGCAGCATCGTCAACATCGCCTCGCTCGCCGCGACCTACGGCATGCCGTACGGCCTGCATTACACGACCTCGAAGGCCGCGGTCATCGGCCTGACCCGGGGCTTGGCGCGTGAGCTTGGGCGCGACCGCATCCGCGTCAATGCGCTGGCGCCGAGCGCCGTCATCACCGAAGGCACCCGCGAATTCTTCGGCAGCAAGGTCGAGCGCGCGTTGGAGACGATCAAGACCGGGCAGACGATCCAGCGCAACCTGGTGCCCGCCGATCTGACCGGCACCCTGATGTGGCTGGTGTCCGACGCCAGCGGCTTTGTCACCGGCCAGACCATCGCCGTCGATGGCGGCACGGTGATGCTGTAGCGGGGTAGGGGCGGGCAATGCAGCTGGCGGGCAAGGCGGCATTGATCAGCGGCGCCGGCGGCGGCATCTGCCGCGCCATCGCACTCGCCTTCGCCGAGGCCGGTGCTTCGGTCGCCTGCGTCGACCTCGACCCCGCCGCAGCGGCCGAGACGGCGCGGCTGGTCGCCGAACAGGGCGGGCGCTCGCTGTCGCGGGCCTGCGACGTCGCCCGCGAAGACGAGACGTTGGCCGCCGCCGAGGCGGCGCAGCAAACCTTCGGCCGGCTCGACATCCTGGTCAGCGGCGCGGCGCCGCAGGATCCGAGCGGCAGCGTCATCGAAACGCGCCTCGCCGACTGGCAGCGCGTGCTTGACGTCAACCTGACCGGCTCGTTTCTACTGTCGCGCGCCGTGCTGCCGGCGATGATCGCCGGCGGCGGCGGCTCGATCGTCTTTATCGCCTCGCAATTGGGCCGCGTCGGCAGCGCCGGGCGCGCCGCCTATTGCGCGACCAAGGGCGCGCTGGTGCAGCTCGCCAAGGTCATGGCGATCGACCATGCCGGGCAGAACATCCGGGTCAACACCCTGTCGCCGGGCGCGGTCGAGACCGAGCGGCTGTTGCGCCGCTACGGCTCGTTCGAGGCGGCGCGAGAAGCGCTCGGCGCCAAGCACCTGCTGGGTCGGCTCGGCCGGCCCGACGAGATCGCCGCCGCTGCGGTCTTTCTCGCCAGCGACGCGGCCAGTTTCGTTACCGGCAGCGACCTCCTCGTCGACGGCGGCTACACGGCCATTTGAGCGGCCGCTCCTCAGGCCTGCAGCACTTCCTGCACGGCGCCCTCCCGGGTGAAGACGGCGGCCAGCAGCGGACCGCCGCGGCCGGCGCCGGCGTCGAGCGAGACCGCGAACTCGCGCTCGACGAGCCCGCGCATCTGCCGGTCGAAGCCGCGAACGACACGGCGAAAGCCGTCGAACGGCGCGGCGAGTTCGAGAATGTCCCGACCGCCCCACCAGAAGGCGTCGCCTTGCCCGGCCAGCGGGCGCGCTGCATCGACCCCGGCATGCACGAACAGCAGCCGCTTGTCCTCACTCAGCGCCGCGTGGCGCAGGCTGGCGAACAGCGTCATATGGCCGGGCGCCGCGTTCATCGCGTTGCGCAGACTGCTCGTCCACCGGGTCATCGTGCGCGGCCCGTCGCGGCTCGCGGCAAAGCCGTGCTGCAATTCCCCGCCATAGGCCCGCACCGTCGCTTCGACCCCCTCGCGCACCATCCAGGCCAGCACCTCGCCGGGGTTTTGCGCAAATTGCAGCTGCAGCAGCTTCTGCCACATCTCTTCCTGGGCGCCGCGCAGGTAGACGACGTCGCAGGCAAAGCCGCGCGCCCGCCCCAGCACACGGCCGCGGAAATCCAGCAATTCATCGATCGTCGCGGCGACCGCGCTGCCGCGGCCGAGAAAATTGCCGAGATAGACGATCCGGTCGCCGTCCTCAAACCGTCCGGCGATGCGATCATGCAGCCGGCCGAGTCGCTCCGCCTCGCCATGCACCGAGGCCACCGCCCAGACCCGTCGCGCGCCATGCAATCGGGCGAATTTCTCATTGGTCGCGCGGCTGTTCACCCCATACTCCGGCGCCGCAGCGTTGTCCGAAGGACCGCCGATCAGGCCGACAGCAGCTGCTCGACGCGCTGCGTCGCGGTCATCTCGTCGATCCGCTCGACGGCGGCGTACTCGCGCACGAACCGGTCGAGCGCCGCCTGATAGATCTGCCGCTCGCTGTAGGATTGTTCGGGCTGGCCGACGTTGCGGAACAGGTCGCGCACCACCTCGGCGATCGAGGCGGGATCGCCGGAGGCGATCTTGGCCTGATATTCCTGGGCACGCCGGCTCCACATCGTGCGCTTGGCGCGCGAGCGGCCGCGCAGCTTGGCCAGCGCGGCATCCATCTCCTTGCGGCTCGACAGCCGGCGCAGCCCCGACACCTTGGCCTTGCCGAGCGGCACGCGCAACGTCATGCGATCCTTGTCGAAGGTCACCACGAAGACGCTCAGCGTGTAGCCGGCAATCTCCTGATCCTCGATCGCCGTGATCTTGCCCACGCCATGGGTGGGGTAGACGACGAGATCGCCTGTGGTGAATGGCACCTTTTCGGCCGTCATCATGTGTCTCTCGTGCAACCGACCCGACCGACGCCGGTGCGACGCGACCCCTGGGCCGCCAACGGAAAGACGGCCGTCCACCTCGACGAGGAGCGCGGAACCACGGGGGGAAGGCGTCGATAGCGCCACCCCTATCGTATATCACAGAATACCCGGTCGAGCCAGCAGATCGGTAGTGTCTCACTTTGATTGTAACGGTCATCCCTGCGACCACAGCGCCCGCCAAATCGCCGCAATGCAGTGATAATGCTCACCTGCGATCTTGACCGACCGGAATCCGAGGCGCAACCTCACGGCGGAACGGAGTCAGCGATTCAACGTTGATTCTTAATGATTGTAGGCGAGGATGGCGCGCCCGGTTCATCCGGACAAGGGAATTGAGGCTGCTGTGAGCTTTGCCGAATCCAAGGGATGGCGTTTCGTCGCGGCCGGGAACAGTTCCCACGCTTGGGGACGGCTCTTTTGCCCTGGCGGTCGGCCCGGGGATTGCATCGTTTCGGTGTGGTCTACACCAAAAGACACATTCGTGCATGCGCGCCAAATTCGCCGAAGGGTGGATACCTGCGCCCATTATGGGAGCGCTGCCCCATGACTCATGCCTTTACATTGCGTGTCTCTGGCATCGATATTACTGGGAACTATGAAGATCGGCTCTACGAAGCTGGCTGCGATGACGCCCTTGTTGCGGTAGTTGGCGGCAAGCTGCGCCTCGATTTTGACCGCGAGGGCGCATCGTTTGAGGCTGCTGTCAACGCGGCGCGGCGGGACGTGGAGCGAGCTGGCGGTCACGTAGACGGCGTGGTGCCGCCGCCAGGATAAATCAGCCGACTACCCGGTCCGCCAGCTTCGGCGTAGTGCGCGCGGCATGCTCATCGACCAGCGCCGCGACATCCTCCACCGACCATAGCCGGCTTTCGATCCCCGCCGCCCTTCCTTGCGATTTCGGCTCGCCGCTCTGGCGTCATACGGGCCGCGCGAGCTTTCCCGCCGCGCGCCCCCAACTCGGCAGCGGCCGATTTCGCCGAACCGACGTCCTCGCTTTCCTCGCCGGTCGCGATTCGCATGACCTTGACGGCGTTGCCGATCACGTCGGCGGGGCGCTTCTCGCCTCGCGGGCCTTTAGGCATCGGCGATGCGGCCGGCGCGATAGCCGCATCAAGCGGAATCGGTGGCTGTTACATTGAAACTGAGACACTACCAGCAGATCAGCCATGCTCGCCCGGCACGCGGGCGGGCGGGCGGGCTCGCAGGCACCCCGGAACGGCGGCGCCTTAGCGCCCGGGTGGGTTGGGATCGAAGAACTTGTCGTACTTGCCCTCGACCCCCTTCCATTCGTCGGCGTCTGCGGGATAGGGCTTTTTGCGGGTGATGTTGGGCCAGGTCGCGGCGTATTCGCGATTGAGTTCGAGCCACCGCTCCGCCGCCGTCTCGCTGTCCGGAATGATCGCTTCAGCCGGGCATTCGGGCTCGCAGACCCCGCAATCGATGCATTCGTCGGGATGGATGACGAGCATGTTCTCGCCCTCGTAGAAGCAGTCGACCGGGCACACCTCGACGCAATCCATATACTTGCAGCGGATGCAGGCTTCAGTGACGACGTAGGTCATGGTGCCGCTTTCTTCTCCTGTTCATCGCTGTCGGCGCATCGGCGCCGATGCGGCGGGCCGCTCGGTGCGTTGCCTAGCATGCGTCTTGCCGCCGGGGCAAGCCCGCGGCAGCGCCGCCACGGGCTTGCCCCGGCCGGGAGCGTCGTGCGACAAAAATGCGCCGGAATTTCTTACCCCGCCTGAGGCGTTATTGCGTCGGTTCCCTCTGTCAACCCGGACTCTCCCGTGCGCAACCGCGGCACAATCGTGCTCCTCCACTTCGTCGGCCAGATGCCGCTCGCCGGCATCGCCTGGCAGGCGGCGAACTATCTCGCCGGGCTGACAAAACTGGGCTACGACGCCTGGTATGTCGAGGACCACGGCGCCAATCCCTACGACCCGCGCATCAGCAGCGTCGTCATGGATTGCCGCTACAACGTCGATTATCTGCGCCAGGCGATGGAGCAGCAGGGTCTCGCCGGCCGCTGGGCCTATTGGGACGCGATCAACGATGTCTACCACGGACTGCCGCGCGAGCGGGTGCATGCCCTTTATGCCGAGGCGGACGGCCTGATCAACCTGTGCGGCGCGACCAGGCTGCGCGACGAGCATCTGCGCTGCCCGGTTCGCATCATGATCGACACCGACCCGATCTATGAGCAGATCAAATACGCCAAGGCCGATCCGACAGCCCGCGCCTACCTCGACGCGCACAGCCATTTTTTCACCTACGGCGCCAATCTCGGCAGCGCGGCGTGCCGGGTGCCGCTGTGCGGCGTGCCATGGCGCGCGACCCGGCCGCCGGTCGATCTCGATCTGTGGCCGGCCGCCCCCGGCGCCCCGCCCTGCTTCACGACGATCGCGACCTGGGAGAACAAGGGCAAGAACATCGCGTTCGAGGGCGCCGATTACCTGTGGTCGAAACACCTCAACTTTATCAGGTTCCTCGATCTGCCGCGACATCGGCCGCAGACCTGTTTCCGCATGGCGATGCTGCCGCCCGACGAGGCGGTGCGCCGGCAGGTCGAAGGGGCCGGCTGGAGCCTCGTCGATCCGCGGCCGGTCTCGGCCGACATGGCGAGCTACCAGGCGTTCATCGCCGGCTCGCGCGGCGAGTTTACCGTCGCCAAGGACATCTATGTCCGGCCGAACAGCGGCTGGTTCAGCGACCGCGCGGTCTGCTATCTCGCTGCCGGCCGGCCGGTGGTGACAATGCGCACCGGCTTTACCAGCTATTGCCCGGCCGGGCGTGGCCTGTTCGACTACGCGACGCATGACGAGGCATTGGCCGCGATCGACGCGATCGACGCCGATTACCCGCGGCACAGTCGCGCCGCGCGCGAGGTGGCCGGCGACTACTTCGCCGCGGAGCGGGTGATCGGCGACCTCCTGGCGGCGGCCGGGCTATAGGGGCCGCACGCGGTGGCGACCTACTATGTGAGCCTTGTCGCGGCCATCCTGTTCGGCATCGCCGGACAGATCACGCTCAAATCGGGCGCGCTCAATTCGGCGAGCGTCGCCGCGCAATTCGTCAACCCGCTGACGATCGTCGGGCTGGCGATCTATGCCGTTGCGGCGCTGTGCTATGTCGTCGCGCTGAAGAAGATCCCGGTATCGGTGGCGTTTCCTTCGGTCGCGGCGAGCTATGCGATCGTCGCCGTCATCGCGCATCTGTTGTGGAACGCAGTTCGGCGGTCTGTTCTTGATCGGCAGCGGCATCGTGCTGCTCAATCATTATTGACCGGCATTACTGACCGGCATTACTGACCGGCATTATTGACCGGCGCGCTCAGCCCGTCGCCGGCAGGCCGCGTTCGAGGAAGGTGGCGAGGCGGCGGGCGAAGGCCGCCGGATCGGTCAACGGCTCGCCTTCAACGATGCGTGCCTGGTCGAGCAGCAGCCAGGCGAATTCCGCGAGCTGCTCGGAGGCGCCCGCTTCGCCGACCGAGGCGGCCAGCCGCTCGATCAGCCGGTGACTCGGGTTCAATTCGAGGATGCGTTTGGCGGTGGTGTCGAGCTGGCGGTGCTGCTTCAGCAGCCGTTCGAGATGCATGTCGAGGTCGCCCTCGTCGGCGACGAGGCACACCGCGCTGTCGGTCAGTCGTTCCGAGCCGCGCACGTCCTTGACCGCATCGCCCAGCGCCAGCTTGAAGATCGCGATCAGGCTGGCGAGCTTGGCCGGCGGCGCCGGCTTGTCGGCGGCTTGCTGCTTGTCCTCGGGCGGGGTGATCTTGTCGAGATCGGCGCCGCCTCGGGTCGCCGATTTGAACGGCTTTTCCTGATAGGTCGCGACCGAATTCACCCAGAATTCGTCGATCGGGTCGGTCAGCAGCAGCACCTCGACGCCGCGCGCGCGAAAGCCTTCGAGCTGCGGGCTCTTTTGCAATAGCTCGAGATTGTCGCCGGTGATCGTATAGATCGCCTCCTGTCCCGGCCGCATCGCGGCGATGTAGTCGTCGAGCGTCACGAGCCCGTCGCGCGCCGTCGAGCGCAAGCGAACGAGCGGCAACAGCGTGTCGCGCTGCTCGCGGTCCTCGTACAGGCCCTCCTTTAAAACGGCACCGAAATTGTCCCAGAACCGGGCGTATTCTTCCGGTGCTTCGCTCGCCTTCTTGCCAATCTCGGTGAGCACGCGCCGGGTCAACTGCTGGCGGATGCGCGCCACCATCGGGTTTGACTGCAGCATCTCGCGGCTGACATTGAGCGGCAGGTCCTCGCTGTCGACGACGCCTTTGACGAAGCGCAGATAGGGGGGCAGCAGCTCGGTCCCCTCGTCGGTGATGAAGACCCTCCGGATATAGAGCTTGAGGCGCGGCTTGCGCTCCGGGTCGAACAGGTCGAACGGTTTGGTCGACGGCACGAACAACAGCAGCGTGTACTCGAGGACGCCCTCGGCCCTGGCGTGCAGGGTCAGCCACG
>Ga0307372_10011661_pt1 | contig 11677 bp, 8 predicted proteins | sample OX1MG_FD_202533 | JGI IMG/M metagenome (GOLD analysis project Ga0307372, IMG submission 202533) | Soil microbial communities from Risofladan, Vaasa, Finland - OX-1 | ecosystem: Environmental > Terrestrial > Soil > Coastal area > Acid sulfate soil | place: Finland: Risofladan, Vaasa | collected...
TATTTTTATTTACAATATGAGTGCTATATTTTCTGCATCTTTCTTCACGGATAATAAAAATCCGGAAGTTGGCGCAGAAAAATCACCAGACAAACGAAAAAATGGGTAGTTTTCTTGCAGACACTAATTACCAGTATTGGATATTATGCTAAGGACGTTAAGTTAAATGGCAAAACAAAGTTTTTAATACGTCTAAAAATTTCAATAAGCACACTGGATGAAACGGTGCTTATTGCTTATGGAAATACAACAAGGAGATTCAATACAGGAAGTATAACAAAGGTAACCTCAGAAGAAATCAGTGAGCAGCCTGTTTTAAATACCTTAGCAGCATTGCAAGGAAGAGTTCCGGGACTGGTGGTTACTTCTACAAGTGGATTGCCTGGTTCATCATTTAATATACAAATCAGGGGGCAAAACTCTCTAAATCCCGATCCTAATAATACACTTGCACCTGAAGATAATCCATTATTTATCATAGACGGAGTTCCTTTTGCACCTCAAAATAATAATATTAATCAACTCCCATCGCTTGCATCGCCCGGCGTTAATATTTTATTGAATAATTCTTATGGAGGAATAAGTCCATTTAGCACTATCGACCCTTCAGATATTGAAAGTATTGAAGTATTGCGCGATGCAGATGCAACAGCAATTTATGGATCCAGAGGCGCTAATGGTGTCATACTTATTACAACAAAAAGGGGTAAAGCAGGGAAAACAAAATTTAGTATGAATGTATATACTGGCGAAAGCTCTGTAGCACATACTTTGCCTATGATGGATACAAAACAATATCTGGAAATACGAAGGGAAGCATTTGCCAATGATGGAGTAATACCTACCAGTAATGATCCTTCTAACTTCAGAACTTATGCACCCGATCTTTTAATTTATGATACCAGTAAGTACACAGACTGGAAAAAATTCTTTATTGGTAATCCCTCTTACACAACTAATATTAATACCTCAATTTCAGGTGGATCAGAGAATACACAATTTTTACTCGGGGCCGGTTATTATCATGAAACTTACATTTATCCCGGTGATTTCGCTTATGACAGGGCTTCGTTTAATGTGAATTTGCATCATAATTCCGTTAATAAAAAATTATCAATCGACTTTTCTTCAAATTATTCTTTTGATAAAAATAATTCCTCTGGATCTCCTAATTTACTGGCTGCTTATTCCCTGGACCCTGATTTCCCTAATCTATTGGATGAAAATGGAAATCTGCTTTGGAGTTATAAAGGTGCAAGCTATGGGGTTTCAAGAGTAAACCCATTATCATATTTGAAGAAAAAATACAGCGTTACTAATCTAAATTTAATAAGTCACTTGCAAGTCGGGTATAAGATTTTTCCAGATCTCGAAATTCGGGCAAGTTTAGGATATAATTATCTCAACAGTTTAGAATATTCAGGAAATCCTGCAATTTCTCAAAATCCGGCTGCCTTTAACCGTATTGCTTCTGCAAATTTTGGTACAAAAGATATTCATAATTGGATCATTGAGCCACAGGCAGAATACAATAAAAAATTTGGCAAAAGCAAAATAGACATTCTGTTGGGGGGCACATTTGAACAGGATATAAATTCCTCTACTCTTTTATCCGCGTCCGGATATTCGAATGACAACCTGATAACATCCATTTCAGGAGCACCTGACATAACAGTTAGTGATGCTTTTAGCCAGTATAAGTATAATGCAATTTTCGGAAGATTCAATTATATGTTCGATCAACGATATATTATAAATCTTACTGATAGAAGGGATGGCTCAAGCCGTTTTGGCCCCGGCAAGCAGTTCGGAAATTTTGGATCCGTCGGGGCAGCATGGATCTTTTCGGAAGAGTCATTTGTAAAAAAGAATTTGAAATGGTTGAGTTTTGGGAAATTAAGAGCAAGCTATGGAACAACTGGTAGTGACGCCATAGGCAATTATCAATATATTTCAACATGGCAGCCAACTGACTATTATTATCAAGGGTCACCAGGTTATTTATCACAGAATTTATTCAATCCGGATTTTAGTTGGGCTGTTACAAAAAAGGCGGAAGGAGGAATAGAGTTGGGTTTTTTTAAAGATCACCTTCTTTTAAGAGCCACATGGTATCGCAATAGGTCCGGAAATCAACTTGTTTCTTATCAATTACCTTCACAAACTGGTTTTTTAAATGTTACGGAGAATTCACCTGCAACGGTCCAAAATTCAGGATGGGAGTTTACATTAACTTCCTCAAATTTTAAATCAAAAAACTTTACATGGATTACTTCTTTTAATCTTACAATACCGCGAAATAAGTTGTTAGCATTTCCTGGAATTGAATTTTCAAGTTATGCAACCAAATATATAGTTGGTCAATCGTTAAATGTTATAAAGGGGTTTAAATATTTAGGTGTAAATGATACCACGGGTGTTTTTCAATTTTTAACTGCAAAAGGGATACCCGCATATTCTCCTACCAATATTAGCGGCAACAATTATAATGATATTCAGGTTATTGGAAATCTCGATCCTAAATTCTATGGTGGGATAGATAATTCTTTTACATACAAAAATTTTCAATTAGATGTTTTTCTTGAATTTAAAAAACAAACAGGAATTAACTATTTAGCACAAATTTATGGTGTTCACGTTCCGGGTGTTGAATTTAATCTGCCGGCTGCATTTCTTTCCCGCTGGCAAAAACCCGGAGATAAATCTGAATTTGAAAAATTCACCTCTGATGTTACTACAGCCGCAGGAAACGCAGCAAGAAGATATTTTACTCAATCCAGTGGAGTATATAGTGATGCTTCTTACATCAGATTCAAAACAGTTTCCTTTTCATATACACTTCGAGGCAAATATCTTGGAAAAATAAAAACAGAAGCACTTCGATTTTATATTAATGCCGAGAATTTGTTGACCATTACAGATTATAAGGGTAATGATCCGGAGACACAAAATTTTTATGGAGTACCACCTTTAAGGACAATAGCTGTAGGTTGCCAATTTAATTTTTAAGCGTTTAAATTTCTTTTATGAATACCAACAATAAATTTTTTCTTTTGATTTTATCATGTCTTTCAATTTTTTCTTTTTCCTGCAGAAAGTTTTTAGAAATACCACCACCCAAAAATCAATTAGTCAATTCAGAAGTCTTTGCCGACAGCGCTGATGCAACAAATGCTGTAATTGGCATTTATATCAACATGATGCAGGCTGTTTCCCTGAATATATCAAGTGGTGGTTTAACGTTATATCCTGGCTTGAGTTCAGATGAACTTTACCCTACTAATAACAATGTAGATGAGAATGATTTTTATAATAATGAAATTGCTGTTAGCAACAGTTTAAACAGTTCTTCATTATGGGGAAATGGTTTCAGTATTCTATACAATGCCAATGCATGTTTGGAAGGTTTGGCACAAAGTAATATATCTGATGTCGTAAAAAATCAATTAATTGGAGAGGCTAAATTTTCAAGAGCATTTTTACTTTTTAATTTAAGTAATCTCTATGGACCTATTCCCCTGGTAACTTCAACTGATTACCACAAGAATCAAACCCTTCCACGCTCACCATTGGATAGCGTTTACGCTCAAATAATTAATGATTTAGAAGATGCCCGGAATTTACTGTCAGCAAATTACCCAACAGCAGGAAGATTTCGACCAAACCTATATACAGCTTCTGCCTTGCTTGCAAAAGTGTATCTCTATCAAAAAAATTGGTCGGAAGCTGATAAAAATGCTACTGAAATAATTGACGCAGGGATATATAGCCTAGACACAGATTTGAACAATGTTTTTCTTACAGGCAGCAACGAGACGATATGGGAGCTTTCATCCGTATTTCCCGGACTTGAAACATGGGAGGGATATTTTTTTCTACCACCAAGCAGTGATGTAATACCCTCATATATTATCACTGATAGCCTTTTGAATGCTTTTGAAAATGGAGACGAACGTCGGCAAAAATGGTTAAATAAAAACACAGTAAATGGGAATGATTATTACTATCCATATAAATATAAATTAGGTTACGATGGTCTTACAGTTCCTTTGGAAGGCTATGTGGTGTTCAGACTTTCAGAACAATATTTGATCAGGGCCGAAGCCAGAGCCCAGGAAGGTAATTTGAGTGGTGCAATAAGTGATTTAAATCTCATCCGAAACAGAGCGGGTTTGCAAAATACTACTGCTACTGATCAAACATCAGTGTTATCTGCCATTCAGCATGAACGGCAAGTCGAACTTTTTTGTGAATGGGGCAACCGATGGTTTGATTTAAAACGTACAGGAAAGGCTAATGACATTTTATCATTAATAAAACCCGGTTGGCAAGCTAATGACACTTTATATCCAATTCCACAAACTGAGTTGAATAGCAATCCTTTTCTTACTCAAAATCCCGGATATTAATTTATAAAGCCAAACAATGAAAATCTTAAGAATAATTTTCCTGGGGACTTTATTTGGCGTAATTAATAACGTCTCTGCTCAGACCTCTGAGATAAGGCCTTTGATCAAGGGCCAAAAGGTTCCAAACTTACATTTTAGTCTTCATATTGGTGATTCAACCTATACCACGAATTTATATGATTTAAAGAAAAAATTGATCCTCTTTGATTTTTGGGGAGTTTATTGTTCATCTTGCATAGAACAAATGCCTCACCTGCAAAAGTTACAAGAAGAGTTTGGTAATAATATACAAATAATCCTTGTCACCAATAACAGTAAAAGCGAAGTTGACAAATTATTTAAGAGGATAAAAGGCCATGTGTCTCCAGAAATTACTTATGCAGCTAAACATTTACCATTTATTGTTGAAGATAGCCTGTTGTCCGTTTTATTTCCGCATGAGGGAATCCCCACTCATGTCTGGCTTGATAGCGCTAAATTCTTAAAAGGTATAGCATATGATAACTCAACAACAAGTAAAAACATTCAGGCTTTTTTGAAGGGTAAAAAAATAAGATTAGCCGAAATGGAGCAGGCTGAAATAAATACCTCAAATCCCCTATCCTGGGTCAATGGGGATAATGAATTTGCAGATCAACTAAAATGTTATTCATTTATTTTTTCAAGGCTCAAACATCAAGGCGGAGGAGATGGACAGATCACTCCGTTGATTGATTCTGCAACAAATAAAATTATTGGCCTTAGCTGTCTAAACATGCGAATTACAGATTTATATAAACTGGCATTTTTTCACTATAAGAATCCAAACATTGGAATTCCTGACAATAAAATTCTGCTCGAAGTGAAGAATAAAGACAAATTCTATTCCCCCAAAAAAAGTTCGGAATATTTTGATTGGGCAGATACCAGCATATTTAGCTATGCTATAAGGTTCCCTTTGAAAAATGCAGACGAAATCTATAATGCCATGCGGCAGGATCTGGATTGTTACTTCCACTATCAAAGCAAGTTCGAATATAGAAAGATTAAATGCTTAGCACTAAAGCGCATTTCAAATGAGGATAAAATAATGACCAAGGGATTAAAATCCAAACAAGAACTTCTCTTTGATTCAGATAGTGCAAGGCTTACTATTCAGAATACACCTATGAGTTATTTATTTTCACGAATTGAATCAACGATTTCCATTAAAACCCCTTTCACGCCATTCTTTAACGAAACTAATTATCACGGTAATATAGACATCAATTTACCATGGAATGAAAATTTTGAAAACATTTCAATATCAGCATTGCGAAAAGGCTTACGACGATATGGTTTAGATTTAGTGGAAGAATATAAAACTTTAAGAATGCTGGTAATTTCTGATAATAAATTAAAGCAGTAGCATCATTCTATTATAATGCTACCGCTTTAAAACAATGATGTTTAGTTCTTCTTGTGAGGAACACTGGCGGGAACTTCCGAGTTATCAATCAATTGATTCGAACTATTAACCTGGGATGCATCAAAACCGGCCACACAATCATAAGTGCTGCCATTGCAACCAGTACCTAAAGGGGCTGAAGGTGATTGCTGAAGAAAAGTTGCATCTGCCTGGTCAACTGCCTGCCCTGGAGTATATTGATTACTGATTTGAAACCAATATGGGTCTGTTAACTTAGTCTTTTCCCTGATACTAGTAAATGCGCTAAAGCATACTGCGAGGAGAACAGCAATAATTCCCAAAAAATACTTTTTCATAAATAAATATTTAAAGAGTTTAAAATTTGCCTACTATCTTATACAGGTGTTCGGCTATTCCTGTTTATTGCAATAAAAAGTTTATTTCTAAAAGTAAACCGCAGTCCAATAGCTGAAAGTGCGGTAAAGAAAATATTAAATATTAGATGTTCAGTCCATGTCATGGCTGAAACAACGCCCCCGCAAGAACATGGAAGATCTCTTGCAAACAAAATCATGTATGTAATATAACAAGTGAATAATAACATCAAAATGAGTGAACTTGCAAAACCCCACTTTCTCATTGTTGGAAAAAATAAAAGCGTTGCTGTAAATAATTCTAAAATTGGCAATACCCAGGATAATATAGTTGCGTTAATTCCTATTAATGGTGACTGGCTTAATACTGCTCTGAAACTTTCATGTTGAATCAATTTGGTTAATGCTGTATAAACAAAAAGTAGTATGAATAATGCGGATATAATATCGGGGACTATTGTCTTTTTAACTGTTTTCATCTTTATTAGTTATAGACAGTAAAGGTCAGCAAATTCAGTATTGCTATTTTAACGAATAGATTTGATTTGTTACAAAAGAGTTTTGTAATCGGAACAATTTTATTTCCTGCGCAGTGAGCCTGGGGTATAACCGAATCTTTTGCGGAAAGCTGTTATGAAATTAGTCATTCGTGGATAACCACTAAGAACACAAATTTGTTTTAGCGGTTGATTGGTTGAAAGAAGGAGTTCTCTTGCTTTTTGCATTCGGGCTTCCTGGAGACAATCAAAAACACTCAACCCAAAAAGTTGTTTAAACCCGGCCTTCAACTTAAACTCATTAATTGCAACCGCTTTCGAAAGCATTCGGAGGCTTAGTGGTTTTTTTCTTAAATCTTCAAGTAGCAATTTATGAGCCTTAATAATACAGGCCATTTCATAAGGAGTAAAATGATAACGTGTCGGAGGTCTATTATATGTATGCTCTAACATAACATATAAATATTCCCTCACCTTCAAATCAAAATAAAATTGTCTTGTAGTTTCACCAAAAGGGCATTCTAATATTTCACTGATAATATCCTGCATCGCCGGGGTGATATAGCATGGATTTGTTATTAACTGCTTCACGTGTCCGGCGTTTTGTAAATCTTTTAGCTCAGGAAAGTAAATAATCAATTGCTGAAAAAGTGCCGGAGAATAAAAAATATCCAAAGTCCTGTATTCTTTATCCTTTTCAAATCTACAATTGCAATTGGCATTATCAGCCCAAAGCATGGTAAATTCGCCCTCTCTTAAATAAATCCTTCGGGTTCCTTTTACCTTATGCCGCAAATTCCCTTTTAATAATATTCGCGAATGAATACCTTCTTTATTAGAAACAGAACCAATGGTTAATGTCTCCAAAAAACGGAATACATTTAGACGAAGAGTGTATAACTCTGTAATTATTTCCTGAATAATTAATTGGCAGGTGTCTTTTGCAAAATATAAAACCCTACTGCCTCTCAAAAGCGGCCCGGAATAATTAGTAGGCAAGCCGTTTTGGAAGTGAATACAGTTTCCTTGATTGCTATTGAGGTAAATAGGCATAATTGTTTCTAAGGTTCAATAAATGTATTCAAAATTGCGGAGATTTTAAAATTACTTGCATGAAAAACTAAAAAATAAGAATGCTGCTTATTTGCGAAATCGCATTTTTGTGAGACAATAAATAATGAATGCCAATTGGAGTTTCCGCAAACAAGAGTTGCCTTAAAAGAGAGGCCCCCGTAGAAACAGGAGCCGATACCAAAACTAACTTCTTATGAGAAATTTAATCTGATATTCTATTCAATTTTGAGACACAAAGATAACATGATTCATTTCAACACCAGGTAAATTAACTCAATCAATGACCCTTTTATTTTTTTTGTGGCTTTCATCTTTTGTTCCCTAATCATCCTCTGCTCCGGCTTTCCGTTCCTATCTTTTTTTGTTCTAAAAAACAAAAAAAGGATATATACTGCAATCCGGCAGCCTCTCAACTTGGTAGTTGAAAAATAAATTTTTTATAACTACTTCTTCAAGCAGTAAAAAAGATTCTTTGCTTCCGGCATATAAAAGAGTATAGCATGTTAAGACAAATGTTGTTTAAAACTTACAGAAGTATAAGCACTTTTTAATAAACGAAAAACATATTATTGTGCAATTTTAATTTTCCTTTTATAAACAAAATCAACAATCAGAAATATTCAAAAGGATGAGCTAATATAATTTTGTTGATTGCGCAGTACACCCGTCTTATTTCTTTTAAGCCTTCGGCAAATAAACCGGGAAAACTGCACCGGATAAATATATGGGTCATTGAAATTGGATCGTTACCTCACCCAACACAATTCCAGATTAATCAAATTGTAAAGATGCTCAAAAAATGACCTGGCAAAAACGATTGCAAAGATCCGATGCAGTACACCCCTCTTATTTCTTTTACGCCTTCGGCAAATAAACCGGGAGAACTGTACCGGATAAATATATTGGTCATTGAGATTGGCTCGTACCTCACCAAACACAATTCAAGACTAATCAAATTGCTAAGACGCTACAAAACAGATTTTATAAGAATCCAATTTTTAAAAACTCATTCATCCTGATCTGTCGCAAATTTCTTGACAGGCTTTGGCAAAAGCAAGGTCTGCGTCCTGCCAAAATGCAGGGGCAGTACTGGCCACGGGTTTTGCAAAAACAATCTCCACTCCGGTTTAGCCTCCGCCGCGGCGGAGAAAATATTGGTGGGGTAGTATTCTTTTTACAAAAACCTTGCTTTTGCCAAACCCTGTTTCAAGGCAGGGTTGCTATGATTAGAACGAACGAGGCGTATGCCGACTTTAAACATTTTTTAAACAATTAAAAATTTACAATCATGGAAATGACAGCAAGATTAACAGGTGATGCAAAAATCAGCACCCTGAAAAATGACCGGAAGGTCGTAAACTTTAGTGTAGCCATCAATGATAGTTACAAAGCAAAAGGCAGTAATGAACCAACAAAAATTGTAACCTATGTGCAATGTAATTATTGGGTTAATCCCGGCATTGCACAATATTTAACTAAAGGCACTTTAGTAGAGTTACAAGGGCGTGTTGGTGTAAACGGGTACACCGGTAAAGATGGCGAAGCCAAAGCCACTTTGACCTTTCATGTAAACACTATTAAACTGCATGGCAATGCAGGTACAAAAGACGAAGTACCAGTTAAAGAAAACATTGCAGCTATTTTAGAACCTGCAGACGATTTACCATTTTAGCACAAAAACAAAAGGGCACCCGATAGTTATTGGATGGAAAAATGCTGATGCCCATTTTTAAAATCACTTTTCAAAATTTAAAACTTACAATCATGGCACACAATTTAAATTTCAACGAACAAACAGGCAAACACAGTTTCTTTTCTGTAAAAGAAAAAGCATGGCACGGCTTAGGGCAAATTGTGCAGGATTACCCGACCAGTACAGAGGCAATAAAGTTTGCCGGATTGGACTACGAGGTAGAGAAACAAAAACTTTATACCCAACGCAACGAATATGAAAATCCTCAAATCGCGGTGCCTGATTACTACGCAACCTTGCGTACCGATACCAGCCAGGTGTTAGGGGTAGTGGGTAAAGATTATGAAGTAATACAAAATATTGATGCTTTCAGTTTCTTTGATGCTATTGTTGGCGGCGATGGCATTCAATACGAAACCGCAGGCGCATTAGGAAAAGGAGAAAGGATTTTTATTACCGCTAAATTGCCCGATTATATTAAAGTGGGTAAGGATGATTTGATTGAGCAGTATTTGTTTTTAACTACTTCGCATGATGGTAGCGGCAGCATTACGGCAGCTTTTACTCCTGTAAGAATTGTTTGCAATAACACTTTAAATGCAGCCCTTCGCAACCATAGCAATGCTTTAAAAATCAGACATACCGCCAATGCAAAGGAACGTTTGGAAGAAGCCCACAAATTAATGGGAATTACCAACCAATTAGGCAATGAACTGGAAGGAATTTTTAATCAATGGGCTAAGATTCGTATTACAGACCCTGAAGTAAAAAAGCTAATTCAAATGGCGTTAGTACCCAACAAAGAAGTGTTGCAAAATATACAGGCTGGTAAAGAGGATGAATTATCAACCTGCTTTAAAAATATGACTGATGCGGCTTTTGATTACGCCATGACTAATGAAAGCCAGCAATTGGAAACTACAAAAGGCAGTTTGTTTGGTGCTTACAATGCCGTCACCGGATATTTTCAAAATGTGAGGACTTATAAAAATGAGGAAGCAAAACTGAAATCATTATTGTTGGGAGGAACAGGGCAATTGAGAACTCAAAAAGCTTTTAATCTTTGTGAGGATTTTGCAAAGGGGATAGAGTTTTTAAATTAAAATTTTAAAGGGGTAAGAAAAAATCTTGCCCCTTTATTTATTTGATTATTAAAGGCCGGAAACGAGCCACGCTTTAAGGCGTGGCTCGTTGGTTTTATTTTAAACCTGGTGCAAGTAAATTATCAATTTTGAAAAAAATAAATTGCTCAAATTGAACTGAAATTTGAATTATAGAAATTCAATTTTATTAAATGAAAATTCCTTTAAGCATATTCCCATTGATAGCCACCTGAAGATTTTTTCCTCCCTTTGCAAACGTCAATAATATCGGAGGAGGTAACTTTTATGGAAAGTGCAGCTTCTTTAATACTGGGATGGATTTTTATTAAATTGCCATCAGATGTCAGTTGCCTGACTTTCTTAGATTGTGTTATCGCCATGGACTGCCTTCCCCATTTGTAATTGGATAAATCAATTTTATCTTTCCCATATCCGCTCTTCCAGAAATAACCTTTTGCACTTTTATAAACGCCTTTTAAAACAAGCCCAATGGCATTCACATGGGCTCCTGAAGCTGCCTGCGCATCTTGTAATGAAGCAAACCGGGCAATTTTATTACCATTAAAATCATACTGTGTTACCTTTTGGCCAAATAGAATTTTGTGTTGTGCTTTTCGTTCTTTTTTGAAAGATTCTACATCTACTGATTTTTCCTTTCCCCACCTCCAAACATAACCACCTGCAGATATTCCTTTTCCAGAAGCTCTTTGTCCAATTGAAGTCGCAAATATTCCAGTTGCTCTTTCTGCCGCCGCAGTACTTGAATAGGTTTTGATCATCTTTCCTTTTAGTGAATATTGGCTAATCTCCTTGCTCACTTTTTTTACAATTGCACTTCTTTGTTTTTCTTTATTTTCAGGCGATAAATTTTTAAAAGGGCTTTCCATCCTTCCCCTTTCAACAATTCTTTTGGCTTTGTCTGACAAGGTTGATTTTATCAGGTTCTCAGGATAGATATTCAATCCATCTCCATCTTTGCAAAGGATTATTGTTTTATGATTATTTAAATTAAATGGGGCAACAAAACAATAATATACAATTCTTGAAAGTGTCAGGTTATGCCTGATCCCATCCAGCATGACACGGTTAACTAAAAATTGGGTAAAATCATTTTTCAACTTATTTTTTTGACGTATGATC
>Ga0307372_10011664_pt1 | contig 11676 bp, 9 predicted proteins | sample OX1MG_FD_202533 | JGI IMG/M metagenome (GOLD analysis project Ga0307372, IMG submission 202533) | Soil microbial communities from Risofladan, Vaasa, Finland - OX-1 | ecosystem: Environmental > Terrestrial > Soil > Coastal area > Acid sulfate soil | place: Finland: Risofladan, Vaasa | collected...
GAGCTGGAGAAGGTGCCCAGTATGCCGGCATCGCTGGAGGAGGCGCTGGAGAACCTCAGGAAGGACCACGAGTTCCTGTTGAAGGGCGACGTCTTCACCGCCGACCTGGTCGAGACCTGGATCGACTACAAGATGTCCCGCGAGGTCAGCCCGATTCGCCTGCGCCCCCATCCCTACGAGTTCGCCCTCTACTACGACGCCTGAACCCTATACCCCGGCGGGGGCGAGCAACTATCGCCCGCCCCCGCCCGGTGATTCGTCAGGCCTCACGAGCCGCCGTTAGAGCCGCCGCGGGTCTCGAGCTTCGCGAGCCGTTCTTCGAAACGGCGGTTGTCTTCACGCAGCTTATCGATCTCCTGGCGCATCCGGCTGGTCTCCTCGCCGCGCGTGCGGCCTTCGACGATCGCGGCCGCGGCCTCCCCGGCGCGCCGCTTCACGCGGCCATCGAGGTCGTTCTGCTCCAGTCGCCGCAGCGCGCCGAGCGCGCGAGGATCGCCGATCTGTTCGAGGGCGCCGGGAATTCGCAACCGCATCATGAACTGGGGATCGTCGGCCAGCGGTATCAGCAGGTCGAGGATTTCGACGCGCCGGCTCTCGCCTAGCTCCGACAACTTCGCCAGGGCACCGGCGGCGGCGACGCGCGCGCGCGGCGGCCGGCCGTACGCGATCATTTCGCGCGCCACGCCGATCACGCGTTCGTCGCGCAACTCCGCCATCCCGGACAGCGCGTGGGTCGTAATCACCTGCTGATACGACGGCCGTCCGATCGCGGCTTGCAGACTATCGAACGCCCGTCCGTCGCGGGTCTTGCCGAGCGCGAGCGCGGCCTCGGCCTCGACGAAATAGCTTTGGTCGCCGCGCTCCAGCACTCCGATCAGCGCCGCCGCGGCGGCTGGACGTTGGCGAAATTCGCCGAGCGCGCGCACCACGGCGCGCCGCGCTTTGGGATGAGCAACCGACAAGCCCTCGATCAGCGCCGTCATCGCAGCCTCGGTCCGGATGGCGGCGAGGGCCTGGGCGGCGTCGGCCTGCACACCCCAGAAGCGATCCGTGAGCATCGCCGTCTTAAGCGCCGCGACCGCAGCCGCGCTGCCGTCCTTGCCGAGTTCGCTGGCGGCCTCGCCGCGCCCGATGGCTTCGGGAGCGTACTTGAGCACGGTTTCGAGCGCTTCGCGCGAGCGTTTGTGCTTGACGGTCTTGAGCTGGTCGTGGCCGGGATCGAAGCGCACCGCTTTGGGCGCCTTCGCCGCTGGAAAATGGAAAGTGTGCTCCTTGCGATCGATCTCGACCTGATGGCGAGTTTCCGCGCCCTCGGCGTCCATCAGCGCGATGACCGCCGGCAAGCGGAACAGCGTGGTAGTCGCATTCACCTGATGGGTCTGCTTGATGGTCACGCTGGCGAGCTTGCGCTTTTCGTCGTAGGAGCTGGTGATCTCGAGCTCCGGATGGCCCTCCTTGTAGACCCATTGATCGAAGAACCAATCGAGATTGCGCCCGGTGGTATCCTCAAACGCACGCTGCAGGTCGTGAGTGATTACGCTCTGGCCGCGATGGCTGGTGCAGTAGAGGTTGAGCGACTTGAAGAACAGGCGATCGTCGAGCAGCCGGCGCAGCATGTGCAGCACCAGGCCGCCTTTTTCGTAGAGGAAGCGATCGAACAGCTCGATCGGCGCGCGATAGCGATTGCATACGATCGGGCGGCGATAATGGTGGGCGTCTTCGGCGAAATAATTCGCGCGATCCTGACGCAGATTCCACGCGAACTCGTCGGCGCCCAAATCCTCCTCGCACCACAGCGCCTCGAAGTAGGTCGCGAAGCCTTCGTTCAGCCAGGCGTGCGACCAATCGCGGCAGGTCAGCAGATCGCCCCACCATTGATGGGCGAGTTCGTGGGCGACCAGCGGATCGCTGGAAAAATCGAGATGCGCGCGGGCGTCGTGCAGGGTATCGGCGGTCTGCGTGGTCGCCGAGGTGTTCTCCATCCCACCGAAGATGAAATCGGTGACCGCGACCTGCGCATACTTGGCGTAGGGATAGGGTACGCCGATGACGCGCTCGTAAAACTGGATCATCCGCGGGGTCTTGCCGAAGGCGCGGCGCGCGTCGTCCTCGCGTCCCGGATGGACGTAGTACAGCACCGGCACGCTGCCGGCCTGATCGCGCAGCTCGACGAACTCGCCGGCCGCCAGCATGATCAGGTAGGCCGTATGCGGGACATCCTGGCGCCAGTGAAAGGTGCGGGTGGCGGGCGCCGGGCCCGGCCGCGTCGCGATCAGCTCGCCGTTGGAAATGGCGGTAAAGCGCTCGGGCAGCGTGACGATCACCTCGCTGGTCGCCTTGTCGTTCGGATAGTCGTAACAGGGAAACCAGTAGCGGCTGTCCTCGTCCTCGCCCTGCGTCCAGGCCTCGACCGGTTTGTCGGGGTAGGCGGCGTCGGGAGCGACGAAATACAGGCCGCGGCGCGGCCGCACCGCCGCGTAATCGATCGCAACCTCAATTTCCGCGCCGGCTTTGATCGGATCGGACAGGGTGACCGCGAGCTTGCCGCCGTCAGTGGTGAAGGCGACCGGCCGCCCCTGCGCTCGCACCGCTGTGATCTCGAGTTCGGCTTCGTCGAATTCCAGGCGGGCGAGATCGTCGACGATCGCGGCGAGGCGATGAGTCGCGGTGCCGCTAATCGCGCGGCGTTCGAAATCGAGCGTGACCTCGAGCCGGATATGACGGATGTCAGCGAGCCGGTCGCGAGCCCATTGCGGCTCCACGTGGTCGGGCTGAAACGGACGGCGCCCGGCCAGCCGGGTGTGAAACGCCTGGCGGTCGCCGAGCTCGGCGGCCAGTTGATCGATGAATCGCGGTTTGTGCATGGGACAGCATCGTAGAGAGCGGCCCGCCGCCCATGCAACCGCGACGGCGAACCTTGACCGCGAGCCGGTCGGCTGCGAAATTCGCAAGCGTGCGGATTCGCTACATCGTCGCCGCTCTCATCGCCGTGCTGGCGGTGCTGGCGCTGTTATTGATCAACCCTGGCGGCCGCCCGCGCTGTATCGAGTTGCAGGGCGTCGACAGCGTGAACGTGCCGCTCAGCGCGCTCGCGGTCGGGATGCCGAAGTTCTTCTGCTTTCACGATCGCCGCGGCGCGCAACTGCGATTCGTGCTGGCGCGCGGCAGCGACGGCAAGGTGCGTTCGGTCTTCGACGCCTGCCGGCAGTGTTACAAATATCATGAAGGCTTCAGCGCCGCGGACGGCAAGCTGATCTGCCGCTTCTGCGGCAATCGCTACCCGGTTGACCATATGATGGCGGGCAAGGCCTCGTGCGCGCCGGTTGCGCTGCCCGCCGAGATCAAGGACGGGACCGTCAAAATCAGGATCGCCGACCTGCACAAAGGCGCCGCACTGTTCTGATGCTGAGCGGCCAGTGCGCCGCTCCGCCCGCCCGCTCGCTCGCACGCAAAGCGCGATTCAGGCGCCGATCATAGAATCGAAACCATTCCAGAAACCGTTCATCATCAGCCGCGCCTCGGATAGAAATTCCTCTTCGCGGCCGCTGCCGACGACAAAACGTTCGATCAGCTTATGGCCGGATTCGCCGTGATCCTTATCGGCCTCATGATGGACCGACAGAAAGCGCAGATGCCTGGGGTCGATATGGTAATGGCGCTCGAGCCCCTCATGCAGCATCCGGTACGCTTCCACTTCCATCTCTTCGAGCAGCCCGGAGGCGCCGGCGAACTGGGGCTTGATGCGCCTGAGACGCATGATGAGCGCGTTCAGGATGCGGGCGGCGTCGGAGGATTTCGACTGGATCAGCTCCGTGCGCGGCAGCCCCAGGCCGCCCTCCCATAGTTCGAATAGCAATTCGAGATGCGAGGCCGACTTGCTGTAGATTCCCAGCGCCTCCTCGGCGAAGTTCATGGCCCGGTCGCGCGCCGCGGCGGGATCGAGCTCGCGCATCCTGAGAAAACCCTCGGCGCCGAACATGTCAGCGTCGCGCACGGTCATCTCGTAGTGTTGGATCGGATAATTCTTGAGCTGGTCGCGGCTGGCTTTGCCGGTGTAGACGAGTTGAATGTAAGGATGCTTGTCGAGCTTGAATTCCGCAGCGAGCCGCTTGATTTCCGCTCTGAACGTAGCCGCGTCCATGGCGCACCTCACTTAGTCTGTGGTTGCGAATGCCACGCCGGTCTCGAACTGTTAGCAGGATGGACCGAAAAGTCCATAGATCATGGAAGGGCTGGAGTGCCCTAATTAATTTGATTTAAAGCCGACGATCACCCATCCGAGCAGCCAGACAAAAGCTGTGGGTAGCACGCCGAACAAGACGATACCGAACAGGATCGGAATTACGCAGACCAAGTAGAAGCCGCAATGCCCGGCTTCCGACGCTAGTGCGTTAGTGCCAGAACCCGTGCCCGAGCCGCTGTAGAGTATGGTCGCCGTTCGAAGAGCTTTGCCCGGGCGCTTGCGTGGATACGTTCGAGGCCGAAAGCCACGGCATCGCGGCCGACGAAGGGCCACAGCCACCCAGTAGAAAACTCCCTAACAACAAGGTCAGCACCAATGGCAGGGACAGTGCAGGTTTCATAAGCCTCCAACTTGAACGCGATGACAAAAGCCAGATACTTCGCATTCGGGGTTCCGTCGGAGGGGGGCGCCGACCAAACAAGAATTGCTCTCATCTGGTCAAACCCGCAAACGTCATTCGTTCTTCCGGGAACGGATGACCGTGATTCGATAAACTCGCAACAACTCAGGCGGCGCTTATGTCGGATGTTCGGCGCAGGGCGACTTCTATAAGAAAGCCCTCGAACGGCTCAACGTCCTGTTCTGGGCGCGGCATTATCTTGACCCCACAAAATTCTTCACAGCCTGACGCAGATAGCGCTCGCATCCTGAACTGAAAAGCGAAAAGGGTTCTTATCTTGGGAGGTTGGTTGGTGGACGCACCAGGACTTGAACCTGGGACCTCTTGCATGTGAGCTGTGTTCCTGCGAGAAAACCGCGATACGATTGAGGATCGCTGGGTAATGACGGATAACGGGTAGACCCCTGGGGCAGCAACGTTTTCCAGATCATCCGATGATACGATCCATGACCACCGAGTCACATGAGTTGATCTTGGGATAGGGCACAAATTCGGGCACACAGGGCACAAAATTGGGCACAGCCACTTGACTACCTAGGCGCGCCGAGCCGGAGAGTCAAAGGCAGCGTCGCTGCAAAGGGTCGCGGCGGTGGCCAGCCGCCCAACCAGCAGGCCCTCATGCTCAAGACCATCGACGCCTTCGTCCGCGCCTCCGAACGCTAACGCACACTTTTGTACACGCACCTCGCAGACTCGTTTGCTCGGCTCCGCTGCGCTCCGCCTGGTGTTCCCCGGCGCGGCCGTCTCACCCTGAACTGGACGGCCGCGCCGGATTCCGCGCCGCGCGAGCAGAGCGCCGCACGCCCGTGCCGGAGCCCCGCCGACGGCGCCGGCGTGCCCGCGCAACGAACGCCTCCAGCAGCGCAGCCACGCAGCGGAGCCGCCAAGAGGAAGACTGGTTTATGGCGACCGTCTGGCGTTAATCCGTAGATTTTGGCATTGCACACGGTACGCTTTAAGCGTATAGTTCCATTAGTGAAGTTCGAGTGGGACGAAGCCAAGCACGCAAAGACGCTGCGCGAGCGCGGGATTGGCTTCGACGACGGCGCCCGAATCTTCGAGGGACGGGTCGCGATCTCGCAAGACACCCGCCGCAACTACGGCGAGGCGCGGTTCCGGGCCGTGGGCGAAAGTGAAGGCGACATTTTGCATGTCGTGTTCACCTGGCGCGGCGACACGGTGCGGATCATCTCGGTGCGGCGAGCCAATCGAAAGGAAACCAAGCTATGGCTATCACGCGAATGACGCTCGATGAAATCAAGGCGCGTCCGTCGAAGCGGGACCGCGCTAAGATCAAAGCGACGACCGAAGAGGATATTCACCGGCATATGATTGAAGACGGCGAAGACCCGGCCGCAGAAGTGCGCGAGGAAGACATCCTATCGCCGTGGTATATCCGCAAGCGGCTAGGCATGTCTCAGCAGCAATTTGCCGATACGCTGGGCATCCCGGTCGCGACGCTGCAGAACTGGGAACAGAACCGGGTAATGATGGAACCCGCAACGATCGCGCTCATGCGCGTCTTGGCGCATGAACCCAAAGCCGCACTACGGGCGCTTCGCCGCCGCCGCGCGGCCTAACCCCATCACTTTCGACCAGCTTGCGCGTAACCGAGAAAACGTGAGGCCTCTCGTCAAATCTTCGGCCAGGGAAATCCGTTAAGCGCGGCGGCCGCGGCGATTGGCGGCACGCCAGCAAAACCACCGACCGTGCGATCAAGATTCGCCCGTGCTGCAAGCAGCCCTCATCCTGAGGGGATGAGTGACGTGTCCTCGGTTTACACGCGCGAGGCCTCTTAGCCGAGCGCGTCAGCGATGTAGGCGTCACTCCAGGCGGCGGCTTAGCGCAACCGTGACTGACGCGCCGCCTACCAGCAGGGTGGTTCGTGGCTGTGACGGCAGCCGGTGCTGGCCACGCGGGTGACTGTGAAGCGGCGTTGGAGCCGGCGCCCAAGATGCCTTGCAGCCGGGCGGCAACATCGCCACGCCGTGGTCAGTGCATGACCGCCGCGCGCCGCGACGATAGCCGAAGCACGTCAACGAGCCACGTTGCAGCTCTCATCGGCAGCGCCCACGGCGTGATCAACTCCCGGAGTGCCGTTCCCACCAAGTACCGCGTCTAACGATCACGACCGTCCCGACTCCGAAGAACAACGCCATAGCGCCGAAAATCACCAACCCCGAGGTGGAACTCATTTGATAGGCTGTATGGAGCCCATAAAGACCCATTACAGTAAGAAACATACAAAGGATCGTTGGCGGAAGCCGCCGAATCGCTGTCTGTCTCTCGCCCATAGGTAAAAGACAGGCCACTGCGGCGGCACCACAAACAACTCCCAGAGATATGAAGGGTAGGCGCGAGCTTACCAACGGAAACTGGACCGTAGCGACGGCCATGAGCGCAAATGCCAGTGCTCGTATTTTATCAGTTCGCCTAGGAATCAGAAAAGTTCCGGAGACAATGGCGCTGAGCAATCCGTAGCGAAGATCTGCAAACGTACGAGCGTGGGCAAAATGAATAAGAAAGGCGATCGATATCCCGAGTCCGATCAAGGCCATGATAACTTCCAAAGGCCTCTGGTCGTCGGTTGCGTCCGTCCACCGATGCTCACTTTCGATGAACAACAACCCGGCTAGACCAACCGCGTAGCATAAGCCGGAAATCTCTAATGCTTGCAAGAAAGGGGCGGCGCTACTGGTCGTGTATTCGAGAATCATCCCTAGCGGGATGGACAAAGCAGCAAAAGTAAGCAGACCAAGCAATAACGGGCGGCGTGAACCTCTGCTATAGGAGCCCTTTCGATTCCGCATCGTAATATCCGATTCTGACATCGCACGCTATCAGGGGCAGTTGTTCAGCTGTTGAGTGTTCACCCACAGACCAGTGCCAAACCCGAGTATCGCGCCCCCTGCCGCTCCCCACGGTCCAAAAGCCAGGAACCCGCCGTAACCAAGGAGCCCAGTATAGATGCCAATTGGATCCAGCTGCTCGGGCGGCGTAGCTCCGCCCGGACACGCCTGCGGCGGTGGCGGCGGAGGAGGTGCGCAGGACATCGCTGGCTCGCCAGTTGGAGTATTCGGACTAAAGAGATTCAGCGGATTGCCGGCGTCTTGGAGCACCTGGTCAAGCGATGGGGTCGGACTCGGTGTCGGCGTCGGCAGCCATTGATAACCGAACGGATCGATGAAGCTTATGGGGTTGTTCAAAACGTATCCGTATAGATTGGGACCTCCACCAGCGAAACCAATCGGGTCCTGCGATACGAATCTCTGGAAGGTCGGGCTGTAGTAGCGCGCGCGGTAGAAGTACAGGCCCGTGCCATCGTTCTCTCGGCCGGTGAACTGGTATGGGTTGGTGTTGTTCATTTGGGAGATGCAAGAAACTGCAATTCCGCACAGCCGCCACCATGGATCACCAGATTGTCAGGACGATCGTAGCTCAGATCGTAAGGGCTCACCAACCAAGAGGAAGTTTGTGGCTGCACCGTGTATTTGCCTGCCGGAAGATGCAGGCGGAACCTGCCAGCTTTATCAGTGGCCGTGCTATAGGTCGTCGCGCCGTCTTTCACGGCTAATGAGATACCTTCCACTCCCGCCTCTGTATCGGAAGATTCCACCACACGCCCATTCAGATCCCCGATGCTGACCCCGGACTTTATCTCACCTAACACGCGCTCTAGATCGTGGACGACGTGGACGCCCTGACCGAGTTCGGTCGAGTTGCCGCAGCTATCGATTTCCAAACCGCCTGGAAAGGCATGCGCGAACAGTAGGTAGCTGTTGCCCTTCTCCAAGAGAAATCGTTCGCTCGCATCCTCGGTGAAGACTTGGAGAATCGGCTGAGCTGAACCGCGAAACAATTTCGTTACCCTCAGTTCGTAAACCCAACCAGATTCACCCGATTCTTGCCGGTGGCGGACCGACGTTACTGTCCCGTTGAACACAGCGTCGCTATGAAAAAACTCGGCGCACACAGGCGGATGAGGCTTAGGACAAACAGCCGAGGCCAGCGTAGAATTTAAGGCGCTCACCGCAATCGCCAGAACTATAATTCTGGTCACAAAGCGACTGAAGGAAAAAGCCTCTGACGGCATTATTCGTCACTCGGCCGGGACAGTTCCGATAGGGCACGGAGCACCATTAGGTAACATAAGAACAACAGGGACCACGCCGGGGTTCCGTCGGAGGGGGGCGCCGACCAAACAAGAATTGCTCTCATCTGGTCAAACCCGCAAACGTCATTCGTTCTTCCGGGAACGGATGACCGTGATTCGATAAACTCGCAACAACTCAGGCGGCGCTTATGCCGGATGTTCGGCGCAGGGCGACTTCCATAAGAAAGCCCTCGAACGGCTCAACGTCCTGTGCTGGGCGCAGCATTATCTTGACCCCACAAAATTCTTCACAGCTTGACGCAGATAGCGCTCGCATCCTGAACTGAAAAGCGAAAAGGGTTCTTATCTTGGGAGGTTGGTTGGTGGACGCACCAGGACTTGAACCTGGGACCTCTTGCATGTGAGGCAAGCGCTCTAACCGGGCTGAGCTATGCGTCCACCGGAAGACGGATTATCGCGCTGCCCCGGGGCTTGGGCAAGAGCGGCGCCCGATCAGGCGATCGACGCGTTGGCGGTGGTGCCGGTCTCGAGGCGGCGCCCCAGCAGTTCGAGCAGCTTCTCGGCCGGCGCCCGGGCGAGATCGCTCTGTGCGAAGCCGGCCGCGGCGGCATGGCCACCGCCGCCGAAAGCGCGCGCCAGTTCCGATAGATCGACCTCGCAGTCGGCGCTGCGCCGCAGGCTGACGCCCTGGCTGCGCAAATCGAACAGCGCGATCACGGTCCGCACGCATCCCGCATAGAGCTCGGCCGCGACCTCGCTGCTGTAGCCAAAACAGCAGGCCGCGCGCACCGCCAGGCCGTTGTACAACTGCCGCTCGACCATCGTGGCCCGCGCGATCTCATGGCTATGCGCCATCCCGGCGCGGCCCGCTTCGAGCGCGGCCCGCAGCTTGCGCGTCATCCGCGGCTCGCGCATCCGCATGATTTCACGGTACGACTCGAGACCGCCCAGCGTCTGCACCGCCAGCGCCCAGTCGGAGGATTCGGGCAGCTTGTGGATCCAGCGGTCGTGATCGTCGGCGATCGCGGCGAACGGCGCAAAGCTCTCGAAATTCCGCCGCCGAGTCGCGTCGAGCGAGCGCGCCCTGGTTTTCAGGTAATTGAACGCCAGCCGAGCCGCAGAAAATCGTTCGGACAGCACCCGCCCCTTGAACGGCACTTTGAATTCCGGCGCGGCAGCGCGCGAAACCGCGGTGCGATGATGATCGATCCAGTAGACCTGCACGCCGCCCCGCGCCAGGGTGCTGAGATGGCCGCCGGTCGCGATCGAGGTCCACGACAGATCGGTGATCCAGAGTTCGTCGGGACCGCCCTCGCTGTGCGGCCGCACCGCGGCCAAGGTGCGATCGCTATCCTGGTTGGCGGCCAGTACCATCCGGATCCGCTCGCCTTCGTAAAAGCGCGCGACCGACGCCGCCGCCATCACGCCGTCGAGGCAGGCGGGGCCGTGGCTTACAATCTGAATCGTGCGGTGTCGGTTGGCAGCCATCGGCTCGATTCTAGTGGATTGAGCGCGCTCCGGCGACCGGCGCGCCCCGCGGCGTGGTGGATGAAGCGGTCTCGCGGGCGTGCTAGATTTGCCAGTGATTCGAGCATCTCCGACACCCGGCGCTTGAAGACCCGGCGCAAGGAGACCTGGACAGCCCTGTGATGCCCCGTATTCTCGATCGTTCCGAGCATCCGATTTCGCGCCGCGACATCGATCCCAATGTCCTCAAGGTGCTCTATCGCCTGACCAGCGGCAATCATATCGCCTACCTGGTCGGCGGCAGCGTGCGCGACCTGATGCTGGGGCGGCGGCCGAAGGATTTCGATATCGCGACCTCGGCCCATCCCAATCAGGTGCGCGAGCTGTTCCGCAACTCGCGGCTGATCGGCCGGCGCTTCCGCCTGGTCCACGTCTTCTTCGGGCCGCAGAATATCGAGGTCGCGACCTTCCGGCGCCGCAGCGAAGAGAACGTCGAGGACGGCGACCTGCTGATTCGCCACGACAATACCTTCGGCACGCCCGAAGAGGACGCCTTCCGGCGCGACTTCACGGTCAATGCGCTGTTCTATGACATCCAGTCCTTCCGCGTGATCGATTATGTCGGCGGCGTCGACGACCTGCGGGCGCGGCTGGTGCGGACCATCGGCGAGCCCGAGATCAGGCTGCGCGAAGACCCGGTGCGGATGATTCGGGCGCTGCGGATGTGCGCGCGCTTCGACTTGACGATCGAGCCCTCAGCCAGCGCGGCGATTCGCGATTATCGCGACGAGCTGCGCAAGGCCTCGATGGCGCGGCTGGTCGAGGAGACCTATCGCACGCTCGGGATGGCGGGCGCGGCGCGGGCGCTCCAACTGATGCTGGAATTCGGCCTGCTCGATGCGCTGCTGCCGGACCTGGGCGACCATCTGCGCGCCGAATCGGCGGAGCCCGGCGGCCTGCGCACCTCGCGCAACCTGGCAGCCCTGGAACGGGCGACCGGCGCCGGCGCGGCGGCCGATCGGGCGCTGGTGCTGGCGGCGCTCTACCTCGATCTATACCTGGAGCGGCCGGCGCTGCGCTTGGGAATCGGGATGCGCGAGTTGGTCGGCAGCCTGCGCCTGCACGGCTTTGCGCGCGGCGATACGGATCGGATGCGTTTGATACTCGATTCGTTTCCGCATCTGTTGTCGCCGACGCGGCGTACGCTGCGGATGGCGCGGCGGCCCTATTTCGCAGAGGCACGGGCGTTTTACGAGTTGATGGCGCCGAACTATGGGGCCGCGCCGGCCGAACTGGACCGGCTGCTGACCGCGCCGCCAGCGTCGATGCCGGGCGCCGGCCCGCGCCCGGCCGCCAGTGACAGCCGGCGGCGCCGGCGGCGCGGACGCCGCCGGCGCCATCGGCCGTCCACGGCGCGCGCCGACGCCGGTGCGCCGCCCTCGTCGGGGGCGG
>Ga0307372_10011666_pt1 | contig 11673 bp, 12 predicted proteins | sample OX1MG_FD_202533 | JGI IMG/M metagenome (GOLD analysis project Ga0307372, IMG submission 202533) | Soil microbial communities from Risofladan, Vaasa, Finland - OX-1 | ecosystem: Environmental > Terrestrial > Soil > Coastal area > Acid sulfate soil | place: Finland: Risofladan, Vaasa | collected...
CTGTCGAACTTTCCAGCGCAGGTGCTGCAAATGGTCGGCCCCACCGTGGCGGGGGCGATGTTCGAGAACTTCTGGCTCGGCGCTCCGCTGCTGTTGGCCTCGGCGCTCCAGCTCGTCAACGCGGGGCTCTACTGGACGTTCTTTCGCGGCGTGCTCCCGCCGGAGGAGCAGAAGCTCATGCGGCCTCCGGTGCCAGGGCGCTCATGACCTCGAAGAGGCTGCGCTTGCCCTCGAAGCCGATGCCGGGGAGCTCGGGGAGCGCCACGTGGCCTTCCACCACGCGGACGCCGTCGGGAAATCCCCCGGTCGGCTGGAAGAGGTCGGGATACGACTCGTTGCCGCCCAATCCCAAGCCCGCGGCGATGTGCAGGGAGAGCTGGTGCCCGCCGTGGGGGATGCAGCGGCGCGGCGACCAGCCGTGGTCGCGGAGCATCTCGAGCGTTCGCAGGTACTCGACCAAACCATAGCTGAGCGAGCAGTCGAACTGCAGCACGTCGCGGTCGGCGCGCATGCCGCCGTGGCGGATCAGGTTGCGCGCGTCCTGCATGGAGAAGAGGTTCTCTCCCGTCGCGAGCGCCCCGTCGTACGCCGCGGCCACCTCGGCGTTCAGGGCGTAGTCGAGGGGATCGCCGGGCTCCTCGTACCACCGCAAGTCGTACGGCGCCAGCGCCTCGGCGTAGCGCAGCGCCGTCGCCAGGTCGAATCGCCCGTTGGCGTCGACGGCCAGATGCTCCCCCGAGCCCACCACCTCCAGCACGGCCTCGATGCGCCGCAGGTCGTCGTCGAGGGGCGCTCCGCCGATCTTCATCTTGACGACCGTGTAGCCGCGCTCGAGGTAGCCGCGCATCTCGCGTTTGAGAGCGTCGTGATCCTTGCCGGGATAGTAGTAGCCTCCGGCGGCGTAGACGAAGACCCGCTCGTCGGTATCGCCGCCGCGGTAGCGATCGGCCAGCACCCGGAAGAGCGGGCGACCTTCGATCTTGGCCACCGCGTCCCAGACGGCCATGTCGATCACGCCGACGGCCACGGAGCGCTCGCCGTGTCCCCCCGGCTTCTCGTTCGTCATCAGCGTAGCCCAGATCCGGGAGGGATCGAGGTTGGCGCCCTCGGGCGTCAGCAGCGTCTCGGGCGGCGCGGCCATGATTCGCGGAATGAATCGCTCGCGCAACAGGCAGCCTTGAGCGTAGCGGCCGTTGGAGTTGAAGCCGAATCCCACCACCCGGCGGCCGTCCCGCACCACGTCGGTCAGCACGGCGACGATGCTGGTGGTCATGGTGCTGAAGTCGATGTAGGCGTTGCGGATCGGGGAGCTGATGGGGATCGTGGTCTCGCGGACCTCGACGATCCTCACGGACGCACCGCCTCCTCGGAGGCCGCGGCGCGGGCGATGGCGGCTCCCATCTCGTGCGTCGAGGCCATTCCGCCCAGGTCGCGCGTGCGCGGGCCATGCTCCAGCACGTGCTCGATCGCGCGCTCCACGGCGGCCGCCGCATCGGCATGCCCCAAGTGCTCCAGCATCATCGCTCCCGACCAGATCTGGCCCACCGGGTCGGCGATGCCTTGGCCCGCGATGTCGGGAGCGGAGCCGTGCACGGGCTCGAACATCGAGGGGAAGTCGCGCTCCGGGTTGAGGTTGGCCGAGGGGGCGATGCCGATGGTTCCCGCCACGGCGGGACCGAGATCGGAGAGGATGTCGCCGAAGAGATTCGAGCCGACCACCACGTCGAACCAGTCCGGATGCTGCACGAAGTGCGCCGTCAGGATGTCCACGTGGTACTGGTCGCTGCGGACGTCGGGATAGTCGGCCTTCATGGCGGCGAAGCGCTCGTCCCAGTAAGGCATCGAGAAGACGATGCCGTTGGACTTGGTGGCGGAGGTCAGGTGCTTCTTCGGCCGCCGGCGCGCCAGCTCGAAGGCGTAGCGCAGGATGCGGTCGACGCCGCGGCGCGTGAAGACCGTCTGCTGGACCACCAGCTCCTCGTCGGTTCCGGCGTAGAGGCGGCCGCCGATCTCCGAATACTCCCCCTCGTTGTTCTCGCGCACCACGTAGAAGTCGATGTCGCCGATGCCGCGCCCGGCCAGCGGCGAGGTCACCCCGCGCATCAGACGGACGGGGCGCAGGTTCACGTACTGGCGGAACTGGCGGCGGATGGGGATGAGCAAGCCCCACAGAGAGACGTGGTCGGGGACGCCGGGATAGCCGACGGCGCCGAGAAAGATGGCGTCGTGGCGGGCGATCTGCTCCAGCCCATCCTCGGGCATCATCCGCCCGTGCTGCGCGTAGTGCTCGCAGCTCCACGGGAGAATGTCCCAGGTGAAGGAGATGCCGAAGCGCTTCCCCACGGCGTCGAGGACCCTCATGCCCTCGGGGACCACTTCCTTGCCGATGCCGTCTCCGGGAATGACGGCGATGCGATACTGCCTCACGTGAGCCCTCCTGAAACGAAGAGAAGCGTTCACGCGGTCGCCGCGTCCGACCTCCAAGGTGGCGCCTTGGCCATCTGGCTAACGTAGGGGGATGGCCAAGACGCGAATCGGCGCCTCAGTGTTCGAGACGGAGCAGGAGTACGCGCTGGGGACCCACTTCGACGAGTTCTTCGAGCGCGACGGCGTTGCTCGCGAGCACTACGCCGGGCTCGTCGAGGCGTTGGCGGAATATCCACGCGAGGAGGTCCTGGGCCGCGTCCAGTCCATCAACGCGGCGCTCCTCCAGCGGGGAGTGACCTTCACCGTCTACGCGGATGCCAGCGGCATCGAGCGCGTCTTCCCTTTCGATCTGATCCCGCGCATCCTGCGCGCGGAGGAATGGAGCCGCATCGAGCGGGGCATCGCCCAGCGCGTGCAGGCGCTCAACGCCTTTCTCCACGACGTCTATCACGATCAGCGCATCCTGCGCGAGAAGCGCGTCCCCGCGGACCTGGTCTACTCGTGCAAGCACTTCTGCCGGGAGATGGTCGGCGTGGACGTGCCCGGCGGCGTCTACGTGCACGTCTCGGGGATCGACCTCATCCGAGACGAGCGCGGCGAGTTCTTGGTCCTGGAAGACAACTGCCGGACGCCCTCGGGGATCTCGTACGTGCTCGAGAACCGGGACGTCCTGAAGCGGAACTTCCCCGACCTCTTCGCGGGATACGCGGTGCGTCCCGTGGACGACTATCCCCGCCGCCTGCTGGACGTCCTGCGCCACGCGGCGCTGCAGTGGCGGGAGAACCCGACCGTCGTGGTGCTGACGCCGGGCATCCACAACTCGGCCTACTTCGAGCACGCGATGCTCGCGCGTCGCATGGGAGCCGAGCTCGTGGAGGGGCGCGACCTGGTGGTGATCGACGACGTTGTCTACGTGAAGACGACGCGCGGCCTCCAGCGGGTGGACGTCATCTACCGGCGCGTCGACGACGACTTTCTCGATCCTCTGTACTTCATCCCCGAGTCGGTGCTCGGCGTGACGGGGCTGCTCGATGCCTACCGGGCCGGCAACGTGGTGCTGGCCAACGCGATCGGCACGGGCGTCGCCGACGACAAGTCGGTCTATCGCTACGTTCCGGAGATGATCCGCTTCTACTTGGACGAGGAGCCCGTCCTGGGCGTCGTGCCCACGTTCGATTGCACGGACCCGGCGCAGCGCCGCCACGTGGTGGGGCATCTCGCGGATCTGGTGGTGAAGAGCACGGCGGCCTCCGGCGGCTACGGCATGCTGATGGGGCCCCACGCCGACGCGGCCGAGCGGGAGGAGTTCGCGCGCAAGATCGAGGCGAACCCGCGTGAGTTCATCGCTCAGCCCGTGATCTCGCTCTCGTCGCATCCCACGCTGGTCGACGGCGTGCTGGCCCCCAGGCGCGTCGATCTCCGCCCCTTCGCCCTCTACGGGCGTGAGGTGGACGTCCCACCGGCGGCGCTGACCCGCGTGGCCCTGCGCGAAGGCTCGCTCGTGGTCAACTCCTCGCAGGGGGGCGGCAGCAAAGACACCTGGGTGCTGCAGGGGTAGCGAAGCATATGCTGACGCGAGTCGCCGATTCGCTGTACTGGCTCGGGCGCAACATCGAGCGCGCCGAGACGATCGCGCGCATCCTGGACGTGAACTACACCCGCGCCATGGATCTCTACTCCATGCGAGACGGGCGCGGGGAGCATCTGTGGCGCTCCGTGATGCGTTGCGCGGGGTTCGTGGCGGATCCCCAGCTGCCCGCAGGGGGACGCGTGGCCGCCGAGGTGATCGCCTTCTGCGGCCTCGACCACGAGAATCCGTACTCGCTGCGCTCGTCCATCCGCATCGCCAGGACCAACGCGCTGGGCATCCGGTCGGAGCTGACCAGCGAGGTCTGGGAGACCGTGAACGCGCTCTACCTCTACGCGGAGGAGCAGGAGGCGCGCAGCGTCCTGCGCAGCGGGCCCTCGAAGTTCCTGCGGCGCGTGCGGGACGCGGCGCATGCCTTCGCGGGGGTGACCTCCGAGACGCTGACCCACGGGGACCGTTGGTCGTATCTGGTGGTGGGGCGCTTCTTCGAGCGCGCCTATATGACGGTGCGCATGCTCGACGCGGTGGACATCGAGCGCGAGCCGTGGCCCGAGGCCCAACGCCTTCTGGAGATGTGCTGCGCGGGGGAACCGTTCACCCAGACCGTCGGCCATGCCTCCGAGCCGCGCGACGTGCTGGAGTTCCTGATCCTGCACCGCCAGTTCCCCCGCTCGCTGCACTTCTGCATGCGCCGGGTCGACGAGGCGATGCACGCGATCTCCGGCACGCCGCCCGACACGTTCGCGAACGACGCCGAGCGCCGCCTGGGGCGAGCGCGGGCCATGCTCGACTACGCCTCGATCGGCGACGTGCTCGGCGGCGGTCTGCCGGCGTTCGGAGCGGCCATGCGCGAGGAGTTCGAGGCGCTGCACGCCGCCATCTCTGCGAGCTATCAGCCCGGCATGGTGGGGGCCCCGTGAGCATGGAATACACGATCGCTCACGAGACGTCGTACTGGTACCCGCAGCCCGTGGTCGAGAGCTACACGGTGGTCCACCTCCAGCCGCGCAACGACGCGACGCAGTACTGCACCCGTTTCGAGCTCAGCGTGAAGCCGCGCGCGGGCGTTCGGAGCACCGTGGACCGGTACGGTAACGGGGTGCAGCACTTCGAGATCCTCTCCAGCCATCAAGAGCTGACGGTGCGCGCCAGCTCGACCGTGGTGAGCCTGGCCCCGCGGACGGTCGGCGAGCCGAGCGAAGCGAGCCTGGAGCTCCTGCGGAGCGATCCGGAGCTGGACCTGCTCTACGACTTCGTGCAGGAGAGCGCGTACGTGCAGTTTGCGCCGGAGGTCGCGGGGTTCGCGGCGGATCTGGCGCCGCGGGGCGACCGCATCGGGGCGTGGTGCGGCCACGTGTCGCGGGCGATCCACCGGCGCCTGCGCTACGACACCACCGCGACGAGCGTCCGCTCCACCGTCGTGGAGGCACTGCAAAGCCGGGCCGGAGTCTGTCAGGACTTCGCGCACGTGATGATCGCCGTGCTGCGCTCCGCGGGCATTCCCGCGCGGTACGTGAGCGGATACGTCTTTCGCGGCGAGACGGCGCCGGGAATCTTGGGGGCGGAGGCCTCGCACGCGTGGTGCGAGGCCTATCTCCCTCCGTACGGCTGGGTCGGATTCGACCCGACCAACGACGTCTTGGTCAACGACCAGTTCGTGCGCGTGGCCATCGGGCGGGACTACCACGACGTCAGTCCGGTCCGAGGCGTCTACAAGGGCTCCGGGAGCAGCGAGATGTCCGTCAACGTTGCCATGGATGCCCTGCAGTTTGCCCAACAGTAGCGCGCCGGTTCGCCTCCGTCACTCGATGCGCCCGAGGACGTCGCCTCGGTGCACCACCTCGTTGGCGGCCTTGAGGGTCCGCAGCCTCCCGTCGGCCGGCGCGCGGATCTCCAGCGTCGCCTTGAGCAGCATGAACTCGGCGATCAGGTCCCCGTGGCGCACGGCGGCGCCGTCGTCGGCGAGCCAGGTGGTGATCACCCCGTCGGCGACGCCGTTCCAGAGCTCGTCGGGAACCACGATGTCGACGGCCATGCGGGCTCTAGGCTCCCCGTCCCGCGAGCGCGGCCATGCTCTCGTACGCGGCCACGATCTTGGCGGGATTGGGCAGGGCGAACTCCTCCATCGGGCGCGAGTAGGGAATGGGGATGTCGGGGTAGCCCACGCGCTTGGGCGTGGCCTTGAGCATCGAGACGTCGTGCTCGACCACGGTCGCCATGATCTCGCCCGTCATCCCGTAGCTTTGATAGTCCTCGTCCACCACGATGAGGCGCCCGGTCTTGCGCACGGAGGCGATCACGTGCTTGCGGTCCAAGGGCACCAGCGAGCGCAGATCGATCACCTCCGCGGAGACGCCTCGATCGGCCAGCAGGTCGGCGGCCTTGAGGGCATGATGGACGCCGGAGGTGATGCCGACGATCGTGACGTCGGTACCCTCGCGCACGGTGGCCGCCTTGCCGATGGGCACCGTGTAGGCTTCCTCGGGCACCCCGACGATCGACGCCGGCTCCGTGCCGAGCCACCCCATGCCCTGCAAGCCCTTGTGGAAGAGATAGATGACGGGGTTGTCGTCGCGGATGGCCGCCGTCATCAAGCCCTTGGCGTCGTACGCGTTCGACGGCGCGACGACTTTCATTCCGGGCAAGTGGGCGAACGTGCCGTGGAGGCACTGGGAGTGCTGTCCCGCGTCGCTGTAGCCGCCGCCGGTGGCCGTCATCAAGACCATCGGAACCCGCACGCTCCCGCCGGAGAAGTACGTGTTCTTGGCCATGAAGTTGTAGATCGCGTCCATGCAGACCCCAAAGAAATCGACGAACATCAGCTCGACGACGGGGCGCATGCCGTCGGCCGCGGCCCCGGCCGCGGCGCTGATGAACGCTGTCTCGGAGATCGGCGTATCGCGCACCCGCTCGGCGCCGAACTCCTCGTACAGGCCGCGCGTGTTGCCGAAGACGCCGCCGAGCTTGGCGATGTCCTCGCCCATCACGAAGACGCGCGGGTCGGTGCGCATCTCTTGCGCGATCGCCTCTGCCATGGCCCGCGCGATGGTCAGCTTGCGGGCGCTGGGTGTGCCGTTGCTCATGGTATTCTCCTCACTCGCGCCTAGACGAAGACCTTGTCCAGAGCCGCCGCGGGCTCGGGGTAGGGACTGCGCCGCGCGAACGCGATCGCGTCGTCCACGCGCTTGCGCGCGCGGGTGACGATCTCCGCATCCTCTTGCGGCGTCAGGGCGTCGACGGTGGTCAAGTACCCGCGGTAGGCCGGGATGGGATCCCTGGCCGCGAGCATCTCGAGCTCCTCCTTGGGACGATACTGCTGCGCGTCCCCCATGAAGTGGCCGGAGAGGCGGAGCGTCTCGATCTCGATGAGCGAGGGGCCTTCGCCGTTGCGGGCGCGCTCGATGGCTTGCCCGGCGACTTTGAAGACCTGGAGCACGTCGTTGTTGGCCACGTAGTGTCCCGGGATGCCGTAGCCGATGGCGCGGACGTCGTTGTGCTCCACGGGCGTCGAGGCGCTCTTGGGAACGGAGATCGCCCACGAGTTGTCCTCGATCACGAAGATCACCGGAAGCTTCCAGATGGCCGCCAAGTTGAGCGCCTCGTGGAAGGCGCCTTGGTTGGCCGCCCCTTCTCCAAGGTACGCCACCGCCACGCCGTCCTTGCTCTGGAGCTTGCGCGAGAGGGCGGCGCCCACCGCCGGCCCCACGCTCTGGCCGATGATGCCCGAGCACGAGAAGTTGACGGCGGGATCGAAGAGGTGCATGTGGCCGCCGCGGCCGCCGCTCAGCCCGTCGCCCTTGCCGAAGATCTCGGCCGCCATCTTGTCGAGATCGACGCCTTTGGCGATGGCGACGTGGTGGGCGCGGTGCGTCGACGTCACCACGTCGGTCGGCTTCAAGTGGATGCAGACGCCCGCGGCGCACGGCTCTTGCCCCTTGGAGAGATGCATCTCGCCGGGTATCGGCCCGCTTGCCATGTTGAAGACCGGTGTCTTGCCTTCGAGATAGATCGCCTCGATGGTGTCCTCGAAGTAGCGCGAGGCCACCATCCGTTCGTACATCCAGAGCTTCTGCTCTCGCGTGGGTAACATGACGCCTCCCTTCCCCAGGACGTGATGAGCCTGCCGTAGGCATTATGCCCACGTCAGGCGCGGCATCTCGCCGTGATCAGACTACAGGCCTATGCGCGCGTTGCCGCGAAGCATCCACCAGGTTGCTTTGACGCTCGCGGAGGGCGTGTGGAGACGGGGCTTCAGACCGCACTCGCTCAACACTATGCGCTGGTGCAAACGCAGCTGCTCGAGGCCGTCGGCGGACGCCCCGTGGCAGGCTTGCGAGCCCCGCACGGACTGCCGGCTGGCTTCGTCCAGCACGATCTCGGCGCCGGGGCACCCATACCGACGTTCGAGCACGTCGGCGAGGACGGCCTCTCGATCCGCGTCGCGCTGCTCGAGTCCCCGGAGCATCTCGCCTTCATGGTCCATCTGATGACGGTGGAGATGCGGCCGTGGTGCTCCGGGGCCGAGCACGCCGAGGCGGGCTTGGGCGACGTGCTCGCCTTCGAGCTGGAGGCCGTTGAGCCGGCAGACGCGGCGCTGATGCGGCGCGGAGCTCTGCTGCTGCGCGACGCGCTGGCCGCGGTGGGTCTTGGATCCAACGTGCAGCTGGCCAAGCCGCCGGGGCTCGACGTGCTGGTGCCGCTCGACCGCGGCTACCCGGTCTCGCAGCTGCGCGCGGCGGAACGCTTCCTCGCCGGAGAGCTCACGCGGCGCCACCCGGACGTCTTCAGCATCGCCTACTATCGCTCGCAACGCGCCGGGCGCGTCCACCTCGGCACCGGTGCCAAGGGCGTCTCGCGCACCTACCGCGCGCCGTACTCGCTGCTCGCGGTGCCGGGGCTCTCCGTGGCCCTGCCGATCACCTGGCGCGAGCTCGAGCGCGACGCCAACGCCCCCGTGGCGGCACGTGACCTGCCGGCGTTCCTGCGCGCGCACCCGCGCGACCCCGACGCGGGCGTTTCGCCGCAGAATCCGCTGGAGCTGCTGGTGCGCGCCGAGGAGGCGCGCCCGCGTGATGGAGAGTGACGACGCGGCGCCTACTCTTTGCCGATTTTCTGATTCTCGTTGTTGAGAAGAAATATCTTGTCGGCGTGGCGAACGCCGAGGCCCTTCTGATCATAGAAGATGCCGACGTAGCGCCCTGGCTTGATGGCCTTCATTTGGTACGTCGTCTTGCCGTCGGCGGAAAAAATCTGATCGAACTTTGGCACGAGAACGAAACTCAATGTCTGGTGCGTCGTCGGGCTATAAACCTTTATGTTATCCATCGAGACATGTTTCGTGATACCGTAGAACGTCGAAGCGGCAAGCGCGGCGTTCGGCGCCAGCATGGCGATGGCGGCTGTGAGCGAAATCAGTATCATGCTCATGTGTTTCATGCGTTTTCCTCCAGGCCGATCGGGACGGGCTCGGTCGCCATCGTCGCATCACGGATCACCATCGCAGCGGACCGTTCTCTGTGCACCAGGGTTACCGAGCTGCGCCATGCGGCGCTTGCTCCGGCGGCGTCGGCAAATCAATTGTAGCTGGCGTAGCTCGCGTCTGCCAATCGTTGAAACGAGGGATGCGGTGCCGGCGTTATCCCCAGTTTCCACGATACCTGAACCGTGGCGGCTGTGGTACGCTGACGCCGGTGCCGCCGCGCGGCGCAGCGCGACGGCGGCGGATACCGCGAAACCTTGGCCGCAATGCCAAAACGGTTCCGACGCGCAAGATCTCAAAAGAGGTAGCAAGGTGCTGATCGGATTCTTCGGTCCATTCGTCGTGGTCGTCGTGCTCCTGATCGTGGTGAGCGCGTCCGTCAAAGTGTTGCGCGAATACGAGCGCGGCGTCGTCTTTCAGATGGGCCGCTTCTCGCGCGTCAAGGGGCCGGGCCTCATCCTGCTCGTCCCCTTCGTCCAGCAAATCGTTCGAATCGACTTGCGGACGATCGTCATGGAAGTTCCGAGTCAAGATCTGATCTCTCGCGACAACGTCTCGGTCAAAGTGGACGCCGTTCTTTACTTCCATGTCGTGGATGCGGCCAAGGCCGTCATCCAAGTGGAGCAATTCGTCGCGGCGACAAACTTGCTCGCGCAGACTACGCTACGCTCGGTTTTGGGTCAGCATGACCTCGATGAGATGCTGGCAGAGCGCACACGGCTCAACACGGACATTCAGGACATCCTCGATACGCGAACCAAAGCATGGGGCATCGAGGTGAGCGCGGTCGAGATTCGTGACGTCCAGCTGACGGAGAACATGGTCAAGGCGATCGCCAAGCAAGCAGAAGCCGAGCGCGATCGGCGCGCAAAGGTGATCCATGCCGAAGCCGAGTTCCAGGCATCGCAGGTGCTCGTCAACGCTGCGACGATTCTTGGATCGATCCCGGCGGCGATGCAGTTGCGCTATCTGCAGACCCTGACCGAGGTGGGAGGAGAGCACAATTCAACGATCGTGTTCCCCATGCCGCTCGACATCGTCAAGCCATTCTTGGATATCCTCGAGAGAGCGGCAGCCCCGGCCCCCGCCAGCGCGATGGTCACGAACGGGCTCAAGCTCACGGTGCCGCCGGCGTAAGAGTGCGCTGGCCCGATGGCCATGGGACCGGGTGATGAAGGAGATGGCCGCACCTTGGTTGCTTGCGCGGCGCGTCAGGATGGCGCGCCGGTGGGCGGGAGGGGCTGGTTCGTTGCGTCGTGCCGGCGCGCGGAAGCCGCGCCGATCACCGCGTTGTAGACCCAGGCCACGATGGCGCCGCCGAGCGCGGAGATGGCCACGAACCAGACGAAGCCGATCAGCCCGAAGCCGCCATAGCCCCAGCCCATGTGCGGGTAGCCGGGTGCGCCTCCGTACGGGCCCCGCATCACGGATCCCATGCCGTACATGAACGGCATGCCCATCGAGAGCGATGCGAGGACCCCTAGCGCGGCGAAGCCCGCGGCCAGACCGGCAGGGCTCAAGGGGTGGTAGCGTGGTGTCTCGTTCATCGTCGTCTCCTCCGGGGCGCGGGCTCCATCGATAGCGTACCCACGTTGGGAGACGCGGCATGCGCGCGTCACGAATAGGCTGGATGGCCCTACGCGGAGAAGTCGACCCGGACATGAAACCCCTGCTCTCGCTTCAGTACGTGCCGGCCGGCACGGGATACCGCCTGCGGCTGGGGCCCCTCGAGTTCAGCCAGAGCTCGTTCCTGATCCTCACGGCCGTCGTCGTCGGCGGCAGCTGCGGCCGGGAGGGGCCGATCGTGCAGATCGGCGCGACCATCGGCTCGGTCTTGGGGCAGATCGTCCAGGCCCCCGCGCCCATCGTTCGAACGCTGGTCGCCTGCGGGGCGGCGGCCGGCATCTCCGCAACCTTCAACGCCCCCATCGGGGGCGTCTTCTTTGCCAGCGAGGTGATCCTCGGCGACTTCGCGCCGCGCTCGTTCGCGGCGATCGTCGTCTCCAGCGTCACGGCCGCCGTCATCGGGCGGGCCTATCTGGGCGATCGCCCCTCGTTCGACGCCGCCGGCTTCAAGTTGATCTCCGGGCAGGAGCTCTGGCTCTACGCGCTGCTGGGGATCGTCTGCGCGCTGGCGGCCGCCGGCTTCGTCAAGCTCATCTACGCGCTTGAGGACCGT
>Ga0307372_10011672_pt1 | contig 11668 bp, 4 predicted proteins | sample OX1MG_FD_202533 | JGI IMG/M metagenome (GOLD analysis project Ga0307372, IMG submission 202533) | Soil microbial communities from Risofladan, Vaasa, Finland - OX-1 | ecosystem: Environmental > Terrestrial > Soil > Coastal area > Acid sulfate soil | place: Finland: Risofladan, Vaasa | collected...
GCGGCGACCGCGTCGAGGTGGAGGAACTGCTCGACCTGCCGGTCTTCAAGGGAGTCTCCGGCACCTTCCTCTCGCTGAACCAGACGGCCGTCGTCAAGCGGCACTACAAGGCGGGCGACATCGTCTGTCGCGAGGGCGAGTACGGCTCGACCGCCTTCTACATCCTCGACGGCACGGTGGACGTGTTCATCTCGACGCCCATCAAGCACGTGCAGCAGCAGGGCGCGTCGGACGGCTGGTTCAGCCGCATCCGCAGCCGGCTCGCGGGCCGAAGCGAGGACGTGCGCGCCGGGGAGGACGCGCGGCGCTGGATCCCGATCGACGCACCGGTCGATCTGCCGTACGACGATCCGATCGCGCAGCTCGGACCGGGCGATCTGTTCGGCGAGATGACGTGCATGAGCTACCACCCGCGCTCGGCGACCGTGCGCGCGGCGACCGACGGCACGATGCTCGAAATGCTGCGCAACGTGCTCGACGTCCTGCAGAAGAACAAGACGTTCCGCGCGCGGCTCGAGGAGACCTACCGGCAGCGGGCGCTCGAGAACCACCTGCGCAGCGTCCCCGTGCTCGCCGGCCTGCCCCGCGACTTCGTCGATTACCTGCGGGATCGCGTGGAGCTCGTGCGCTTCTCGCCCGGCCAGGTGATCTGCCGCCAGGGCGAGGCGGCCGATGCCTTCTATCTGGTTCGGCTCGGCTTCGTGAAGGTGTCCGAGGCCCACCCCGGCGGCGACCTCGTCCTGGCGTACATCCCCCGCGGCGGCTATTTCGGCGAGATCGGGCTGCTCGGCGGCGGCGTACGCACAGCCACCTGCACCGCGCTCGATCACGTCGAGGTCGTGCGCATCGGCGGCGAGGAGTTCGGCGCCATGGTGGAGCACTTCCCCGGCGTGCGGGCCGAACTCGAACGCGTCGCCGTCGAACGGCGGGAACAGAATCGCGCCCGCGCCGCGGCCACCGACGCCGTCGCCGTCGGCGACTTCCTCGCGCAGGGACTGATGGAGGCCCAGAGCCTGCTGGTGCTCGACCTCGAGCGCTGCACGCGGTGCGACCAGTGCGTCCGCGCGTGCGCCGACGCCCACGACGGCGTGACCCGCCTCGTCCGCGAGGGGCTCCGCTTCGACAAGTACCTCGTCGCCACCTCGTGCCGCCAGTGCCGCGACCCGCTCTGCATGGTCGGCTGTCCGGTCGGATCGATCCGGCGCCGGAACTCGCTCGAGGTCATCATCGAGGATTGGTGCGTCGGGTGCGGCCTCTGCGCCAGCAACTGCCCCTACGGCAACATCTCGCTGCATTCGTTCGCGGTGAAAGAGGCCGACCCGGATCACCACGGGCGGACGATCGCCACGACCCGGAAGAAGGCCACGGGCTGCGACCTCTGCATGGACCAGGCCGAGCCGAGCTGCGTCTACGCCTGTCCCCACGACGCCGCGCACCGCGTCGAACCGCTCACCTTCTTCGGCTCCCGGCTCGGCCTCGCCGTCCCCGGGACCGCCGGCCGCGCCGGGACGGGCGGGTAGTCGTGCGCATCGATGGCACGCATCGCCGGTGGGCCCTCGGCAGCGCGGCGGCGTTCGTCGCCGCGGCGCTCGTGTACGCCGTCGGCGCAGCCGGGACGGTCGGGCCATGGAGCGGGGGGTCCGCCCTCGGCCTGACGTTCGGCGTCGCAGGCTTTGCGCTGATGGTGTTCGCCGGTCTGCTCGCGGCGCGCAGGAAGGTCCCGATCTGGCGCATCGGCCGCGCGCAGAGCTGGATGCGCGGCCATCTCTGGCTCGGCCTCCTCAGCCTGCCCCTCATCTTCTTCCACGCCGGCTTCGCGTTCGGCGGCCCGCTGACGCGCGCGCTCATGTGGCTGCTCATCATCGTCGTCGCGAGCGGACTCGTGGGCGCCGCCCTGCAGCACGTGCTGCCACGGGTGATGCTCGACCGCCTGCCGATGGAGACGATTTACGAGCAGATTCCGCACGTCCGCGCCCAGCTCGTCTCCGAGGCCGACGGCGTCGTCGCGGCCGCCTGCGGCGCCATCTCCGGCGACCTCGCCACCATCGTCCGGATCGACGCCGACCCGGCGGCGCCGCTGCGCGATTTCTACCTGAACGAGATGCGTCCCTTCCTCGAGTCGCCCGATGCGCCGCATCGCCTCGCCGATCCCGCGTACGGTGCGCAGGCGACCGGCCGGCTCCGGACCGTCCTGCCGGAGACGTTCCACCAGGCCATTGCCGACCTCGAGAACCTGTGCGCGGAGGAGCGCCAGCTCTCGCGCGAGCAGCGGCTGCACCGCGTGCTGCACGGGTGGCTGCTGGTCCACGTCCCGCTGTCGTTCGCGCTGCTCGCCCTGGCCGTCATTCACATCGTCATGGCGCTGAGGTACTGACGTGGCCGGCCGCATCCGCACAGCCAAAGCGCGCGCCAGGCGCATCGACATGGAGTACTTCAAACGGCCGCACCCGTTCCGGCGGTGGCGGCTGCTGCTGTCGATTGCGGCGCCGGCCGTCGGTCTCCTCTGGATCGCCGGCATGGCCGCCACCGGGTCGAGGGCGCCGTACAGCAGCGGACCGCTGTCGCCGGCGCACCGGGTCTTCGGCCGGAAGTGCGAACGGTGCCACACCGTCCGGGCGGGCGCGTTCCGGATGCAGGTGTCCGACCACTCCTGCCTCACGTGCCACGACGCGCCCGCGCACCACGCGGACCAGACGTTCACGCCGGCCTGCGCCACCTGCCACCAGGAGCACCGCGGCGCCGTCCGCCTGTCGGCCGTGGCCGACGAGTACTGCGAGCAGTGCCATCTCCACCTGCAGACGACCACCGGCAGGGCCACCGTGCTGCGGACGGTCGGCAGCTTCGCCAGCGGCCATCCTGAATTCGCCGTGCTGCGGTCGGGCTACCGCGATCCCACCGTGCTGCGCTTCAACCATGCCGCGCACATGAAGGCCGGCCTGCGCGGCCCGAACGGCCCGACGACACTCCAGTGCACGACGTGCCACCGGACGATCGCGCCTGGCCCGCCGGACGCATCGCCGCTCGGGGCGGCCGGCGGCCGCATGGCGCCGGTCAGCTACGCGAGGGACTGCGCCTCGTGCCATCCCCTGTTCTTCGATCCGCGGATCGACCGCGAGGTGCCGCACGACCGGACGGCGGTCGTGCACGCCGTCGTCGTCCAGTCACTGCAGGCGTTCATTGCCGCGCATCCGGACCAGATCGGCAGGCCCGATCCCGTGCGCGGACGCATTCCGGTGAACTTCCCGCCCGAGCCGCGCATGGCGCCGCCCCGGACGGCCGCCGAATGGGTGGCGCGCCGGACGACGCGTGATGAGCAGTATCTGTGGAGCACGACGTGCGGCGAGTGCCACGACTTCACGCGCGCGTCGGCGCCGGGCGCCCTCCCGCAGGAGATTCCGACCGGCATGCCGGCCGTCTGGATGCCGGACGCCCGGTTCGACCACCGCGCGCACCGGCTCACGACCTGCACGGTCTGTCACGCGGCCACGACCAGCACGAAGACGTCCGACGTGCTGATGCCGTCGATCGCGACCTGCCGGCGGTGCCACGCGCCCGCCAAGGGGGCGAGCTCGCGCTGTTCCGAGTGCCACCTGTATCACGACTGGTCGAAGACGAAGACGACCGCCATCCGAGATTCCGGGCTCGGCCTCCGGGACGTCACCGGTCGGTGATCGCCGTCTTCCTGCGGCCGGATTCGGGGGCCCTGGCGCGACCGCCGTCTCAGTGCGGCCGGTGCTTCTGCCCGGCCGCGGTCGTGTCGGGCGAGACCGGCGGCCCGGGGGGATCGTTCGTCACGGTGAACAGCTTGCCGTTGATCATGTAGAGGCTGCGCTGTTCCTGGAAATTCAGCGGGCGTGCGCCCCGGCGCCCGAACACGGCCAGCTGGTCGCCTGATTCATCGACCGCCCGGTCGCGGTCGATCCCCTCCGACACCGCCAGTGCCGGCTCTTTCGTCTTGTAGGTCGCAATGAGCGACGGCGTCGGCTCCGGGCTGTAGCCGGCGAAGTTGTCGTTGTCCGCCGGCGAGAAGAGCTGGACGACCCGCAGGCCGTTGACGCCGTCGGCGACGAGCGCGAACTGGCTGGCGTCCACCATGCCGATCTTCACGTCGCGCGTATCGTTGATCACCCCCCCGGCCGTGAACGTCTTGTCGAACCTCGGATGCTCGGGCCGCTCGATGTTGACGATGACCAGCCCCTGCTTCCCGCCGGCCACGTAGGCGTACGTCCGCGCGAGATAGACGTTCCGCGCGTCCTCGAGCGGCACGAACGCCCTCTTCACCACGCGCGGCGCGGCCAGATCGGTGATGTCCAGCACCTTCAGCCCCGTGCGATCGACCACGAACGCATACCGGAACTGCACGGCAATCCCGCGCGGGTCCTCGAGGTCGGGCGCGCCGATCTGCGCCGTCACCTTCGGCTCGAGCGGGTTGTTCAGGTCCACCACGACCAGGCCGCGCGCCGTCAGGACGTACGCGTAGTGCCCGGCGAAGGTGATCCGCCGCGCGCCGGTCAGCACCCCGCCCGGGTTGAACGTCACGGCGCGCGTGATGAAGTTGTCGCTCGGATTGCCGTCGAGCAGCGTGCCGACGCCGGCCATGTGGCGGCTGCCCGGCCTGTTGCCGATGACGATCAGCCCCTCCTGCGCGTCGGCGACGTAGAGGAAGCCGTACATCGGGTGGATCTGCTGTTCCTCGTTCTCCGGCCGGTGCGTCCGCAGCGGATCGACGGCCAGCGTGGTCGGCGTGGCGACCGCCACCGCGTCCTTCGTCTTCACGTACAGCCGCTGTCCGAACGGCGACACCGGCGCGGTGACGATCTTCTCGGAGATGTCCTTGTTGTCGACGTCGGCGATGTCGTAGATGCGGAAGCCGCCCGTGCCGAGCGCCACGTAGGCGTACTCGCCGCGCACCTGGATGTCGAGCGCTTCGCCCGCGTGGTGGTGCGCCCGGTCGAGCGTCCGGCCGCCGTCCACGAACTTCCGGTAGTCGTCCGGGTAGGCGATCCGCTGCAGGTGGCTGCCGTAGAAGGCCGGCGGCTCGTGGCGCTCGGCGAGCGTGATCCCCTCGAAGCCGCCCTTGCCGGTCGCGACCCACGCGTAGCGGCCGAGGTGATTGACGAAGTTCGTCCCCTGCAGCAGCACCGTCGCGAGCCAGGCGTTGTTGTCGTCCGCCTTCGACACGTGACAGTCGGTGCAGCGCTTCGTCTCCTTCGCCCGCACGGTGTGCGGGACGAACGTGCTGAACGCCTCGCCGCTGAAGCCCTCGGCTGAGACCGGCTGCTGCTCGTAGTAGAGCCAGTCGCGGTTCAGGTTCTGCGAGCTGACGAGGACGGCGCAGGCGGAACGGACCGGTGCGATCCGGTTACCGGTCACCGTGCCGTCACGCCCCAGCATGAACATGTCGCTCCGCAGCACCTGGAAGTCGTAGGACGTCCAGTTGCGCGTCGTCAGCCCTTCGTTGTGGAGCATCGGCATCCGGCGGTTCGCGCGCATCGACAGGTGGCAGCCGAAGCAGCTCGGCGACCAGGAGGTGTGGCACGTGTAGCACGTCATGTCGCTGTCGGGATGCGCCAGCGAGCGGTCGCTCGCCGGCACGACGCCCCACGTCTTCCCGTCCTTCTGCATCGTCTTCGCGAGCCGCGACTGCTCGCTGTAGTGCGGCGCCCCCGGCGTGATCGTGTCGAGCACCTGCACGACCTCCCACTGGAGCTTCGGGTCCATCATCGACCGCTGGTACAGCCTGCCGCCCTTCCAGTAGAACTGCCGCGCGCCGAACGGCGTCCGCATCGCCTCGAGGTGCGTGCCGCCGGGCGGCGCCGCCGGACCGTGCGTCACCAGCGTCGCCTTGTGGCGGATCGTGCCGTGGCAGTCCGTGCAGCCGATCTCGATCGCGTCCCGCGTCTCGCCGTACAGCTTCCCGTTGCCGTGGTTGTCGAGCGCGAAGTGGCAGTCGACGCACTGCATCCCCTTCTCGAGGTGGATGTCCTCCAGGTGCACCGCCTTGTTGAACCGCTGCGGATCGTCGTTCGAGACGATGTGACCGTCGGCGTCGAGCAGGTGGCCGGCCCGATCGCGCTTGTAGACGGCGCTGAAGATCCAGCCGTGGCTGTGGAAGTCGCCGAACTGCGTATGCGTCAGCTTCGCGTTGAACGCCGGCGTGCCGACCTGCTTCAGGAAATCGACGGAGGCCCACAGGCCGCGCACCGCGGCCCCCTCCGGATCGCGCACCTCCACGGACTGCCGGAACGCTTCGGACGGATGCCGCTGGCGGGCCGGATACATCACCTCGCCGTCCGTCTCGTTGTCCCAGAACGTATAGCCGTAATAGGTCGCCATCATGTTCGTGCCGGGATGCACGTGGCACGTCATGCACTGGCTCGACGGAATCGACATGGTGAAGACGTGCCGCAGCGGATGGCCGGACTCGTCCTTCGGAATCGTCGGATCGACCGTCACCGAGCGGCCGTCGTTGCCGAAACGCGCGTACTGTGCGGAATGCGCCCGCGACCGGTCGTTCGCGTAGATGACGTGACAGGCCGTGCAGCCGCTGCCGCGATAATCACCCGGCTGGTCGTTGGTGCCCGGCAGCGACAGCATGGGGTCGAGCAGCCGCGTCTTCTGCAGCCCGAGAAAGACCGGGTCGGTCCGCAGCTTCGTGCCGAAGCCCCGGTCGCTCAGGGTCACGTCCGGGCGCCCCGGCTCCTCGTGGCGGTCGGGATTGCCGATCCCCCCCTTGCGCCGCCCGCCGCGCTCGAACACCCGCAGCACGTTGCCCGGCTGCGAGATCTCCCACCGCTCGAGCGGATCGAGGAACGGCAGCACGCCCTTCTTCCTGGTCTCTTCCGGCGTCGGCGGCGGCCAGGTCACGAGCCGCTGCGGCTGGCCGTTGCGCGCGTAGCTCTCGCCGAAGCGCGCGTTCTTCTCGGGGTACGCGCCGTTGTTGTACAGCGCCGCCTCCCACAGCATGGCGCCGGTCGTCATCATGCTCGTCCGGACCTGGAACACCTCCGCCGCATGACACGGCCCGCAGGTCTGCTCCGCCACCCGGAGATCGCCGGGGTTGATGAACCGGATGTAGTCGGCCGACTCGCGCAGCCAGGCGGTGTACGGCCGGATCGGATTCGCCGAACTGTCGGCGTTGAAGACGCGCGGCGTCGGATGCGCGGCGCGCTTCGCCCGCTCGTAGGACGGATCCGACGGAACGGCGCCCTGCGGCGCGCGCACGCGCGCATCACCCCCGTGACAGTCCGTGCAGCCCAGACGCACCAGCCCCCCCGGATGCATCGTCGGCGAATCGGTCGCGGTGTGGCACGTGATGCAGCCCGCGCTCTTCGCGTCCGCGTCCGCCTGCGTCTGGGCGAGCAGCCGCCTTCCCGTCGCCGTGATCGGCCCTCCCCCGGCGATCCGGGCCGGCGCAGGGCCCGGCCGGGGCGCGCCCCACAGCGTGGCCGTGACCAGTACGGCACAGAGGATCGAACAGGCCGGAATCAGCCACGTGCCGCGGATCGTCACCATCGGGTCCCCTCTTCAGAATTCGAGCCGCAGATCGGTGAACACCGAGAGGAAATAGTGCTGGTCGGGAAAGATGTCGCGCAGCCCCTGCCCGAGCTTCAGCGCCGAGGCGCCGACGACCAGGACGATGTTGTCGCTGAGCGGCGGACGGTACTCGACGCCGCCCCCGACATCGACGCCGATCGTCTTCCGGATCGGCGCCTGGAACAGCAGCGCCTCGAGCGGCGCGGTGGTCTGGAACCAGAGCCCGCTGACCGTGCCGAACGCGCGCAGCTTCGGCGTCAGATTCGCGTTCGTCGCTCCCTGCACGATGAAGATGCCCGGGTTCACGAAGTTCTGCTGCCCTTCGTCCTTGCTCGTCCTCAGATCAGGAAGCAGGCTGAACGGGCTGACGAGGCCCGTGCCGGTCTGCGGCAACCGCACGCCCTCACGGTTCCAGACGCTGAACGGCCCCCCCGAGAACACGGGCTCGTCCAGGATCGAGTCGAACCCGCGGGCCGTGCCGTCCGAGATGTTGCTGTCGCCCGACGCCCAGAAGAAGCTGCCCGCGATCCGGAGCCAGTCGCGATCCTCCGACAGCTCCGCCGCCGCCATCTGCGCGTTGATGCTGACCGGACGCGCGGCAATCGGGTTGAAGTCGTCCGTGCCGATCACCTCGTAGAACGCATGGCTGACGTTGAGCCGGCCGATGTGCCCGTCGCCCGCCCAGCCGAAGTACGATGTGCGGATCCCGTGCGGCTTCACGAAACCGATCGGCGCCGGCCGCACGAGAAAGCCGTTCGTGTCGTACTGCACGCCGCCGGCGTCGTGGCTGTAGTGATAGCTGAATTCCGTCGTGTAGCCCCTGGCCAGGAAGTCCTGGATGTAGATGTTCGCCACCACCATCTGCTGGTGGCGCCGGTCGAAGGTGTTGAACCCGCTGTTCGTGTCCTTTTCCAGGAAGTCGAACGCCGCCACGTTGTACTGGAGGCGGTTCGACCTGAGCGTGCCGAACACCCGCACGCCCGGCTCCTCGACCACCGCGACGAAGCCGCGGAAGTCGGTGCTGAGATCCTGGATGCCGGCGCGCACGGAGATGAAGTCGTAGTCCGGGCCGAGGTCGAACAGCTTCTTCTCCACGAACGCTTCCTGCAGGGCCACGTGCGTATCGAACCGCGCGGTGCCCGCCCGCACGTCGGGGTTGACGACGCCGGTCTCGGCGGTGTGGAGGTAGTTCAGGCTGATCGCCGGCTGCACGGTGACGCGCCAGTCGACCGGGCGGAACGCCGTGTCGCCGTGGAAGAGATCGAACGACGTCCGGATCACCTGCACGGGCACGTACTGGTTCCCCTGCCCGAAGAACGCCTCGCTCTGCGGCCGTTCGGTCCCGGGAATCGTCGCCGTCGGCAGGTTGCGCCCTTCGATCAGCGTGTCGCTCACCCCCGTGAAGTCGAAGAACGTCTGCTGGCCGAGCACCGGGTAATCGCCCTTCAACCGGTTGCGGTCGTAGGGATCCCACCAGTGGCCGGCCACGTACGGATATTCTCCGCGCACGCCGTAGCGGCTCCAGTCCGGCATCGTGATGTTCCACCGGTCCGGCATCGGCACGAACACCTTGGCGTCGGGCGGAAGGGTGGCGGGCGGCACCGCGGCCGGCGCCGCTCCGCCGGTGCCGGTCGGCAGGCCCGATCGCATGGGTCGTCCGGCCGGCGGCGCCCCCGCCGGCGGCATCTTCCGGCCCGGCGGGCGCGGCAGCGGATTGAGCGGACGCGGCGTGGTGCCGGTCGACGGGGCGAGCGTCACCGTGCGCGAGACGAGCTGGCCGCGTCCGATGCCCACCGTCAGCATCGCCGGCGCGAACCCCGGGGCGCTGACCGCGATCGTGTAGGTGCCCGGCGCGAGGTCCGCGACGCGCGCGACGCCGTCGCCCGCCGTGGTCGCCGTCGCCGCCGGCCGGCCGGCCTCGTCGCGCACGGCGACCTGCGCGTCGGCGACCGGGCGACCGCCGGAATCACGCACCTGCACGGCCAGACCGGCGGGCGGCGGCCGGGGCACGCCGGTCTGCGCGGACGCGCCCGACGCGACGGACAGCAGCAGGGCCACGACGACGGCAGGGCCTCGCGCCATCATCGCCGCCACTCGTCGATCAGGTTCGCGACGAGCCCGGTCCATCCGGTCTGGTGGCTCGCGCCCAGGCCGGCGCCGTTGTCACCGCGGAAGTACTCGTGGAACAGCAGCCAGTCGCGCCAGTGGGGATCGGCCTGGAATTTCCCCGCGCCGCCGTAGATCCGGCGGCGGCCGTCAGCGCCGCGCGTGAACAGCCCGATCAGGCGGTCCGCGATCTCCTGCCCGATCCCGCGCGGCGTCACCGGATCCGGCGGTCCAGGCGCCCGGATCGCCAGCCCCGACCGATACGCCTCGTCGAACCGCACGAGCGCCTCGAGCAGCAGGAACGACGTCGGGAACCAGATCGGCCCGCGCCAGTTCGAGTTGCCGCCCTTGATCTTCACGTCGGCCTCGGCCGGCTCGTAGCGCACGGCCCGGCCGTCGAACTCGAACGGCGCGCGCTCGTGGTGCTTCGACAGGCTCCTGATGCCCGCCTCGGACAGGAACTCGTCGGGATCCCAGATCCGCTGCAGCAGCTTCTCGAGCTGGTGGCGATCGACGATCGACAGCACGTGCCGCGTCCGGCCGCCGGCCCGATCGGTGAAACACGCCTGGCCGACCAGGTCGGGCCGGTTCCGGATGAACCAGTTGATGTCGGTCAGGAAGGCGGGCAGGTCCGCCACGGCGCACTCGTCGATGATCTCGATCGCATAGAGCGGAATCAGGCCGACGAGCGACCGCACCGCGAACTTGTGGAAGCGCCCGTCGGGGTAGCGCAGCACGTCGTAGAAGAAGCCGTCGGCGTCGTCCCAGAGCTGGTAGTCGCGGCCGCCCATCTTCTTCATCGCGCCGCCGATGTACACGAAGTGCTCGAAGAACTTCGTCGCCATCGTCTCGTAGGTGCGGTTGTCGTGCGCCAGCTCGAGCGCGATGCGCATCAGGCAGAGGCAGAAGAAGCCCATCCAGCCGGTCGCGTCCGACTGCTCGAGAATCGCCCCGCCCGGCAGCTTGTCGCTGCGGTCCACCACGGTGATGTTGTCGAGGCCGAGAAAGCCGCCTTCGAAGACGCTGAGCCCCTGGCTGTCGACCTTGTTCACCCACCACGTGAAGTTGATCAGCAGTTTGTGGAACGCCCGCTCGAGGAACTGCCGGTCGCCCCGGCCGGTGCGCTCCTTTTCCAGCGAATACACGCGCCAGCACGCCCACGCGTGCACCGGCGGGTTGAGGTCCGAGAACTCCCACTCGTAGGCCGGCAGCTGTCCGTCGGGATGCTGGAACTGCTCGAAGAGCAGCAGCCAGAGGTTCTGCTTCGCGAGGCCCGGGTCGACCAGCGCGAGCGTCACGCAGGGGAAGGCGAGGTCCCACGCCGCGAACCAGGGATACTCCCACTTGTCTGGCAACGAGAGGATCCGCATGGAGTTCAGATGCCGCCAGTGCGCGTTCCGGATGCCGCGGCGCGACTCCGGCGGCCGCCGCCCCGGATGGTCGCCGTCGAGCCACTGCGCGACGTCGAACAGGTAGATCGCCTTCGTCCACAGCATGCCGGCGAGCGCCTGCCGCTGCACCAGCCGCTCGTCGCCGGTCGCACGCGGCGGATGCACCGCGGCGTAGAAGTCGTCGGCTTCCGCCCGCCGCCCGGCGACGACCGCGTCCACCTCATCCAGCGGGTGCGCCGCCCGCGCCGGCGTCAGCCGCAGCCGCCACACGGCCGAACCGCGCGCCGGCACCACCGCCCGGTAATGGACGCACGCCTTCGTGCCGATCCGCGCGGGATTCACGGCCGGCTCGCCGTGCACGACGTGACGATGGAAGGCGTCCTTCACGAAGGGCGAGGCGCTCGCCGCCTGCGGCCCCCACACCGCCTGCGGGCAGAGGTCCTCGGGCGACGCCTTCGCATACTCGATCACGATGTCGAAATAGCGGTCGTCGTCGAAGAGGCCGGTGTCGAGCAGCTCGAACTCGAAGCCGCGCCCGCCGCGCCGCCGGTTCTCGTCGACCAGCGCGGCGTACGGATACTCGCCCTGCGGATACTTGTAGAGCATCCGCATGTGGCTGTGCGTCGGCGTGTTGT
>Ga0307372_10011674_pt1 | contig 11667 bp, 11 predicted proteins | sample OX1MG_FD_202533 | JGI IMG/M metagenome (GOLD analysis project Ga0307372, IMG submission 202533) | Soil microbial communities from Risofladan, Vaasa, Finland - OX-1 | ecosystem: Environmental > Terrestrial > Soil > Coastal area > Acid sulfate soil | place: Finland: Risofladan, Vaasa | collected...
CACGTACGCTCCCTCAAAGTACCTTCATTGGTTCAATCGATTCTCAAATGCGTTTGCCCTGCCCCTCGTGCCGTTCCTTGTTCCCTGATCCGCCTGCACCCGTTACACTGTCCAGCGGGAGGGTTGATCCCTTGGGTACGGCTGAGCTGCACTACACTGCCGCAGCAGTTTCCGATCGCGGCTGCAAGCGGCCATCGAACGAAGACGCGTTCGCGCTGTCGGTGGAAGAGGGCGTGTACGTGGTGTGCGATGGCATGGGCGGCGCCGCGGCCGGGGAAGTGGCCAGCTCCATGGCTGTCGACGAGGTTCTCCGGGTGCTCAAAGAGCGCGCTGCGCCCTTCCCGGCGCTTGCGGAAGACGCCGTGAACGCCGCCAACGAAGCGGTGTTCACCCGGGCCCAGAACAATCCCCATCTCAGCGGCATGGGCACCACCATGGTTGCACTGGTGGCGCAGGACACCGAGGCCTGGGTCCTCAACGTGGGCGACAGCCGCTGCTACCGTTTCCGCGACGGCATTCTGGAGCAGCTCACCCTGGACCACTCCCTGGTGGAAGAGCAGGTGCGGCAGGGGCGGATGACTCCCTCCGATGCCCTGCGCTCGCCCTACCGCAACGTCATCACTCGTGCGCTTGGCACGCAGAGCTCCGTCTCACCCGACTGTTTCCAGCTCGAGACCGCGCCCGGCGACCTCTTCCTGCTGTGCAGCGACGGGCTCACCCGCGAGATCTCCGACGAGACCATGCAGGACCTGCTCGCCGCCGAAGGCACCCTGGAGGACCACGCCCATCAACTGGTGGAAGCGGCCAAGGACGCCGGCGGGAACGACAACATCACCTGCATCCTGGTGCAGGCCGCGGCTTAAGGCAGGCCATCTCCCTTCTTTGAACATCGGAGACGGAAGGTGGCGAGCCAGCAAGTCAGCGAGTCAGCAAATCAGGGGAAGTAGAGCATTTCCGGAATTGGCGTAGTCCTCAATCGGTCAGCTTCCCACCCTTTCCGCAGGAAAAAGCGGAAAGGATGGGGCACGGAAAGTCCTGGGCAAAAGAAAAGATGCCAGGAACCCAACCACTCCCCTGACCCCTGTTCTCTGAACCCTGACCCCTGACCCCTCACTGCGGGCGCATGTTGTACATGAAGACGGCGCGGAGCTCGAGGTAGGGGCCGTGAAACCGGCTGGGGAGCGGGGGGTAGCTGGAGCCGGTGATGGCGCCCCAGGCGGCGCGGTCGAGGGCGGTATCGCCGGAGCGGCCTTCCAGCACCATGCTGCCGTCGATGACCCGGCCGTTGGGAGCCACCTTGAACCGGACCATGACCTGGCCCTGTTTGTAGATGGGGGGATTGACCTCGTCGGGGATGAGGGGATCCCAGGTGCGCTCGGTTTCGTAATACCAGCGCTGGAGCCAAGAGGTGAAATCCACGCCCTGGGTGTCAGACAGGACCTGGACCCCTCCTCCGGCGCCGGGGTGCTGCGCCAGCCCGCCGAGGGGGGCCTCAGGCGTGTTGTAGCCGGGATTACGTGCGGCGCCGCGCATGGCCTGCTGGAGCTGGTCGGCGGGGTTCTGCGAGCCCATGGCGAAGTTGGGGCGGGCGGGAACCGCCTTGGGCTGGGGCGCCTGAATCTGCGACTGGGGGTTGGGCGGAATGGGCGGGGGCGGCGCCACCTTGGGCTGTTCCACCGGAGGCTTGGGCGGCTCCACTTTGGCCTGCTCCTGGGGGGCGGGCGGCTGCATCGACCTTTGCAGGTCCTCGAGGGTTTTGCGGTCGATCTCGGGAGGCTTGGGAGCCACCTTCGGTGTCCGCGGGGCGGGGATGCGGGGGCTGTCGAGGTAGGTCCATTCCTGGTGATCGCGGGTGCTGATCTGGGGCTCGATGACGCGGGGCACCCACACGTATTTGGGGAGCATGAATACGGCCAGGATCAGCAGCGCGTGGATGAGAAAGGCCCACAGGAGGCCTTCGCGCAGGCGAGCCCAGCGGCGCTCGTCCTCGAGCTCGCCGATCATTTCGAGGAGCTCGTGGGTGTCGTAGTCGATCCAGCGGGAAGTGGAGCCGGACGGGCGCGGCTCAGGCCCCGCCGGCGGCGGCGGCGGCTGTTCCGGAGCGCCGGGTTCAGGAGCGCTGGGCGGTGGGAAGCCGGAGGGTTCGCTGGTTGGCACTATGCTGAGAGGCATTCGTCCGCGGGAACCGGGCTCACTGGCTCCAATCCAATCCTTTCGTTCTATTCTCTCACCCCTCTGGTTTCCGGCAAAACTGAGCGAAGAACGGGTGAAATCCGTCCGGAGAGCGCACCTTTGCCGACGGGCCCGGCACGTACAATGTTCTTTCTGAATGGACGTTTGGGGAGCGGATTCAGCCCCATAAAACCAGGGGGGAATGCGGCCGGGTTGTGCGGGTGGACTCGACAGCCGTGGGGTCCCACCCTTGCGACAGAAAAAGTCGCACGGATGGGGCACAGGAGTTTGGGTGAAGGCGAAAGGGGAACCGGATTGAAGGGAATCCTGGCCGGATGGACGACGAAATGGAAGCTGGTTGTTCTGCCGGCGATCCTCAAGCTGGGGTTCCTGGGGGCGGGAACGGCGGCTCTGCTCGATTCCTCGAGCATCCCGGTGCCCATGGACCTGTTCATCGCCGGGTGGGTGTGGGCGGACCGCGGACATTTCTGGGCCTATTGCCTGCTGGCGGCGGTCGGCTCGTCGATCGGCGGGTTGGTGCCCTATTGGATCGGCCGTGCCGGCGGGGAACTGTTCCTGCTGAAGCGGATTAACCGCCGGCGCTTCGACGAACTGCGCCACCGCTTCGAGCGGCAGGAGTTCCTGGCGGTGATGATCCCGTCCTGTCTGCCGCCGCCGACCCCGTGGAAACTGTTTGTGTTCTCCGCCGGGGTGTTCGAGATGCCGGTGCCGGCTTTCATGCTCTCAGTATTTTGCGGCAGGATGATCCGCTGGGTCGGATTGAGCCTGCTGGTGATCGACCTTGGCCCGGGGGTAGTGGACGTGGTGGCGCACCATGCGCTGACCGCGTTCCTGGTAGCGTGCGGCCTGGCCGCCATTGCGCTGGCCTGGTGGGTGAGGAGAGGAAGGAAGCGAACTCCCCGCTCGTCTTGAACCGCGAAGCACTTATTCCTTAGCGAGGTTCTTCCACAGGATGGCGACGAGGATTCCGATTACGGCGAGCAGCCGGATGAGGGTCACGGCCAGGCTGCCGACGTTGGGGTGCCGGAGAGTAGAGGTGTAAGCCTCATTCGCGCCTTCGATGGCGAAGAAGACCGTGAACGCCACGAAAAGACGGTCGCGAGTGGCTCGCCAAAAGCGCAGGAAGAAGATGGCAGCGACCAACGAGCTGGCGCACACGAAACCGAGGAGGAAGGTGTCGAGCGTGGGATGAGCAATCGGACCGAGCTGGTTGACGGGGATCATTGGCTCTCCCAGATCAGGCCGTACAGGAGCAAGGCCAGGCCAAGCGCCGTAGCTGCGAGGCGCCAGGTGTAGAGGTCGGGCTTATAGATAGAGAGGTCGATGAATTTCAGCAGCGAGGCCACGCTCAACAGGACAAAGCAGAGCCCCGACCAGAGCAGCATTTTCCGGCGCACGCGCGACCAGCCGCGCAGCAGAAGAATGGCGCACAGGAGCATCGTGATTGAAGTGAGGACGTACAGAGCGGCGTTCACTGATCCCGATCCTTTTTGAATCGAAATGCTTTGGCAAATTCGCGAACGGAGGAAGATGCCTTCGAGTGTATCATGGTCGAAATTCGAACCAGATCGCGCCGGTAGGCATCGTCAATGCCTCGCATCAAATCGTCCTGTTCCTCGGTTCCGGGAAGGTACGAGTACCTCGTGGGTAACCCGGCAATCTCCTGGACGGCCTGAAGGCGAATGAGATCGCGCAAGACAGTCCTCACCTGCTCCCGAGGGATATAGAGCCTTGACGCAAGTTCTTCCTCAGTCCACCCGACGGGACGGCTGTTCCACAGAAGAATCAGCGATTCCAGGTGGGGAACGCTGTCTACATTCTCGTGGATGAACTGGTATGGATCTGGGCTCTTGGTTCGTTCGCTCATGTCGCATTTTCGCCGGACGACAGTCGAACACGTCGGCCGGAAAGAGATGAACTGCCAAGGCAGAGAAGCCCGCGCCCATGAAGGAAGCGAATCCGACCGGAGCGGGTAAGATCGGCAGCAACTGCCGGACGTGGTAGAGACCTTTCGGGAATGCGGCTGGGAAAATCGCGCCGCTATTTGTCCCCGCAAGCATTCTACATCTGTCAGGCTGGAGACAAAGAGGAAAATCCGGTGGAAAGCAGGCGAGGTCGCTCTGGTTAGTCGAGAAGCTTCTCGATTTCGGCCAGATCGAAGCGGCAGGCGCTTCCGGGAAAGTCGAACGATGACTCGGTCAGGGGCTCCAGCGCGCCGTTGCGGAATCTATAATTCTTTCCTTTCGGCTCAATCACGAGAATGGTCTTGACGCCCATGGCTGCGTATTCGCTGAGCTTGCTCATCATGCGGGACAAGGTGTCCTCAGGAGAGAGAATCTCGAAGACGGCTATGGGCGGAGCCGTGACGATCTCCTCGACCGGCTGGTTACGATCGAGAACTGCGACATCGGGGACCCGGAAGTTGTTTGGAGATACCTGGACGCGAAGCTCTGCCGCCGCGCGAATGTTCCATTCCCTGCGCCGCGTCCTGAAGAATTCCAAGATAGCTGCCTGCCAGTCTGCGTGAGTCCACTCTCCCATGGGCCGCTCCTCGATGACGCCATCGACAAATTCCGCGTCGGGCTCGAAGGAGCTATTGAGATAGACCTCGAGAGGCGTTGGTTGTGGGACGGCAGCCAAGGCGTGTTACTCCTTCAATTGATATTCTACGCCTGCGCGTGTTGATGCGGTTAGTGGGCGGCGTCCCACCCTTGCGACAGAAAAAAGTCGCAAGGATGGGGCACGGAAAAGGTTGGGCACAAAAAGGATTGGCGCGGAAAAGGTTGGGCACGGAAGATTCGGGTATGGCGAACCTCGATTGCTTTTAGTGCGCGACGGAGGCTGGGAGCGCTTGCCTTTCTGTGCGCAGGCGGCGCACCAGCACGGGAACACCGAAGGCAAGGCCGGCGACCACGACGGTGGAAGCGAGATCGTTTTCGAATCCGTGGAACGGCAGCGCGGCGGTGTAGCAGGCAAGCAGGCCCGCGCCGGTCATCGGGTACATGGTTCCCGTCAGCCACACGCTGAAGTTCGACAGGAGAAAGAAGGAGGTGGGTCCGGCGATGACAGCGGCGGCGAAGCGCGGCAGGGTGATGCGGCCGGAGAGCAGGACGCGGCCCAGCACAATCGCCCCGGCGTACCAGCTCCAGGTGAGAATGTAGTCCTGCAAGTGAAAAGCATAGTGGTAGCTGAAGACCGTGAGGCAGAAGTCGGTGGCGATCAGGGCCGCCAGGGGAGCGAGCAGCTCGCGAATGGGGCGGCGGGCGCCGAAGTAGAGCAATGCCCCGCCTACGGCAGTGAAGTTGAACCAGGGAGCATGCGGAACGACTCGGCTCAACACGGCGGCGAGAAGCAGCAGATAAGCGGGCATCGGGACCTCGGGATCTTCAAGTTTCGGCAGCGGGGCCGCCGGAGACAGGCTTCAGGCACCTGGTTCTTTCATTCTGGGGGGCGGAAGCGGGATGGTCAACCAGGGAGGCGGGGGAAAGCGTTGGGGGTTTTACCGCACCAACAAAATTTTTTGGGGTGGTTTGAATCGGCTGGAGCAGATTACGAAGAGCAAAAGCAGATTCCCTGCGGGAATGACAAAAAGAAAAACAAGAGCAAAAGCAAAGGCAAAAGCAGATTCCCTGCGGGAATGACAGAAAGAAAGGCAAAAACAAAGGCACATCCTTACGCGCTTTTCGCTCTTCCAGGGATCATGGGTTCGGCATCATTTCTGTTCGCGGCCGCCCATGGACTCACCGGCATCGTCGCGATTGTCGACGATGTAGACCCAGCCGCTCAGAGCGGACGGAGGACGGGAAGAGCCGCCGCCGCGGAAGGAATAGGCGAAGCGAAGGTCGCTGAATTCCACCGTGGTCCAGGTGAGCTGGGGCGGCAGGACCGGCGGGGCGATACCGGGCGCGGGCTCATGGCCCATGTCGCGGACCACGGCCCAGGTGCCCCAGTCCATGTAGACCCGGCCGAGGAAGGTGCGCTTGGCGGCTTCGACGGCGGGAGTGTCGGTGGGCTTGTAGAGTATGTCGGTTTGCGGGTCGGAATCGATGGAGCCAGAACAGGCGTTGACTTCGGCGGTCTGGTAGTAGCGTGGGGTTTCGACGATGGCGTGCCAGCGGCAGACGTTGACGGGGTAGGGCTCAAAGGCCATGCGCAGGACGGGCGCGGTGGTGACCTGTTCGTTCTCAAACATGGCGCGGGCGTGGGCGTGTTCCGCCCAGCGCACGCAGCCGAGGATGAAGCTGGCCGAGAGCGCGAAGATGGCCCAGTTGCGGCCGCGAAATGGGGTGCGGCGCGCGCCGATCTCGCGATCGGCGAGGCCGAAGAGCCAGGGCAGGACGAGCGCGAGGAAGAAGATGCCCCACAAAACCGGCTCGGCAATGAACAGGAAGCTACCGGCATACCAGCGGTCGTTGAAGGGGAAGAACGGGCGCACGCCGTAGTTGTTGGTCCAGTCGAGGAGGATGTGACTGAAGGCGGCGACGAGGGCGGTGAGGCAGAGCCAGCCCCAGCGCAAGGGGAGAGCGGAGTTAGCGGCGTTAGCGGAGCCAGTCCGGCGGTGGCGCCAAGTGTAGATGCCGCCGACCAGCGCGACCATGGCGAGGGCGACGAAAGGCGCGCCGACGAAGGTGTGGGTGATGCCGCGATGGTGCTTGAGCTCGTCGACGGGGCCGGCGAATCCCCAGAAGATGTCGAGGTCGGCGGCCTCGGCGGCGAGGGTGGCGACGATGGTGGCGCAGGCGGTCTTGCGATTGAAGCCGGCGCGGCCGATGCAGGCGCCGGTGAGGAAGTGGGTGATGGGTTCCATGGCCTGCCACCCATGGTACGGCAGCGGAGTGGGGAAGCGAGTCGGCGAGTCAGCGAGTCGGCGAGTCAGCACGCCCGCTCATCGCGCGGATCCTTCGCTCCGCTCAGGTGCGATGAGCGGGGCACAGCTTCGAGTGGCAGCGATCCGGCGCGGTTCGCGCCCTATAATCCTGCCCATGGACGCGAAAGGACATACGCCCAAGGACGAGGCGAAACGCGCGGAGGAGTTGCGCGCGGAGATTCGCCGGCATGAGCACCTCTATTACGTGCTGGACAAGCCGGAGATTTCGGACGCGGAATTTGACCGGCTGGTGAACGAGCTGAAGCGGATTGAGGCGGAGCACCCCGAGCTGGTGACGGCGGACTCGCCTACCCAGCGGGTGGGCGGCAAGCCGGCCGAAGGCTTTCAGAAAGTGCGACACTCGCGGGCGATGCTGAGCCTGGACAATGCGTACTCCGAAGAGGAGCTGCGCGACTGGGACCGGAGGGTGCACGAGCTGGCCGGGGAGCTGCCGGTGGAGTTCACCACAGAGCTGAAGCTGGACGGGCTGAGCATGGCGCTGCACTACGAAGCTGCGGCGGACGGGGGGGCGCGGCTGGCGCGGGGGCTGACGCGCGGCGATGGGCAGATTGGCGAGGATGTCACGACAAACGTGCGGACGATTCGGAGCGTGCCGCTGATGATTACGGCGGCGCAGTTGAAGAAGGCAGGACTGTCACCTCACGGACAAGGACCCGTCCGTGGGGGCCCCGCTGTGCCGGCGGACTTTGAGGTGCGCGGCGAGATCGTGATGCCGGAGAAGGGATTCGAGGCGCTGAACCGGGAGCGCGAGGCTCAGGGATTGCCGCCGGCGGTGAATCCGCGCAATGCGGCTGCGGGAACCATCCGCACGCTGGAGCCGTCGATAGTGGCCAACCGCAAGCTGGTGTTCTTTGCGTATTTCCTGCTCACCGGCGGCGAATATTTTCAGGCCGGGCAGGAGGCCACGCTGGACGCGCTGACGGCGCTGGGCTTCAGAGTGAATCCGCACCGCGGCAAGGTGCACACGGTGGAGCAGATGATGCAGTTCATCCACTCCGCGGGCGAGCGGCGGGCCGCGCTGGGCTACGACATCGACGGCGTGGTGCTGAAGGTGGATGCGCAGGCCACGCAGCAGCGGCTGGGCTACACGGGCCGCGCGCCGCGATGGGCCATCGCCTACAAGTTCAGCGCCGAACAGGCCATCACGCAGATGGAAGGCATACTGATCACCACGGGGCGCACCGGCAAGCTGACGCCCACCGCCATGCTGCGCCCGGTGTTCGTGGGCGGAGTGACGATAAGCCGCGCCACGCTGCATAATGCCGACTGGATTGAGCGCATGGGCCTGAAGATCGGCGACTGGGTGAAGGTGGAGCGCGGCGGCGATGTGATTCCCAAGGTGGCGGAAATTGTGGAGGACGCGGAGCATCCGCGCGGCAGGGAGAAGTTTGTCTATCCCACGGCGTGCCCGGCGTGCCGGCAGCCGGCGGTGCGCGAAGAAGGCGAGGCCGACTATCGCTGCGTGAATGCGGATTGCCCGGCGGTGCTGCAGGGCACGCTGGAGCACTGGGGCAGCCGGGGGGTGATGAACATCGAAGGGCTGGGCGAGGTTGCCGCGGCGCAGTTGCTGGAGAAAGGACTGGTGCGCAGCGTCGCCGACCTGTACAAGCTGAAGCTGGAAGACCTGATGAGCCTGGAGCGGTGGGGCGAGAAGTCGTCGCGGACACTGCTGGAGGAGATGGAGCGCTCGAAACACGCGGGGCTGGCGCGGGTGCTGATGGGACTGGGGATCCGCTTTGTGGGCGAGCGCACGGCGGAGCTGCTGGCGCAGGATTTCGGCTCGATGGTTGACATTATGGCGGCGAGCGCGGAGGAGCTGGAGCGCGTGGAGGAGGTGGGGCCGCGGATTTCCCAGGCAATTGTGGACTTTTTTGCCCGGGGCGCGAACCGCGAGCTGATCGAGCACTTGCAGCAGGCCGGGGTGAAGATGACGGCCGAGAAGAAGCAGCGGACGTCGCAACTCGCCGGACTGACGCTGGTGCTGACCGGCACGCTGCCGAACCTGACGCGCGACGAGGCCAAGGCGAAGATCGAGGCGGCCGGCGGCAAGGTGGCGGGATCTGTGAGCAAGAAGACCAGCTACGTGGTGGCCGGAGAGGAGGCGGGATCGAAGCTGGACAAGGCGCGCGAGCTGGGCGTGCCGGTGCTGGATGAGGCGGGGCTGCTGGGGCTGCTGGAGAAAGGCGCGCGCAGCTAGGACTCGGCTACAGCGATGGAGTGCCCGGAGCGGGGGTTTAGCGCGGGTCTGGAGACCCGCACGACCGCCGATCTGGAGATCGGCGGTACTGGTGGTCGGCGGAGCTGGCGGCTAAAGGCCTTTGCGGCGGCGGAGGATGTCGGGGTGGTGCTCGACTGCGCGCAACTCGCGGCTGCGTTCGCGCTCCCAGGCTTCAGCCCGCCAGCGGCGCGACGAATAGGGGGGAGGCTCGTCGGGCGGCGGGGGCGGAGCCATCGGAATGGGCGCCTCGGCGAGGGAACGCTGGGGCATGGCGAGAACGGAAGCGGCGCGCGTCGCGGCCATGCCGGATGAGTTTACCGGCGGCGGCGCGACCAGGGCTGTGGGCGCAATCCGCCGTGCGGACGATTCCGGCTCGGAGTATGCGGCAGCGGAGGTCAGGCTGGCGTCGATTTCGGCGCGCACGGGTTCTGGATCCGCATGTTCCACGCTTGCGGGACCTGCGGTTGCGGGAGCGGCGGCGCGGCCGGCGATGGTGCGGGCCATGAATTCGTCCACCAGCTTATGCAGGCAGGTCTGGCCGCAGAGGTGCTTGGAGCCGGCGCGCAAGCGATTGCGCGAGCTCCACCCGCCGATGCGCAGCTCGCCCGCGAGTTCGCTGGCCACGAACCAATGGTTGGTCTGTTTCTTTTCCGCCCCGCAGATGTCGCACGAGATGGCCTGGCGGATCACCCGGCGCCTCCTGTTCCGCAGCCCGATTGAGTGGCTTGAGTGCCGCGGCCCGCGCGCCGGACATCAATCCGCGCGGCGGCGAGCCACGACCCCTGCGGCCACACTTTCTTCATCGCCGGGGTGAGGAGGCGAGTTGAGCGCGCTTGATTGGAATTCGCAACCGTTCTCATTTTGAAACGGAATGCGGGGCACAGGTTTCAAAATGGGACCCGATTAGCGAGTCGGGTCTATTCCTTCGGCGCGAAGTATCCCTTGCGGACAAACAGTTGATACTTGCGGTCGTTGCAGTAGAGATAGATGGGGCGGAATTGGCCGTTGGCTTTGAAGTCCGCGGGCACGTAGGTCAGCGCGTACTGGCTGCGCAGCGCTTCCTGGATGGTGTGGAAACTCTCCGACATGTTCTGCGCGGAAGGCGGAAAGAAGATCTGGCCGCCGGTTTCGGTGGACAGCTTGGTCATCACGTCGTCGCCCTTGCCGCGGCTGGGAGTCCAGTTGGTGCTGATGCCGTAGATGATGGTGTCGGCTCGCTCGCACTCCTTGATCGCTTCGTCGATGCGGACTCGGCTCTGGTTGTCGTCGCCGTCGGAGATGAGGATCATGGCCTTGCGCACCGGCTCCTGCCCACGGGCCACGTCCAGCAGCTTTTGGCGGCAGGCGGTATAGACCGCATCGAAGAGGGCGGTGCCGCCGCCGGGACTCAGGCGATTGACGCCGGCATCCAGCCGGTCCAGGTCGTTGGTCCACTCGGCCTCGACCGTGGGCGTCACGTCAAAACCCATGACAAACGCGCGATCGGTCTGGGGCTTGAGCGTCTGCATCAGGAACTCGGTGGCCGCCTGCTGCTCAAACTGGAATCGCGAGCGGATGGAGGTACTGGCGTCGATCACGATTCCGACGCGCAGGGGAAGATTGATCTGCTGGCGGAACGAGGTGACGCTCTGCGGGGCGCGGCCATCGTCGAGCAGCGCGAAGTCATTGAGCTTGAGGTCGGGAATGTAGCGGCCGTGCTTGTCGGTCACCGTGAAGATGAGATCGACTTCGTTGCGCTGAATGACAAAGGTGGGATTTTCTTCCGGCTGCGCGTTGGCAGGAGCGGGCTTCTGCTGCGCGCCCTGCGCGGAGGGCTGGCCCTGCTGCCCCGGCTTGGCCGGAGGGTTCGAGGGCGATTGCGCAGCCAGGGTTGCGGAAAGGCCCAAGGCCAGGGAGAGGACCACAAGACCGTGCACCCGGCGGCGAAACGCCGCCGGCAAGAGAAGCCGTTTGCTCATGACATTTCTATTCTACCAATCCCCTAAACTGCCGCTCGGTTTGGACGCGCCCGCTGAGGATTCGTCAACCTCCAGCACGTGCAGGAACGCCTCCAGTTGGGGCGGCAGCGGGGATTTCAGGTGCAGCGGTTCGCCTGTTGTCGGATGGTTGAATTCGAGTTCGGCCGCGTGAAGAAAGTTGCGGCCGAGGGCAAGGCTCTGGGCCTCCGGGTCGCGCCGGGGCGCGGCAACAGGAGCGGGCGAGGCCGCCAGCCGGCGGGCGGCGCCGTAAAAGGCATCGCCCACTACGGGATGTCCGATGGAAGCCATGTGCACACGAATCTGGTGGGTGCGGCCGGTCTCGATACGGACCTGGACCAGGGTGAATTTTCCGAAGCGCGAGTCGAGCCGCCGCAGGACCTCGTAATGCG
>Ga0307372_10011676_pt1 | contig 11666 bp, 9 predicted proteins | sample OX1MG_FD_202533 | JGI IMG/M metagenome (GOLD analysis project Ga0307372, IMG submission 202533) | Soil microbial communities from Risofladan, Vaasa, Finland - OX-1 | ecosystem: Environmental > Terrestrial > Soil > Coastal area > Acid sulfate soil | place: Finland: Risofladan, Vaasa | collected...
TGCACGGGCCTTCAACTGGCCGAGCACTGGCAGGACGTCGCCGAGGACCTGCGCGCGGGCCGGGTCTACCTGCCGGGCCAGGACCTGCGCGCCTACGGCTGTACCGAGCGGGATCTCGCCGGGCCGCCCGCGTCACCGCGGCTGCGGGAGCTCATGAAGTTCGAGGTCGGCCGGGCCAGGAGCCAGCTCGACGCGGGTGCGCCGCTGATCGGCTCGCTGCGCGGCGCCGCCAGGTTCGCCGTGGCGGGGTACGTGGCCGGCGGCCGTGCCGCGCTCGCGGCTATCGAGGCGGTCGGCTACGACGTGCTGTCAGCGACGCCGCGCCCGCGCCGCGGCCGGACGGCGGCCGAGCTGCTGCTGGCCGTCGCAAGGGGCAGGTGACGGTGATGCCGCAGCGCCAGGTCACCGATGTCCGCCTCGCCTACCAGCACTGCGAGCGGATCACGCGCCAGCAGGCGAAGAACTTCGCCTATGGCATCGCCTTGCTGCCAGGGGATAAGCGCCGTGCGCTGTCTGCCGTGTATGCCTTCGCGCGGCGGATCGACGATATCGGCGACGGCGAGCTGCCGCCGGCCGCCAAGCTTGCCGCGCTGGAACAGGCTCGCGCCGCGATCGGGTCCCTGCTCAGCCAGGCGGGTACGGCGGATGACTCCGACCTGGTGATTGTCGCCCTTCAGGACGCGGCGGCGAGATACCCGGTCCCGCTCGCCGCTTTCGGCGAGCTCATCGACGGCTGCGCGGCCGACGTCCAGGGCACCCGGTACGGCACGTTCAGCGACCTGGAACATTACTGCCGCTGCGTGGCGGGATCGATCGGGCGGCTCTCGCTCGGCGTGTTCGGCAGCAAGGACCCGGCCGCGGCCGCTCCGCTGGCCGATGCGCTCGGCGTCGCGCTGCAGCTGACCAACATCGTCCGCGACATCCGCGAGGACGTCGGGAACGGCCGGGTCTACCTGCCGGCCGAAGATCTCGAACGGTTCGGGTGCGTGATCGCGCCGGGCGGCCCGGGCAATTCAGGCCTGTTCGCCGGGGACCTGGCAGCCCTGATCAGGTTCGAGGCGGGCCGCGCCAGGGAGTGGTACTCGGTGGGCATGCGGCTGATGCCGCTGCTGGACCGGCGCAGCGCGGCCTCGGCGGGTGCCATGGCCGGAATCTACCTGCGATTGCTCGATCACATCAGCGCGGCGCCGCAGGTGGCGCTCGAGCGCAGGATGTCGCTGCCGGTCTCCCAGAAGGCGCTGGTCGCCGCGGCCGCGCTGACCGGGCTGACGCGGCGCCGGGGGCAGGCCCGGCCCGACGGGCGGGTCAGCCAGCCGATCCAGCCGGGGGAGCGGCGATGACAGGGCGGCAGGCGGCTACTTCGCGCGTGACCGTGGCCCCGACCGCGACTGGCCCGCGGGCGGGGCGGACGGCTGTGGTGATCGGCGGTGGTCTTGCCGGGATCGCTGCCGCGATCGGGCTGCGAGAGGCGGGGTTCGGCGTCACCGTGCTCGAAGCGAGGCCGCGGCTCGGCGGGGCCGCGTCCTCCTTCCGGCGCGCCGACCTGACCATCGATAACGGCCAGCACGTGTTCCTGCGCTGCTGCACCAGCTACCAGGACCTGCTGGGCCGGCTCGGCGTGGCCGGATCGGTGACGGTACAGGATCGCTTCGACGTCACGGTCTTGTCGCCGCGGCGCCAGGCGAGGCTGCGGCGGAGCGGTGCGCCTAGCCCTCTGCACCTGGGCCGGGCGCTGGCTGGCTACCGGCTGCTGTCGCTACGGGAACGGCTTCTGGTGGCCCGTGCGGCGGCGGCGTTCCGGTCCGTCGACCCCGGCGATGCCAGCCTGGACAACGTCCGGCTCGGTGACTGGCTGTCGGCCAGGGGCCAGAGCGAGCGAGCACGCCGGATGCTGTGGGACCTGTTCGTCGTGTCGTCGCTGAATATCGCCGGAGACGACGCCAGCCTGCCGCTGGCGGCGACTGTGGTCAAGCTCGCGCTGCTCGGCGACCGGGGCGCTGCCGACATCGGCATGGCGGCGGTTCCCCTCGGTGACCTGCACGACCGCGCTGCCGCCAGGTACCTGGCCGGGCTCGGCGCTCAGGTGCGGCTCGGCGCGAAGGCGACAGCGGTGGAGCGCCTGGCGGGCGGGGGTTTCCGAGTCGGCGAACTGCTTGCCGACGGCGTGGTGCTGGCCGTTCCGCCGGATCAGGCGGCGAAGCTGGCCAGCCCGGCCGGGCTGGCCGGGACCGAGCGCTGGGCAGGTCTCGGCGCGTCGCCCATCGTCAACGTGCATATCGTCTACGACCGGCCGGTGACCGGACTGCCGATGGCTGCCGGGGTGAATTCGCCGGTGCAGTGGGTATTCGACAAGACCAGGCAGGCGGGCTTGGCGTCGGGTCAGTACCTGGCGGTGTCCCTGTCGGCCGCGGACGAGTACGTCGACGTTCCCGTGTCGGCGCTGCGCGAGGTGTTCGAGCCCGCGATCGAGCAGCTTCTCCCCGGCGCGTCCCGCGCCAGGATCGTGGACTTCTTCGTGACCAGGGAACGTCGGGCGACGTTCCGGCAGGGGCCGGGAACCGGTGCCCTGCGACCGGGCACCCAGACCTCGGTGCCCGGACTCGTACTGGCCGGCGCGTGGACAGACACCGGCTGGCCCGACACGATGGAGGGTGCCGTGCGAAGCGGAGACAACGCGGCGCGAGAGCTGATCCGCGAGCTAGCCGCCGGGCAGGATCGCCCGGAAGCCCTGACGCAACTCGGCGCGGCGTCGTGACGGCGACGATCCCGGCGGGTGTGGAGACGGCCCGTGATCTGGTCGGCCCGGCTATCGCGACCGCGGTGGGACGGCTGAGTTCCGAAATAAGGCTGATCGCGGCCTATCACCTCGGCCTGTCCGATCAGCATGGCCGCCAAGGCGACGGCGCGGGCGCGGGCAAGGCGCTGCGCCCGGCGTTCACGCTGCTGTCAGCCCGTGCCGCCGGCGACCCGCCGGAGCGTGCCGTGCCCGCCGCCGTGGCGGTGGAACTTGTGCATAATTTCTCGCTGTTGCACGACGACATCATGGACGGCGACACCGAGCGCAGGCACCGGCCGACCGCTTGGACGGTATTCGGTATCGGACCGGCGATCCTGGCCGGGGACGCGCTGCTCGCCCTGGCTCAGGACCTGCTGCTGGAGGGCCCGGCCCGGCAGGGCATCTGGGCATCGCGCTGCCTGACGGCCGCGGTGCGGCGGCTCATCGCCGGCCAGGGCGCCGACCTGGCCTTCGAGCGCCGCGATGACGTCACGGTCACCGAGTGCCTGGACATGGCCGCGGACAAGACCGCGGCCCTGATGGCCTGCGCGTGCAGCATCGGGGCGATCTACGCCGGGGCGCCGACGGATATCGCGGTCAACCTGGCGTCATTCGGCGCGCACGCGGGACTGGCCTTCCAGCTCACCGACGACCTGCTCGGCATCTGGGGAGCGCCCGAGGTCACCGGCAAGCCCGTCTGGTCGGACCTGCGGGCCAGGAAGAAGTCGCTGCCGGTCGTGGCTGCGCTCACCAGCGATACCGAGCCTGGCCGCGACCTGGCGGCGTTGCTGTCCGGACCTGGCGACCTGTCCGAGGACGACCTGCTGCGTGCCGCCAAGCTGGTCGATGCCGCCGGCGGCAGGGCCTGGGCCGAAGCCGAGGCGGACGCCGCGCTGGAGTCGGCGCTGCGCTGCCTGGCGGAGACGCCGATGGCCGACGAGGTTCGCGCCGAATTTGCCGGGATCGCGGAGTTCATCACGGCGAGGCAGTGGTGACGGCCACCGCGGCGGCGCCGGCTGCCCCGGCCGTGACCGAGCTGGCCAGGACGGCGCTGGGCGGCGCGGTCAGCCATCTGCTCGGCCTGCGGGACGAGCAGGGCTGGTGGAAGGGCGAGCTGGAAACCAACGTCACGATGGATGCCGAGGACTTGCTGCTCCGCGAGTTCCTCGGGGTGCGAACCGACGACCTGACCTCGGCGTCCGCGCGGTGGATCAGGTCCGCCCAGCGTCCCGATGGTACCTGGGCGAACTTCCGCGGCGGCGACGGTGACCTGTCCACCACGGTCGAGGCCTACGTCGCGCTGCGACTGGCTGGCGACCCGCCGGAGCAGGCTCATCTGGCGAAAGCGGCGGAGTGGATCAGAGGCCGCGGCGGCATCGCGGCTACCCGGGTGTTCACCCGCATCTGGCTCGCGATGTTCGGCGAGTGGTCCTGGGACGACCTGCCGGTGATGCCGCCTGAACTGATCTACCTGCCCGCCTGGTTCCCGCTGAACGTCTATGACTGGGCTTGCTGGGCTCGGCAGACCATCGTGCCGCTGACCATCGTGGGATCGGTCCGCCCGGTCCGCCCGCTCCCGTTCAGCCTGGCCGAACTGCACGTGCGGGCCGACCGGCCAGCTGGGGCGGCTGCCCTCGGCGGCGACGCTGAGCGGCCCGCGGACACGCCGCCGGATGCCTGGACCCGGGTCTTCGGAACGCTCGACCGCGCGCTGCACGGCTACGAGCGCACCGTCGGCCGCAGGGCGCCCGCTGCCGCGGTCCGCAGGGCCGCGATACGCCGCTGTGCGGAGTGGATCATCGCCAGGCAGGAACGAGACGGCTGCTGGGGCGGCATCCAGCCGCCGTGGGTCTACTCGCTGATCGCGCTGCACCTGCTCGGCTACGAGCTTGACCACCCGGTCATCGCGCGCGGACTGGCCGGCCTGGACCGGTTCAGCGTCTGGGAAGACTCCGAGCAAGGGCCGGTCAGGCGGCTTGAGGCCTGCCAGTCGCCGGTCTGGGACACGGTCCTGGCGATGATCGCGCTCGGCGACGCGGGGCTGGCGGCCGACGATCGCGCCCTGGTCTCCGCCGCCCGGTGGGTGCTGGCCGAGGAGATCCGCGGACCCGGCGACTGGCAGGTGCGCAGGCCGGGGCTGGCGCCCGGTGGCTGGGCATTCGAGTTCGACAACGACGGCTACCCCGACATCGACGACACCGCCGAGGTGCTGCTGGCACTGGGCCGGGTGAACCTGCCAGGCGGCACCGGCGCAGGGTCAGCCGGTCACGCTGACCAGGCGGCCAGGCGTGCTATCTCGTGGCTGGCCGGCATGCAGTCACGGGACGGCGGCTGGGGCGCCTTCGACGCCGACAACACCGCCAGGCTGGTGACGAAGCTGCCCTTCTGCGACTTCGGCGAGGTCATCGACCCGCCGTCGGCGGACGTCACTGCGCACACGGTCGAGGCGCTCGCCGTGGCCGGACTGGCCGGCAGCAGGGCAGTACGCCGCGGGGTTGCCTGGCTGCTCCGGGCGCAGGAGCCGGACGGCTCGTGGTTCGGCCGGTGGGGCGCCAACTACGTGTACGGGACCGGCGCCGTGGTGCCTGCGCTGATCGCCGCCGGCGTGCTGCCGGGAAAGCCGGTGATCAGGCGCGCCGTGGCCTGGCTGATCGAGCACCAGAACGCCGACGGCGGCTGGGGCGAGGACCTAAGGTCCTACCGGGATGCCCGCTGGGCCGGACGAGGCGACTCGACGGCTTCGCAGACCGCCTGGGCGCTGCTCGCCCTGCTTGCCGCCGGCGGTGACGATGCCAGACGCAGCGCGGAACGCGGGGTCCGCTGGCTGGCCCAGACGCAGCTTCCTGACGGAAGCTGGGACGAGCCTTCGTTCACCGGAACCGGCTTTCCCGGCGACTTCTACATCAACTACCACCTGTACCGGCTGGTGTTCCCGGTCAGCGCGCTCGGCCGGTACCTGTCGGCCAGCCGGGAGTCCGGCAGGCCGGCGTCGGTCAGCTCCGCCGCTGACCTGGTCGGTGAGCGATGAGCGGGCTGGTGGTCTGCGCTCCGCTGCGCATCGAGGCGCGAGCCCTGCGGCACGGCATGGGCGGCTACGGCCAGGTGCTCCGCACCGGGTACGGACCCGGCCGGTCTGCCGCTGCCGCGGCGCGGCTGGCCCAGGCCGGTCCTGGCATGCTCGCGGTCGGCGGGGTAGGCGTAGGCCTCACCGAGGACCTGCGCCCCGGCGACCTCGTGGTCGCATCCGAAGTGACCAGCGGCGCGTCGGCGGTGGCTTGCTGCCCGTCCGCGCCCTTGCTGGCCGGCGAGCTGCGCCGGGCCGGCCTGCGCGCGCACGTCGGGCCGGTCGCCGCCACCGACCGCCTGCTCAGGCGCGGCGAGCACGCCGCCCTGGCGGCCAGCGGCGCGATCGCCGCTGATCTGGAATCCGCGGCTCTGCTCGCCGGCGCCGCGGGCCCGGCCGGACCGCCGGCCGTGGTCGTCCGCGCCGTTTCCGACACGGCCGGACATCCGGTACTCGGCCCGCGGACGGTGACCGGCGGCATCGCTGCGCTGCGCTCGCTGCGCCTGGCCGGCCCGGCCCTGACGACCTGGGCAGCGGCCTGCGGCCCGAGGAAAGTGCTGCTGGCCGGCCCGCGGTCGTTCTGCGCGGGAGTCGAGCGGGCCATCGACATAGTCGAGCTCGCGCTGAAGCGGTACGGCGCACCGGTCTACGTGCGCAAGCAGATCGTGCACAACGCGCACGTCGTGGCCGGCCTGGAGCAGCGCGGCGTGGTCTTCGTGGACGAGCTGACCGAAGTCCCTGACGGGGCGACGGTGGTGTTCTCCGCGCACGGCGTCTCGCCCGATGTGCGGCAGGAGGCGGCCAGGCGCGGCCTGGATGCCGTCGACGCGACCTGCCCGCTGGTCGCCAAGGTGCACGCCGAGGCGCGCAGGTTCGCCGCTGACGGGTATCTCGTGGCGCTGATCGGCCATGCCGGGCACGAGGAGGTCGAGGGCACGCTGGGGGAGGCCCCGTCGGCGACCGTCCTGGTCGAGACGCCTGCGGACGTCAGCCGACTGCGGCCGTCCGACCCCGGCAAGGTCGCCTACCTGATGCAGACCACCTTGTCTGCCGAGGATGCCGGAGAGGTGGCCGCCGCGATCGCGGACCGGTTCCCGGCCGCCAGGGTGCCGGGCAGCGACGACATCTGCTACGCGACGACCAACCGCCAGCAGGCGGTGCGTGCCATCGCGGCCAGGGCCGACCTCGTGCTCGTGGCCGGGTCGGCCAACTCGTCGAATTCGCTGCGCCTGGTCGAGACCGCGCAGCGGGCAGGGACACCGGCATACCTGGTGGACGGGCCTGAGCACATCGAGCTTGGCTGGCTGGCCGGGGCCGCTACCGTCGGGATCACCGCCGGCGCCTCGGCGCCGCCCGCCCTGGTCGACCAGATGGTCGCCGCGCTGGGTGGCCTGGGCCAGGTGGAGACCGAGGAAGTCACGGTAGCGACGGAATCCGTCCAGTTTGGCCTTCCGAAGGAGCTGAAAGAGTAACCGCGCCCGCGAGCGCGGCCGGGCGGTAGCGAGGTCGACAGAGAAGGAGCTGAAGCAGCCATGGCCGTACCAATACGGCAGAGCGTGCGGATCGGGACCTACCTGCTGACACAGCGACTGCGCCGACGCGAGAAATTCCCGCTGATCGTCGAGCTCGAGCCGCTCTTCGCGTGCAACCTGGCATGTGCGGGCTGCGGGAAGATTCAGCATCCGGCGTCGGTGCTGAAGCAGCGGATGCCGGTGCGGCAGGCGCTCGATGCGATCGAGGAGTGCGGCGCGCCGATGGTGTCGATCGCCGGCGGCGAGCCGCTCATGCACCCGGACATCGACGTCCTGGTCAACGAGCTAGTCAAGCGGAAGAAGTACGTGTACCTGTGCACGAACGCGTTGCTGGTCAGCAAGAAACTGGACAAGTTCACGCCGTCCAGGTACTTCTCCTGGGCGGTGCACATCGACGGGCTGGCCGAGCGGCATGACGCGTCGGTCTGCAAGGACGGAGTGTTCGACGAGGCCGTCGCCGCGATCAAGGAATGCCAGCGGCGCGGCTTCCGGGTCACCACGAACACCACCTTCTTCACCTCCGACTCACCGCAGACCGTGATCGACGTGCTGAATTACCTCAACGACGACCTGCACGTCGACCAGATGATGATCTCCCCCGCATACGCCTACCAGAAGGCGCCCGACCAGGAGCACTTCCTCGGCGTGACGCAGACGCACGAGCTGTTCAGCAAGGCATTCGGGGACGGGAACAGGCGGCGCTGGCGGCTGAACCATTCGCCGTTGTTCCTGGACTTCCTGGAGGGCAAGAAGGACTTCAGCTGCACCGCCTGGGGCATTCCTTCCTACTCGCTGCACGGCTGGCAGCGGCCGTGTTACCTGATGAGTGACGGTTACGCGGCGACCTACCGTGAGCTGGTCGAGACGACGGACTGGGACGCGTACGGCAGGGGCAAGGATCCGCGGTGCGCGAACTGCATGGCGCACTGCGGCTACGAGCCGTCCGCGGTGCTCGCCACGACGTCCTCGCTGCGCGAGTCGATCCGCGCCATCCGCGGCTCCTGACGGCAAGACAGCAACCGGCCCTGGCCCGCGCGGCTCGGGCCGGCCGGCGCGCGGGAAGAGCCTGCGCCATTAATGTCGTCTGGCGGGTGCCGTTACCGGAGACTATGGACATGGGATTTGACTTGCCAGGTCTGCTCGCCGAGCGCGCCGGCGCAGGATACGAGCTTCATGCGCGTTACCTCAATCCGCAGCTGCCGCGGATGCTGCACACCATCGGCTTCGACAAGGTCTACGAACGCGCCGAGGGCAGCTATCTCTATGACCGGGATGGCGACCGTTACCTGGATTTCCTGAGTGGTTTCGGGGTCTTCGCGCTCGGCCGTAATCATCCGGTGGTCCGCAAGGCGCTGCACGACCTGCTCGACGCGGAGGTAGCTGACCTGGTTCAGTTCGACTGCACGCTGCTGGCCGGCCTGCTCGCCGAGCGGCTGCTTGCCAGTGCGCCAGGCCTGGAGCGCGTCTATTTCAGTAACAGCGGCACCGAGGCCGTGGAAGCAGCGCTGAAGTTCGCACGGTACGCCACCGGCAGGCCCAGGATTCTCTACTTCGACCACGCATATCACGGTCTGACCGTCGGATCGCTCTCAGTCAACGCGTCGGCGGAGTTCCGCTCCGGCTTCGGGCCGCTCCTGCCCGATACCCGCATTCCGCTCGGCGACCGCGCCGCGCTGGAAGCTGAACTGCGGAAAGGTGACGTGGCCGCGCTGATCGTCGAGCCCATCCAGGGCAAGGGCGTGCACGTGCCGCCCCCGGGTTTCCTGCGCGAGGCGCAGGCACTGTTGCGTGACCACGGTGCCCTGCTCATTTGCGACGAGGTGCAGACCGGGATCGGCCGCACCGGGCGCTTCTTCGCGTACGAGCACGAGGGCGTGCAGCCGGACATCGTGACAGTCGCCAAAGCGCTGTCTGGCGGGTACATCCCGGTCGGAGCGACGCTCGCGAAGGACTGGATCTTCGGCAAGGTGTACTCCTCGATGGACCGCGTGCTGGCGCACGACTCGACCTTCGGATCGAACGCGGCCGCCATGACGGCGGGCCTGGCGTCGCTCGCGGTGGTCGACGACGAGCAACTGGTCGCCAATGCCGAGCGGACCGGCGCGCGACTGCGCGAGGCGCTGACCGAGCTGACCGCCAAGTACGAGATGCTCGCGGGCGTGCGCGGCCGCGGCTTGATGATCGGCCTGGAATTCGGCAAGCCAAGCGCACTGAAACTGCGGGCCGGCTGGAACATGCTGTCCGCCGCCCGGCACGGGCTGTTCGCCCAGATCGTCGTCGTCTCGCTCTTCCAGCGGCATCACATCCTCACTCAGGTCGCGGGCGATCACATGGAAGTGATCAAGCTGCTGCCGCCGCTGACGATCGGGACAGCCGAGGTGGACCTGTTCGTGCAGGCGTTCTCCGAGGTGATGGACGAAGCGCACCGTGGCTCCGGCCTGATGTGGGACTTCGGGCGCCGGCTGGTCAAGCAGGCCATCAGCCGCTGACGGGACGCCCGACGCCCGAGATGAGGTCTGGGCGGCGCAGGCTCGGCTAACCGGCGTCCGGCTCGGCGACCAGGTGTCCGTCCTCTTCCCGCACGTTCGTGCCGAGCACCCGGCACGCCCTGGTGAACCGGTCCGTGATCCAGGCGCGGTCGGCCCCGTCGGCGACTTCCGTGCGGGCGTAGTCGAGTTTCAGCGGCAAGGCCTCGATCCGCCGCGGTCCGCGGCCGTCCAGCGTCACCAGGAACAGCAGGCCGAGGTCGTTGCGCACCACGGCGTCCGTGGCGTAGTCGTCGATGAAGTCTCCGAGGTCGTACAGGACGCGGCCGGCCACGCCATGGAATGCGTGCGCGGACGAGCCGGCCACCAGGGTCGCGCCCGCCTCGGTGAGGGACCGGGCCGCCCGCCTGATGTAGGAGAGCGGGCCGAGGGTCATGTTGGGACCCCAGTGCGGCAGGACAAGGACCACGTTGTCGCCGGCCGCCGCGTCGCCGGCCGCCGCGTCGCCGGCCGGTGCGCTGGTCGACGGTGCGCTGGTCGACGGTGCGCTGGTCGACGCGCTGCGGACCTGATCGGTGAGCCAGTGCGGTACGCCCGCCTGCAGGTCGGCGTAGGCCACGCCAGGCAGGTCAGGACCGGCGGCGAAATCGGCCGGATGGTCGGTGACGCCCATGAGGGTCACTCGCACTCCGGCGGCCTGGACGACGCACGGAGCGCGGGCCTGATCCTGGTCGGCGCCCGCGCCGGTCGCGCAGATGCCCGCACGGGACAGGTGCTCGACGGTGTCGGCCAGTGCGGCGTAACCGAAGTCAAGCGCGTGGTTGTTCGCCAGGGTCACGCAGGTCACCCCGAGTTCGGCAAGTGCGTCAGCGGCTTGCGGCGGCGCACGGAAGTGGAACAGCTTCTCCGGCCCGTCCCAGGGGTGTCCGCGCGCGGAGATGCAGCATTCCAGGTTCACGGCGAACAGGTCAGCGGCCCCGGCGTACTCACGGATCTCGTCGGCGAACAGCCCGTAAGGACGCCGCGAGGCGATTTCGGCGCCGACGCCCCGGCCCAGCATCGTGTCTCCGGCGAACGCGATCGAGATGCTCATCGACGCGCGGCGACTCCCATGTGCATCACTCCACTGTCGGCGACGCCCGAGGCAGTGACTATGGCCAATCGGGCCAGTAGCCGGGACCTTCGGCCATAGCGCCTCTGCCGGGGCAGGCGCCCCATGTGCCACAGCGGCACCAGGAAGCGTCGGCTACCCGGACGTGTGACACTCCGCTACTCGGGGCACCATCTGTGGTCATGAGCAGATCTACGGATTCAGGCCGCGGAGCGGCGGTGCCGCCGGTCGAAGAGCGCGTGCACCGGCTCGAAACCCAACTCGACGCGATCACCGAAGCCGTCGAGGTACTGGCACGGGGTTTGGAGGACGGGCCGATGGCCGAGCCTGCGAGCGGGCAGGTCCAGGAGGCCGCCAGGCGCACGCACGAGCTCTTGCTGCTCGCCAAGACGGCTTCGCGAGAGCGGCCGTAGCTCCGCCTGGTGGCGAAGCTACGAACGGGGGAGCGGCGTCCGCCGCTCCTTGACCGAGTCTGACGGGGGGTTCTGATGACTACAGCACGGGAGATTATGCACGTCGGCGCTCAGTGCATCGGCGAGCACGAGAGCCTGGAACGGGCAGCACAGCAGATGCGCGACCTAGGCGTCGGGGCGCTGCCGATCTGCGGGGACGACGACCGGCTGCAGGGCATCATCACCGATAGGGACATCGTCATCAAGTGCGTGGCCCGCGGTGAGGACCCGGCGGTGATGACCGC
>Ga0307372_10011680_pt1 | contig 11664 bp, 13 predicted proteins | sample OX1MG_FD_202533 | JGI IMG/M metagenome (GOLD analysis project Ga0307372, IMG submission 202533) | Soil microbial communities from Risofladan, Vaasa, Finland - OX-1 | ecosystem: Environmental > Terrestrial > Soil > Coastal area > Acid sulfate soil | place: Finland: Risofladan, Vaasa | collected...
GTGGGGAATCTCCGAACCGGGGGACAGCCGACGCGACGGTCCCACCGGTTAGGGCGGCAAGGCTCGACCGGAGCGCCGAAGCCTGCTAAACACCACCAACCGCGCGACGATCGAGAAACGTCACAGCGGTCGGTATGCTTTCCGGTAAACGGTCCATTTCTTTGTTAGTTCTTGACGACCTTGCCGCCATTCACGATATCCGGAAGAGGCCGTGGCCCAATTGCAACAAGGGGGCCTCGATTGAGGCCCCCCAGCTTCCCTGCCGTTCGCTACATCAGTTTGGCTTGGACGGCGGCGGCGTTGCACCCGGCTTCGAGAAGTCCACCGTGGGCACCTGGGTGGCCGCCTGCTCGGTGGCCTTGAAGTACTTCCGGTCTTTGGCCCCGGTCACCTTGGCCGTCAGCACGGCCGGAAATTGACGGATGTAGGCGTTGTACGCCTGCACCGCGTCGTTGTAGTCGCTTCGTGCCACGGCAACGCGGTTCTCGGTGCCCGTGAGCTCGTCCTGCAACCGCAGGAAGCTCTCGTCCGCTTTGAGATTGGGATAGTTCTCGGAGATCGCGAGCAGCCGGCCGAGCGCTCCGGTCATATGCTGGTCGGCGTTTGCCATCTGCTCGGGGTCCTTGCTCTGCACCGCGCCGAGCAGCCGCGCCCGGGCCTCGGCAACCGTGTCGAAGATCGCCTCCTCGTGCTGTGCGTAGCCCTTCACGGTGCTCACGAGGTTGGGAATCAGATCGGCGCGCCGCTGCAGCTGGACCTCGATCTGACTCTGCGCCGAAGACGCCTGCTCGTCCAGCTTCTGGATGGTGTTGTATCCGCAGCCGGTGGTGAGGACGATGAGCGCACCTGCGAGCCAGCGACGTTTCATGGAAGAATTCCTCGTTCCCGATGGTGAATCGACGCGCGGCCCATGCCGCCGGGCCCGCGTCGGGCGGGAAGCCGGACCGCCCGTCCGGCTTCCCGCCAGCAACCCTACGAAGACTGCCCGGCCCAGGTTCCGGCCGCTACCCCTGAGCCGAGAAGCCGTCGAGGTAGTGAACCACGGCCTCCACCCCGCGCAGGTACCCGTCCAGTACGCTGGGTGCGTCTGCGGCGGCGAGCTTCTGCTCGCCGCGGACGTGCCGCACCACGCGCACGAACACCTCGGGATCCACACCGGCTGCGGAGGCGACGGCACGGCTCAACTCCACGTTGTCGCGCGACGGCGTCTGGCCGCGCAGCCGCTCCACGGCGCGGAACACGACCATGATGGTGCTCACGCTTGCCGTGAGCAGGCGGAGTTCCGCCTTATTGTCGTTGCCCGCGGCCAGCGTGCCCTGGCGCAGCGCGAGCAGCTTGCCCAGCACTTCGCGTTCGAGTTGCAGCCGCAGATCGGCCCGACTGACGCGGATGCCGTCGAACGGGGCGGGACCGTGGAGCACGCGGTGGCGCTCGAGGATGTCGGCATATTCCATGGGGAACACGTCGCTCGACTCGCGCCATTCCTCGGCGGTGAAGATGAGCGGCGGTGGATTGCCCGCTTCTCCCCAGGCGCGCACCGTGGCCGAGAGCGCACGCAGGTGCGCCACGTCGAGGTGTTCGACGATCACGAGTACGTTGTGATCCGAGCGGCTGGGTATGTGTTCGCCCGCAGCGGCCGAGCCGTAGAGCACGACCGTGTGCAATTCGGCGCCGAAAACACCGCGCAACTGAGCGACCAGGTCGTCGAGAGTCAATTTTGCCATAGCGTCACCAGGAAGAACCTCCACCGCCGCCACTGAACCCGCCACCGCCACCGAACCCGCCAAATCCTCCCCCACCGCCAAATCCACCGCCGAACCCACCCCCGCCCCATCCGCCCCGCCGGCCACCACCCATGCCCCCCAGGAACAGCAGCGGCAGGCAGCCGCTGCGCCGTCCACCGAGCAGGCTCAGCACCATGAACAGGATGAAGATGAACACCACCGGCGGAATGCCCCCGGACGACGATCCGCTGGACTGGTCAGGCGAGGGCACGGACGCGACGAGCGCGGAGTCGATGGAGAAATGGTATTCCTGCGCCATGGCCTGAGCCACGCGCATCGCCACGAGGGAGGTGCCGTTGCCATAGTCGCGGTTGCGGAAGAACCGCGACGCGGCTTCGCGGCAGATGTCCCCGGCGTCGGCGTCGGTGATGTACCCCTCGGCGCCCCGGCCCACTTCGACGCGGCACTGGCCGCTGCCGTCGGAGTTGGTCTCCTTGGGGACGATCAGAATGACGACGCCGGCGTTGCGGGTGGGATCGCCCGGCTGTCCCACGTTGCCGACCTTCCACTGGCGGCCGATCTCCAGCGCCACCTGGCTCACGTCCTGTCCGTGCAGGTCGGGGAGCGTGACGATCGCCATCTCGCCGGGCGAGTGCGTGCGTACCGCCTGGGCGAGCGCCGTCAGCGCGTCGACCGTCTGGGCGGGCAGCACGTGCGCGAAGTCGTTGACGAGCCCGACGGGGGCGGGGATCTGCAGCCCGCCGGCCTGCCACAGTCCGGCCAACCCAGCAATGAACGAGAGAAGGAACACGGAAGCTCGACGTCTCGGGAAATGGGCACGGGGCCCGTTTCGATTCTAGCGGAGCGGGAGCGCCAGGACCAGCCAAGCCCACATCCTCCGCACGTCGATGGGCCGCATTAAGTTGGTACGGAATTCGAGTCGCCGCTGTTTCTCACGGCGCCCCACTCCAGCCAACAGGTCATGCTTCGCACACGAATCGTTGTATCGCTCGGCGCACTGGCGCTGGTCGCCGCGACCACGGCGGCCGCCGGGCCCCGGCTGCAGCACCGAGGGGCGCCGAGCCCAGCCGCTCCCGATTCGATCCTCGCACGGGCCGACGCCGGCCGTATCCAGGGCTCGCCGTCGGCGTCCGTCTGGCTGGTCGAGGCGAGCGATTTCCAGTGCCCGTACTGCAAGGAGTGGCACGACGCGAGCTATGCCACCATCCTCAGGGACTACGTGAACACGGGCAAGGTACGGTTCGCGTTCGTGAACGATCCGCTGTCCATGCACGTGCATTCCGAGCAGGCCGCCGAAGCTGCGATGTGTGCGTCGGCGCAAGGGAAGTTCTGGCCCATGCACCAGCTGTTGTTCGCCACGCAGGACGCATGGGCGGAGCAGGCCGATCCGGCGGCGTTCTTCGATTCGCTGGCCGCGAAGGCGGGCGTGAACATGGTCGAGTGGCGGAACTGCGTGACCACGCACGCCACGCGTCCGATGATCCAGGCGGATCAGGCCCGGCTGCGGGCGAGCGGGGTGGAGTCCACGCCGACCTTCTTCGTGAACGGCAAGAAGATCGTGGGCGCGGCGCCCACGTCGGCCTTCGTCGCCGCGCTGGACTCGGCGCTGGCCAAGAGCGGCAAACCCTAGCCCGTGCGCGCCGCGCTCCGGCCGATCTATGCCGCCGCGGCGCAGTTGGCCCGGCTCGCGGCGGCGGCCGCGCCGGCGGGGGCCGCGGGCGGGGGGTCGAAGCTCGCGCGCGCGTTCGCGGCCCGGCGCGGCATTCGCGGCCGCTACGCGGAGTGGGGGAAGCACCGCGACTCGACGCGCCCCCTGCTCTGGATGCACGCGCCGTCGGTGGGCGAGGGGCTGCAGGCACGGCCGGTGTTGGAACGCCTGCGCGTGGCCCACCCATCGCTGCTATTAGCATATACATATTACTCGCCGAGCGCGGAACGGTTCGCGGCGGAACTGGACGTGGACTTTCGCGACTACCTGCCGTTCGACACGGCGGGCGACGCGCGCGCCGCCCTGGACGCGCTGGCTCCCCGCGCGCTGGTGTTCAGCAAGCTCGACGTATGGCCCATGATCGCGCACCAGGCGGCGCGGCGCGGGGTGCGGCTGGGGCTGGTGAGCGCCACACTCGCGGCAGACTCCTCACGGCGGCGTGCGTGGGCCGCGATCTGGTTGCGCGACGCCTATGCGGCCCTCGACGCGGTGGGCGCCATCGACGCCGACGACGCGGAGCGGCTGGTGGGGCTCGGCGTGCGGCCATCGGTCATCACGATCACCGGCGACACCCGCTACGACCAGGTGTGGGCGCGGGCGGCGCGTGTGGACCGGAATGGCCCACTGCTGGGGCCGCTGGCGTCGGACCGTCCGACGATCGTGGCCGGGTCCACCTGGCCCACCGATGAGACGCCGCTGCTGGCCGCGATCGAGGCGTGCCGGCGCCGGCAGCCGAGCATGCGGCTGATCATCGCACCGCACGAGCCGACGCCGCCGCATCTGCACGCGATCGAGCAGTGGGCGGAGCGCCACGGGTTCGCGCTGGCGCGGCTCGGTGCCGCGGGGGCGGGCTCGGCCGATGTTGTGCTGGTGGACCGGGTCGGGGTGCTCGGAGAGCTGTACGCGCTGGCCGACATCGCGTACGTGGGCGGCGCATTTCACGCGGCCGGACTGCACTCCGTACTGGAGCCGGCGGCGTTCGGGGTGCCGGTGGCTTTCGGGCCCAGGCACGAGGGCAGTCGCGACGCGCGCGTGCTGCTGGCCGCCGGTGGGGCGCGGGCGGCGCCGGGGCGCGAGGAAGTGACCGAGGTGCTGTCGGCGTGGTTGAATAGCGGAGTAATGCGCTCGGAGGCCGGACAGATGGCGCGGAACGCGGTGGAACGGGGCCTGGGAGCCGCCGAGCGCTCCGTCAGGCTGGTGGAGGGGCTACTCGCCACATGAGGTTTTCGGCTTCCCCGCGCTTATAAGCGGTGTCATCTTGTCTGGTGGGAGCCGTCCCATGGCGGCACTCGCTTTCTTGGCCGGCTTTCATGGAGTTCCGCATGAACACCCTGCGTTTTTGGGCAATCCTGGCCTCAGCAGGCCTCGTCGGAGCCTGCGCGTCTGGCGGGTCGTCGGCCGGGGCAGATACGGGGCTCACACCAATCGTTTCGCTGACCGGCGGAGGCGGGGGAGCCGCGACTTTCAAGCGAACCGGTAACTTCGCTGCCACGAGTGCCGCGAGTTCGGGGCTGTTGGCGGAGGCCCGTCCGTCGCGCGTGGACGGCACGGTGACCGTGAGGTCGGAAGGGGGCACCGACGACCAGTTCACGGTGGTCATCGAACTCAATTCGCAGCGGGGCCCGGAAGAGTTGCTCTGGACCATCGTGCCGGGCGGATGCGGGGGTGCCGACCTGCCCCTCGTGTCGCCGCGGCAGAATCCGCGGCTGAATGTCCAGACCTCGGGGGCCGCCCGTGTGACCGCCGAATTCCGCGGCACGATGACGGTGGACCAGACGTACCACGTGAACCTGTACGCGAACGACGGTACGAGTCAGACCGACGTGGTGGCCTGCGCCAATCTGCGGAGCTGAGGCTGCGCGGTGTCAGGCCGCGTGCGCGCGCTCGGTGACTACGCGGACGCGGTTCTCCACGACCTGAAGGAACCCGCCCTCGACCATGAAGCGCTTGGCGTCGGCGCCGTCGCCGACCCGTAGCTCGCCCTTGCCGAGCAGCGTCATCATCGGGGCGTGCCCGGTGAGGATGCCGAGTTGGCCGTCGAACGCGGGAGCGACCACGGAGTCCGTGGTGCCTTCGAACAGCACCGCGTCGGGCGAGATGACGGAGACGGTGAGCACGCGGTGATCCTCAGCCCTGGGCGAGCTTCTTGGCGTTGGCGATCAGGTCGTCGGCGCCGCCGGCCATGAAGAACGCCTGTTCGGGATACTGGTCGAACTCGCCGGCCACGAGCCGCTCGAACGAACTGATCGTCTCCTCGAGCTTCACGTACTTGCCCGGGATGCCGGTGAACTGCTCGGCCACGGCGAACGGCTGCGACATGAACCGCTGGATGCGGCGGGCGCGGCCGACGATCTTCTTGTCGTCTTCCGAGAGCTCGTCCATGCCGAGGATGGCGATGATGTCCTGCAGCTCCTTGTACCGCTGGAGGATCTTCTGGACGTCCGTCGCCACTTTGTAGTGGCGGGCGCCGAGGTACTGCGGATCGAGAATGCGCGAGCCCGAGGCGAGCGGATCGACGGCCGGATAGATGCCCAGTTCGGTGATCGCGCGCGAGAGCACGACCGTGGCGTCGAGGTGGGCGAACGCGGTGGCCGGCGCCGGATCGGTGATGTCGTCGGCGGGCACGTAGATCGCCTGCACCGACGTGATCGAGCCGTCGCGGGTGGAGGTGATGCGTTCCTGCAGATCACCCATTTCGGTGGCAAGCGTCGGCTGATAACCCACGGCGCTCGGCATGCGGCCAAGAAGCGCGGAGACCTCCGAGCCGGCCTGCGTGAATCTGAAGATGTTGTCGATGAACACGAGCACGTCGGCGTGCTCACGATCGCGGAAGTACTCGGCCACGGTGAGGCCCGACAGCCCGACCCGCAGGCGCGCGCCCGGCGGCTCGTTCATCTGGCCGTAGATGAGGGCCGTGGAGCCGAGCACGCCCGACTCCTTCATCTCGAGATACAGATCGTTGCCTTCGCGCGTGCGCTCACCCACGCCGCAGAACACCGAGCGGCCGCCGTGCCCCTTCTGCACGTTGTTGATCAGCTCCATGATCACGACCGTCTTGCCCACGCCGGCGCCGCCGAACAGACCGATCTTGCCGCCCTTCACGAACGGCGAGATGAGGTCGATGACCTTGATGCCCGTCTCGAAGACTTCCGTCTTGGGCTCGAGGTTCACGAACTCGGGACGCTTGCGGTGGATGGGCCAGCGTTCGACGCTGGACGGGATCGGTTCGCCGTTGTCGACGGGCTCGCCGAGCACATTGAGAATGCGTCCGAGCGCCGCTTCGCCCACCGGCACCGTGATCGGGCCGCCCGTGTCGATCACGTCCATGCCGCGCACGACGCCGTCGGAGGACGACATGGCGACGGCGCGCACCTGGTTGCGGCCGATGTGCTGTTGGACCTCGACGACCACGTTGATGTCGATGCCATCCGACGTCGTATGCACGCGGAGGGCGTTGTAGAGCTCGGGAAGGTGGCCGGGCTCGAACTCGACGTCGAGCACCGGTCCGATGACCTGGACGACCTTTCCGATGTTGGCGGGAGCAGCAGTAGTGGCAGACATGGCTAGCCCTGGAGAGCCGCAGCGCCGCCGACGATCTCGGCGATCTCCTGCGTGATCTGCGCCTGGCGGGCGCGGTTGTAGGTGCGGCGGAGGATGTTGATCATGTCGGACGCGTTGTCCGTGGCATTCTTCATCGCCGTGCGCTGGGCGCTCTGGAACGCCGCTTCGCTCTCCACGAGCGCGCGATAGACGGCGTTGCGCACATAGGCCGGAAGGAGTTGATCGAGAATCTCGTCGGCCGACGGGAACAGGAGGTAGTCGAGCGGCGCCGAGCCGCGGGTCGGGGGCACCACCGGCAGCATCTGCTCGCTGACTGCTGGCGTGGAGAGCACTGAATTGAACTTCGTGTACACCACGTAGACCGCATCGAGCTTGCCGTCGCCGAAGTCGGCGCGCAGACCGTCCACCAGGTCCGCGGCGTGCTGCGTGGTGGGCTTGTCACCGATGTCGGTGCGGCTCGACGTGAGCGCGCGGCCGACGTACTTGAAGTAGCCCACGCCCTTGCGGCCCACCACGTGGACGTCGACCGCGACGCCCTCACCCTCGAGCCGGCCGATGAGCGCCCGCGCTTCCTTGATGAGGTTGGAGTTGAATGCGCCGGCCAGTCCGCGGTTGGACGTGATGAGCAGCACGGCGGCGCGCTTCACGTGCGCCGGCTGGCGCAGCAGCGGGAAGCGATCGGCGAGATCGGGGGAATACAGGCCCGCCAGCACTTCGGCGAGCGCCGTGGCGTACGGACGCGCCGCACGCACGCGATCCTGCGCGCGCTTCATCTTGGAGGTGGCGACCATCTCCAGCGTGCGCGTGATTTTACGAGTATTCTCGACCGACTTGATGCGGCCCTTGAGCTCGCGACCCTTGGCCATGGATTACAGGCTCGCGGCGGTGAACCGGGGCTTGCCGGTGCCGGCGGTTTGCTTGTACGCGCCGATCGCCGCCTTCAGGTCGGCTTCGAGCTCCTTGGTCAACGCCTTCTGGGTGCGGAGCTTCTCGCCAATCTGCGGGTGGCTGGCCGACATGTACTCGTGGAAGCCGAGTTCCCAGTCGCGGATGTGCGTGGTCTCCACGTCGTCGAGGAAGCCGTTGGTCACCGCGTAGATGATCATCACCTGCTGCTCGACGGGCATGGGCTGGAACTGCCCCTGCTTGAGCACCTCCACCGTGCGCGCGCCGCGGTCGAGCTGGCGCTTGGTTGCGGCGTCGAGATCGGAGGCGAACGAGGCGAACGCTTCGAGTTCGCGGTACTGCGCGAGGTCGAGGCGCAACCGGCCGGCCACCGACTTCATGGCCTTGATCTGCGCCGAGCCGCCCACGCGCGACACCGAGATGCCGACGTTGATGGCCGGCCGCACGCCGGCGAAGAACAGGTCGGCCTCGAGGAAGATCTGGCCGTCGGTAATCGAGATGACGTTGGTCGGGATGTAGGCCGACACGTCGCCGGCCTGCGTCTCGATGATCGGCAGCGCGGTGAGCGAGCCGCCGGGTTTGAGGATCGTTCTGCCGTCCACCACGCCCTCGTCTTCGCGGAGCTTGGCGGCGCGTTCGAGCAGGCGGGAGTGGAGATAGAACACGTCGCCCGGGTACGCCTCGCGGCCCGGCGGACGCCGCAGCACGAGCGAGAGTTGGCGGTACGCCGCGGCCTGCTTGGACAGGTCGTCGTACACGCACAGCGTGGGCTTGCCCTCGTTGTACATGAAGTACTCGGCCATGGCGCAGCCCGTATAGGGCGCGATGTACTGCATGGGCGCCGGGTCGGACGCCGTGGCTGCGACGATGATCGTGTACTCCATGGCGCCGGCGTCCTTGAGGCGCTCGAGCACCGAGGCGACGGTGGACGCTTTCTGTCCGATGGCGACATACACGCAGATGACGCCCGTGCCCTTCTGATTGATGATCGTGTCCACCGCGATGGCGGTTTTGCCGGTGCCGCGGTCGCCGATGATCAGCTCGCGCTGTCCGCGGCCGATCGGGATCATGGAGTCGATGGCCTTGAGCCCCGTCTGGAGCGGCTCTTTCACGGGCTGGCGAACGATGATGCCGGGGGCTTGCGATTCGACCTTTCGCTGCGTGGCGGCGGCGATCTCGCCGCGGCCGTCGATCGGGCGGCCGAGGGCGTCGACGACGCGGCCGATGAGCGCGGGGCCGACGGGCACCTCGAGCACGCGGGCCGTGCGGCGGACATCGTCGCCTTCACGGAGCTGGAGGTAGTCGCCCAGGATGACCGCGCCGATGTTGTCTTCTTCGAGATTGAGCGCGAGCGCGGTGATCTTGTTGCCGGTCTCGGACGAGGTGATCTCGAGCATCTCGCCGGCCATGGCCTTCATGAGGCCGTAGATGCGGGCGATGCCGTCCTTCACCTCGAGAACGGAACCGACCTCTTCGACATCGAGCGAATGGAGATCAGCAGCATCGATCTCGCGGAGCAGGATGTCCTTGATCTCGCCGGGGCGAAGCGTCGTCTCGGTAGCCATACGGGGTGGTCGAAAGGAGTGCGTCGAAAGGGATGGTGGGAGCTTGTGAAAATTATCACAAGGCCCGGGGGCGTGCAAGCTTCGGGGCCGGTCTTTGGTGCGGGTCACGCCGCGGCCCAACTTCGGTCCATCCGGCGCAGAATGGATGGCGGTGGGCGGCGCGACTGCCTCGACTTTACTCTACATGGCAGGCAGTCTCAAGGACCTCAAGGTCTGGCAAGAAGCGGTGGGGCTAGCCGCCGACGTGATCCGGGCCACGCGCCACGGCAATCGCCGGGACGTGAAAGTGGTGGCCGAGGCCACCATGATCACGGCCCTGGCCCTGGCCGAGCACATCGCCGAGGGCTACGGCCGGTACACGGGACCCGAGCAACGGCAGCTCTACCGCGCCGCCCGGCGCGACCTGCTTCGCCTGGAAACCCAGCTCGCCGTGGCGCGGCAGGCCGACGTGCTCTCCGCTGGCCATCTGGCGCAGCTCTCCCACCGCGCGCAGCTGGTGGGCCGGCTGCTGGGCGGGTACCTCGTGTACCTCGACCGCCAGCTCGCCCAGCCGGATGGCGCTAGCCCCGACTCCGCGCGTGCCCCCGATTGAAGCGGTCGATGAGGTCCACGGTGCGGAGCCGGGCCAGCGAGGTGGGCCGGGTACCGGCAATCCGCTGCGCGGTGCTCGACAGGTGGGACGACGAGGCGAAGCCGAGCACGTGGGCCACGTCGCGGACGTCGTACCCCGGGTTCTTGGCCAGCTCGGCCGCCCCGATCAGCCGGATGAGGTCGATGACGCGTTTGAGATTCGGGGCGCCGCCGGTCGAGAAGCTGCGGCTCAGGTGCTCGCGGGTCACGCCCAGGGCCTCGGCGAGCGCCGCCGTGCGCACGGGCCGGCCGGCGTGCTGGACCAGGTACCGCCACGCGTCCAGTTGGAGGGGATTGGTGAGGCCCAGCGGTTCGGGGGGCGCACCGAGGGCGGCCGCGAAGCGCATCGAGTATGCCTGGCGCAATATGAGTTCGCGCATGGCGTCCTCGTCCACGTCCTCGACCAGAACATCGGCGAACTCCAGCGACGCACACTGGGCGAGCACGGGACCGTCGGCGGCGCGGAGCGTGGTGAGGGCGAAGAACGGCACGCTCGGGTACTCGCGGGCGAACGCGGCGGCGCGCCAGTTGTCTTCCTGGGCCGATCCGAGGTCGACGATCGCCGCGTCGATCAGTTCGTCGCGGAAGGCGCGGGCGAACTCGTCCACCCCGCGACGCACGATGAGGCGCCAGCGGCGCCGGGGAAAGGTGTCGCGCGCCATGGAGCGCGTCCGTTCACGGGGCGCGAAGACGAGAACGGTGGGAGGGGGGGCCGCCGCGGCGAGATCGAGCATGAATCAGACGCCAGCAAGGCGCGCGGAGACCTGGTCGTGGGCGCGCCGCAGCACCTCGCGGGCGTTGCCGTAGGAGATCCTGGCATCGGCGTCGTCGAACGGGAGCCATTTGCAGGCGCTGATGCCTTCGGCGCGCTGCGGGCAGGTCTTGGTCGCCACGGTCTCCATCAGGAAGAAGTGGCAGACCTTGTGGATGAGCCGGCCGCGGAACCGGAAGTACCAATCGATGACGTCGACGTCGCCGCGCACGTCGAGATCCTCGAGCCCGGTCTCTTCGGTGACTTCGCGGGCGGCCGCCGCGGCGGGCTGCTCGCCCTTCTCGATGTGCCCCTTGGGAAATCCCCAGTTCTTGTAGCTGTCGCAGATCAACAGATACAGGGGCCGGCCGTCCTGCATGCGGTAGACGACGCCGCCGGCAGAGATCTCGAGCTTGGCGCGCGGCCGGGTCACCGGGCGGCCTCGGCCATGATGTGCGCGTCGGCTTCCAGCGATGGGCGGCCCTCGATGAACTGCCGCACGATGGGGTCGTCGGTGTGCTGGATCTCATCCACGGTGCCGTACTGGCGCACCTTGCCCTCGTAGAGCATCGCGATGCGGGTGCCCACGGTGTAGGCGCTGCGCATGTCGTGCGTGATGACGACGCCCGTGACGCCGAGTCGCTCCCGCAGGCGGACCATGAGGTGGTCGATGACCGCGCTGGTGACGGGATCGAGGCCGGTGGTTGGCTCGTCGTACAGGATGTACTTGGGTCGCGTGGCGATGGCGCGGGCGATGCCGACGCGCTTGCGCATGCCGCCGGAGAGTTCGGCCGGGAA
>Ga0307372_10011682_pt1 | contig 11662 bp, 11 predicted proteins | sample OX1MG_FD_202533 | JGI IMG/M metagenome (GOLD analysis project Ga0307372, IMG submission 202533) | Soil microbial communities from Risofladan, Vaasa, Finland - OX-1 | ecosystem: Environmental > Terrestrial > Soil > Coastal area > Acid sulfate soil | place: Finland: Risofladan, Vaasa | collected...
GGAGGCAACAGCATGGCAGCGAGCACAGCAGCCGACACCGACCAGGCGACGCAGGTCACGGCTGTGGCCCAGGTGCCCGGGCCAGCCGAAGACGAAGCGCTGGTTGCCGACGAGCTCCTGGTCGAGGAGGTCTCGATCGACGGCATGTGCGGTGTCTACTGATCCAGCCCGGTCCGGTTCTGCCTTCGACCTGGACCGCCCCTGGTGCCTGGACGAGCGAGTGGCGGTACGCCCGGAGCCGTTCGGCGCCCTGCTGTATCACTTCGGGACTCGCCGGCTGTCCTTCCTCAAGGATGTGACCGTGCTGACCGTCGTCCGCAGTCTGGCTGAGCACCCGAGTGCGCGGTCCGCGTGTGAGTCGGCGGGCGTCACCGCCGGAGCGCTGCCCGCCTATCAGCGCGCGCTGGCGACGCTGGCGGGTTCGGAGATGATCCATGAGCGAGTCACCCGGTGACGGGCGCGCCGCTGCCGCTGGTCGAGCAGTTCCAGCACGGGCTGGATGCGCCGATCTGCCTGACCTGGGAGCTGACCTACGCGTGCAACCTGTCCTGCGTGCACTGCCTGTCGTCCTCGGGGCGGCGTGATCCCGGCGAACTGAGCACGGCCGAGTGCAAGGCGCTGATCGACGAGCTCGAGCGGATGCAGGTGTTCTACGTCAACATCGGCGGCGGCGAGCCGACGGTCCGCCCCGATTTCTGGGAACTGATCGATTACGCGGTAGCCCACCGGGTCGGGGTGAAGTTCTCCACCAACGGGGTCAAGATCACCCCCGAGGTAGCCGGGCGGCTGGCCGGAAGCGACTACGTGGACGTGCAGATCTCGCTGGACGGCGCCACCGAGCCGGTCAACGACGCGGTGCGCGGCCCGGGCTCCTACCGGATGGCGATCCGCGCGATGCGCAGCCTCGCGGCAGCAGGCTGCCGCGATTTCAAGCTGTCGGTTGTAGTGACCAGGCAGAACGCCGGCCAGCTGGACCAGTTCGCGGCCCTGGCGCGCGAGTACGGCGCGCAGCTGCGGCTGACCCGGCTGCGGCCGGCCGGCCGCGGCGCCAGCGTCTGGCACGAGCTGCACCCCACCGCGGCCCAGCAGCGCGCCTTGTATGACTGGCTGGTCGCGCACGGGGAGAACGTGCTCACCGGCGACTCTTTCTTCCACCTGGCCGGTTACGGGCAGGCCCTGCCCGGACTGAACCTCTGCGGCGCCGGACGGGTCGTGTGCCTGATCGATCCGGTCGGCGACGTCTACGCCTGCCCGTTCGCCATCCACGACAGCTTCCTGGCAGGCAATGTGCGTGCCGACGGCGGATTTGCCGGGGTGTGGCGGGAGTCGGAGCTGTTCGCGGACCTGCGCCGCCCGCAGTCCGGCGGGGCGTGCGCGTCCTGTTCGGCGTTCGATGCCTGCCGGGGCGGATGCATGGCGGCGAAGTTCTTCACCGGCCTGCCCCTGGACGGGCCAGACCCGGAGTGCGTGCTCGGTCACGGCGAGACGGCGCTCACCGCGGCGGCCGCGGTCACGCCGCCGCTGCCCTCCCCCGACCACTCCCGCCGGCGCCCGCCGGTGCCGGTCTCGATCGGCAGGCGCCGCCCGCCTGACCGCGCTTGCGACACCGATCCGCTGGCCGGATTCACCGCCGGTGCGGGCTGACATGCCGCGACCGGGGCCGCTCGCCCCGGCTGTCCCGGCGCGCCAGAGCCCTTTCCTGGCGGACCTGACCTGGCCGGATGTACGGGACCTGGCCAGGGCGGGAACGTTCCTGGCCGTGCCGATTGGTTCCACCGAGCAACATGGCCCGCAGCTGCCGCTCTCCACGGACACCGACGTCGCCGAGGCCCTGTGCCAGCGGCTGGCAGCAGCGCGCCCGGACGTGCTCGTGGCCCCGGCCCTGCCCTACGGGTCCAGCGGCGAACACGCCGGGTTCGCCGGGACCATCTCGATCGGTCAGGCCGCGGTGGAGCTGGCCGTGCTCGAGCTTGGCCGGTCGGCGGCGGAGACGTTCGCGCGGGTGCTGTTCGTCTCGGCGCACGGCGGCAACGGCGAGCCGGTGGCGCGGGCGGTGCGGCGGCTGCGCGAGGAGTCGCGGGACGTTGCCGTCTTCTGCCCGCGCTGGGACGGCGACCCGCATGCCGGGTATGAGGAGACAGCCTTGCAGCTCGCCTTGCGCCCGGCCGCGGTACGGACGGACCGCAGTACGCCAGGGAACACCGGGCGGCTGACGGAGCTGATGCCGGCACTGCGAGCCGGCGGCGTGCGCTCGGTCAGCCCGTCCGGGGTACTCGGCAACCCGGTGGGCGCCACCGCCGCTGCGGGCGAGGCGCTGCTGGACGAACTAACCGCAGCGCTGATCCGCCAGGTCCAGCAGTGGAATCCGGAGGGACAGGCGCGGTGAGCGGCAGCCAGCGGGTGGCCATCGTCACCGGAGGCGCGCGCGGCATCGGCGCGGCCACCGTGCTGGCCCTGGCCGGCCAGGGCTGGTCAGTGCTCGCGCTCGACCTGGTAGCGGATGACCCGGTGCTGCCCTATCCGATGGCCACCGAGGCCGACCTGGCCGGCGTGGTCGAGCAGGCGGACCGCGCTGCCGGGCCTGGCCGGGTCGCCGGCTACCGCGCGGACGTGCGCGACCAGGCGGCGGTGACGGCCGCGGTGGCGCAGGCCGAACAGCGGTGGGGCGGCCTGGACGCGGCGATCGCCGCCGCCGGCGTGATCGCCGGAGGTCTTCCGTTGTGGGAACTCCCGCCCGAGCAGGAACGGGCGGTACTGGACATCGACCTCGGCGGTGTCATCAACCTGGCCAGGGCCGCTGTCCCGGCACTGCTGCGCCGCGCCGAGCCCCGTTCCGGGCGATTCCTGGCCGTTGCCTCCGCGGCCGCCACCCGCGGCCTGCCGATGCTGGCCGCTTACTGCGCGGCCAAAGCCGGCGTAGCCGGCCTCATCCGTGCCCTGGGAGCGGAACTGGGCGGCACCGGAGTAACGGCCAATGCCGTCAGCCCTGGCTCGACCGGTACTCCGATCCTGGACCAGAGCGCCCGACTTTACGGACTGGAGAGCGCGCAGGCGTTCGCCGCCCAGCAGCCGGCCGGCCGGCTGCTGGACCCCGCCGAGGTCGCCGCGGTGCTGGCGTTCCTGGCCGGGCAGGAAAGCAGCGCGATGACGGGCGCCGTGGTGCCCGTGGACGGCGGGCTCGCGTTGTGACCGCTCCGCTGCCCCCGCCACCAGGCTCCCTGCCTGGGCTCCCGCCGTTGCCTGCCGGTTTCCGGATCGTGCCCGACCCTGCTACCAGGGAACTGGCGCCAGGCATCTGGTTCGGCGGATCACCCGCCCGGATCATCCGCCTGACCAGGGCAGGCCAGGCGGCCTGGCAGGAACTGCGGTGCGGTCCGGTGGCCTCGGGCGCCTCCGGCCTGCTGGCCCGGCGGCTCACCGACGCGGGGCTAGCGCACCCGCTGCCGCCGCCGGACCCGGCGGCGGCGCTGGATGTCACCGTGATCGTCCCGGCCCGCGACCGCGCTGACCTCCTGGAACGGTGCCTCGCAGCACTGGGGGATGCCCACCCGGTCGTGGTCGTCGACGACGGATCACAGCAGCCAGGCGCCGTGGCGAAGGCCGCTGGCCGGCACGGGGCAAAGCTGATCCGCCGCGACGTGAACGGCGGGCCCGGAGCTGCCAGGAACACGGCGCTGGATTCCGTGACCAGCGAGCTAGTCGCGTTCGTCGACAGCGACTGCGTCCCGACGCCGGGGTGGCTCGGCAAGCTGGCCGCGCACTTCGCCGATCCGCTCGTCGCGGCGGCTGCGCCCCGTATCGCCGGCCTGGCGCCCGCCACCTGGGCGGGCCGGTACACGTCGGCCAGCGGCGCGCTCGACCTGGGCGACCGGGCGGCGAGGGTGGTACCGCGCACCCGGGTCGCCTACGTGCCCACCGCCGCGCTCGTGACCCGCCGGGCCGCGCTGCTGGCCGTCGCCCGCGACGGTCAGGTCTTCGACGAGGTGATGCGTACCGGCGAGGATGTCGACCTGGTGTGGCGGCTGCATGAGGCAGGCTGGCGGGTCCGCTATGACCCTGCCGTGCTGGTCCGCCATCGTGAACCCGCTAGCTGGTCCGGGCTGCTCGCCCGGCGGTACCGCTACGGCTCCTCGGCGGCCCCCCTCGCACTCCGGCATCCCGGTTCCGTGCCGCCCCTGGTGCTATCGCCCTGGCCTGCCGCGACAGTCGCGGCCGCGCTCGCGCGCCGCCCGGTCGCGGCAGCGGCCGTGTTCGGCGCCTCGGTAATTGCCACCGACCGGACGCTGCGCCGCGCTCGGGTCCCCCGCCGGGGCACGGCCCGCACCCTGCTCGCCGCGACCGGGCAGACCTGGCTGGGCATCGGCCGGTACGGCACCCAGTACGCGGCGCCGCTGCTGGCCGCCGCGATCGCCGCGCCTGGCCGCGGCCCGGCAACCAGGCGCTGGGGTCGCCGCGCGGCGGCCGGGGCGCTGTTGCTGGCTGCCCCCCTGACCGCCTGGGCAGCCATCCCCCAGGCGCTGGATCCGGTCAGGTTCACGCTCGGCCGGATCGCCGACGACGTCGCCTACGGCCTCGGCGTCTGGTCCGGCTGTATCGCCAGCCGGACGACAGCCCCGCTACGTCCGGTGATCGCGTGGCACCAACTGCGGATCACCGCCAAGGCCTCGCACCCCAGAGATGAGAAGGACGGCAATCCACGATGAGCAGCGCCTGGTTCGAGACAGTTGCCGAGGCCCAGCGGCGGGCGCGGAAACGGCTGCCCAAGTCTGTCTACGGCGCCCTGCTAGCCGGAAGCGAGAAAGGACTCACCGTCGGCGACAACGTGGCGGCCTTCGATGAACTGGGCTTCGCTCCGCGTGTCGCGGGCACTTCCGCCGAGCGTACGCAGGCCACTACGGTGATGGGCCAGCCCGTCTCCCTGCCGGTGATCATCTCCCCCACCGGCGTGCAGGCAGTCCATCCCGACGGAGAGGTGGCCGTCGCCCGCGCCGCCGCTGCCCGCGGCACGATCATGGGCCTGAGTTCGTTCGCAAGCAAGCCCATGGAAGAAGTCATCGCCGCCAACCCGCGGACGTTCTTCCAGCTGTACTGGATCGGCGGCCGGGACCAGATCGCCGAGCAGCTAGACCGCGCGCGCCGGGCCGGGGCGGCAGGCATCATCACCACGCTTGACTGGTCCTTTTCGCACGGCAGGGACTGGGGCAGCCCGCACATCCCGGAGAAGATGACCCTGCGGGAGATGGTGCGGCTGGCACCCGAGGGCCTCTCCCGCCCCCGCTGGTTCTTCAGCTTCGCCCGGACCGGCCACCTTCCGGCCCTGACGGTGCCCAACATGGCGGCCGACGGCCAGCCCGCCCCTACGTTCTTCACCTCTTACGGGCAGTGGATGGGATCGCCTCCGCCGACCTGGGATGACGTGGCCTGGATGCGGGAGCAGTGGGGAGGCCCGTTTATGCTCAAGGGCATTACCAGGATCGACGACGCCAAGCGCGCCGCCGACGCCGGGGTAACCGCGATCTCCGTCTCTAACCACGGCGGCAACAACCTCGACGGCACGCCTGCGACCATCCGGGTACTGCCCGGCATCGCCGAGGCCGTCGGCGGCCAAGTGGAAGTGCTGCTCGACGGCGGCGTCCGGCGGGGCAGCGACGTGGTGAAGGCGCTCGCTCTCGGTGCCCGGGCCGTCATGATCGGCCGGGCCTATCTCTGGGGGCTTGCCGCAGGCGGCCAAGCGGGCGTCGAGAACGTGCTCGACCTGCTGCGCGGCGGCATCGATTCGGCGCTCCTCGGCCTCGGCTGCTCCTCGATCGCAGACCTGGGCAAGGACAACCTCGTGCTGCCCTCCGGTTTCACCCGCAGGCTCGGGGAGGTCGCGCAACGACGCTAGCCCGGACCCAACTACTTGCCCGATGGCCGCGACCCAGTGAGGATGGACATGACGAGGAAAATCCCCTGATGAGCTGCTGTCCGAGCATCTTGACAGCTTGCTCGCTCGCAAGCACACTTGGCTGACCCAGGGACCCCTCCACGAAAGCCTGGCCCCAGCCCGATTGACCAGCGAAAATTCACGGAGGGTACTGGGCGGCACACCGGACGGGAACGACCCGATTCGTGGTCGCTCCATGGACCTGGGCCTGGGTGGCGCGGTCAGACCTTCCACAAGATCAGGAGGACGGTTGGACACCCAAGCCGCAGTTCTGTGGAAGACGCATTCACCGTGGAGCGTGGAGGACATCGTCCTTGACCCGCCCCAGCACGGAGAGGTGCTGGTCAAGCTCGCCGCTTCGGGCCTGTGCCACTCCGACGAGCATCTGGTCACCGGTGACATGTTCATCCCGCCGGAGATCACCGAGCAGACCGGCGCGACGATGCTCCCGATGATCGGCGGCCACGAGGGGGCCGGCGAGGTCGTCGAGGTCGGGCCGGGCGTCACCACCCTCAAGCCTGGTGATCACGTGTCGCTGGGCTTCGTCCCGGCCTGCGGCCGCTGCCCCTCCTGCGCCGCCGGACACTCGAATCTCTGCGACATGGGTGCCTTCCTGCTTTTCGGCCGCCAGATCGGCGACCTGACGGCCCGCCACCACGCGAAGGACGGCACCGACCTGGGCATCATGTGCTGCCTGGGCACCTTCGGGCCGTTGACGGTGGTCAACGAGGCATCCTGCATCAAGCTCGACGACGACATCCCGCTGGACAAGGCCGCGCTCGTCGGGTGCGGTGTCACCACCGGCTGGGGCTCGGCCGTCTACCTCGCCGACGTGCGGCCCGGTGAGACAGTGGTCGTGGTCGGCGTGGGCGGAGTCGGCATCAACGCCATCCAGGGCGCGGCGATGGCCGGCGCGCGGCATATCGTCGCGGTCGACCCGGTGCCGTTCAAGCTGGAGGAAGCGGTGAAGTTCGGCGCGACGCACACCGCGTCCAGCGTCGAGGAGGCCGCCGGGATCGTCGGCCTGATCACCTGGGGTGCGCAGGCCGAGAAGGCCATTATCACCACCGGCGTGGCCGAGGGGTCGATGATCGCGCCGGTGCTGGCCATGGTCGCCAAGGGCGGCCGTTGCGTCGTCACCTCGGTGGCGTCGATGGCCGCGACAGAGGTCTCGCTCAACCTGGCCGAGCTCACGCTGCTGCAGAAGCAACTGGTCGGCGGCATCTTCGGCGGCGCCAACCCGCGCCGGGACATCCCCCGCCTGCTGCGACTGTATAAGGAAGGCAAGTTCAAGCTGGACGAACTGGTCACCAACACCTACAAGCTGTCCGAGGTCAACCAGGGCTACCAGGACATGCGCGACGGCAAGAACCTGCGGGGCTTGATCTTGTACTGACCCGGTTCCGTGGCCGGGCGGCCTCGACAGGCCCGCCCGGCCACGCCGAACTCAGGCGTGGGCAGGTACCTCTTCCTTGAGATGCTCGCTCAGCCAAGCCCGGACCTCTGCGGTGTCCCCGCGCAGGGGCCGTAGTCACTTCGCGAGGGCTGTCGGGTGGTCTCCGGGGACTGCTCACCGGGCGCCAGGGCCGCATGCTCTCCATCTGACCTGCATGCCGACGACACGACGTCTGCAGATGACCGTGCTCGGCTTGTCGTGCCCGGCTCAGGGAGAACCAGCATCGATGAGAGCCAGCATCAATCGGGGGATTCATGCGAGTCATGGCCAGGATCACTATGCCGACCGAGACAGGTAACCAGGCGATCAAGGACGGCACGCTCGGCGCAATCATGCAGGGCGCGGCAGACCGGTGGAAGCCAGAAGGAATGTACTTCACGACCTTCGACGGGCACCGGAGCGCGTTCATGGTGTTCGACCTGCCCGACTCAAGCGACATGCCGCCGTTCGCCGAGCCGTTCTTCGAGAAGCTGAACGCCGACGTGCAGCTCGCTCCAGCCATGAACGGCGACGATCTGCTGAAAGGGCTCTCCCAGCTGGACTGACCGCACCGAAGGCTGTCGGTCGGCGTCATGGTCATCTGCGGCGGAACAGCCGGGTGATGCCGGCCGCCACTGCCGTTGCGGCCACCCAGCCGGAAATGATCATGATCCATGCGTAGAAGAGCAGCAGACCGCCCCACGGCTTGTGCTCGCTGGCGTTCGGCCCCAGTAGGTGACCTCACGCAGGTCCAGGCCGGGGACCAGCAGCTGGAAGGAATAGATCGGCGCGTTGAAGCACGGAAACCCTACCGGGCAGGCCGCCGAAGCCGACCGGTGGTCACCCTGGCTGAGGTGAATCAGGTCGAAATCTACTCCCCACTGAAACAACCACCAGCCGATCAGGCCTAGCGCCAGCAGGAACAGGAACACCCGGTGCAGCCGGTAGCCGTATCCCACGGTGACGCCCAGGAACCAGTTCCAGAGCTTGGAGCGCTTGGTGAGTCCGCCGCGGGTCCGCTGGTGTCGCTGGCAGGCGATCAGGATCTTCTCCGCGTCCGGCTCCCTTCCGCCGAGCCGGTAGGACTGCGCGTCCGCCGACCTGAACGCCACGCGCGTCAAGGCCTTCGCCGCCATGCGGCTGACCATCCGAGAAGTCCAGGTCCCGCGTGATCTTCGCGCTGCGCATCACCACCTGGCCCGTGCAGCGGAACTGGCCGGAGCCGTCCTTGCAGCCACTGAGGAGCACGTCTCCGGCCGTCACCACGCCGGTGAGGTCGAGCGCGATGCCGTGCTGATTGTCGAACACGCCACCGCCGCAGACGAGCTGGCGTCCGACTGCGGCGCGGGCAAGCCTGACGTCGCCCTGGGCACGGAATTTCTTGTCTAGGTAGACCATGCCCGGGGTGCTGAGCCCGTCAGCGCCCAGCGCGTGACCGCCCGGGTTCGTGAACGACCCGCTGGTGCAGTTGAGCTCCCTCCTAGGTCCCGGACGCCGCTCACTCCCGCACCCGTGGCGCGCCATCGCTGATGGTCTATCCACTTCAAGGCCGATACGATGAGCATCGGAGGCTCGGGGACCAGCTATGGCACGTTTATGGGAGTGGCTCGGCAAGTACGCCGACAGCGGCCTGGCACTGATCCTGGCGATCGGTGTCGGGATTCTTGCGCTGGCCGACATCGTCGGTACCAACGACGTCAATGGCGCGATCTTGCTGTGCCTCGGCCTTGTCGCCGCGTCGACGCTGCGCAACCGGGCACACGACGAGGCGATGGAAGGCCAGCTCCAGGATGTGCTGCGGTCCACGTCCGACATGCTCACCGGACTGCCTGCCAGGCTCGACGACCTGGAAAGCACCGTGGAGGGCACCCGGCGGGCGCTGACCGAGAACTCCTACATCCGGGTGCTGCACGGGGCCGAGGTCGGCCGCGCGCTTGAGGAGGCGCGCCGCAACACCGACCGGTGGGTCTTCAAAGGCGGGACCGGCACCTTCCTGCGCGCGATGACGCTCCCCGAGTGCGTGGGCATCGCGCGCAACCGGAAACACACGCTGGCGGTGCAGATCGAGATCCTCGACCCCACCGACAACAGACTGTGCGCCGCATACGCGCTGTTTCGCCGGTCGCTAACGGACCGGCCGGATGCTACCGGCGAGATCTGGACCACGGAGCGCACCCAGAAGGAGGCATTCGCCACCGTGCTCGCCGCCTGCTGGTACCGGCAGCATTTCAGCTTCGTCACGATCGACGTGGGGCTGTCCGCCGCGATGACCACCTTCCGGTGGGACATGACGCCGCACCGGCTGATCATCACGCAGGAGGACCCGCAATTCCCTGCGATGATGATGGAGCCAGGAAAGTACTACTACGAAATCTACTGCCGCGAACTCATGACCAGCCTGCGCCAGGCGCGGCAGGTGCCCATCGCCCAGGTAAGCTACACCGAGCTGAGCGACGAGCCCACGGTGGGCGAGGCACGCAAGCTTTTCGTCGACCTCGATCTGCCCCTGCCCAGGGCATTCACCGACCGCGATGTCGCGGTGATCATCGGCAAAGCCCTCCAGCCCAAGAACCCGTACGTGTAATGGATTACCGACAACTCCATCAGGCGATCATGAGCGGCACGGCGGCCGACACGGCACCGCGGCTAGTGCTGTCCGTGCTGCGCGACATTATTTCCGGCCGCAGCCCGCTGACCGCGGTCCGGCATCCGCTGGGCTTCCTCTGCTTTCCGGTACAGCGCCAGGGCGAGAACGGGATCTGCTTACACCTGTGGTCACCGGCGGCCGAGCGTGCTCTCACCACTTCTGAGATACACGCGCATAGCTGGGATCTCCTCAGCTACGTGCTCTACGGCACGCTGCGCGACGAGCGGCTGCACGTAGCGGAAGCGGCCAGCTCGGCGACCCATCGCATCTTCGAGGTACGCAGCCACGGCGACGCGGACGAGTTGCGCGCCACCGACCGGCTGGTGACCTGCCGGCTGACGACGGCAGGCGAGCAGCGGGCGGGTGACGCCTACATGCTGCCAGCCGGCGAGTTCCATGCCACCGTCGTGCCAGGCACGGTGGACGCCGCCACGCTGGTCCTGAGCCGGAGCCGCCCCGGCGGAGCCGACCTGAGCCTGGGCCCGATACCCGGCCGCAACCACACGGTCACCCGGTCACGGTGCGACCCGACGCAGACCGCCCGTGCCGCCAGCCTGATCGCGGACCGGCTTTCTGCCGACATCAGGTAAGCAGCAGCGCGGTGACCGTCGCGGCCAGCCCGCACACCGCCAGCCCGGCGCCGGTCAGCATGAACTTGCGCAGCGGGACCGCGGCGTCGTAAGCGCGGCACCGCTCGTACCACAGCAGCGTCGCCAAGGACGCCCACGGCGTGATGATCGGGCCGACGTTGGTACCGATGAGCAGTGCCAGCAGTTGCGCGTGGTGGCTCAGCGGGATAACCGCCTCGCCCGCCACGTAGGCAGGCAGGTTGTTGACCGCGTTCGACAGCCCGGCGCCGGTGGCCGCCGCGCGGGCCGCACCGAGCGCACCGCCCCCGCCGCCGACCAGCGCGCGGGTCACCACATCGAGCCCGTGCAGGCTGATCGTCTGCACGACGAGGAACAGCCCTACCACGAAGACCAGCAGGCGCCAGGGAATCAGCCGCACCTTCAGCGCCGCCCGGTCGCGCAGCGCGAATGCGGCCACCAGCAGCAGCGCCGTGATCGCGGAGGCGTAGCCGAGCTGGATCCTGGTGGTGACCAGGAGCGTGATGAAGAACACGCAATCGAGTGCTGCCACCCAGAACAACAGCCGGTCGGCGGGCTCGTGGGGTGGCGGCGGATCGTACCGGTCCACACCGCGCTGGCCACGGCGCCAGTAGAACACCCACAGGAAGAGCATGGTCGCCGCGACCGAGGCGAGCTGCGCCGCCCACATCCTGGCGGCGAACTCGGCGGTGGGCAGCGCGACCCGGTTGGCGGCGAGCAGGTTGGTCAGGTTCGACACCGGGAGCAGCAGGCTAGCCGTGTTGGCCAGCCACACGGTCGTCATGGCGAGCGGGATCGCGGCGATGCCGGCTTTGCGCGCCAGGGCGAGCATGACCGGGGTGAGCAGGACGGCAGTGGTGTCGAGGTTCAGCACCACTGTGGTGGTGGCCGCGAAGAACACGCAGAGCACGAAGAGTGCCAGGTAGTTGCCACGGGCCAGGCTGGCTACCCGGACCGCTATCACGTCGAAAACCCCGGCCTTGGCAGTCAGCTCCGCCAGCACGATGACGGTGCCGAGGAACAACAGCAGCGGCAGGATCCGGCCG